>Ga0070730_10003969_pt1 | contig 13122 bp, 13 predicted proteins | sample Coa_R1_3_FD_66447 | JGI IMG/M metagenome (GOLD analysis project Ga0070730, IMG submission 66447) | Surface soil microbial communities from Centralia Pennsylvania, which are recovering from an underground coalmine fire - Coalmine... | ecosystem: Environmental > Terrestrial > Soil > Unclassified ...
GTCGGCGCCCAGCTCCCGGCCGAGAAGCGCTTGTACGAGTTGACGGTCGGCGCGATGAAGACCGCAAGATCGGCGAGGCACGCGATCTGGCCCGCGAGGTAATGCTTGAAGAGCTCGGACTCGCCCGCGAACGCGTTCCTCCCGTCCTGCCAGAGCGAGGAGTGGATGTGGCAGGAGGAGCCGATCCAGTCGTGGTGGGGCTTCGCCATGAACGTGACGGAGCAGCCCTGCTGGTACGCGATCTCCTTGACGCCCGTCTTGTAGACGACGTGGTCGTCGGCGGCGCGCAACGCGTCGCGGAAGCGGAAGTTGATCTCGTGCTGGCCGGCCCACGCCTCGCCCTTCGAGGACTCGACGATCATTCCGGCGGCCTTCATCGACGTGCGAATCTCGCGGAGGAACGGCTCGTCGAAGCTCGCGGCGAGGATGTGGTAGTCGAGGATGTAGGGCACCGACGGCGTCAGGTCGTGGTAGTGCCTGTCGTGCGCCTCGGCATAGCTCTCGCGGAAGAGGAAGAACTCGAGCTCCGAGCCGAACATCGGGTCGAAGCCCACCGCGCGCGCCTTCTCGATCTGCGAGCGGAGCACCTGGCGTGGCGAGGGGCCGACCGGCGTTCCATCGTGCCACTCGACGTCGCACTGCACCATCGCGGTCGCCTCGTGCCACGGAATCCGGCGCAGAGTCGACATGTCGGCACGAAGCCCGAAGTCGCCGTAGCCGCGCTCCCAGCTCGCGATCGCGTAGCCCGGAATCGGGTTCATCTCCATCTCCAGCGCGAGCAGGTAGTTGCAGCCTTCGCCCGGGTGGCCGGCCTCGTTCTCGGACAGGAAGAACTCGGCGTCGAGCCGTTTTCCCATCAGGCGGCCCTGCATGTCGGTGAAGCAGGCGATCACGGTGTCGACGACGCCGGTGGCGACGTCGTCCCGAAGCTCCTCGAGCGTCATGGTGCGACCTTACATCGGTAGGTGAGGAGAGCCGGTCCGGCCGGCTCCCCTCACTCCGAACGAGCTAGGCGGGGCCGGGCGCGGCCGCCGACGCTCCGTGCTCGTACCGCTGCTCGATCTTCGCCAGCTCCTCGGCCGTGCCTTGCGCGACCGGGCCTTTGAACCAGTTCTTCGCCGACACCATCCACCATCCACCGACGAGCACCAGCGTCCCGATCACGGCGATCGGGGCGTAGTTGACGTCGAGCCATGTGAAGCCGGTCTTGAATGGAATGCCCTGAGGCAGCGTCGGCATGATGAACAGCACCGAGATGAAGAGAACCCAGACGACGGCGATCCAACCAACGGGCTTGTACCAGCGGCCGAGATTCCACTCGCCCGCCTCCCACGCGTCGCCCTCACGCAGGCGCAGGTAGATCGGGATCGCGTAGGCGATGTAGAGGCCGATCGTGGCGATCGAGGTCACCGCCGCATACGCGATGTAGCCCGCCCCGACGCCGATCCCGGTCGAGAAGTAGGCCGGGAATGCGAGCAAGAACGCGAGTATCGCGATCGCCCACACGGAGTACACCGGAACGCGTTGCGCGTTCAGCCTGCGCCAGAGATTGTGCCCGGGTGTCGCACCGTCACGGGAGAACGCGTACATCATCCTCGACGCCGACGTGATCGACGACATGCCGCAATAGAGCTGCGCCATCACCGTGATGAACAACATCACCTCGGCGGTATGGACCCCCAGCGCGTCGAGATAGACCTGCTTGACGGAGAAGAGATAGGCCGACTCCGTCCCGGCGAGATTCTGAATCGCGAAGGTGACGCCGAGCGCGAGGATGTAGCCGCAGACCGCGGAGACGACGATCGACATGATCACGCCGCGCGCCGCCGACCGTGACGCGTTTTGCGTCTCCTCGCTCATGTGGGCGGAGGCGTCGTATCCCGTGTAGGTGTACTGCGCCTGCAAGAGCCCGAGCAGCAGCACGAACCACAGCCAGCCGTGGGAGAAGCCGCTGTTGTTCACGGTCTTCGAGAAGACCGTCGAGAACGACTGGTGGTGAGCCGGCTTGAAAACGAGGAAGCCGACGATGATCACGACTCCGAGGACGTGCCACCAGACGGAGACGTCGTTCAGGAACGCGACGAGCCTCACGCTGAAGATGTTCATTACGGCATGGAGGAACAGGATCGCTCCGTAGACCGCGATGATCGCGTGGGGCGTCGCCGGGAAGGTCCCCGGCCACAGAAGGTTCAGGAGCGCGTCCGCGAAGATCGCCGCGCCGTAGTCGATACCCGCCGTGATCGCGATCTGACCGATGAGATTGAACCAGCCGGTGAACCAGCCCCAGACCGGCCCACCCATCTTCGACGCCCAGTAGTAGAGACCGCCGGCGGTCGGATACTTCGAGGCGATCTCGGCCATGCCGAGCCCGACGATGATCACGAAGACGGAGACGAGCGGCCAGCCGTACGCCTCCTCGACCGGTCCGCCGTAATTGATCCCCGTCCCGTAGAGCGTCAGCGTCCCGGACAGGATCGAGATGATCGTGAACGAGATCGCGAAGTTCGAGAAGCCGCTCATCCTCCGCGAGAGCTCCTGGGCGTAGCCCAGCGAGTGCAGGATGCTGCGGTCCTTGTCGACCGTCACGTTGTGCCCTCCTTAGCCGCCGTAGGTTGTGGCGATTCTGACGAGGTCGGCGGCCGGAGACAAGAACGGAGCGACATGTAGCCTCGAGCCGTGGCCGTCGTGGAGGTCGAAGAGCTCGCGCGGACCTACCGCACGAGCACGGGGATCCTGCGCCGCCGGACCGTCGAGGTCGAGGCGGTGCGCGGCGTGTCGTTCGAGATCGCCAAGGGGGAGCTCTTCGGGCTGCTCGGGCCGAACGGCGCCGGCAAGACCACGACGATCAAGATGCTCATCACGCTGCTCCTGCCCTCCTCGGGCACGGCGCGCGTGCTCGGGATCGACGTCGCGCGCAACCCGCGCGAGGTCAGAAGGCGGATCGGCTACGTCTTCGGCGGCGATCGCGGCCTCTACGAGCGCCTCTCGGGGCTCGACAACCTTCGCTACTTCGCCGAGCTCTACGGTGTCGCGCCGCACGTGCAGAAGCTCCGCATCCAGGAGCTGCTCGACCTCGTCGGGCTCGCGGGGCGCGAGAAGGAGAAGGTCGAGGGCTACTCGCGGGGTATGCGCCAGCGGCTCCACATCGCTCGCGGCCTGCTGCACGACCCCGAGGTCGTCTTCCTCGACGAGCCGACGATCGGAGTCGATCCCGTGGGCGCGCGCGAGCTGCGGGCCACGATCGCCGGGCTCACCGACGCGGGCAAGACGGTTCTCCTCACCACGCACTACATGTTCGAGGCGGATGCGCTCTGCGACCGGATCGCGGTGATCGCGCAGGGCCGAATCGTCGCCGAGGGCACGCCGCAGGCGCTCAAGGCCGGCGTCGGTGAGGGCACCGTCGTCGAGGTCGAGGTGTACGGGATCGAGGACGCCGTCGTCGAGCGGGTACGGGCGCTCGACGGCGTCTCGAACGTCGGCCTCGAGGAGCGCGACCAGAAGCAGGTGCTCGTCGTGCAGACCCTGCCCGGTCGCGAGCTCGTGCACGCGATCCTCGGCCACCTCGGCGATTCCGCGGTCGGCCGGGTATCGTCGCGCGAGCCGACCCTCGAGGACGCGTACGTCGCGCTGGTGGGCGAATGAGGATCCTCCGCGTCCTCGCGTACGGCTGGCTCTTTCGGATGAAGATGCTGATGCGCTCGTCCTTCAACAGCTGGCTCGGCGTTCTCTATCCGCTCTTCTTCGCGACGATCGCCTTCTTCATGTTCCGCTCGGGCGCCAGCTCGAAGCCACTCCTCTACTCGTCGCTCGGCGCGGCGGTGATGGGGATCTGGTCGAACACCGCCACGCCGGCGGGGAGCGCGCTGGCGCAGGAGCGCTGGCACGGGACGCTCGAGCTGGAGGTCGCTGCGCCCGTGCATTTCGCGCTGATCCTCCTGCCGCTGACGATCGCGATGGCGGCGATCGGCATCTACAGCATGGTCGCCACGCTGCTCTGGGGCTGGATCGCCTTCGGCATTCCGCTGCACATCACCGATCCGGTCGCGTTCGTGCTCGCGGTGCCGGCAACCGTCGCGTCGATCGGCGCGCTCGGCTTCGTCCTCGCTGTCCTCTTCGTCCGTTTCCGGCAGGCGTGGGCGCTCGGGAACATGCTCGAATACCCCGTCTGGCTGATTGCGGGATTCCTCGTCCCGCTCTCGCTCCTGCCGAGCTGGGTGCGGCCGATCTCGTGGCTGCTCGCGCCGACGTGGGGGATTCGCGCGATCCGCGGAGCCGCGCTCAGCGGGCCCTCGTACGGCGACATCGGGATGGCGCTCGCGGTCGGAGCCGCGTACGTGGTGCTCGGAATCCTCCTGGTACACCGTGCCCTCCACGCGGCCCGCGCGAAGGGGACTCTCTCCCTGACGTGACGTCCGTCCGCGTCTTCTTCGTCGGCGGCCTGATCAGCTTCCGCGCGCTCTTCGGCTGGCTCAACCCGTGGGTCTACATCCCGTCGTTCCTCGTCGCGCCGATCTTCCAGATCCTGCTCTTCGTCTACATCGGGCGCTCGGCGAAGCTCCAGTCGGACAGCTTCTACGTCATCGGCAACGGATTGCAGTACGCGGCGATCCCGTGCCTGTTCGCGATGGCGAACACGATCGCGGGCGAGCGCAACCAGCAGACGCTCGGCTACATCCTCATCACGCCCGCGCGGAGGCTGCCGCTCTTCCTCGGCAGGGCGATCCCGGTCGCGCTGAACGGGTTCGTCGTCGCTCTCTTTGCGCTGGTCGTCGGGAGCGCGATCGTCGGGACGCACATCGCCGCGTCGGGTTACGCGCCGATCGCCGGAGTGATCGTCGTCAGCGCGCTTGCGTGCACGGGACTGGGGCTGATCAACGCAGCCGTCGGTCTCGTCACGCGAGAGACGGCGGTTCTCTCGAACATCCTCTTCGGGGGGCTTCTCGTCCTCTCCGGCGCGAACGTTCCGGTGCACGACCTGCCGATCGTGCTGCGGCAGATCTCGGAGGGCATCCCGCTCACGCACGGGATCGCTGCAGCCCGCCGTCTCGCCGCCGGGAGCTCGTTCTCCAGCGTGCTCGGGCTCGTGGGCGCCGAGGCGCTGATCGGGCTCGCGTACGCCGCCGTCGGCTATCTCCTGATTCGCGGCACCGAGACGCTGAGCCGGAGACGCGCGACGCTCGAGCGGGCCTGACGTGCACGAGCTGACGAAGGAGCAGGCGCGACGGATCGCCGTCGAGGCGCAGCTCCTGGATGCACCGCGTCCGGCGAGCCTGCTCGAGGTCGTCCAGCGTCTGCCATTTCTCCAGATCGATCCCACCGCCGCCGTGGCGCCGAACGCCGACCTCGTCGCCTGGAGCCGTCTCGGCTCGTCCTACCGGCCGGAGCAGCTGACGCGAGCGCTCGAGGCGGAGCGGACGCTGTTCGAATTCGACGCGCGCATCCGGCCGATGAGCGACCTCGGCCTCTGTCTCGCCGGTGCGGAGGACCGTCCGAGCTACGAGACCTCACGCACATGGCTGCGTGAGAACGACCGCTTCCGGCTGGACATCCTCGGCCGGCTGGAGCGCTCGGGCCCGCTCCCCTCCCGCGACATCCCGGACACGTGTGTCGTGCCGTGGGCGTCGAGCGGCTGGACGAACAACCGCAACGTCACGCGCATGCTCGAGTTCCTGCAGTCGCGCGGCGAGATCGCGATCGCGGGACGCGTGGGGCGGGAGCGGCTGTGGGATCTGCCCGAGCGCGTCTACCCGGCGAAGACCAGGATCCCCTCCGTCGAGGAAGCGGAGCAAATCGGGGACGAGCGGCGCCTCGCGTCCCTGGGGATCGCGCGCGCGAAGGCGCGGGCGATGCCGTTCGAGTCGATCCACGTCGGCGCCGTGGGCGAGCCGGCCGTGGTCGAGGGCGTGAAGGGCGAGTGGCGCATCGATCCTCGGTACCTCGGCAGGGACTTCGAGGGAAGGACGGCGCTGCTGTCGCCGTTCGACCGGCTCGTCTACGACCGCGTGCGGGCCGAGGAGCTGTTCGGGTTCGAGTATCTGCTCGAGATGTACAAGCCCGCGGCGAAGCGGCGCTGGGGCTACTTCGCACTCCCGATCCTCCACGGAGACCGGCTCGTCGGGAAGCTCGACGCCGTCGCCGACCGCAAGGCTTCCGTGCTGCGGGTGAACGCGATTCACGAGGACGTGCCGTTCAGTCGCGCGGTGACGGCCGGCGTCGAGGAGGAGATCGACGACCTCGCCGGCTGGCTCGGGCTCGACCTCCTCCGATGAGCTCGAGGGCGGCCCGCCGTCTCGACTCCGACGGCTTACGAGCGAACGTCGAGGATGCAGAAGTCACGAAGATCGACGTCGGCGAGCTCGAGCAGGCGGTCGCCGCGTAGGATGGCAGTCGTGGCGACTGCCCAGACAGCCACTGCGACCGAGCTCGAGCAGTACCGGCGCGACCTGACCGGCTACTGCTACCGCATGCTCGGCTCCGCCTTCGAGGCGGAGGACGCCGTTCAGGAGACGATGCTGCGCGCCTGGCGGTCGCTCGACCGGTTCCAGGGTCGCTCGGCGCTCAAATCGTGGCTCTACCGGATCGCGACGAACGTCTGCTTCGACGCGCTCGCAAGCCGCGAGAAGCGCGCGCGCCCGATGGATCTCGGCCCGGCGCAGGAGCCGGTGATCGAGAACCTCGCGGAGCTGCCGGAGGTGACGTGGATCACGCCGCTGCCGACGCCCGACGAGCTGGCGGAGCAGCGGGAAACCCTGCGGCTCGCGTTCGTCGCAGCGCTCCAGCACCTGCCGCCGAAGCAGCGCGCGGTGCTCATCCTGTGCGAGGTCCTGAAGTGGCAGGCGAGCGAGGCCGCCGAGCTGCTCGAGACGAGCGTGGCTGCGGTCAACAGCGCGCTGCAGCGCGCGCGTGTGACGCTCGAGACGGCGGACATCGCAGCACCCTCCGAGCTCGACGACGAGGCGCGCGCGCTGCTCGAGCGTTACGTGTCCGCGTTCGAGGCGTACGACATCGACCGGCTCACCGACCTCCTGCACGAGGACGCGATCCAGTCCATGCCGCCGTTCAGCAACTGGCTGCGCGGTCGCGACGACATCTTCACCTGGTGGCTCGGCCCCGGAATCGGCTGCAAGGGCTCGAAGCTCGTGCCCGTCGGTCTCGTCAACGGGATGCCGGCGTGGGGCCAGTACAAGCCGGCCCCGGACGGCGGCTACGAGCCGTGGTCGGTGATCGTTCCCGAGGTGTCAGGCGGCCGGATCGTCGAGCTGACGTTCTTCCTCGACACGGCGAAGCTCTTTCCGCTGCTCGGCCTGGCCGACCACCTCGCGTAGTCCGCAGAGCTCGAGCAAGTCCCAGAGCTCGCGCGGCGCGCGAACGAGACGCGCCCCCGTCCGAAGACGGAGGCGCGCGAGGAAGTCGACCGTCCGCAGGTCGGGCGTCGAGATCAGGTCTGCGGCTCGACGACGATGAGCGAGTTGCCGTCCGGGTCGCGGAGCCAGAACATCGGCGGGACGTTCCCGCCGTAGCGGGTGACCTCCTCGTCGACGTCCGAGCCCGCGGCCTTCAGCGCGGCGTGCGCCGCATCCACGTCGCTGGTGTCGAGGCAGATCCCCGTCTCGCTGCCGCCGGCCTGCTGGCCCTGCGGCGGCGGGGCGAGGGCGATCGTCGTCTCCGCGCCGGAAACGGCGACCTCGACCCAGCGCATGTCGGGGCCCATCGGGATGTCCACGACCTTCTCGAACCCGAGCGTGCCGACGTAGAAGTCGATTGCCCGGTCGGTGTCGGCGACGGTCACGCAGATCCGGCCGACCTTGCTGATATTGAGCTTTGACGTCACGGTGGACAATCGTGCCTCCTGGGTGGTGGGTATCGCAGCTGAGGACGGCCGCCGAGCCGCAAACTCATCGGTCGCTCAGGTACTCGGTGCGGGCGCCGGTAGCTCGGGCGGGCGCTCGAAGTCGTACGCGATCTCGCCGTGCATGGCCTCGTCGAGTCCTTGCTCCGCGTCCTCTCCGACACGCACCGGCGTGACCCAGTCGATCACCCGCAGCATCATGTAGGTGAACCCGAAGGCGTAGATCGAGCATCCGAAGCCGGCGGCGACCTGTTTGCCGAAGAAGGCGCCGGCGCCGTGGATCAGACCCTGGCCGCCTGCCGCGTTCGTCGCCGTGCCGGCGAAGACGCCGAGCAGGACGATACCGAGCAGGCCGCCGATGCCGTGCACTCCCCAGACGTCGAGGGCGTCGTCCCATTTGAGGCGGTTCTTGAGCTGGATCGCGTAGTAGCAGACGAGCCCTGCCGCGATCCCGATCACGACCGAGGCGTAGATCGGGACGAAGCCGGCCGCCGGGGTGATGGTGGCGAGGCCGGCGACGGCGCCGGTGAGCAGCCCGACGAAGTGCGGCTTGCGAGCGGCGCGCCACTCGACGAAGAGCCACGTCACCGCCGCGAACGAAGCGGCGAGGTCGGTGTTGAGGAACGCGAGCGACGTGATGTCGTCCACCTTCAGCTCGCTCCCCGCGTTGAAGCCGTACCAGCCGAACCAGAGGAGGCCGGTGCCGAGCGCGATGAAGGGGATGTTGTGCGGCGAGTCGACGAACTTCCGCTTCCCGACGTACAGAACCGACGCGAGCGCCGCGAAACCCGCGCTGGCGTGCACGACGATGCCGCCCGCGAAGTCGCGCGCTCCCCAGTGCGCGAGCAGGCCGCCGCCCCAGAGCATGTGCACGAACGGGTAGTAGACCGCGAGCTGCCAGACGACGAGGAAGATCAGGTACGCCTTGAACGTGACGCGGTTGGTGAACGCGCCGGTGATCAGCGCCGGCGTGATGATCGCGAACATCATCTGATACGCGATGAGCACGACGAGCGGGATCTTCGACGGCGCGTAGATGGAGTGGGCGCTCACGTGCTGCAGGAACGCGTAGTGGAAGTTCCCGAAGATTCCGTCAGCACCGCCGCTGAAGCAGAGCGAGTACCCGACGAGCCACCAGAGGACCGTGGTGATCCCCATCGAGGCGAAGCTCTGGATCATGATCGTGAGCGTGTTCGAGCGGCCGACGAGCCCGCCGTAGAAGAAGGCGAGGCCCGGCGTCATCAGCATCACGAGGCTTGCCGCGAGGAGCATGAACCCCGTGTTCGCGCCGTTGATCACGACGCGATTCTTCCACTGCTCCTCCCGGCGCGCCACCCGACGATTCCCACTTGACAGGCGCGGCGGAGTGTGAGAGCTTACGAAGCGTCAGAGCCCGGGAACTGCGCAAGCGGTTCGCGGGCTTTGGCATTTCTGACGGTCTCTTTCTCGACGAGCGGGGCGACCTCGGTGCCGAACAGCTCGATCGCCCGCATGACGTCGGCATGGGCGACGGCGCCGATGCCGATGTGCCCGAGGTAGCGCTCCGGCCGGAAGAGCTCGTGGTAGGCGACGATCTTCTCGGCGACCTCCTCCGCGGAGCCGAGCGCCAGCGGCCCGACCTGGGAGGCGAGCGCGTCGAACTCCGCCTTCCCGGACGGCGGCCAGCCGCGCTCGCGACCGATCCGGTTCATCACTGCGAGGTACGGCGCGGCAAACGCCCGCTCGGCTTCGCGGCGGGTCGGAGCGACGAACGCGTGCGTGTTGACCGCGATCCGCGGCTCGTCCTCGTGCCCGGCTTCTTCCCAGACCTGCCGGTAGAGGTCGGCGAACGGCTTGAAGCGCGGGTACTGCCCGCCGATGATCGCGAGCGCCAGCGGGAGGCCGAGACGTGCGGCCCGCACGACCGACTCGGGCGTGCCGCCGACCGCGATCCAGACGGGCAGCGGATCCTGGGCCGGGCGCGGCCAGACCGCTGCGTTCTCGAGCGGCGCGCGATGCTTCCCGTGCCAGGTGACGCGCTCGTTGTCGCGGAGCGCGAGCAGCAAGTCGAGCTTCTCGGCGAAGAGCTCGTCGTAGTCGTGCAAGTCGTAGCCGAAGAGCGGGAACGACTCGATGAACGAGCCGCGGCCGGCCATGATCTCCGCCCGCCCGTTCGAGATCAGGTCGACGTGGGCGAACTGCTCGAAGACGCGTACAGGATCCTCGGAGGAGAGGACGGTCACGGCGCTCGAGAGGCGGATGTCCTTCGTCTGGGCGGCGATCGCGGCGAGCGCGGTCGTCGGCGACGAGACGAGGTAGTCGGGCCGGTGGTGTTCCCCGACCGCGAAGACCTTCAGTCCCAGCTCGTCGGCGAGCCGCGCCTCCTCGAGGAGGTTGCGCATCCGCTCCTCGGCGCTGACGCCGGGATAGAGGTCGGCAAAGGTGACGAGTCCGAGATCCATGGAGTTCACAACGACCGTTGCGCCCTCAAGTATTCCAGACTGGCGCCGAAACTGGAACGCGAACAGATCGAGGAGGTCGCGGTCACGAGCAGGCGAAGGGACGGTGACGCCTCGGCGCTTCCTCTGCGAGACTGCGCGCATGGATCTCGACGGCTATGTCTGGATCACGACGCGGAAGCTGAAGCCCGGCTCGCGCGAGGAGTTCAGCAACTCGTGGAGGCCGCGCGAGTTTCCCGAGGGGATGCTGCGCGCCTACGAGCTCTACTCGCCCGACGGGAACGAGGTCGTCGGCGTGTCGGTCTGGGACTCGGCCGAGTCGCGTGACGCGTTCCGGCGGTCGGAGGTCGAGTCGGAGCGGCGGAGCGCGATGGCGCCGTACGTGCTCGAGGAAGTCTCCGGCTTCTACGTCGGGCGCGAGCTCAAGATCCCGCGCGATTAAGCTCCGCGAGGCCGCGCGCCACGCCGGCCGCGGCCCGGGCGAGCTCGACCGAGGCGCGCCCGTCTCCGGCCACGCTCGGGCTGAGCTTCTCGGTCGCGCGTCGCGCGATCTCGGCGGCCTCCTCGGCGCCTCGCGCGATCTCTTCCGGGATCCGGACGATCTCGGCGCGCGTCTCGGCGTTCCGGCAGGCCATGAACGCGGCGTAGGCGACCGCGTCGTCGTCCCCGAGCGCGACGAGCTCGGCGGCGAGGGCGTGGGCGCGCTCGGCGTCGGAGTCGTTGCCCGCGTAGCGAGCCGCGAGCTCGGCGAGTGCGGCGGCGAGAGCCGCGGTCAGCGCGGTCGCGGCGCCGCTGGCCGGCGCGGGCGTCCGGTCGCCGATCGCGGCGAGGAGCTCATCGACTCGGAGCTGGTTGAGCATGGCGGTAGAAGTCGGCGTGGATGGGCTCGAGCGGCGTGACCCCGCGGATCAGGTCGGCGGCCTTCTCGGCGACCATCATCACGGGCGCGTAGATGTTCCCGTTCGGGACGAAAGGAAAGACCGACGCGTCGACGACACGGATCCCGTCGAGCCCGTACACGCGCATCGTCGCCGGGTCGACGACGGTTCCCATCGCGCAGGTGCACGAGGGGTGGAGCGCGGTCTCGGCGTCGCGCGCGACCCAGTCGAGGATCTCCTCGTCGCTCTGCACCGAAGGACCGGGCGAGAGCTCTCCTCCGTCGTAGGGAGCGAACGCGGGCTGCCCGAGGATGGAGCGGGCGACGTGAATCGCCTCGATCCACTCGCGCCGGTCGTTCGGCGTGGAGAGGTAGTTGAAACGGAGCGCCGGGTGCGTCCGCGGGTCGGCGCTCGTGAGCTTCAGCGTGCCGCGCACGTCGGAGTACATCGGCCCGACATGCACCTGGTAGCCGTGCTTCGCGGTCGGCCGCGAGCCGTCGTAGCGGACGGCGAGCGGCAGGAAGTGGAACATCAGGTTCGGGTACGCGACCTCGTCGTTCGAGCGAACGAAGCCGCCGGCCTCGAAGTGGTTCGTCGCGCCGGGGCCGCTGCGCAGGAAGAGCCAGCGGGCACCGATCTCCGGCCGTCGCCACTTCTTCAGCGCCGGCTGCATCGAGACCGGCTGCGTCGACGCGTGCTGGACGTAGACCTCGAGGTGATCCTGCAGGTTCTCCCCGACGGCCGGGAGGTCATGCACGACTGATACGTCAATTGCCTCCAACTCATGTGCATTGCCGACGCCGGACAGCTGGAGGAGCTGCGGGGAGTTGATCGCGCCGCCGCAGAGGACGAGCTCGCCGGCGCGCACGACCTCGCCGCCGTCCAGTTCCACGCCGACGGCCCGCGCGCCCTCGAACACGACGCGGTTCACGAACGTCTTGCAGCGCACCTCGAGATTCGGACGGCTCATCGCCGGGTGGAGGTACGCGCGCGCCGCGCTCAAGCGTCGGCCCCGGTGGAGCGTCCGGTCGAACGCGGCGAAGCCCTCCTGCCGGTAGCCGTTGACGTCCTTGGTCAGCTCGTAGCCGGCCTGCTGCACGGCCTCGAAGAAGGCGTCGAAGAGGGGGGAGGCCGACGGTCCTCGTTCGAGCACGATCGGCCCGTCGCCGCCGCGCCACTCGTCGGCGCCGGCGAGGCAGGTCTCCATCTTCTTGAAATACGGGAGGCAGTGCGCGTAATCCCACTGCTCGAGACCGGGCTCGTTCCCCCAGCGCTCGTAGTCGAGCGGATTGCCGCGCTGGAAGATCATGCCGTTGATCGAGCTCGAGCCGCCGAGCACCTTCCCGCGGGCGTGGTAGACACGGCGGCCGTTCATGAAGGGCTCGGGCTCGGAGCTGTACATCCAGTCGTAGTGCGCGTTCCCGATCGGGAACGAGAGCGCGGCCGGCATGTGAATGAACGGATCCCAGATGTGATCCGGGCGGCCGGCTTCGAGGACGAGGACGCGTGTCGAGGCGTCCTCGGTGAGGCGTGCCGCGAGCGCGCTGCCGGCGGAGCCGCCGCCGACGATGACGTAATCCCAGGTCGTCACGCAAGCACCACCGTCTGCAGCTCGGTGAACGCCTCCATCGGGGCGGATCCTCCCACGCGGCCGATGCCGCTCGCGCTGCCGGAGCGGCCGCCGAAGGGCAGGTGCGTCTCCCAGTAGTTGGAGGACTCGTTCACGTTCACCCAGCCGGTGCGCACGGCGTCGGCGTAGCGCAGCCCCTTGGCGAGGTCTCCGGTGAAGATCGCCGAGAGGAGCCCGTACGGCGACGCGTTCGCGAGTTCGATCGCCTGTTCGAGCGAGTCGATCGCGAACACGGGCGCGACCGGGCCGAAGGTCTCCTCGGTCGCGACGAGCGCATCGGCGGGAACGCCGTCGAGCACGGTCGGCTGCCAGTAGAGGTCGGTCGGG
>Ga0070730_10003970_pt1 | contig 13120 bp, 6 predicted proteins | sample Coa_R1_3_FD_66447 | JGI IMG/M metagenome (GOLD analysis project Ga0070730, IMG submission 66447) | Surface soil microbial communities from Centralia Pennsylvania, which are recovering from an underground coalmine fire - Coalmine... | ecosystem: Environmental > Terrestrial > Soil > Unclassified ...
AAGAGCGCACGGCCGAGTACTGGCGCCTGCCGTTGAGCAATATCCAGCGTTGCACCAACTATATGAAGAAATACCTGCTGCCCCAGCTGGCCGGGTCGCTGGTGCTGGCCATGGACGAGGTCGACCGCGTTTTCGAGACCGACTTCCGCTCGGATTTTTTCGGCATGTTGCGCAGCTGGCACAATACCCGGCAGGCCACGATCGGCGCCGGCCCGGGCCTCTGGAAACGGCTCGACCTGGTGCTGGTGACCTCGACCGAGCCCTACCAGTTTATCGATAACCTGAACCAGTCGCCTTTCAACGTCGGCTGTATCGTCGACCTGGAAGACCTGGGCGCCGCGCAGGTCGCCGACCTGAACCGCCGCCATGGCAGCCCATTGACGATGCGCGAGGAAGCCCAGCTGATGGCGCTCGTCGGGGGGCAGCCCTACCTGGTGCGCCGCGCCCTCTACCTGGTCGCGGCCGGGCAGATCGGGGCCGCGGCCCTCCTGGCCGCGCCGGCGGCCGATCGCGGGCCTTTCGGCGACCACCTGCGCTATCACCTCTTCCGCCTGCATGAAAAACCGGAGCTGGTCGCGGGCCTGCGGAGCATCCTGCGCCAGCAGAGCTGCCCGGATGAGCGGATCTTCTTCCGCCTGCAGGGCGCGGGCCTGGTCACGCGGGAGGGGGCCACGGTGCGGCCGCGCTATCAGTTGTACGCGGATTACTTCCAAGAACACCTGCATGGCTGAGGCGTCGCGCGACCTGACCTTCTACACAGTGGGGGGCGTGGTCCAGGCCAGCCAGGGGGTCTATATCCCGCGCCAGGCCGACACGGATCTGCTCGCCTGGTGCCGCGCCGGCACCTTCGCCTATGTCCTGGCCCCCCGCCAGCTGGGCAAGTCGAGCCTGATGATCCACACCGCCGAGGGCCTGGCCGCCGAGGGCATCCGCGTGGCCGTGATCGACCTGACCGCGATCGGCACCGGTGTCACCGCCGACGATTGGTATTTCGGCCTGGTCTATGAGATCGGCGATCAGCTGGCGCTGACGACCGATCTGCCGGGCTGGTGGGCCGGCCGGGCCGACCTCAGCTTGCCCCACCGCTTCACCCTCTTTTGCAAAGAAGTGGTGCTGCGCGAGGTGCCCGGCCGGGTCGTGATCTTCGTCGACGAGATCGATACCACGCTGAGCCTGCCGTTCACCGACGATTTTTTCGCGGCGATCCGCTCCTGCTACGATGCCCGGGCGCGGGCGCCGGAATTCGGTCGGCTGTCTTTCGTGCTGATCGGCGTGGCCACCCCGGGCGACCTGATCCATGACCCGCGGCGCACCCCCTTTAACATCGGCCAGCGCGTCGAGATGACCGATTTCCGCCCGGAGGAAGCCCGCCCCCTGGCCGCCGGGCTCGGCCTGCCGGGCGACGAGGCCACGCAGGTGCTGACCTGGGTGCTGAGCTGGACCGGCGGCCATCCCTACCTGACCCAACGGCTCTGCCAGGCGATCACCCGGGCCGGGCGGCAACCCTGGAGCGAGCCGGCCGTCGCCGACGTCGTGCGCCGGCTCTTTCTGGGGGCGGGCAGCAGCCAGGACAACAATCTCCAGTTTGTGCGCGATATGCTGACCAAGCGGGCGCCGGACCCCGGCGGGGTGCTGCAGGTCTATCGCACGATCCGGCACGGCCGGCGGCCCGTCCGCGACGAAGAGCAATCGCTGATCCTGGCCCACCTCAAGCTGTCGGGCGTCGTGCGCCGCGACCACGGGATCTTGCGCGTCCACAACCTGATCTACCGCACCGTCTTTGACGATCGCTGGGTCCACGCCCACCTGCCGGTCAGCTTTAACTGGCTGCTGTGGCTGCGGCGCACCCTGGCGTTGCTGACCGTGTTGTTTGTCGTGTCGGTGATCGGCCTGGGCGTCTATGCCGAGACCCGGCGCGAGGAAGCCGAGACGGCGCGCACCCTGGCCGAGGCGCGGGAGCTCGCCATCCGGGCCCAGACGGCGCCGGACCCGGAAGTCGGCTTGCTGCTGGCGATCGCGGCGGCGCAACAGCTCCAGGCCGGCCGGGTCCCCGACACGAATGGTCAGATCGAGCGGGTCCTGGGCGAGGCCCTCGGCAACTCGCATGTGCGCCTCCGGCTGGTCCAGACCGGCCCCGTGACGAGCGCCGCCTGGAGCCCGGACGGCCGGCGCATCGTGACCGCCGGCGGCACCCCCGCCGTCCAGCTCTGGGATGCGGCGACCGGCCAGCCACAAGGGATCGTGCCCGGCGCGGGGGCCGTGATCCTGGCCCTGGCCTGGAGTCCCGATGGCCGCTACCTCGCCACGGCGAGTCGCGACGGGAGCGCCCGGATCTGGGCCCCGGGGGCCGGCGCCGGCCCCGCGCAACTCTGCGGCGTGCTCGCCGGCCACACCGGCGAAGTCCTCGACGTCGCCTGGAGCCCCGATGGGCGGCGGCTGGTCACGGCCAGCCGGGACAATACGGCGCGCCTCTGGGATGCCCCGGCCGCCTGTGCCGGCGGGCCGGGGGTGGCGCGCGCTGTGCTGGCGGGCCACACGGGCTGGGTGCGCAGCGCGGCCTGGAGCCCGGACGGCACCCAGATCGTGACCGCCAGCGCCGATACGACCGCCCGCATCTGGGATAGGGTGACGGGCCGGACCGTGCAGACTTTGCAGGGCCATATCCGCGACGTGCGCAGCGCGGCCTGGAGCCCCGACGGCACCCGGATCGTCACCGCCAGCGAGGACAAGACGGCGAAAATCTGGGACGCCGCCAGCGGGCAAGAGCAGCATACGTTGCGCGGGCACACCGCGGAAGTGAATAGCGCCGCCTGGAGTCCCGACGGGCGCAGCATCGTCACGGCCAGTGCCGACGCCACGGCGCGCCTCTGGGATGGCGCCAGCGGCCAGGAAACGCTGGCCCTCCGCGGCCACGACGGCGCGGTGCTCGCCGCGGCCTGGAGCCCCGACGGCCGCCAGATCGTCACCGCGAGCGCCGACCGCACGGCCCGGGTCTGGAGCGTCGCCCCGGCCCCCGAGCGCCTGGTGCTGGAGGGGCAGACGCAGGCGCTGCTGGCGGTGGCCTACCGCCCTGACGGGCGCGCCGTGGCCACGGGCGACCAGGCCGGCACCGTGAAGATCTGGGACGTGGCGACCCCCCCGGGGCGCCTGCTGCGCGCGCTCCCGGCGCAGAAAGGGGCGGTGCGGGCGGTGGCCTGGAGTCCCGACGGGCAGGCCCTGGCCACCGCCAGCGCCGATGGGACCGCGACGATCTGGGACGCCGCCACTGGCCAGCCCCAGGGGACTCTGGCCGGCCACACCGATGGCCTGGCCGCCGTGGCCTGGAGTCCGGACGGGCACGACCTGGCCACCGGGAGCGCCGACACCACGGCACGCCTCTGGGATGTGGGGCGCCCCCCTCCGGCCGGCGCCCCCGGCCCCCCCGCCCTCCGCACGCTCCAGGGGCACACGGGCGGGGTCGCCGGCCTGGCCTGGAGCCCCGACGGGCGCCGGATTGCCACCGCCAGCCAGGACGGGACGGCGAAGATCTGGGACGCCGCCACCGGCCAGCTGCAACAGACGTTGCGGGTGCCGAGCGGCGAGGTCTGGGCGGTGGCCTGGCGCCCCGATGGGCAGGCCCTGGCCACCGCCGGCGCCGATGGGGCGGTGCGGATCTGGGACTCCTCCACCGGCCAGGAGCAGCAGACGCTACACGGCCCTGCCGATAGTGTGCTCAGCCTGGCGTATAGTCCGGATGGCAGCCTGCTGGTCACCGCCGGCCAGGATGGCACGGCCAGGGTCTGGGATGCGGCGACCGGCCAGGAGCGCCGCGAGTTACTGGGCCACACGGGCGCCGTGCTGAGCGTGGCCTGGAGTCCCGATGGGCGCTTTCTGATCACGGCGGGCGCCGATGGCACGGCCCGCCAGTATGCGGCCCGGCTCGCCGATCTGCTGGCCCTGGCCCAGACCCGCACCACGCGCGCCCTGACCGATCAAGAGCGCGAACAACTGGGCCTCCCGCCGACCGCCACGGCCCCGGTCTTGAACAGCAGCGCCGTGGCCCTGGCCCTCACCCCGACCCCTGGGATCACCCTCACCCCGCTCGCCCTGGCCTCTTCCGGCCCCCTGGAGACGCCGCTGGCGCTCGGCCGCCCCAGCGGGCAGATCGCCTTCGCCAGCAACCGGGGGAACCCGCCGGACTCCCATATCTATGTGATGGCCGCGGACGGGACCGACCAGCGGGTGCTGACCACCGCGCCCCTCGACCTCTATCCGGACTGGGCGCCGGACGGCACGCGCCTCGTCTTCATGTCGGCGAACCCGAAGATCCCGGCCGACTCCCCGGCCGGGGATCTCTACATCACGAACGCGGACGGCGCCGGGCGCGTCCAGCTGACCCATGGCCTCAACGCCAAGTGGCCCCGCTGGTCGCCCGACGGCAGCGCGATCCTCTATGCCGATGGGCCCGAGAATCGCTCGCCCGTCTTTGATCTTTACCTGATCACGCTGGCCGACCACGCCATCCGCCGCCTGACCGACAGCCCCGGCTTCGACGGCTTCCCCGCCTGGACGCCCGACGGGCGGATCGTCTTCACCAGCGCCCGGGTCGACAACAAGACGCATCTCTTCACCATGAACGCGGATGGCTCCGGCCAGCAACAGCTGACTTTCGCCGCGGGGGAGCAGGAGAATGCGGCGGTCGCGCCCGACGGCCGCCAGGTCGCTTATGTCTCTACGCAGGACGGCGCCGAGCACATCTACACCAGCGCGCTGGATGGCACAGGGGTCCGCCAGATCACCAGCGGGCCGGGCGTCGACCGCTACCCGACCTGGTCGCCCGACGGCCAGTGGATCGCTTTCCACTCCAATCGCGACGGGAACTTCGAGATCTACCGGGTGCCGGCGACGGGCGGCCCGGTCCAGCGCCTGACCAGCGAGCCGGCGGACGACGACGAGCCCACCTGGCATCGCTGAAGCGGCGTAGTTTTTGCGCGCGCCAGGAGTTATAATAGCATTGTGACCACGAACCACCTTGCCACCCTCGAAGAGTACGGGCTGATCCGGCTGGCGCAGATCGTACCCGATCTGGCCTACTTGTTCCGGCACGCGCTGGTGCAAGACGCGGCGTATTACTCGCTGCTGAAGGCCGATCGCAAGCGGCTGCACGGGGCCGTGGGCGAGATATTGGAAGTGCTCTATCCCACGCGGCGGGAGGAACTCGCTTCCCTGCTGGCCGAACATTTCGCCGGGGCCGGCGACGATCGCCGCGCGTTGGAATATTTCACCCTGGCGGGCGATAGCGCGGCGCGCAAGTATGCCAACCCGGAGGCCGCGGCCCACTACAGCCGCGCGTTGGCCATCACCACGCGGACGGGGGCCGACAGCCCCACGCTGATTCACCTCTACGCAGCGCGAGGGCGCGCTCTCGAGCTGAGCAGCCGCTACGCTGAGGCACTGGAGAATTATGCCGCGATGGAGGCGGCGGGCCAGGAGCACGCCGCCCCCGCACTCGAACTCGCCGGGCTGGTCGCGGCCGCCGTCGTGCGCTGCGCACCGACCGCCCAACAGGATCGCACGGCCGGGGCGGCCCTCTGCACACGGGCGTTGGCGCTCGCCCGCGCCTTGGGGGATCGGGCCGCCGAGTCGCGCATCCTCTGGGCCATGATGTTGTTGTATGGGATGACCGCCTCGGCCCCCCTGGACCAGATTTCCGCCTATGGCGAGGAGTCGCTACGCATCGCGCGCGAGTTGGGCCTGCGCGAACAGATCGCCCAGACCCTGAACGATCTCTCCTACAATTATGGCAACGCCGGGCGGGAGCAGGAAGCGCTGGCCGCGCTCGCCGAATCCCAGGCGCTCTGGCGGGAGCAGGGCAATCTGCCGATGCTCACGGATAACCTGAACGCGACGGCGCTGCGCCGCCAATCCCGCGGCGAATACCGCGCAAGTTTCCCGCTGGCTGAGGAAGCTTACCGGATCAGCGAAACCATCGGCAACAGGTGGGGGATGGCGTTCAGTGGCTGGATCCAGGGGATGGCCTACATGAATTTGGGCGCGGCGGGGCCGGCGATTGCCTTTTTGGAGCAGGCGGTCCGCCTGGGCGAGCAGGGGGGGTTTGTGATTGCGGCGGGGATGGGGCGCGTCCTGTTAAGCTGGATCTATTACGACCTGGGTGCCTACAGGCCGGCCCGGTCCTGGGCCGAGGCGGCGATTGCGTTCGCCGAATCCCTCGGCCGCCGGCCGCGCTCCCAGGCCTACGCGCGATTGGCGCTGGCCGAGGCGGCCGCGGGCGACTGCGCGGCCGCGGCCGCGCAGTTCGCCCAGGCGCGCCAGACCCTGGACCGGAAAGACCCGCTGGGCTATCCTATCGTGGCGGCGAGCGAATGCGAGTACGGCCTGCTGCGCCGGGCATTTGCCGAGGTGGTCGCCGTGGCGGATGCGTTCCTAGAGGGACCGGAGTTCACCGCCCCGCGCTCTTTCGTCCCCTTCATCCTTTCATATAAAGGCCGGGCGCTGTTCGGCCTGGGCGAGGTTGACGCGGCGGAGGCGGTGCTGGCGGAGGCGCGGGCGGCAGCCGAAGCCCAGGAGGCGCGCCCGGTGCTGTGGCCAACCCTGATCGCACTGGCCGAGATCGCCCGCGGCCGGGGCGCGACAGCGCAGGCAGCCGCCTTGCGCGAACAGGCCCGCGCCCACCTCATCTACATGGCGGATCAGATCGGGGATGCCGGGCTGCGCGCGTCGTTTCTCGGCCGGCCACAGGTGCGGGCCGTCCTGGAATAGGAAAAGCTCTGGTGGTTGACACGACTCGCGCCGATCCCCAGCGCTTCCCCTCACGCACCCGATCCCATCCCCTTCTTCGTGTCCTTCGTGTCCTTCGTGGATGAATCGTCGCGCCGGGTGCCGCTATTTGGCGACGTGGGACTTCAGGAACTGGACCGCGCGCGGCCAGGCATCTTGCGCCGATTCGGCGTGGCCCATGCCGTGATCGGGGTTGAGGAAGGCGTGGCTGGCCTCGGGATAGACCCGCACTTCCGCGTCTTTGCCGGCGTCCTTCAGCAGCCGCTCGATTTTATGGATCTGCTCCAAGGGGATGCTCGGGTCCTTGCCGCCATAGATCGCCAGTACCGGGACCTGGAGGCCCGCGAGCTGTTCGGCGCTCGGGTCGAAGCCGCCCGCGTACCAGGGGACGGCGGCCGCGACATCCGGCGAGCGCAGGGCCGTCAGCCAGGTCAGGGTGCCGCCGACGCAAAAGCCCATGACGCCGACGCGCTTGGGATCGACGTCCGGCCGGGCTTTCAGCGTGTCGATCGCCACCTGGATCTCGCGGATCGCGTTCTCGATGTTGCCGCCCAGCATCATGACCGCCTTCTGCGCCTCATTGGGCTCGGTGACGACCTGGCCGTGATAGAGATCGGGCACCAGGACCACAAAGCCTTCGGCGGCCAGCCGTTGCGCCACGCTGATCACGTGGGGCTCGATGCCCCACCACTCCTGGATCTGCACGACCCCTGGTAACGCCTCCTGCGTATCGGGGCGCACCAGCACCCCGGTCAGCCGGTTGCCGTTCGTTTCGAGATCGATCGTCTCTTTATGCAGAATTGCCATCGTTCCTCCTCATACGAGCGGTCAGCGGTCAGCGGTCCACCGATCCCTCGTCGACTGACAGACTGACGACTGACGACTAATCACCGCCGACTGACGACTGACGACTGACGACTAATCATCTCACTGGCTTCAAGAACTTGCCCGAGGCCCAGCCGAGGGTGCCTTTGGCATCCCAGCCGCTGATCTGCCACCAGACGATGCCGTCGACGGTTTGCGGGCCCGCGTGGATCTGGGCGCGCGCGCTGGCCGGCAGTTGGCCCAGCAGTCGGCCGCGCAGGCCGGGCACCTGGCGGATGTTGAGGCTGGACCCGCCCAGCCCCGTGGATTGCGCAAACGCGCCCGGGGCCAGGATGAGCGGGGCGAGGGTCGGCACCACGCTGGGGGCGGGCGTGGAGGCAGGCGGGCGGGGAGTCGCGGTGGGATTCAGGATGCTGCTGACCGGGGTGAGGGGGGCCAGGGTGGGCAGCGGGGCCGGTTTGTGGTCGCCACGCAGGAAGATCGCCCCCGCGGCCAGCAGCGCCACCAGCACCCCCCCGCCCAGGATGCGGACCCGCCCAGAGTCGTCGGCGAACTCGCCGGTGGGGCGGACCACGGGATGCGGCGCGACTAGGGGCCCAGGCAGGTCCGCCGCCACCGGCGCGGGTGGCGGGACGGGGGCCGTGACTGGCGCGGCAATCGACTCCAGCGGGGTGACGTCCGGCGCGGGCTTCACCAGGGCGAGCTGCGGCGGCCGCTCGCGGGGCTGGTTGGCGGCCTGGACGGCGGCCACCGTCGCCACGTTGCCCCGCAAGGGCGCCCCGCCGGGGCCGGTCGGCGTCATGGGAATGGAAGGGGCGCGGCGCACCTGGCGGGGGCTGTCCGCCGCGCTACCGGCGAGGTTCTTCGTGGGATCGCGCGCTTCCCAATAATCGATAAAGGTGCGGCTGCAGGAGAGCGATTCCGCCTCCACGAGGTGATTCGTTTGGGCGTCGAACAGCAGGGGGTTACGGCACCAGCCCTTGCGCCACAAAGGCGAGGGCTCATAGAAGCGGCAGGTCAAACACTTCCGCTCACGTGGTTTCACCTCAGTCATGCCCGGGCCCCCCTTATCCCATCCACCGCGCTGATCCTTGCCCAGAGGCGCAGCCTGGTGCCTGTATCGATCGTTTTGCCGCGCCCACTATACCATCTCCCGGGGGGAGAGTCAATCCGCCGGGCCCTAATATCCTGATCACTATCCATGCCATGAAGGTCGCCGCGGTGGGGGCACGTGGGCACGATGCCGGTTGCCGGCCGCCGCCGGGCTGTGCTATAATGGCCGGGTGACCCGGGCCAACCCCGGCCAACTACCGTCCGTTAGTGCGTCGTGGCGGGACGCGGAAGGCGAGGTGCGTCATGGGAACACTGGATGTGGCGGTCGTGCAAATGGAGGTCTGCTCCGGCGAGGTCCGCAAGAACTGTGTGCGGGCCGAAGCGCGGATCGTCGAGGCGGCCCGCCACGGGGCCCAGGCGATTCTCCTCCCCGAGCTCTGGACGACCGGGTATAACTGGCCCGCCATGCCGGGCCTGGCCGAGGGGCGCGACGGCGAGACCGTCCGCTGGCTCAGCCAGCTCGCCGCCCGCTGCCGGGTCAGCCTCGTCGCCGGGTCTCTCGCCGAAGCCCGAGACGGGCAGATTTACAATACGAGCTATATCATCACGCCGGACGGCACGCTGGCCGGTGCCTACAGCAAGCAGCACCTCTTCCCGCTGCTCGACGAGCCGCGCTACATGGCGCCGGGCGCCGATCCGGCCGTCGTGCCGACCGGCCAGGGGCGCTGGGGCCAGTTGATCTGCTTCGACATCCGCTTCCCGGAAGCCGCGCGCAGCCTGGCCGTGGCGGGCGCCGAGATCCTCTGGGTGCCCGCCGAATGGCCGCATCCGCGGTTGGAGCATTGGCGCACCTTGCTGCGGGCGCGGGCCATCGAAGACCAACTGTTCGTCGTGGCGGCGAATCGGTGTGGCCAGGGCGACGGGAATACCTGGTGTGGCCACTCGCAGATCATTGACCCCTGGGGGATTATTCTGGCCGAGGCCGAGGAGGCCGAAACCACGCTCTACGCCACGCTGCACCTCGATCTGATCGCCGACGTGCGGGCGCGCATTCCCTGTTTCACGGTCCATGCGGCCGACCCGGCGCGCCCGGGGGCGCGGGCGCCGGTCGGCGCCCCGGCCTAGCCGGCATGCGCCGGCGGAGCGCGTAGGAGCCCCTGGCATGGACCTCGGCACGCTGGTGACCTGGATCCAGACAGTGATCGCCACGCTCGGCTACCCGGGCATCCTGGCGCTCATCGCGCTGGAAGGCGTCTTCCCCCTGGTGCCGTCCGAGATTATCTTGCCGCTGGCCGGCAGCCTGGCCGCCCAGGGCCGACTCTCGCTGTTCCTCTTGCTGCCGGCCGCGGTCGGGGGGTCGGCCCTCAGCGCTTCGTTGCTTTATGGCATCGCCCGCTGGGGCGGCGCGCCGCTGGTCGGGCGCCTGCTGGACCGCTGGGGCCGCTGGCTGCTGCTCTCGCGCGCCGACCTGGACCGCACCCAGGCCTGGTTCGAGCGCCGCGGCCCGCTCATGGTCCTGATCGGCCGCTTCACCCCCGGCCTGCGCACGCTGATCTCGGTGCCGGCCGGGCTGGCCCGCATGTCCTACCCCCGATTCTTGCTCTACACCTGCCTGGGTAGCAGCGTCTGGAACGGCGGCCTGCTGCTCGCCGGCTGGCTGCTGGGCGCCAACTGGCCCAGCGTACAGGGCTGGGTCACCCCGATCGCCCCCCTGATCTACCTGGTGCTGCTCGTGCTGGTCGTCGTCTTCTTCGCCCGCCGCTACGCCGCCCGGCGCGGCGGGCGGTCGTAGCTATCCGCTACCACAGGGGGTGGCTCAGGGCATTGGGCCGCTATTCAGGCCGATCACATAGAGGTCGCGCTCAGGCGCGTTGTCATAATCGACGGTAAAGGCCAGCGCTTGCTCCCCGATAAGGCCCCAGACCTGGGTGAGCTGCAAGATCGGTTGCTGGAACGGCGCGACCGTGCCGCTATCGAGATGATCGATCTGCATTTGCCAGCCCTGGATGCCGGCTGGCGCCGGCTCGCTCCAGGCGATTACGTGGCCGCCGATCACCGGGTGCAGCCCGAGGCCGGTCGATAGCGTCTGGCCGGTGCCACTGTTGAGATTATAGAGGTGGACCTTGTTGTCGCCCACCGCCGCATGATAGGCCCAGACCACGTTATCGCCGGCGACGGCATAATTGCTGAGCGCGGCCGCCTGGGTGGCCAGCACGGTATTCCCCCGCGAGCCGTCCGTTTTGATCACGTGCAGGCTGGTGGTCGTGCCGGATGGGTTGCCCGGCTGCTCCTCGCTCCAGAGGAGGACTCCGCCGGCGGCCACCGGTTTCTGGCCGGCTGTGCTGATCACGCTTTCCAGGTTCGTGCTGAGATTGTGCGCGTAGATGCCGTGATGAAATGACGCATTGTCCTGGTAGTAGAGCACCCCGCCATCCAGGGCCAGGCCGGCCAACCGGTAGGTGCTGGCGGGGCTCAGGATGGTCGCCTCGCTATGGGTCGTCAGGTCGTAGCTCTGGACGCCCTGCGCCCCGTTCGGCGCCAGTTCCACCCAGACCACCTGCCGGCCGTCGCTGGCGGCCAGGGGCGGCCCGGCCGGCAGATTCTTGATCAGGAAAGTTGTGTGCTGATCGCTATCGCCCCCGTAGAGCGACATCAGCTGCACCGGGGTGGGCTGGGGCTCGGGCGTCTCGGTGTTGCCGCGGTCCAGGATCGCCTTGAAGTAGAAGGCATAGTGGCCGGCCACGATCGGCTCCCCGGCGATACCCTGGGCGCTCAGCCGGATGTCGGGTCCAGCGGTCGGGCTGACGGGCAGGGGCGTCGGCGGCAGGGGGGTGAGGCTGGGCAGGGGGGCCGTCGGCACCGGAGTCGGGAGGGTATTGCCGGGCGCGTTCGCGAACGCTTGCACTAATGGCATGCTCGCCAACCGGCCCAGCGCGTCCTGGAAGCCGTCGGCCGTCTGCCAGACCAGCCAGTTCCCGGCGATCGCCGGGTGTTCCTGGTCGCCGGGGGCGACGACCAGCAGCGCCGGCTGGAGATCCGTCAGCTTCAGGCCCCAGATGTCCAGGTCGCTGGACCCGCTCGCCCAGACGATGGTGTCGCCGCGGAATGCGCCCACCTGGACGCCCGCCGGCAGCAGCGTCGATTGGCCGGTCTCCAGGTCGGTGAGCAAGGTCTGGTTGGCGGTGGACCAGAGCACGCGGTGATCGCTGACCGCAACCGGCTGGGGCCAGGGCTGCTGTTGGCCCAGGGTCACCATCTTGCCGATCTTGAAGTCGTAGGCCCGCAGGGTGCCGATCGGTCCGCCGAGTTGCGGCGGGCGGTTCGGGTCGCCCTCGCTCCAGACGATCGCCTCGTCGCTCATGACCGGCCGGCCGAAGGCCTGGCCCGGCTGGAGGGCGGCGAGCTCGTTAGTGACCTCGCCCGGCAAGGCTCTCAAGACTAGCGAGTGCTGGTCTTCTACCCAGGCCAGGTGCCCGCCGCCCACCGCGGGCATGCGCCGATCCGCCGTGGCCGGCAGGACGTCGAGATCCGCGCCGGTAGCCAGGTCCTTGCCATGGATCTGGACGTGGCAGCCCAGGCAATCGGGCTGGCCCTCTTCCCAGAAGACGATCGAGCCGGCGATCACCGGGTTGGTCTGCTCGCCGGCGCCTTCCGTGACGGTGAGGGGCTGGTTGGTCTGCAGGTCGAGGGCGCGGATGTGGCTATTGCGCGTCGGGGCCGGCAGTGTGTTCGCCTCCGGCCAGACCAGGTAGGAGTCGGAGGCCACCGGGGCGCCCTGGCCCCGGCCGGGAGCGGGCGGCGGGATGGCCAGCTGGGTATAGCGCGCCCGGTAGCGGAAGGTGCCGAGCTGGCTCAAGAGCACTTCGTAGGGGGTCCCGGCGTTCTCGGGGTGCAGCTCGAAGACGGCGCGCTGGAAGTACTGCACCGTGTAGGTCTTCCCGTCCAGGGCGCTCCGTTCCTGAAACTCGTCGGAGATCGGGTAGCCCTGCTGGGCCAGCCCGCCGTGCGTTTCCCAGTAGGCGCGGAACTTGCCGCCCAGGGTGTGGCCGGTTTCCGCGAAGTAGCGCGGGTTCACCGTGCTGGCCTGCTGCCCCGGGGCGCCGGCCGTCCCGTAGCGCTGCTCATAGGCGAACACGCCCAGCAGGGTCAGCAGCACATCGTAGGGGGGCCCATATTCCGGGTGCTGCTCGAAGACGGCGCGCTCGAAATATTGCACGGTATACGTCTTGCCGTTCAGATCGGAGACTTCCTGAGTGGCCTCGGTCAGGGGATACCCCTGTTGGGCCAGGCCGCCATGTTGCTCCCAGTACTCCAAAAAGCGCCCCGCCGCGGTGTGCCCCGTTTCGGGGAAATAGCGCGTGCCGGTTTGGGCCGCTGCCAGGCGCCCCCAGGTGCCGATCCCGGCCAGCAGGATCACGGCGGCCAGCCCCCCCAGTAATGCCAGAACTCTTGACGTCTTCATGGC
>Ga0070730_10003971_pt1 | contig 13119 bp, 8 predicted proteins | sample Coa_R1_3_FD_66447 | JGI IMG/M metagenome (GOLD analysis project Ga0070730, IMG submission 66447) | Surface soil microbial communities from Centralia Pennsylvania, which are recovering from an underground coalmine fire - Coalmine... | ecosystem: Environmental > Terrestrial > Soil > Unclassified ...
GCCCCGGAAGAGCGGGAGCGCGGCATCACCATTGCCACGGCGCACGTGGAGTATGAGACCGGCAACCGGCATTATGCCCACGTGGATTGCCCCGGCCACGCCGACTACATCAAGAACATGATCACCGGAGCGGCCCAGATGGATGGCGCTATCCTGGTGGTCGCGGCCACCGATGGTCCTATGCCCCAGACGCGCGAACACGTGCTGCTGGCCCGCCAGGTGGGCGTGCCCTGCATCGTGGTTGCGCTGAACAAGTGCGACGCGGTGGATGATCCGGAGCTGCTCGATCTAGTGGAGTTGGAAGTACGCGAGCTGCTCAAGAGCTACAAGTTCCCCGGCGATGATGTTCCGGTGATCCGGCTGAGCGCCCTGGGAGCGCTGAACGGCGAAGCCCAGTGGGAGGCCAAGGTTGACGAGCTAATGGCGGCCGTGGACAAGTATGTTCCGCTGCCGGCCCGCGACATCGACAAGCCCTTCCTGATGCCCATTGAGGACATCTTCTCGATCTCCGGACGCGGCACGGTGGTGACCGGAAGAATCGAGCGCGGCAAGGTGAAAGTCGGCGAGGAAGTGGAGATTGTAGGCTTCCGCGACACGCGCAAGACGGTGGTCACGGGAGTGGAGATGTTCAAGAAGCAATTGGATGAAGGCATGGCGGGCGACAATGCCGGACTACTGCTGCGCGGCATCGGCAAAGACGACGTAGAGCGCGGCATGGTGTTGGCCAAGGGCGGCTCGATTACGCCGCATACCAAGTTCAAGTCAGAGATCTACGTGTTGAGCAAAGAAGAGGGTGGACGCCATACGCCGTTCTTCAAAGGCTACCGGCCACAGTTCTACTTCCGCACCACGGACGTGACCGGGGTAGCAGAGCTGCCGGAGGGCACGGAGATGGTGATGCCGGGCGACAACGTGTCTTTGACCATCGAGCTGATTACGCCGGTGGCCATGGAAAAGGGCCTGCGCTTTGCCATCCGCGAGGGCGGCAAGACCGTGGGAGCGGGTACTATTTCTGAAATTATTCAGTAGCTAGCGGGCTCGTAGCTAGCAGCTAAAGGCTGGTTTTTATGCGTGAAATCGTGACGTTGCAGTGTGGAGATTGCAAAGAGCGCAATTACTCCACCACCAAAAACAAGAAGACCACGACTGGTCGACTGGAATTCAGCAAGTTTTGCAAGCGGTGCCGCAAGCACACGGCGCACAAAGAGGTTAAGTAAGAATTGGGTAATCGGTTTTGGCAATTGCTCAATTCACGGAGGGGCGTAAGCTCAACGGTTAAACTGTCGGTCTCCAAAACCGAACTTGGGGGTTCGAATCCCTCCGCCCCTGCCAGTTGGTCTTTTAGGAAAGTAGGAATTGGATGGCAAAAGCAGCAATAGTTGCGCGAGACGAACAGGGCCTCGGCGGAAGGCTGAAGCAGTTTCCAGCGCGCACCAAAGGTTTTTTTTCTGACGTTCGCAATGAAATGCGCAAGGTCACCTTTCCCAGCAGGAAAGAGGTTCAGGCAACGACTACTGTGGTCATCATCACGGTTTTTCTTTTTGCCCTTTACTTCTGGATCATTGATCTTGGGATCGGCAACGTAGTTACGTGGGTGCTAAACCGTGGCGCGAGGTAAAACACCGGAAGGTACACAACGCGAAGTTATGGATGAGCAGATCACAACCGGGCCTCCCGAGAACCTCAATCCGAATATGCGGTGGTATATCATCCACACCTATTCCGGGTTCGAGAAAAAGGTAAAAGAATCGCTGGAGTCACGCGTTCAGGCCTTTGGCCTCCAGGAAAAGATCGGCAAGGTGCTCATTCCCACCGAACCGGTAACGGAGATCCGGGGAGGAAAGAAGTACACCGTGGAGCGGATGTTTTATCCCGGTTACGTCCTGGTGCAGATGGACATGGACGATCACGTGTGGCATGTGGTCAAGTCCACGCCTCGCGTGACAGGGTTCGTCGGCACAGGCCAGCAGCCTACTCCGCTGTCGGAAGACGAAGTCAACCAGATCGTCTTTCGCGTGAGTACCGGCAAGGACAAGCCCAAGATCAAGGTCAAATTCGAGAAGAGCGAAACGGTTCGCATCATCGATGGACCATTCGCCAACTTCAACGGCACTGTCGATGAAGTCAATGAGGACCGCGAAACTCTGAAAGTGATGGTCACCATCTTCGGTCGCGCTACCCCGGTTGAGCTCGAATTCGGGCAGGTAGAAAAAGTAGCCTAGTGAATTTGGTAATTGAGTAATTTGGTAATTGAAAAATTGTGGAGCGCAGCTGCCCTCGGCTGCGGGAAAAAGACTCAAGGTCAGGAATTTAACAGAATATGGCACCGAAAAAAGTTCAAGGACAGGTAAAGCTCCAGATTGAGGCCAGCAAGGCCACGCCCGCCCCGCCGGTTGGTCCGGCCCTAGGCCAGGCGCAGATCAACATCATGGAGTTTTGCAAACAGTTCAATGCACGCACCTCCAACAAGGAAATGGCGGGGCTGATCATTCCGGTGGTTATAACCGTGTATACTGATCGTTCCTTCACTTTCATCACCAAAACCCCTCCTGCGTCGATTCTCCTGAAGCGCGCGGCCGGTATCGCCAAGGGCTCAGGCGCTCCCAACAAGGACAAGGTGGGCAAGGTGACAGAAAAACAGGTCCTGGACATCGCCAAACAGAAGATGCCCGATCTGAATGCCGCCTCAATTGATGCCGCCATCAAGAGCGTGAAAGGGACCGCCCGTAGTATGGGAATTGAAGTAGTAGCCTGAATTTTTTGTAAATGAATCGCATGTACCACGGCCCGGAGATTTGCCCAGTGCGAGACGGTGCGGTGGGAGACAAGGAAAACGAATGAGTCGCAAAGCAGGGAAAAATATCACCAAGGCCCGCGCTGCCATTGAGAAGCGTTCTTATCAGCTCAATGATGCCGTGCCTCTTCTGCAAAAAGTCAAGTACGCCAAATTTGATGAAACCGTAGAGGTCACGTTGCGCCTGGGCGTCGATCCCAAGCACGCGGACCAAATGGTGCGTGGGACTGTAGTGTTGCCGCATGGTCTCGGTAAATCCAAGAAAGTCTTGGTCATTGCCACGGGCGAAAAGGTAAGGGAAGCCGAAGGTGCCGGGGCCGACATCGTGGGTGGCGAAGAAATGGTAGAGAAAATCCAGAAAGAAAACTGGACCGATTTCGATGCCGTGATTGCCACGCCCGACATGATGAAGTCCGTGGGCAAGCTCGGTAAGGTGCTGGGGCCTCGCGGCCTGATGCCCAATCCCAAAACCGGTACCGTCACTTTTGACATCGCCAATGCCGTCAAGGAGATCAAAGCCGGCAAGGTGGAATTCCGCACCGATAAGACAGCCCTGGTGCATGTGCCCGTGGGCAAGATTTCATTTACACCCGACAAGCTGGTGGAAAACGCCTCTGCTGTCATTTCCAGCGTAGTCAGGGCCAAACCCGCCGCCGCCAAAGGCAAGTACATCAAGGGGGCCTACATCTCCTCCTCGATGGGCCCAGGCATCTCGGTCGATACTGCTGCTGTCGAAGCAGCCGCCAAGGCATAGCAGCGATTTGGATGTGGAGCGCAGGCGCCCTCGCCTGCGATTGAACTAACAAGATTGCTAAGAGGATTGGATCAATGGCTGTTACCAAAGCTAAAAAAGCCGAACAGATTGACAAGCTGAATGCCGATTTACAGAAGGCGAGCAGCATGATCGTGGGCACCTTTTCCAAGCTCACGGTGGCCAAGGACTTCGAGTTGCGCAAGACCGTGCGCGCTGCCGGAGGCCGCTACCGCGTGGTCAAGAACACGCTGGCCGGTCGCGCTGCCGAGGGAACCAAGGTTGCCGAAGCCTTGAAAGGGCTGAAGGGCGTGAGCTCTATCGCCTATACCGCAGGCGATCCTGTGGCCCTGGCTAAAGCTCTCAGCAAGTATGTCGACGACAATCCGGAATTCACGTTTAAGACAGGGATTTTGGAAGGCAAGCTGATCTCTCAAAAAGAGATCAAGGCATTGGCCACTATGCCTTCCAAGGAAGAGATTTATTCCAAGCTCCTGTTCTTGATCAACGCGCCGGCGCAACGCCTGGTTACGGTGATGAACGCCGTTGGCCGCGACATCGCTGTGGTGCTCAATCAAGGCGTGGAGAAGAAAAAATTTAGGGAGACGGCCGGAGCTGCCGGCGGGGCGAGTGCCCCGGCGGTCAACAATCAGATCACCGATGATCGGGCGGATCCTACGGCAGTCAACAGTCAAGTTACCGACTAGTGCCGGTTTATTTTCCTGGAGGACGGGTGCAAGCCTTCAGGGTAAGGTTCTCGCTGTCGGGCATTCACGTGGCGCAAGTCTGGGCGCACTGGAACGCGATGAAGGCAGGCGGCGATCAGCACAAAAACTGAGTTAGAAATTGGAGAATCATCATGGCAGACTTGCAGCAATTAGAAGAACAAATCGTAGGGCTTAGCCTTCTGGATGCAGCCCAACTCGTAAAGAAGCTCGAAGAGCGTCTTGGCGTCTCCGCAGCCGCAGCCGCCCCGGTTATGGTGGCAGGTGGCGGCGCAGCCGCAGCCGCTCCCGCCGAAGAGAAGACCGAATTCAGCGTCATCCTCACCGGTGCAGGAGCCAACAAGATCAACGTAATTAAAGCGGTCCGCGAAGTGACCAGCCTGGGTCTTAAAGAAGCCAAAGACTTGGTGGATGGCGCTCCTAAGCCGATTAAGGAGAACGTCTCCAAGGAAGAAGCGGAGACCATCAAGAAGAAATTCACTGAAGCTGGGGCTACTGTTGAGGTGAAATAACCGCATGTACCGGGCGCCCGAGTCCGGTGCGGTCACCCTTAAGTAAGCGAAGGACCTCAGGGTTTTCGAGGCTAGTTCAGGCATATTGCCTCGAAAACTGTGCATGGGGTATCCACCAGCAAACTTGAATCTAGGAGGGGACTTCTGTTATCAAATAGATAGCGAGGTTCTCTCCCTATTTCACAAAAGGATTCGCAGGACAGGAAAATGGCTTCCTAAAAACGCAGGGGGGCTGGGGCACTGACCTGCCGTTGTGTCTTTCATTAAACTGGGCCTGCTATAGCGGGCCAAAACGGTCTAAATAGACGGGGCGGACAAACACAATTCAGGATTCGCAGTTAGCGCACACCGCGTCAACGGAGACTTTTGTCTCGCGTTGGCTGTTTGTCTTTCCCGCACAAACGCCGAAGTCAAGATCGTTCCACGCGGCTACTAAGCTGCATTAGTTAACAGGTTTGCCTCCGAAATGCAAGGATTTTTGGAGCAGGCCCTCCAGTTCGCCAAACCAGAGAGCGAACGGAACAGCAAAGATTCAGGAGTTATTCATGGCCAAAAAGAATGGCGCCCACCGTTATCGTCTCGATTTTTCCAAGATTCCGGCAACGCTGCAGATTCCTAACCTGATTGAAGTGCAGAAGCGCTCCTATGACCGTTTTCTGCAAATGGACAAACTGCCCAGCGAACGCGACGATAGTGGTCTCCAGGCGGTTTTTCAATCGGTATTTCCCATCACTGATTTTCGCAATGTCTCCGAGTTGGCCTTTGTTGATTTTGCCATCGGCAACTGGGAGTGCAAGTGCGGACACCTGAAGGGACTTCACCACCTCCGGACCACCTGCCGTAATTGCGGCAACACAGTCATCACCGACCCTTTCCATCCCGGCGAAGTGCTGTGCGGCAAGTGCGGCACCTACAACGCCAACACCCCTGATTTCTGCAACAAATGCGGCGATCCGGTGGGACTGCAATTGAAGTATGACGTGGCCGAGTGCGAAGAGCGTGGCATGACCTACTCAGCGCCCTTGAAGGTCACCATCCGGCTGACCATTTATGACAAAGACCCGGAGAGCGGCAACAAGAGCATCCGCGACATCAAGGAGCAGGAAGTATTTTTCGGCGACATTCCGCTGATGACCCAGAACGGTACCTTCATCATCAACGGCACCGAACGTGTAATTGTCAGCCAGTTGCATCGCTCGCCGGGCGTCTTCTTTGAAACCGCCAACAACCGTACCTACTTCCTGGGCAAGATCATTCCGTATCGCGGCTCCTGGGTGGAGTTCGAATACGACCAGAAAAACGTTCTCTATGTGCGCATCGACCGCAAGCGCAAATTCCTGGGCACCATTTTCCTCCGTGCCCTGGGCCTGCGCTCCGATGAAGACATCTTGAAGACCTTCTACACGGTAGACCGCATCAGCCTGCGGGAGAAAAAACTGCGCTGGATGCTGGAAAGCGCCATCGAGCGTCCTACCAACCTGGTCGGCCTGAAGCTCGCCCACAGCATCAAGGACAAGAGCGGACACGAGATCGCCCACTCCGGACGCAAGATCACTGCGGCCGTCCTGAAGGAGATCCAGAAAGCCAAGATTGCCGAGATTGATATCGACACCACTGATCTGGAAGGCGCTTTCACCGCGGCTGACGTCGTGGACGTCAACACCGGCGACATTTTGCTCGAAGCCAACAGCGAAATTACTGCCGACAAGCTCTCGAAGTTCATGGATGCCGGCATCGAAGAGATCCACATCTTCTTCCCGGAGCGCGATGACGTAGGCAACGTGATCAGCGCCACCCTGCGCCGTGACTCTGTCAAGACACCGCAGGAAGCCTTGATCGAGATCTACCGCAAGCTGCGTCCTGGCGATCCGCCTACCCTCGACACCGCTACGGCGTTGTTCCACGGCATGTTCTTTGATCCGCGCAAGTATGACTTCAGCCGCGTGGGCCGCCTGAAGTTCAATATCAAGCTGTATGACAAGAACGACGCCACCGATCTGGAAAAGCGCACCCTGGATCCCGATGATTTCTATTCCACCATCCGCTACCTGCTCAAGTTGCGCAAGAGCTTTGGCTCGGTGGACGATATCGATCATCTCGGCAACCGCCGCGTTCGCGCCGTTGGCGAACTGATGGAAAACCAGTTCCGCATCGGTCTGGTCCGTATGGAGCGCGCCATCAAGGAAAAGATGAGCGTCTATCAGGAGATGTCTACCGCCATGCCGCACGACTTGGTCAACGCCAAGCCTGTCATGGCTGCGATCCGCGAGTTCTTTGGATCGTCGCAGCTCTCTCAGTTCATGGACCAGACCAACCCGCTCTCCGAGATCACGCATAAGCGGCGTCTCTCGGCCCTTGGGCCGGGCGGTCTCTCCCGTGAGCGTGCCGGCTTCGAAGTCCGTGACGTGCATCCGACGCACTACGGCCGCATCTGCCCCATTGAGACCCCTGAAGGTCCGAACATCGGTCTGATCAGCTCACTGAGCTGCTATGCCCGCATCAACGACTATGGTTTCATCGAGTCGCCCTACCGGCGCATCAAAGATGCCCGGGTAATCGACTTCATTACCGTCGTCAATGCCGGTGATAGCGAGTACCGTGTCGGTGACCACATTGAAACTAAAGAGGCGGACAAGGCCAATGCTGATTTGAAGGAACGGCGCAAGAAGCTGATCGAAACCGAGCCTTTCTCCTTCTACCTCTCCGCATGGGAGGAAGATCGCCACGTTATCGCCCAGGCCAATATTGAACTGGACGAAAAAGGCCGCATCGTGGCCGAACTGGTCAACGCCCGCAAAGCCGGTAACTTCGTGCTGGTTCCCAGGGAAGAAGTTGACTACGTTGACGTCAGCCCCAAGCAACTGGTGTCGGTCGCTGCTTCCCTGGTTCCCTTCCTGGAACACGACGACGCGAACCGCGCTCTTATGGGCGCCAACATGCAACGTCAATCGGTTCCGCTGCTTCGTGCCGCTGCTCCGCTTGTCGGCACCGGTATGGAGGGCGTAACCGCCCGTGACTCCGGCGCGGTAGTGTTGGCCCGGCGCAACGGCATCGTAGACTCGGTTGATTCTGAGCGCGTGATTGTGCGCGTGGAAGGCGAACACCACCCCACGCAGCTTTCCCGCGAGGTTGGCAGCGATATCTACCAGCTCACCAAGTTCAAGCGTTCCAACCAGAACACCTGCATCAACCAGAAGCCCATCGTGAAGAAGGGTGACCGCGTAACCAAGGGCCAGGTGATCGCAGACGGTCCTTGCACAGATAAAGGCGAACTGGCGCTCGGGCGCAACGTGCTGGTGGCCTTCATGCCCTGGCGCGGTTACAACTTCGAGGACGCGATCCTGGTCTCCGAAAAGATGGTGAAAGAGGACTATTACACCTCGGTCCACATCGAAGAGTTCGAGATTGAGGCCCGCGATACTAAGCTGGGGCCGGAAGAGATCACCCGCGACATTCCCAACGTGAGTGAATCCTCTCTCCGCGACCTGGATGAAAGCGGCGTGATCCGCATCGGCGCCACCGTAAAACAGGGCGACATCATGGTGGGCAAAGTTACGCCCAAAGGTGAAACCCAGCTCACCCCGGAAGAGAAGCTGCTGCGGGCCATCTTCGGCGAAAAGGCCGGCGACGTGCGCGACGCCTCTCTGACTTGTCCTCCTGGCATCGAGGGCACAGTGGTTGACGTGAAGATCTTCTCCCGCAAAGGCCAGGAGAAAGATGAGCGCGCCAAGTCCATTGAGACCACTCAGATCGAGCGGCTGGAAAAGAACCTGGCCGACGAAATTCGAATCCTTACAGACGAGCGTTTAAAGCGCCTGGAAGCGATCCTTGGCGGTAAGGAAGTCCAGGCTGATCTGCACGACGAGCGCACCAACAAGCGGCTGCTCACCAAGGGAGTCCTGCTGGACCGCGAGACAATTGAGCGTATCTCCACGCGCAACCTGAAACGCATCAAGTATGCCGACAAAGACCCGCGCGTCAACGAGCAGATTGATGAGATCGAAGAAATGACCTCGCGCCAGATCGATGTTCTGCGCAAGATCACCAACGAGAAAATCTCCAAGCTGCAAAAGGGCGATGAACTGCCTCCCGGTGTGATTAAGCTGGTAAAGGTTTACATCGCCATGAAGCGCAAGCTCAGCGTAGGCGACAAGATGGCTGGCAGGCATGGCAACAAGGGTGTAATCGCCCGCATTCTGCCGGAAGAGGACATGCCATATCTGACCGATGGAACCCCGGTGGAGATCGTGCTGAATCCGCTCGGCGTTCCCAGCCGTATGAACGTCGGACAGATCCTGGAAACCCACCTGGGCTGGGCCGGCTATCAGCTTGGGCAGCGAATCACTGAATTCCTGAAAGAGAACTCACGCGAAGAGGTGATTCGACGCGAACTCAAGTCCATCTTCAAGGACACGCCCTTCGGAGCCAAGATCGCCGAACTGGAAGACGATGAGCTGATGCACGTAGCCAAGACCATGACCAACGGCGTCTACTTTGCTTCTCCGGTGTTCGACGGTTCTCGGGAGTCGGAGATCAAGTCCATGCTGCATGAAGCTTCTCTGCCTTCATCGGGCAAGACCGATCTTTTTGATGGCATGACCGGTGAGAAGTTCGAACAACCGGTGACCGTGGGCTACATCTACATGCTCAAGCTCTCCCACTTGGTCGACGACAAGATTCACGCCCGCTCCATTGGGCCGTACTCGCTGATCACCCAGCAACCGCTGGGCGGAAAGGCGCAGTTCGGCGGACAGCGCTTTGGAGAAATGGAAGTGTGGGCGCTGGAAGCTTATGGCGCAGCCTACATTCTGCAAGAGCTGCTCACCGCGAAATCAGACGACGTCTTTGGCCGCACCAAGATCTACGAGGCCATTGTGAAAGGCGAGGCCGCCATTGAACCAGGCGTGCCGGAGTCGTTCAACGTGCTGATCCGCGAGTTGCAGTCGTTGTGCCTCGATGTAGAGCTGATCAAGAGTATTGAAGGCGGCCGCAAACAGATCGCCGCCGCGGCTGACTGACGGTAATGCGGGGCTTTAGCCCGGCATGAGCGTAAGTGCAGCCGCACCGTCTCATCTCCAGCACGCTTCTGGACTGGAGTTGAGACTTTCAGGAGATTTAAGCCAGAAGCCGCCCGCGGTCGCGTAAAAGCCGCAGGAGGACACCTTGTACCGTTCAAGTCCATTTGACCGCGCCAACAATGCCATCACCGATTTCGACTCCATTCGAATCAGCCTGGCTTCGCCGGAAAAAATCCGTAGCTGGTCTCACGGTGAAGTAACCAAGCCTGAAACCATCAATTACCGCACCTTCAAACCGGAGCGCGACGGTCTCTTCTGCGCCCGCATCTTTGGTCCGGTCACCGACTGGGAGTGTCTCTGCGGCAAGTACAAGCGCATGAAACACCGGGGCGTAATCTGCGACAAGTGCGGCGTCGAAGTCACGCTCTCTAATGTTCGCCGTGAGCGCCTGGGTCACATTGAGCTGGCGTCTCCCTGTTCGCACGTCTGGTTTTTCAAGGGCCTTCCTTCGCGCATCGGCCACCTGCTCGATATTTCTTTGCGCGACCTGGAGTCTGTCCTCTACTTTGAATCCTATGTGGTCGTTGATCCGGGCGAAGCGCCTGTCAAAGACCGCGAAGTGATCAAGGAAGAGACTCGCTTCCGCGAACTCGACCAGCAGTACCGCGCTACTGGCTTCAAGGCCATGATGGGCGCTGAAGCCATCAAAGAAATCCTGAAGCGGATTGACGTAGAAGAGCTTTCGGTTGAGCTGCGCGAGAAGATGAAGCATGAGACCTCGCTGCAGAAGCGCTTGAAATATGCCAAGCGCCTTAAAGTTGTGGAGGCTTTCCGCAAGAGCGGCAACAAACCGCAATGGATGATCCTCGACGTAATCCCGGTCATTCCTCCGGAACTTCGTCCGCTGGTTCCACTCGATGGCGGCCGCTTTGCCACCTCCGATTTGAATGACCTGTATCGTCGCGTGATCAACCGCAACAACCGCCTCAAGAAGCTCATGGATCTGCATGCGCCGGAGGTCATCGTCCGCAACGAAAAGCGCATGTTGCAGGAAGCTGTCGATGCGCTCTTCGATAACGGACGCCGTGGACGCGTATTACGCGGCGCCAACAATCGCCCGCTCAAATCGCTTTCCGATACCCTCAAGGGCAAGCAGGGCCGCTTCCGCCAGAACCTTCTCGGCAAGCGCGTGGATTACTCCGGACGCTCCGTGATCGTAGTGGGGCCGGAACTGAAGCTGCATCAGTGCGGCCTGCCCAAGAAGATGGCGCTCGAGCTGTTTAAACCATTTATCTATCACCGCCTTGAGCAAACCGGCCACTGCACCACCATCAAACAAGCCAAAGAGATGGTGGAGCAGCAGGAGTCCATTGTTTGGGACATCCTGGAAGAGGTCATCAAAGACCATCCAGTCCTGCTGAACCGCGCTCCCACTCTGCATCGTCTCGGTATTCAGGCATTTGAGCCGGTGCTGGTGGAAGGCAAAGCCATCAAGATCCACCCGCTGGTTTGCACCGCCTTCAACGCCGATTTTGACGGTGATCAGATGGCCGTCCACATTCCGCTTTCGCCCGAAGCCCAGGTCGAGGCCAGCGTGCTGATGTTGTCTTCACATAACATCCTCTCGCCGGCGTCAGGCCAGCCGATTACCGTGCCCACCCAGGACATGGTTCTTGGTCTGTATTACCTGACCAAAGGCAAGCCCGGCGCCAAAGGTGAGGGCCGCGCCTTCGCCAACGTCGAAGAGGTTCTGCTTGCCCTGGAAGCGGGCGAGGTCGAAACCCTTACCCCCATTCGCTTGCGCTATAGCGGCGAGGTGATTGATCTTACCCAGGCATACGACGATCAGGACATCATCCACACCGATGTTGTCCAGTTCGAGCGGCAATTCATCAACACCACGGTTGGCCGGTCCATCTTGAATGACCACCTGCCCCAAGCCATGCCCTACATCAACGGCTTGCTCAAGAAGAAGGGCATCGGTCAGTTGGTGAACTACACCTATCTGCGATTTGGCCTGGAAACCACGGTCAAGATGCTTGATGAGGTCAAGGAGCTTGGCTTCCGCTACGCAACCAAGGCCGGACTCTCGATCGGCATCGATGACATGGTGATCCCTGACAACAAGAAGGGTCTGGTCAGGGACGCTGAAAAGCAGGGTATCGCCGTCCAGCAGCAATATCTGGATGGAGCCATCACCAACGGTGAACGCTACAACAAGGTGATTGAAATCTGGTCGAACGTGACGGAAAAAGTCGCCGACGAAATGTTCGGCAACATGCAGGAGTTGGATAAGGTCGGCCAGTTGAATCCGATTTACGTAATGGCCGATTCCGGCGCCCGCGGTTCGAAACAGCAGATTCGCCAGCTCTCCGGCATGCGCGGCCTCATGGCCAAGCCTTCCGGCGAAATCATCGAGACGCCTATCACGGCCAACTTCCGCGAGGGTCTTACCGTGCTGGAGTACTTCATCTCCACCCACGGCGCCCGCAAGGGACTAGCGGATACGGCGCTTAAGACCGCTGACTCCGGCTACCTGACCCGCCGCCTTGTCGACGTGGCCCAGGATGTAATCATCAGCGAACAGGACTGCGGCACCGTAGACGGGATTTACGTCGGCTCCATCGTGGAAGCCGGCGACATCATCGAGCCTTTGCGCGATCGCATCGTAGGCCGCGTATCGCTCGAAAAAATCAAAGACTACGAAGGCAACGTAATTGTCGACGTAAACCAGGACATTACCGAAGAACTCGCCAATGCCATCCAGTCTGCTGGCATCGAGCGCGTGAAGATTCGCTCCGTGCTTACCTGTGAATCCAAGCGTGGTGTTTGCATCATGTGCTATGGCCGTAACCTGGCCTCTGGCCGCATGGTGGAACTCGGTGAAGCCACTGGCGTAATCGCCGCTCAATCCATCGGCGAGCCGGGAACCCAGCTCACCATGCGTACCTTCCACATCGGCGGTACGGCCTCCAGAGTCTCCGAGCAATCTCGCCTGGAAGCCCGCACCAACGGGTCGGTCCGCTTCATCAACCTGCAGACAGTCAAAGCCAAGACCGGTACTCTGGTGGTGATGAATCGCGCCGGTTCTATCGCCGTTGTAGACGACAAGGGCCGTGAAAAAGAGCGGTACTCGGTTGTCTATGGCGCCAAGCTGAAAGTGCAGGATGGTCAACAGGTCACCATGGGCACCACGCTGGTCGAGTGGGATCCTTATACCTTCGCCATCCTTACAGAGATCGGCGGAACGGTCCAATTCAAAGACTTGCAGGAAGGCGTAACTCTGCATGACGAAGTGGATGAAGTCACCGGCCTCTCG
>Ga0070730_10003972_pt1 | contig 13119 bp, 6 predicted proteins | sample Coa_R1_3_FD_66447 | JGI IMG/M metagenome (GOLD analysis project Ga0070730, IMG submission 66447) | Surface soil microbial communities from Centralia Pennsylvania, which are recovering from an underground coalmine fire - Coalmine... | ecosystem: Environmental > Terrestrial > Soil > Unclassified ...
TACTGCCTGCTGCCGACTGCTTACTGATTCGTCCCTGCCTACTGCCTGCCGCCGACTGCCTACTCCTCCCAACCCCCACCCCCCACCCCCCACCCCCTCGCCACCGGCGACGACTGACAGCCCCGCCAGCAGCAGGAGGCCGAAGAGGCCGATCTCCATGCCGGTGCCGTACCCCCAGAGGATGCCGCCGTTCAACAAAAAGAGGAGACCCGCGACCAGGCCGCCCCGGCGGCCGGCCCACCGCCAGGTCAGGCGGTAGACCAGCACGGCCGAGGCGGCAAAGAAGCCGGCGTTGAGCAGTTGCGCGGCCCAGAGCAGCGCGTCGCCGTCCAGGCCCAGGCAGGCAACCGCGGCGAGGAGCAGGGCGTAGAGGAAGCTGGTCGCCCCGCTGCTGTAGCCGTCTGCGGTGTTATAGGCGAAGAAGTGGCCGGCCGCGATCTGGCGGGCATATTGCAGATGGATAAAGGTGTCGTCCAGGGCCGCTGAGAGATGGCCCGCGCTGCTGTAGATGGTGACCCCGATCCAGATCGCCCCCAGCAACAGCCCGGCCCCGGCCAGGGCGACCTGGTCGCGCCGGGGCGGCCGGGCACGGCGGGCGGTCACTGGTAGAACCAGTAGTAGAAGGCGCGCAACGGGGTAAAGCTGCCGTCGGGCTGCAGGGTCAGGCGCAGCCGGGTGTGCGAGCCGCGGATCGCCGCGGCCGGCACCAGGAAGGTGGTCTCATCCCAGCCGGGGGCCGCGGGCCAGAACCAGGTGCCCACATCCACGCCGTCCACGGCCACCTGCACCCGTTGCGGCACCTCGGCCAGGTGCCGGTCGACGATACGCAACGGCTGGCCCGGGTGCGTGGCGATCGTGAATTCTTGATCGCCGGTTATGTTGCGCCCGCTATCCGTCAGCAGGCGGCCCGGCGCGCCCGGCAGCGGCGCCTGCCGGAGAATGGCCGGCGCATAGACGTTCCATTGCGCGCTATGCACCACATAGGCGTGCGCGGCCTCGTCCGGCGGCCAGCCGACGTTCAGCCGGTCGACCTCCTGCCGGGCAAGCGGGGCCGTCGTGCCCGGCATCCACAGGACGGCCCCGTGGATGTCGACATGGCCGGGCTGGCCCCCCGGCCCGGCCACGTAGAGCCGGTAGCTCCCCGGGCGGAGCGTCGTGCGGTAGACGCCGTCCCCATCCGGCCCCAGGGGCGTCACCAACTGGGCGTCGTCCTCGATCAGGTCAAAGCGCGGCAGGGCGGCGCCGGCGAGGTCCGGCACCCGCAATTGGATCGCCGTCTCCCGATCGGCCCGCAGCTGGCCCAGGTACAGGGGGCCGCTGCGACTGCCCGCGAAGGGCCGGCCCGTGGCCGGCAGCGCTACGGGGTCCGCATCGTGGGGCAAGACAGGGACATCGCTGCCCGCCACGACGTCCCAGTTGGGCACATAAACCGAAAGTGTGCCTTCGACGATCGTCGGGTGAGGGAGCACCCGGGTATAGATCGGCGTCAGAAAGCCGGGCAGCGCCACCAGCTCGGGGAGCCAGCCCCGGTGGACGACGAAGTAATCGGGCCGGCGGTCCACGGGGAGCTGGCGGAGCCAGTCATAAACCGCCCCATCGCCCTGGAGATGCAGCCCCGCGGTGGCGTTCGTCGTCAGCCCGATCAGATCGTAGACGTAGCGGTGGCCGTAATAGGTCATCGCCCCCACGTCGTTCATGGCGACCCGGGCGTCCGAGGGCAGGTTGCGGTCGATCCAGCGGCCCATCTGCACATGCTGGTTATAGATGTCCAGGGTGTTCTCGCCCAGCGCGGTCCAGAGCATAATCACGTTGCCGAATAGGACAATCGCCCCCAGCCCCGCGATGCCGGCCACGGTGGCCCGCACCTGCCGGCGGCGGCCGGGGGTGCCGGGCCGCCCGGCCAGGGCGCGCGCCACATCGTAGAGTCCCACGGCGGTCAGAAAGACAAAAATCCCATAGTAGGGCATCTGGTAGCGGCCGCGGAGGGTCGGCTGGAGCAGCGCGCTGATCAGCATCCCGCCGAAGAACCAGGTCATGGCCAGGGTGAACAGCCCGGGCCGGCGGCGCCCGATCTCCCGCCAGGCGGCGGGTAACCCGCCGAGCATGACGAACAACAGGGCAAACGGCATGAACGTCACCGTGGAGCCGGCCGCGGCGTAGACGCCGGCGAAATAGCTCGAATAGATGCCGATCCAGTTGCGCAGAAAATCCAACAGCTCAAACTGCGGCTGCTGATACAGCTCGCTCTTGGCCAGGGCGGCATTGGGGGTCGGGCGGCCGGTCAGCGCCCAGTTGAGCAACAGCGGCAGCAAGCCCACCCCCGCCGCGATCACCACCCGCCCCAGGACCCGCCAGCCGGCGCCGCGGGTCGCCCGCACCCGCCAGGCCCCGACCGCCGCCGCCATCCAGACCAGCGCCAGCCCCTCCGGCCGCACCCACGCCAGCCCCACCAACACCACCACCAACCCTACCCCCGACCACCGCCCTGCCGCTGCCGCCAGCCCCCCAACCCCGTCTTTCCCAACCCCCAACCCCCAACCCCCAACCCCCAGCAAATAGAGACTCCCCAGCACCAGCGTGCAAACCAGCCCCGTCTCCATCCCGGTCGCGAAACCCCAGACCAGGTGCGCCGTCAGCACAAACAGGCCCGCGGCGAGCAGGCCGACGAGCCGGTTGCGCAACGCCCAGCCCAGGCGGTAGCTCAGCCAGGCCGACAGGCCGAAGAGGCCGGCGTTGAAGAGCTGGGCCACCCAGAGCAAGCCGTCGCCCTGCGCCCCCAGCCGGGCCGCCAGGCCGAGCAGGAGCACATAGAGAAAGCTGGTGGCCCCACTGCTATAGCCATCCGCGGTGTTATAGGCAAAAAAATGGCCGGCCGCCAGCTGGCGGGCATACTGGAGATGGATATAGGTGTCGTCCAGGGGTGCGGCGATCTGGCCGCCGGTGCTATAGAGGATCACGCCCAGCGAGATACCGGCCACCAGCCAGCCGGCGACGCAGACGGCGATCTGGTCGCGCAGGGGGGGGCGGCGCGACGCGGCGGCCAGCGGGGGCGGCCCCGCCGGCGCCGGCCCGGCTGGGGGGGGCACCGAAAGAGCCGGCGGGGGACTCGCTGGAGCGGCGGAGCGATCGGGCGCCGGGCGCGGTGCGACCCCCGCGGCGGGCGAGACATTGGATGGCGGATGACGTGCGTTCAGGATCACTCCTCCAGCGTTGCACACCAGGGACTGAGGGATTATAGCAAACCGTTGCCGCCGGCATCAACCCGGGGTCGAGGCCGGGTCGAGCTGGGGCAGCAAGGCCAGGATCCAGGCGGGCTTCACCTCGCTGCGCACGAAGGTGCGTTGGTAATTACAGTCGAAGCAATGGACCCGGATGGTGCCGTTGCTGTCCCCGATTTCGATGCGGCTGCCCTGGTGCTGCCCCTGGTAAATCGTGTGCCGCACCCAGCACCCGTGCTTGCGCGAAATCACCACCCGGGCATGCGGGCATGTATCGCTGTTCATCGCGGCGCTCCTTCCCTAATAGCCGGCTACGAAAGCCCATTCTGCCATAATCCCCCCTGTTCCGCAAGCGGCCGCGCGGGTTGCCCGCCGCGCAGACAGACGGGTAACCCAGGACCAGTTTTCTTACCCAATTATTATCTGGTCTTGCAGAATCTCTGCGGATATATGGCTAGAATGAAGAAAATCGCCGGGCCGCTATGCAACCGTACTCGTTAGCCAATGGCATGATAGTGTATTTTATTAGCAGAAAGCATAATATCTGTCATTCTGAGCGCAGCGAAGAATCCGCTGGGGCGCGGATCAGATCGGGATCGGCGAGCCCGGCACACCTGCCGCCGGTGCGTGGCCGCCGCGATCGCCCCATTGAGGTCGTGGGTGCGCGCCCCAACGGATTCTTCGCTGCGCTCAGAATGACAAATCTTTTAGCATTTTTGCTAAAGAGAATGACATGTAATACATACACGATAGGTAGGAGGAGAGTAGCAAACAATGGTGAAGCGCGTTGGATTCGTGATCGGAGCGGTGCTGATCGTGGCGTTGGCCGGCATCGCCTTTTATTTCCTGCAGTTGACCGCCCCCGTCGGGGTCTCGCAATCCGTGCCGCTGGCGCCGACGCTGGTGGTGCCCGCTGCAGCCACCCAGGCCGCGGCGGCCGCGGCGGCGGGCTTCCCCCCACGGACGCCGCGGCCCGGCTTCCCGCCGGGCGGCTTCCGCCGGGGCACGCCGCCGCCCGGCGGCTTCCCGCCCGGGGGGGGACCCGGCGGGGGGGCCGGCCCCGTCAGCACCAGTCCGCCGGCCGCCCCGACCCTCGCCGCGGCGGGGTCGGCCCAGGTCTATCGCGTCGACGCCACGCACTCCAAAGTGTCGTATAACGCCAACGAGACCTTCCTGCAAGACTTCGCCGGCCATGCCACGGGCAAGGTCACGACGGTCGGCACGACCCAGGCGATCGCGGGCGACATCCTCGTGGATCGCGCGAACCCGGCGGCCTCGCAGGTCGGCGAGATTGTCGTCGACATTAGCCAATTCCAATCGGATACCGCGATGCGCGACAACGCCATCCGCCGGCAATGGCTCGAATCGGCCAAATATCCGTTGGCCACCTTCAAGGCCACGGCCCTCACCGGGCTGCCCGCGGCCTGGCCGCTGGGCACGGCGGTCCGGTTCCAGATCATGGGCGATCTGACCGTCCACGCCACCACGCAGCAGGTAACCTGGGATGCGACGGCCACGCTGGACGGGAACACCTTGCATGTCCAGGCGACCACGAATGTCCAGATCAGCCAGTTTGGTATGCACGCCCCCCAGCTGCCCATGCTGACCGTCGAAGACCCGGTCACGCTGACGCTGGACCTCGTCGCGACGGTGCCCGGCGCCTAACGCGGCTCAGCGGCCGTGGCAGACCTTATACTTGCGGCCGCTACCGCAGGGGCAAGGGTCGTTCCGGCCGGGGGTCTTGCTCGTGACGCCCACCCCGGCCGGGACCCGGGCCGGCCCTTTGCCGGCCCGCTGGTTGGGCGGGCCGCCGCCCCGTGACGCGCCCGGCCGCTCCGCCGGGCCCATCGCGCTACCGATCACTCCGGCCACCGCCGACTGGGCCGCCCCGACCGGGGATCGGCCGTCTTTCCGCGGCGCCTCGCGGGACGCCTCTTTGCGCGGTGGGGGTGGGGCGGCCGGGGTGGTCGCCGGCTCCAATCGCAGGCTGAGCACGCGCGTGCCGAGCTGGCGGATCTCGGCTTTCAACTCGTCGAAGAGCTCATAAGCGTTGCGCCGGTACTCCACCAGGGGGTCCTTTTGCGCGTACGCCTGCAGGCCGATCGATTGGCGCAGCCCCTCCATCGTCGTCAAGTGCCGCGTCCAGAGCTGATCGATAACATGGAGGATCCAGCGCGACTCCTGGTGCTTCACAAAGGCATCGCGGACGATCGCCCGCATCTCGGGCTCCAGTTGCCCCAGCGGCGTCAACTCGACCTCTTCCAGCGGCTCGGTGCCCACCGCCTGCTCGATTTCGCGGTATTCCGTGGCCGGGATGCTATGGTCGACCAGGCCCAGCAGGGGCACCGGCGCATTCTGGAGCACAAAGTCCTGGCCCAGCCGCTCCTGCACTTCGCCGTAGATCTGCTCCAGCTGGGCGGCGACCAGGCGGGGCAAGGCGGCGCCGGCCATTGTGCTCTGGGGATCGAGGGGCAGGCGGGTCGCGGCCGCGGCGGGCACCAGCGGGAAGGCCCGGTCGATCAGGTCGAGCAGCAGGCTCGCCTCACGCTCGTCCTCCGGCAGGTGCGCCAGGCTCTCCAGCCCGGCCGGCCCGGCGCCCTCCCCGCCCGCCGCCAGCCGCAGGATGTCGCCCCGCGCGGCGGCCGTGCGCACCGTTTGCTGCGTTTCTTTGAGCCGATCGGTGAACTGGCGATCAAACTCGTCCGCCGCGAGTTTCCCGAAATACTGGAGGGCTTCGTCGTATTCCATGCCTTCGATGTCCGCGGCGCTCAGGTCCGGCGGCAAGGGCAGGATGGTCGCCATGATGCGCAAGAGCTTGCTATAGTCGACGTTGGCGTGTTGGACGCTCTCGTACATCGGGTCGTCCAGGTGGTAGAAGATGCGCAGCTCTTTGTCGATGGCGCCCTGGATCAGATCCAGCCGCCCCGCCGCCGACTCGGCGGCGATCGTCGCCAGCTCCTCGCCGACGGCGGCCCGATCGCCCGCCGCGATCAGCGCGGCCACGTGGTCGCGCAACAGGTGATGCGCCAGGCGGCGCGTGACATCCTCGCTGAAGGTGTCGCTCAAGGCGGCAAATAGAGCTTCCGGATCGATCTGCCCTTTCTTGCGTGCCGGCGCCAGGGCCCCCGGCGCCCGCCCGGGCGGCAGGGCGGACGGATTGCTCAGCGCGTCGACGGTTTCGGCCAGCATATCGAGCACGATGGTGCGTGGCTCCCCCTGGGTGAGGACATAGCGGCGCTCCTTGTAGATCACGTCGCGCTGCGTGTTCACCACGTCGTCATACTCGACCAGGTGTTTGCGGATGTCGAAGTTGTAGCCTTCCATTTTGGTCTGGGCCGTCTCGACACTCTTGGAGATCAGGTTATGCTCGATCGGCATGTCGTCTTCCCAGAGCGCGTTAAACACCCGGGAGTTGACGATCGTCTGGTTCACCCCGGAGCGGCGCATGATCTCGTCTTCCAGCGACACATAAAAGCGCGACGAGCCCGGGTCCCCCTGGCGCCCGGCCCGCCCCCGCAACTGGTTGTCGATGCGCCGGCTCTCATGGCGCTCGGTGCCGATGATGTGCAGGCCGCCCAGCTCGGCCACGCCAAAGCCGAGGATGATGTCGGTCCCGCGGCCGGCCATATTCGTCGCAATGGTCACGGCGCCTTTCTGGCCGGCCTGGGCCACCAGGCTGGCCTCGCGCTCGTGCTGCTTGGCGTTCAGCACGCTGTGCGGCACGCCCCCTTCGTCCAGCATCCTGGCCAACTCTTCCGACTTTTCGATCGACACGGTGCCGACCAGGACCGGGCGGCCCTGGTCCCGCACTTCCTTGATCTCCTCCACCACCGCCTGGAACTTGGCCAGCTCGGTCTTGTAGACCCGGTCGACAAAGTCCTGGCGCACCATCGGCAGGCGCGTCGGAATAGCCGTGACTTCCAGCTTGTAAATTTTGTAGAACTCTTCGGCCTCGGTCAGCGCCGTGCCGGTCATGCCGGCCAGCTTGGCGTACATGCGGAAATAGTTCTGGATGGTGATCGTGGCGTACGTCTGGCTCTCGCCGCGCACCCGGATGCCCTCTTTGGCCTCGATCGCCTCATGCAAGCCCTCCGAGTAGCGGCGGCCTTCCATCGGCCGGCCCGTAAACTCGTCAACGATCACGACCTCGACCGGCTGCTTGAGATTCAGCCGCTCCCCCGGCGAGATAATCTTGCCCTCCTGCATCAACACATAATCGCGATCCCGCCGGAAGAGGGCATGGGCCTTGAGCGCGTTGTCGAGCCCGTAGACCAGCATGAAATTATCCGGGTGGTAGAGATTCGTGATATGGAAAAACTGCTCGGCTCGCTCGATGCCCTCATCCGTGAAGACCGCGCTGCGGGTTTTCTCGTCGATCTCATAGTCGCGCTCGGCGACCAGCTGGCGGGCGAACACGGTGGCTTTCTCATGCACGTCACTGGTATCCTGGGAGGGCCCGCTGATGATCAGCGGCGTCCGGGCTTCGTCGATCAGGATGTTGTCGACTTCGTCCACGACCGCGTAATGATGCCCGCGCTGGACCACATTCTCCGGGCCCGGCGCGGTGTTATCGCGGAGATAGTCGAAACCGAATTCCGAGTTGGTGCCGTAGGTAATATCGGCCTTATATTCGCCCACGCGGTCGTAGGCGCCCATGTCGTTCAGGATCGCGCCGACGGTCAGGCCCAGCATGGCGTAGATGGGACCCATCCAGTCGCTGTCGCGCTTGACCAGGTACTCGTTGACCGTGATCAGGTGGACGCCCCGCGCCGCGAGCGCGTTGAGCGAGAGCGTTAGCGTGGAGACCAGGGTCTTACCCTCGCCCGTCTTCATCTCGGCGATCTTGCCCTCGTGCAGCGTAGTGCCGCCCATGAACTGCACATCGGCCGGGCGCAAGCCGATCGTCCGCCGCGCGGCATCCCAGACGCAAGCAAAGGTGAGGGGCAGGAGGTCGTTCAACAGCGCCTCTTCCTGCGTGCGCTCGGCCGCGCGAAACTCGGTCTCCAGCGCCCGCAAGCGATCGGCCGCCTCGCGCTCACTCGCCGTACGCAGCTCGGCGTGGAAGCGGCGGAAAAAATCGTCGATCGCCGCGTCACGGGCCATCATCAGCTCCTGCAGATGCAAGGGCTTGACGGCGATCGGCGGCGCCCCTCCCCCTGCCTCCTGGGTGTCCAGGGCGGCGAGCAAGGCATCCTGGCGGGTCTGGAGTGCGGCCAGCGGCTCCAGGAACGGATCGGCCGCGTCGGAGAAATCGGCTTCGAGGCGCGCCTGATACGTCTGCCAGAGCTCGGTGCGGCCCTGCAGGAGCTGGCCCCGGCTGGCGGCCATGCGGGCCGCGACGCGCTCCGTCCGGCCATCATAGCGCATCCGCAAGGCGGCAAACGCCGTCAAGGCGGCCTCCCCGGCCGCGGCTTGCGTCAGGGCCTGCTCGGCCAACGTCAACAGCACCCCCGCCGCCGCTTCTTGCCAGGTCAGCAGGTCGGCCAAATCGTCTTTCGGCGCGCGCAGGGTGCCCGGCGCCGGGCCGCCGGGTGCGGCGAGCGGCGCCGTCACGGTCGCTTTGCGGCGGCCGAAGAGGCCGCCCCCGGGGGGGCGGGCGGCCGCGGGGGGCAGCGGCCCGGGCGCGGCCTGCAATTCGGCCGGCAACAGCAGGCCCTGGCGCTGCAGGTGCTTCATCAGATCATGGGTTTGCAGCGCGTCCACCAGGCCCCGCGTGGTGGCCCGCAGAGTCTCCAGGGCCCCGGTCAGGGTGGCCTGCTCGGCGCCCAGGCCCGCCAGGGGATGCGGGCCGCGGTCCAGATCGGCCGCCGCCCCCCCGGCCAGGGGGGCCTCGCCCAGTAACGCGAGCAGGGCCGTGGCGTCGCGCAGGCCGTCGAGCAGGTCCTGCATCCGCCGGAAGTAGCCCGCGATCTCCGGCTCCAGGTCGCTGGCGGCCGTGTCGACCAGCTTCACCATTTCGTCGGGGGTCGTCCGGCTCTTGCGGTCGTCAGGTGCCGGCAGGCGGCTGACCACCCCGGCGAGGGCCGGGCGATCGCCGCCCAGCATACGCAGCTGCTCGGCAATCCGCTCGCTCAGCTCCGCGATATTGGCTTCCACTTCGGCCCGGTCGCCCGTCCGCCGCGCCAGCTCTGCGGTCAGCTGGGTGAGCTGCCGGCTGTCCGCCAGCAGGACGTTCATTGTGCGCGTCGTCACTTCGCCGACTTCGATCACGCGGCGGATCGTGGCCGCCTCGGCGGTCAGCGTGGCGACCCGCGTGGTTGTATCGGTGAGCGCGGTCTGCAGGAACGCGGGTAGCAGGCGCCCGGCATTGCTCTCGCGGTGCAACACCGCATGCAGCTCGGTCCGCAAGCCGGCCAGCGCGTCCAGCTGCGCTGTCAGCAACGCCTCGATCTCGGCGTTCACGGCGGCGACAATCTTCCGCAGCCGGGTCAGCTCCTTATCCTGGGAATCGACAAAATTGCCCAGCCATTTAAACATAGTCAGCCTCTTTCGACGGATCACGCATTACGCATCACGCATTCTTCAGGGTCTGGATCTCAAACGCCGTATGCAGCCCCAACGCCTTCAATGCGGCATCCAGGGCCTGGCGGAAAGCGATCGCCTCAAAGGCCGGCGCCTGGTCGCGGACGGCGACCACGTCGGCCAGCAGCCGCGTCGCCGTGTGCGCGGCGGCGTCGACGCCCGGCAAGCCGGCCGCGATCAGCGCCGCCTGGTACGCGGGCCCCCGATCGGGGTCGCGCAACCCCAGGTCGGCCAGCTGGATGGCGACCAGAGTGCGGCGCAGATCCTCGCGCTGCCCGGCGAAGAACCGCGCGCTCAGGGCCGCGAGCCGGGTCACCAGGGCGCCGGCGACGCCGGCCGGGGTGGCCGTGGGCGCATCGAACTGCTCCATGATCCAGCGGCGGTTGCGCTCGGCCATATAGGGCGGAAAGAAAGTCTCGTTGCCGGTCAGCATGCCGGCCAGGTCCAGGCCCCAGGCCTGGGCCGCCGGCAACAGGTGCGCGTCGACCGCCGCGATGCGGGCCATAATCCAGGCGTGGTCCGCCAGATGCAGCAGGTAATTGACGGCCGGCTGGAACGGCTCTTTATCGCGCGCCCCAGGGCGCAGGAGCAGGCCCAGCGGCCGCTCCTGGCGCGGGTGCAGGTCGATATGCAGCAGGTAATGGAACAACAGCGTCACGACCGCCGCCGGGCCCGCCTGGCGCGCGATCACGGGGTTGTATTCGACGATCACGCCGCGGGTGCTCGGCACCAGGCTGACAACCGTGCGGTCGATCGGCCGGAGATAGACATTGCCGCCCGTCATGCCGGCCGCCGCCAGCAGCAAGCTGTTAAACGCGGCATGCACCGCCGGGGTCAGATGGCTCGCGGCCGTGCCGCTGTCGGGGATGCCCTCCAGCAGGTAGCGCAAGGTGTTGACCGTAACCCGGCAATAGCGGCAGGGCACCGTCTGGGGCCGGTCGTCGTCGACCGTGATCCAGCCGGGGCAGTGCCCGGTCGGGCACTTGACCACCCGCTCGGCCGTCGCAAGAAGTGGCATAAATTCAATACTCCTACGCCAGTGGCGCATCGGCCGGTGGCATATATACCACTGGCCATTCAATACGCAAGAATACGCAAAGATCGTGATTTTCCAGGCTAACTACTATTGTACCCGAAAGAACCGGGGTTTGCCAGCGTCGTCCAGACAGGATGGCGGCCGAACGGAATCAGGAGGAGGAGGCTAGGGGGCGCGAGGAGCATGCGCGGGGTAGCGCCGCGGCGTCATGACCGGCTCCGCCGGCGGATTACTCAGATCCGGGATCGGGGGATCGGCGGCCGGGGCGCCGCCGTCGGGCGCGGGCCCGGCCGCCGGATGATGGAGCGCGGGGGGCGGCGCCAGCCCCAAATGCGCGGCGAAACGGGCGAGCGTGTCGCTCCCATGGATACGCACCCGGGTCAGGGCCAGCAGATCCCCCGGGTGGTGCCACAGGCCCGGGTGGGTCGTCAACGCCGCCTGGTAACCGTCTAAGGTCACCAGCGCTTCCACCGCGGCATTATAGTCCCCGGAGGGGTAACAGAAATATTTCACCCGGGTACCGAGCTGGCTCTCCAGGGCCTGCTTACTGGCGATCAACTCGTACTGAGCCTTCAGCAGGGAAACATGCGCCAGCTCGACATGATCGACGGTATGCGCCTCGAATTGCACCAGCCCGCTCGCCTGCATGGCCCGCATCTGGTCCCAGGTCAGGTAGCCAGGCCGGCCCACTTTGCCGGTGATGACAAAGCTCGTCGCTTTGAAGCCATGCTGGGCCAGGGCGGGGTAGGCCGCTGTATAGAAGTCGGCATACCCGTCGTCAAACGTCAGGATCACGGGCCGGCGGGGCAGGGGCGCCCCGTGCCGGATCGCGGCCGTCAGATCATCGAGCGTGATCGTCTGGAACCCGTGCGCCGCGAGCCAATCGAGCTGCGCCGCGAAATGCGCGGGCGCGATCGAGAGATCGGCGCCCAGCCGATCCGGAACCGCGGGGTTCGTCCGGATGTAGTGGTACATCAGGATCGGCACTCGGACCCCGGGGCCGGCGCTGTGCGAGGCCGCGCCCGGGTGCCGAGGCAGGCTATGGAGCGCCACCGGCGGTGGAGGTGGCGGCGGCAGGGGCGGGAGATACGCCGACGGGCCGGGATCGTCGACGGGGGCGTTCGCGGCCCGCGCCCCACTCGCCACCAGCCCGCTCCCGACGAGCGCGAGCATGGCCCCGATGAGCAAGGGACGGCGGGCAAAAGTCAGCATGCGCCATTATACCATAATCTGTGTCGCGCGGCTTTCAGCTGGTCGCCAACACCGCCCGCCGCTCTCCCTGACCCTGCCTTAGCTAGACACGCTCTGGCGCCAGGCGGCCCACCAGGCGTCCAGGCCCTTGCCGGTGACGTCCTGCAACGCCTGATCCAGGCCGCGGGTGCGGTCCTCGCTTTGGATCTGGTGGATATCGCGCAAAATCTTGGGCAGCACGGCATCCCCTTCCTGCGCGGTCAGGTAGCTGACGAAAGAGTACCCTTCGGCGTAGCCGAGTTCGGCGGTCGTGCCGTCGAGCAGCAGGCCATCCAGGGCGTCCGGGGGCGCCAGGCGATTGACGATCGCCAGTTGCTGGATATCGCGCACATAGCGGGTCGGATTCTCCTGCGAGACGTAGACCGCCATGCCCTCGTTGATCCAGTGCGGCACGAGGGTCGTCGCCAGCGTGCGGACGGCGTGGTGGGTAAATTCGTGGGTCAACGTCACGCGGATCTGGTCGTCGAGCTCAACCTCGGTGCCGTCGCCGCTGGGCCAGAAGAAGGGCGAGAGCATCGACATCCGCGCAATCGCGGGGTTGTACAGGGCGATCGTCGTGAAGGCGCTGCGCGGCATATCGGTCGGCCGGGAGATCAGGTCGACGTCGACGTCGAGTTGCTTGGTGTCCATGACGGTGCTCACCCGATCGTAGACGGCGGGCGCAAACTGCTCCAGCACGGACAGGTAGCCCGCGTCCATCTCGTGGTAGGTCACCCGGAAGGGGCCGATTTTTTTGGTGTTGCGCAGCCCTTGCTCGTTCAGAGCCGGCTGCGAGTGCAGCCAGCGGTTGCCGACCAGGCGAAAGAACATGCCGACGTGATAGCGCCCGGGGCAATCGTCGATCCCGACATCGGCCACCGCGGTCTGGTGCTCGGCATCATAGCGCACATTCGCCACGCATTTGAGCCGGCCGATCAGATAACTGTTATCGGTGAACTCATCTTGCTGCAGATGATACCAATCCCGGTCGCCCGAGTCGATCTGGCTCAGGTATTCATCTTTGCTGTTAGCTTCTTCGGCCCGCCTTTCCAGGTCGACGACGTTCTGCAGGTCATTTTTCAGGTCGTCGAGCGAGATCGTCGTCGGCGCCGG
>Ga0070730_10003973_pt1 | contig 13115 bp, 7 predicted proteins | sample Coa_R1_3_FD_66447 | JGI IMG/M metagenome (GOLD analysis project Ga0070730, IMG submission 66447) | Surface soil microbial communities from Centralia Pennsylvania, which are recovering from an underground coalmine fire - Coalmine... | ecosystem: Environmental > Terrestrial > Soil > Unclassified ...
CCAAGACACGTCGCTTCGCTCCGACCGGTGATCACGATCGCCGATCCGCGCGATCACGATGCCCCGATCTTGGCGCTCACGATGGGCGGAATCCGCAGTAGCTGTAGGATGGCTTCAGGGGCTCACCGGCGAGACGGGCGATCAGCGGCAGTAGCAAGAACAAGAGCAGTCGGCCGATCGCGTTGTTGTGCTCATAGAGCCGCCGGTCCACGGTCTGCTCGACCTCCAGAAACCCTCCCTCAACGAGCGCGGAGAAGTATCGACGCAGCGCACGGACGTGGGCGGCGGGAATCGCGCCCTGCACGGTCGCGTAGCCCATCCCGCGGAGGCTGGTCGCAGCGCTGTCCAAGCTCTCGCTCCAGAGACTCCGCGCCTGCGAGATTGCGCGCGGGAGAGGGCGGACGCCCGCCCTCTGGAGTGCGGCGCGAACGGAGCGATCGGGGGCCGAACCCTGGAGCCTCGACGGCGCGACACCTCGGTCCCAGTAGGGAAAGCGGAGCCCTGTGACCGGGTCCTCGACCATCCAGCGCGGGGAGTCCGCGAAATAGATGCGCTTCTCGAACAGCGCGCTGAGCGGGGAGGAGACCGCTGCGCTTCGAAGCCTCCCAGCTCGCGCGCCCCCACGCCGTTCCTCGAATCCGCTGCCGGCGCCGATCGCGAGCGCAGCAGCGTATCGCGGCCAGCGCGGTGCGGCGCTGCGGGCGACGAGGAGGCCCATCTCGCGCATCCGCGTCGCCATCGGGTGCGCGAGGGGGGCGTTCAGCCAGTCTTGCCCGAGCTCGGGCCCCGCCGAGTCGAGAAGAGCGAAAAGGTCCGGGTCGTTTTCCGCAACCACGCGCGTCCTGACGAGCGACGCGCCCGGCTTCGGCGCGATCACCTCGATCGCGTCTCCATCGCGAGACAGAAACGCGAAAGGATTCAGGATCGACTGGTTCATCGCCCACGCCGCTGTTTAAGACGCCGATTCAGATGGACGTGCACCAGGAGCCCTTGACAGGGGTCGCGTGCATGCGAGAGTACGCCGCCTCTGCACGAGCTAGCGTGAGCGGAGCCCCAAGGCAACCGCTGGAAGGGACCTCAGATCGATGGAAGCGAAGAAGAAGAAGGGCCTCCGGCTCGTGAAGGCGGATGTTGTCGTCGCCCTTCGCGTCCGGACCGACCTGCGCGCTGGAGACGGCGGACCTGCCCCGACGGCACCGCGGCCCCCGGACCCTCCCCCGCCGCCGCCGAACTGACGCCGTGGGCGTACCTGCTCTGGAGCGCCTTGGCTCCAGCCTGCGATTCGGCGTTCTCTGCCTGAGCGGAGTGAGTCTGGGCGGCTGCTCGGGACATGCCGCGCCACCCTCGTGTCAGACCGTTCGTCCGCTCTCCGCGCCGGTGGCGATCATGACCGACGCGGCAGAGGGGGCTCCCGCCGTTCCCGATGGCGGAGCGGTGGATACGATCTTTGGGGCTACGGTCGCCGACCCCTACCGATGGCTCGAGGATGCGCAGAATCCCGGGGTCCCGCGGTGGGTGGCGGAGCAGGACGACAAAGCGCGGGCGTTTCTGGAGACGCTTCCTCACCGGTCGGAGATAGCCGCCAGCCTGGCTCGAGAGGGGGAGCGACCGCGCTGGACCACACTGCCGCTGCCGAAGGCAGGCAAGTACCTGTACTCCAGGCAGGACAAGGATCACGAGCGCGGCGCGCTGTACGAATACGATCCCGCTACGAAGCGGGAGACGATCATCTACGACCTCAACGATGCGCGCGAGGACAGGAACCTCGTGCCGACCTGGTGGGCCTCGTCTCGCGACGCCGCGTACGCCGTGTTCCGGATGAGCCCAAACGGCGGCGACGAGGTCCAGGCTCGCGTCTTCGATGTACGAAAGCGGCGGTGGCTCCCGGAGCGTATCGCGGACGTCCGGTATTCGTACCCGCGGTGGGATGCAGAAGCGAAGGGGTTCTACTACACGTGGTCGCCCAGCACTCCTGGGCTATCTGCGGACAAGCGCACGGCGCAATCCGAGATCCGCTACCACCGGCTGAACACGAGCGCCGACGCAGACGTCCGGATGCGGGAGGCTCCTCAGCAGGACGGGCTTATCGAGGTCCCGTTGGTCACGTCCGATGGTCGATGGCTGACGGTTAGCCGGTGGTACGGCACGACGCGCACCGCCTTGTTTCTCCGCGATCTGCGCCAGCCGGGCTCGAGATGGCGGCAGTTCACACCCGACGACGGTGCGCTCTACCAGACCGAATCGGGGAAGGACGTCGTCTACGTCTGGACGACGCAGGGCGCGCCTCATGGGCACCTCTTCCGGGTGAACCCGTCGCGACCCGAAGTGGCGAATTGGAAGGAGATCGTCCCGGAGCAGTCCCAGGCGATCCTCTACGACGTGACCGTCGTTGGTGACTTTCTAGCCCTCGCGTACAAGGTCGACGGCGAGCAGCAGTTCGAGATCCATCGCTCCGACGGCGCCCTCGTCACGAAGCTCGCGGCGCCTGCGCTGGGCACGATCGCATCCGTCGGCGGAAGCCCCCGTATCCGTGACGGTGCCGTCTCGTTCTGCTCGTACACCCAGCCGTACACGCCCTACATCATCAAGCCCCCCACGTTTGCCTTTGAGCCGTTCCCCGTCGGTGCGCCCGACAAGGACGAGAGCCAATACGTCACGGAGAAGGTGTTCTACACTTCGCCCGACGGGACGCGCGCCCCCATCTACGTCGTTCGCTCCGCGCAGACCCCTGCGCGACAACCTGCGCCTCTCATCCTGTCGGCCTACGGGGGGTTCGGTGAAAACACCGTCCCCCAGTATCATCGAAATCTCCGCGCATGGCTCGACTCCGGTGGAGTCTACGCGGAGGCGGTGCTGCGCGGTGGCGGGGAGTACGGCGAGGCCTGGCATCACCAGGGGATGAAGCAGAAGCGCGCGAACGTCTATGCCGACTTCATTGCTGCGTCCGAGTTTCTCACGCGCGAGCGCTGGACTGACCCGTCGAAGCTAGTGATACGGGGCGCGTCGGCGGGCGGGTTGCTCGTCACTGTCGCCATGACGGAGCGACCCGAACTGTTCGCTGGAGTCATCGCCGAGGTGCCGCTCACGGACATGATCCGCTACCGGATCGGTGGCAACGGGCCGCTGTGGGTGGACGAATACGGGTCCCCCGACAATGCGGACGAGTTCCCGACGTTGCTCCGGTATTCGCCGTATCACCGCGTGCGAGCTGGCGTGCACTACCCCTGGTTGCTGATGATGAGCAACGCCGAAGACGACCGCGTGAACCCCATGCACGCGCGCAAGTTCGTCGCCGCCATCCAGGCGGCCGACCCGGGGGGCAAGGCGCTCCTTCGCACGGAGCGTGCGGCATCGCACGGCGGCGCGTACACACAGGCCAGCTGGGTCGATACCCAGGCCGACGCATTCGCCTTTGCACTTGCGGCGGTCGCGGCGCACGCGCTTCCCAGCGGTCCATGACGACGTTCTTCGCGGAGCTCGGGCAGAGCATCCAGGAGCGCTGGCTGAAGGCTCGATGTGCCGAGGAGGCGTTTCCCGAGGTGTGCGCCGCGGTGCTGGCAGAGAGGCCACCGTCGGACGTCCTGAGCCTCGATGATGTCATCACCTGGAGCCTCGGCTGCATCCGGTTGCCGCGCCAGCTGAACGCCAAGTCGGACTTCGGGGAGCCGCCGTTGACGGTCTTCTCCGAGGCGCGCTTCTACATCGCCGTCCTCGTCTGGCTGGATGGAACCACCGCCATTCACGAGCATTCGTTCTCGGGCGCGTTTCACGTGCTGCATGGGGGGAGCCTGCACACCACGTTCGACTTCCGGCCTACCGAGGTGGTCAACGAGTTCATGCAGGTCGGCCAGCTTCGCGAGAAGCGCGTCGAGCGCTTGAAGAAGGGGGACACGCGAGAGATTCGGCCCGGTGGCGGGACGATTCACCAGCTGTTTCATCTCGAGCGCCCCTCGGCGACGATCGTCATCCGCACCTTCAGCGCGAACATTCGCCGCCCCCAGTACTCGTACTTCCGGCCCGGGATTGCCGCTCACCCGCTCTACGACTTCGACGAGCAGAAGGTTCGTCGGGATCTACTGCGGCTCGTCGCTCGCACCAGCCCCGACCAGCTGGTCGAGCGCTGCCTGCGCTGGCTCGACGTCGCCGACCCCGTGGGCGCATTTCTCGGCGTGCAATATTGCGCGGCCCTTGTGCCACCGGAGCAGTGCGACGATCTGCTCGCCCGCGTGGAGGAACGCCACCCAGCGGTCTCCAGCCGCGTTCGGCCCGTCGTCGAGAACATTCGCAGGGAGAAGTTCATCGTGGACAGGCGAGCGAGCGTCACGGATCCCGAGCTTCGATTCTTTCTTGCCGTCCTTCTGAACATCGAAGGGCGTGAACGGGCGCTCCAGGTCATCGCAGAGAGGTTTCCGCAGCAGGACCCCGTCGATCTCGTGGTTCGCTGGGTGGGGATGCTCGGAAAGCTGCCCTCTCCCGATCCTACCGCCGCCTCGGCGCTGGGTTTTCGGATGGATCGTGTCGTCGGCGTGACGTTGCGCACTCTGCTGCGAGGGGCGCCTCCCGACGAGGCTATCCCTGCGGTCTCGGCGGTCGCGAAGCGAACGGTCTCCGACGAGGAGGGCCGTCACGTGCTGGACCTCTGCGACGCCCTGAGGAAGTCGGAGATGTTTCGCTCGATTCTCGCACCCGCCTGATTCCGAGGGTACGGAGGGCAACGCCCCGCGGGAACGGCATTGATCGGGCGAGTCGGCGGGCGAGGGCCGCTGGCGCCGTCCCGTGGCTGGCCTCGCATCGAATTTTCGACCGAGCACGCGCGGGGCTCGTCGAATTCTCGAGCATCCGCCGAGAGTCATCCGGCGTGCTTTCGCTGAGTTCCGGCTCCGAGAGCCTGGGCCCGGTTCCTGCTCAGAGGGACCGAATCGTCCCATGTTCGACAAGAATCACCTTGGCCCCCGCGGTGCGGACCGAGCTTCCCAGAGGGCTGCCCGCCACGCTACACCACGGGGAGACGCCGTAGACCTGCTTGGCGACGGTGGCGAGGAGGTTGGCGCGACGAGCGGTGCTCGCGCCTCCGCCGCCGATGCGCGGCTGACGCGGAAGCTCTCGTTGCTGACCGCGCTGCACGTTCTGGACGCGGCGTTCGAGGCGGAGCGAACCCACGGGGTCGCCGCCTGCACAGAGCTCATCACCCTGACACGCCGATGCTTCGCGCGGCTGCCCGAATCCGAGCGGCAGCTTGTCGCCCTCTACTACGCGAGCGAGGCGTTCACGTGGGCACAAGCTGCCGACGCACTCGGCTTGTCCGTGTCGTCATGCAAGCGGCGGTTCGCCCACGCCGTCGAGCTCCTCGCCACCGAGATGACCAGAGAACCCGACGGGGCTCGGGACCAGGAACGAGCGGGCTGATGGTTCCGGACCGAGAACATGGGGCGCGAACGGTCTCCGGCGGAACGCCGGTCGACACGGCGAAGTCCATCTGCATGTCGGCGACGTGGGGGACGCCTCGGGATGCCGTCCGCGGCCGGCTCTCAGGCGCTCTCGAGGGCGAACGGCGCATAGAGAACCGAATCTCCCGTCGACTCCGGGAAGCGGAGGGTCGCCGCCCAGCTGACGATCGCCTCGGCGACCGCTCGCGGCGAAGGTGCGCTGCGGCTCGTGGGAAGGAGGCGATCCACGAGGACTCGCGTATCCCGTACGCGCCCCTCGCCGTCGACCGCTATTCGGAGGGATACGAGACCGTCGTACACACCGTCGAAGTCGTCGAGGCGTGCCTCGAGCTCCGGCAGTCGCTCGTTCCAGCTCGAGTCGACCTGCTCCCGGGAGAGCGCGCCCGCGACGTGAAGACCGTCGTTGTACACGTGGCCGTGGAGGACGATGCGCCCCTGCAGTGGATTCATCTGCCCGTGAACGTCGCGGACGCCGTGCACGAGCCGGTCGTCGAAGACCAGAAGCTGATTGAAGTGGGCCGGCACGACGTGGCAGAACTCGCGCAGGGCGCCCGACTCGAGCACGCGTTCGGTGTTCCAGTATTCCTCGTCGCGAAGGATGACGGTTTCTCCCCCGGTGAACGTACGGGTGTCCCAGGGGGTCAGCGAGTAGACGTACCCGAAGCGTCCGTTGCGCGCATCGTTGTGGAGCGCCTGCCCGCAGCCGTCGAAGTAGACGCTCAGGGTCGGGTGGGTGATGCCCCCGATTCCGAGGTTCTCGCGGCACCAGCCGCGGAGCCCGTCGACGAAGCGGGCGACGAGCACCTCGGGGAGGACACTCGTCGAGACGGTGCGGAGGTAGGTGTAGAGCTCGGGCACGTACCAGAAGCTCCAGACTTCCTTCGCGTCCGCGTTCTCGTACGGCTTCGCGAAGTGCTGGTTAACGGCGGCGCGCATGTCGTTCGCGCCGTCGAAGAATTCTCGCACCGTCCAGTGGCTCATCGCGCGGACTCTCCCGTTGCGGGCTCGGAGCTGCCTCTCATAGCGTCCATCGGCGCGGTTCGCCCTGTCGGAAGCCACCAGGAAGACGGCCTGCGTCCGTCCCACCCCGACGCGCGCAAGCACCGCACTCCCCGGTCCGTCCACCCAGCGCGGGGCGCGATCGGGCCGAGCAGCCGATCCAGCCGTCCGCGCATTCGCTCCACGACGGCGCGCTTCAAAGATGCCGTAGGCCGTCACCGTTTGGCCACAAGCTCAATGCACCGAATGCGAGGCGTCCCAAGCAGCTCGAGCAGGCAACACGCCGGGAAGGCGCGCCCGTCCTCGCCGGCCCAGAGCCCCGCGCCCCCGCTCGCGGCAGCCGGCGCACCCCCTAGCGGACGGCCGGCGACGAAATCGTCCGCCCGCGGTCACTTCGCAGGCAACCGCGGCCAGCGGCCGCCGAAAGGAGGGCAAAGGGAGACGACACCCGTGACCGACGGCATCCGCTGCTACTGCAATCGCATGGCGAGCGCGCGCTCAGGAGCGCTCCTTGCGCGCCATCGCCTCGCGGTGCTCCTCGTACAGCGGCCGCTCGTCGATGTCGCGCAGCAGCTCGGAGATGCGGGCGATCGTGATCGGGCCCCCGGGACGCGTCCGGAGGCCGGCCTTCGCAAGCTCCTCGGCGATCTCGCGGAGCTTGAGGCCACGGGCGCGCAGGTGCGCCACGAGGCTGAGGACGCGCTGCTCGTCCTTGTCGCGCACGACGCGCGTACCGTCGGCGCTCGCCCGGAAGCCCCAGGGCACCTGCCCGTAGGGGGCCCCGCGCGCGTGAAGGGCGCGGCGCTTGGCGCGCGTCCCGACGCTCGTCAGCGCCCGGGCGTACGCCTCGCAGGTCTCCACCAGGCGCTCGACCGCGGCCGAAGGCTCCGATCCATTCATGGCGACGACCGCTCCGCCCGTGCGCCGCGCCAGCGCCTCGAGGATCGCCTGCTCGTGCGTGTCGACCCATTCGCGCGCCGCGATGAGAAGCGCCTCGGCGTCGCCGTCGCGCATGACGCTGAGTGCCTCCATCAGCGCGGGTCGCGCCTTGAAGAGGGGCCCCTCGCCCACCTCGTGGTCCTCGTACCAGCCGCGGACTGCCGCTTTGCGACGGGTTGCCCACCGCTCCATCTGACTGCGCTGCGCGCTCGTGTTCTCGTCCGGCGCGAGATCCGGCGACCCGTTGACGATGTACGCCACAACGTTCATGACGCGCACGACCGTAACACGGGCGACACACGCGCTGGGGCTTTCCCGTGATGTGGCCCGACGCATCCCACGTTCGGGTGCTCCGCGAACTACATGCTTTGCCCGCCGACGCGGCATTCGACAGGGCTGATGGGCACGTGAGCCCTCGTCCATCATTGAGCTCCAGAGCATCCCGAGTTTGCCTGCTCCTCGCGCTCCTCGCGTCCTGTGGCGGCACGGTCTCGAATGCCAGCCTGTCAGCACCGGGCGACGCATCGTCGAACGCCGACGCTTCGGCGGGCGCTGAGGTGCCTGCCTGTTGCGTGCTCGCGGATTTTCCAACCCAGGCGACGACCGTGCTGCCCGACTCGGATTGCGACTGCCCTGCCGACGGAGGCCCCGCGCCCGTCGGTTCATGGTGCGGATCGAGGCCCTACACGCTTCGCGGATGCCCACCAACGGCGATCGATAGCCAGTCGATCTGGTGGAACGCTCAGTGCAGCTATTCCATCGAGCAGCAGTCCGCAGTCGACGGGCTCATCGGTCCCTGCGCCGACGCCGGCACACCCCAATTAGACGCAGCGTCGTTGCCTGAGTCCGACTGACAACCACCTCCCTGTCGCCTCGCGACGAGAACAGCCGATACCCGTCATCAGCATAAAGACCTCGAGGAATGAAGCGCATGAACAGTTCACACAAGCTCAAGCGCGCGCTCGGACTGACGCTCTTGCTCGCAGCTCTGCTTTCCGCAGCGTGTCGCGGTGGCAACGGCAGCGACGCCGATGCCGTCGCCCCCGCCTCACCGACACCGATCGCCGAATGCCAGGCCTATGAGAATGCGCTCTCGACCTGCATTCATCGGCCAGTTGGAGTCGGGTTCTCAACCCAAGCCTCCCTGCTCCCGCATTCCGAGGGCGAGCGAGCCCGCATCGCCTCCATGTGCACTGAAAACCTCCACCGCCTGGCCGGAGCTTGCCGATGACTCTCTCTGGATTCCGACGATCACGGGCGGCGCGGCTCTTCGCCCTCGCCTTGACGATCTGCGTCTTGGCGACGATCCTACCCGTTCGATCCGCTCGGGCAGACTACGCGTACGGCGCCTCCACCAATCTGACCCCGGCCTCCCTCGTCGGTTCTGGCGGCAGCTTCGGCTCCGCCGGCAACCCATCGGGCAACTCCGTGGAGGCACTGGCGACCGTCAACGAGGCGACCGGAACCGCGACGGCGGGCTACAGCTTCAAGTTGCCTAAGGCGCGCGGAGACGCGCAACCGAGTCTCTCGCTTCAGTACAGCTCCGGCTCGGGAGTCGGCTTTGCCGGCATGGGATGGTCCCTGAATGTCTCCACGATCGCCCGGAAGGGGCATCAGGGCATGCCGGCGTTCATCGACCAAGTCCTGGTCCAGCCGACCACCTTGCAGAGCGACCCCGCCTCGGACGACTACTACATCGACGGGCGTCTGCTTGTGCCCATCTCACAGACGAACCGATACCTGGATCACACCGGCGAACGCTTCCCTCCCATCGTTCAACAGCCCGGATGGATCTACTTCAGAGCCGAGGTGGAAGATGGCGCCAGGTACTTCTTCAACGGCGGCACTTGGCTGATACAGACGAAGTCCGGGCACCTCCTGCAATTCGGCTACCCGATCGATGCCAACAACTATCCCATCCAAGGTGTCCGTCCAGCCGTCGAGATAGTGGACCAGGTCACGTTCGATCAGATCGCACAGTTCAAACCCGGGGCTGATCCCATATTCCGCTGGAATCTTGTTTCCGACGCGGACGCCTCGGGGAACACCGTCTACTACCAGTGGGACACTCTCGCTAACCTCTACAAGTACAACGGTACGGCTCCCAACTCGAATCCGGCAGGGACGCTATCGCTGACCGACATCTACGACACATCCCCGCCAGGAGCCGCCAACGTCGACCTCACGACCTTCGCGCACCATACGCACCTGACGTGGAGCCTGCCCGTCTATCCCGGGTTCTCCACGATGGGAAACGTGGGCATCAATCCGATGCAGTTCCAGTATAGCCCGATCTGGAAGGCGCCGCCGTTTGCTCAGTTGACGAATGTGGACGTCATGAGCGCGACGTGGAACTCGACGCAGCGTCAGCTCGTGCGCTCATATCGCCTCGGGTATGACTACAACCAGACCCAGACCCGGTCGTATCTAACCTCGATTGTGGAGAGCGGCGACTGCGACTCAGTCGGCTCACTTGCCGAGACGGGCACATGGCCGATGAACACCTCTTCGTGTGCGCACAGGCCACCGACGACGTATTCGTACTCCGGTGTCAGCCCTGTGCCTACTGGCACGGTCCCAGTGCCTGCGATCGTCCAGAAGACCCCCACATTCACCGTTCCTCCGACCGACGTGGCGCCGGGGTTCCTGCTTGATCTGAACGGCGATGGCGCTTCGGAGCTCATCACCACCAGCTTCGGCATCGAACAAGCCTTTCTGAATGCGGGTAGCGCTTCCGGCGCGCCTGTCACGGGGCCGGGGCAGACCGGCGCTCAGTACCCCGTCACCTCGACGAACGGGCCGTACACAACCGTGAGTGTCGATGACTGGATGTGGATGTACGCAGCCGTCGGCGACTGGGCTTCCTCGGCGAGACCCACGCTCTTGCAGCTCATCTACCCGGCCTGGAATAGCCTTTCACCGTTCCCGCCGAAGGATTTCAACTATTGGGTACCTTATCCGCTCAACAATGGAAGTGGCGCCGGCACGAATTCCAATCCGGCGTGGATCTATCAAGGTCAGCTACAGCAAGAGGGCATCGGCTACACGATGCAGCCGTCGCCACTGCCTGCCGACGACCAGACGCGTCTCACGAACCTGATCGGATCCTTTGTCCTGGCTCCGGGCTGGACTCCGCCCGACTTCGATCCGCAGCACGTCATTGACGTGGACGGCGATGGCCTCCCGGATATGGCGCTAGCTCCCACTACTGTACCAGGTCAGCAATACTGGGACTACAAGACGTCACTCACTGTCCGCGACCGTGCCGGACTGACGCACCCGTTCCTGAAGGCAGTTCAGTGGGTGGCGACCTCGACGATGGATCAGTTCGACGCGCCCGGCGCTCCGCAAGGCGATTCGTCGTGCAGCGGACGTACGCCCTCCCCAGCGTGCTCGTATCCGGGCACCTACATCGCGGATATCGACGGTGACGGGCTGCGAGACCTGGTGACGGCAAACAAGTATGGCGCCTTCTGGGGCACCACGGCGCCGCTGGACTTCCTCGGCTTCAGCGTATCACTCAATCGTGGCGACGGTCGGTTCGGGATCCCTTCGCAGATTCCGCTGTACGGCCAACCGACGGATTCCTACGTCGAGCAGGTCCAACCCGGATTCAGCGCGGCCATTGATCCGAACCGGACACCTCCGATGTCGATCGACACGATGCAGCAGGGCCAGACCATATTCGGCGATCTGACCGGAGACGGGTTCGACGACTTCGCCACGCTCGACTCGGAGGGCCTGCACATCTGCATTCGTTACGGGGCCTGGTGGGATACGCCGATGTGGCAATGCGTTACGGACGACACGCTGGTCGGGACCGACCAGTCCAAGAACGGCGTCCTCCCCAACCTCGGACACGATTCGGGCGGCTTCCCGGAAGCAAGCTCTCCGGACAGCATCCCTCAGGCGCGCATCATGATCGGGGATCTCGATGGGAGCGGGATCAATCAGCTGGTCTACTTCCCGGCTGGGCCGACCACCGGTGCGCACGGAACCTGCAATCACTTTCCGAACCCGGGTAACGTGCCGCCCTGGTTCACGCCGTGCCCCTTCATGCCGCCGGATGCGCCCGCAACCGCGGTCCTCATGTCGCCGAACGGAGCATCCACGCGCAGGGGAGGTCCCAACCTGCCTCCGCGCGACGGCCTGCTCCAGACGGTGTCCAACGGTCAAGGCGCAACGACAAGCTTCACCTACGGCACGGTGCACAGCCTCGGCATCGGCTCGATACCCGTTCCGGCGTGGGTCGTAACCGAGACGTCCACGACCAATGGACTCGGCGGGGCACAAGCCACCTCGGTGACGACGCGCTACACCTACGAGAGCCCTGTCTATGATCCTCGAGACCGCGTCTTCGCCGGTTTTCGGGCCGTCACGGCTCGGCAGATCGGCGGCACGAACGCGACCGGCGGCGTGGTCCGGACGACCTTCGCAACCGGCAGCTGCGCCGACACCGCGACCTGCACCTCCGGGAACGTGGACTACTCGTACTACCACGCCACCCGCGGCCTGCCGGTCCTGACCGAGATCAGCGACGAAACGGGGCACCACTGGAGTTCGACCTGGCACGAGTACACATTCTACAACTGGTACGGTATAGCTCTCGATGGCCGAGGGATCGCGAATCCAGCCCTCTATCGCGAGCACGAGTATCTGTGGGGGGATGACCAGGCCTCGGGGACCGTCAACGTTCAGGTCTTCAACAACACTCCGGGGCCTGATGCCACCATCCCGATCCAAGTTCCGACGAGTGGATCGGTGCTGCTCACCCAGCGCACCGTCGACAAGTTCAACAACGAGATCACCAGCGTCGACTTCGGAGTCGTCGGGAAGGATCAGGCCATCCTCACGTCCCGGAGTTGGGGCCTGCCGCCCGGCGACACGACTGGCTGGAGCTTCCGCAACACGAGCTCCCAAGTAGGCTACACCGCAGACGGCGCGACGTTCTCGGAGACGCCGCGTCAGTACAGCTACGGCTACACTGCGAGTGGTCTTCTGAGCTTTCTCTCCGCGAGCCTCAACGGCACTGTTGCCTTGCCGTCGAGATCCGCGCCCCAGCCTGCGGACGCCGTCGTCGACAACCCCTCACTCACGCTGCGCCAGATCGACTACGACGCGTATGGAAACGTGACGACGGTCTGGAGCGGCCTGGGACCCAACGATGCGTTCAAGCGCTGCGTACGGATTAGGCCAGACGGCTACTATGCTCAATACCCGGCGAGCGTCACTGCATTCCCTGGAGGCTGCGATAACGGCCTGGGCTTGACCTCGTACCTCGCATTTGACCGCCGCCTCGATCTTCTTCGGATGAGCATCGCACCCGACGGCACCATGATCCTGCGGTCGTATGATGAATTCGGGCGGCTCGCTGAAATTGATCAGCCCAGCGCATCCAGTATATGGGCGACCTCGCTTGCTCTCAAGGTCGTCGGATATAGCGACAGCGGTCCCGTTCACAGCGTGCACTTCCAAACCGTCGACGGTGGCGGGACGCAGTCTCTGGCGTTGGTCGATCACTACAGGTACTTCGACGGCCTAGGAGATCAGCTGGAAGCCATCGACGAAGCCGGTTCGGCCGAATCTCCTCAGTGGATTGTGTCCGGCATGCATACCCGCGACAGCCTTGGTCGCATGGTGTCGGCCACCAAGCCGTTCTTCAGTGCGCAGGGTGACCCAGGTGGCACACCCTTTGGGGTATTGCCGGTAGCGGTCGCGCCGACCGCGACC
>Ga0070730_10003975_pt1 | contig 13114 bp, 9 predicted proteins | sample Coa_R1_3_FD_66447 | JGI IMG/M metagenome (GOLD analysis project Ga0070730, IMG submission 66447) | Surface soil microbial communities from Centralia Pennsylvania, which are recovering from an underground coalmine fire - Coalmine... | ecosystem: Environmental > Terrestrial > Soil > Unclassified ...
CCAGGTTAAAAAGCACCGCCGGCTGCTTCGGGTCGAGCGCTAGCGCTCTCTCAAACGAGTGAATCGCCCGTTCGTACTGGTGCAGTCCACCGTAGGCCAGCCCAAGGTTGGACAGCGCGTCGATTCTTCGCGGCGAGAGTTTCAACGCCGCTTCATACGCGCCGCAAGCGCCAGCCAGGTCTCCGGCCTGCTGCAGCCGGACACCACGGGCAAACTCGGCATCGGAGTCGGATGCGGAGGGTTGAGCCCAACTTCGGCCTAATCCCTGCACCAATAGCAACGCAACGCAAATGGGGACTCGCCACTCCAACACCCAGAAATCATAACAGACGCTATCCGGCCTTAAGTCCCGTAGTTTTACGAGAAACAATAGTGGGAATCCACTAGACCGTCGCCAGCGTCGGGTTTAAAGTTCCCTTTATCAAGCTACTGAGTGGAGGGGGACAGTGATGCAAGCTACGCGGAACAGTGTGTGGAGTTTTGCACTTTTGTGTCTCTGCATCGCGCTTTTGAGCAGCGCGACAATGGCACAAACCACTTCGGGCACGATCACCGGGACGGTGACCGATCAATCGGGCGCCGTCGTTCCAGGCGCTAAGATCTTGCTGACCGATGAAGCCACGAAAGACACCCGCGAGGCCACCGGCGGCGACAGCGGCGATTTTGTCTTCGCGGCATTGCGCCCGGGCATTTACACGATCGTTGTCGAAAAGCCAGGCTTCCAAGGATTTCGCCAGACGGGCATCGTGCTGGCCCAAACTGAGCGTTTGGCGCTAGGAAATCTACGCCTCACAGTCGGCCAGTCAACTGAGTCGGTTACCATCACCGCGCAGGCGCCGGCCATCAACACCGAGGGCGCTGATACCGCTCCCGCCCTAGACCAGGTTCAGCTCAACAGTATTCCAGTTGCCGGACGCGACGTGATGAATCTGCTGCGAGTGCTGCCGGGCGTCGGCAGCATGACTATGGGGTCATGGGGTGAAATTGGTGCCAATGACCCGGCAGGGTCGGCTTCCAATGGCGGCCAGTTCGGCAGTTTTACACCTAATGTGGGCGGAGCGCGCCTGTTCTGGAACACCGTCACGGTGGATGGCCAGGTGGGGTCGAACCCGGACTTTCCTGGGCTTTTCATGTCTGCGATCAGCATGGATGCGGTTTCGGAGGCGAAGATCATTTCGAATAACTACACCGCCGAGTACGGCCGCAACCCTGGGCCCACCATCAGTCTGGTAACAAAGTCGGGGACGAAAGACTATCACGGCAGCGTTTATTTCTACAAGCGCCATGAGGAATTTAATGCCAACGATTTCTTCAACAATCGCAATGGCCTGCCCAAGCCTGAATACCGTTTCGGGACAATTGGACTCGCGGTAGGCGGCCCGATCTTCATCCCTGGCCACTTCAACAGCGACCGGCGCAAGCTGTTCTTCTTCTTTTCCCACGAAACCTGGAACACCAAACTGCCACAGGGAATCAACAACCTGACCGTGCCGACCGCAGCCGAGCGAACCGGAGACTTCTCGCAAACGCTGGACCAAGCGGGTAGCCTGCGCGTGATCACCGATCCGTCAACCCATGCCCCATTCCCAGGCAATAAGATTCCCCAAAGCATGATCAATCCGAACGGATTGCTCTTGCTGAACCTGCTGCCGCTGCCAAACCAACTCAACCGGTCCATCACGCAGGGCGCTTTTAACTTTCAGTGGCAAGACGTCTGCGATATACCAAAACGGCTGGAATCGTTGCGGCTCGACTACTACCCTCACGAGAAGGATCTGATTTCGCTGGCTCCTCGCCAGTGGCATTCGGATACCCGCGCCTACACCTGCCGGACTCTCGGATATGGCGGTAATCTGCCGATCTTCAAGCACCACTACAAGTATCTGACCGATAGCGCCGTGGTTAACTGGACTCACACCTTCAATCCTTCGATGATTAATGAGTTCGGAACCGGCTTCACAGGTGAGAAGGAAAGAAGCCCCGCGGACAACCTGTTCGGTCGCACGGCGGCCAATTACTTCGACCCCGTCAAGCGGAGCACCACCGGATTTAACCTGGGACAACTTTTCCCGGGTGCGAATCCATACGATACGCTGCCGCAGGCGTTCTTCGACTTCGTTCCAGGATCTCCAGATATCTCGTCGGACCCGCGCTTTCCAGATCACCAGGGTTACGAGCGATTCCATGTCACCGATAATTTCAGCCTGATCCGCAACAAACACACCTTCAAGTTTGGCCTCACCTTTGAGCGGAACTGGGCAACGGACGGTCCGCACGCCGACTGTTTCGACGGATGCTTTGTTTTCACTCACGATATTTACAACCCACTGGATACGGGCTGGGACTTCGCGAACGCAGAGCTGGGAAACTTCCAGCAGTACCGGGAGTCAAACACCCGCGCTCAATATCAGTCCCGCAACAAGATTTACGAGTGGTTCGCGCAGGACACCTTTAAAGTCACGCGTAAGCTGACCCTGGATATCGGCGTGCGTTTCTCGTGGTTCACTCCCTGGTATTTAGGCATAGGGACGGGCGCAGAATTCGTGCAAAATCGATTCGATCCCAGCCAGGTGCCGCCGCTATACCGGCCCGTGCAGGATCCCAATGGGCCGCCAGGGACCGAAATCGCACAGAACCCGGTTACGGGCGCCTATGCCCCGGCTCTTTATATCGGCGCGTTTACGGCGCCTTTCAATTACTCGGGGACGGTTCTCAGCACGGATTCCAGCTATGCACGGGGATTCCGCGAACAGCACGGCGTCCAGGCTTCGCCGCGATTCGGCTTTGCTTATGACCCGTTTGGGGATGGGAAGACCGCCATTCGCGGCGGCTTCGGCGTCCTCAAAGAAACCACTCCGACTTACAACTCCTACACCTGGACCATGGTTTCCAACCCGCCCGTGCAAATCGAGCCGCATATCTACTACGGCAACATGGACACGCTGTTGCAGAGGCAGGGGCTGGTGTTCCCAGTTGGCTCAAGCAGCATTCAGTTGAATGACAAGGTCCCGAGCATTTACAAGTACAGCCTTGGCATCCAGCGCGAACTCATACGGAACCTGACCATCGACGCCTCCTTCGTGGGCAACGTGGCGCATCACCTGGAAAATCAGATTGATCTCAATGAGGTGCCTTATGGGGCGCACTTCCTGCCCCAAAACCAGGATCCTGTGACTGGCTCTGCTTTGCCCAACGACTTTTACCGTCCTTACCCGGGGTACGAATCCATTACCCAACTCGGCAATTTCGGATGGTCCAACTACAATTCCCTGCAAGTCGCGGTGAACCGGCGCTACTCTCACGGCGTGCAGATAGGCGGTTCGTACACTTGGTCGCGGTCGATGGGAACTGGCTCAAATGACGGCGACCAGTTCGCAACCTATGTTCCGTGGCGAATTTGGAATTATGGCCCGACTTTGTTCGACCAACGCCAGATTCTGACCATCAATTATGTTTGGGATCTGCCCAAAGCCAGCAAGCTCGCACGCAACAACGTGTTGGTGAAGGGGGTCTTTGATAATTGGGAGGTGTCCGGATTCTCGACCTTTGCGACGGGGTTGCCGCAGCCCATCAACTTCTCTACATCCGACGGCGCCGATATCGCGGGTGGTGGTGACGGCGTGCGCGCCGACGTGGTTGCTTCGGTGGCCGCCCCCGGCGGAAGCAACTTCTACCACTGGTTCAACACAGCTGCGTTCGCACGTCCGGCGCAGGGCACTCATGGTAACGCGTCAGTATACCCGGTCTACTTCCCTGGGCAAAACAATTGGGACATTACGCTCACGAAGAAGTTCCCGCTAAGGAGTGAACAGCGGTCCCTGCAGTTCAAAGCAGAGTTCTACAACGCCTTCAACCACACGCAGTTCGACGCCGTGGACAACAACGCTGTATTCGATCCGACCGGAAAGCAGATCAATGGCGAGTTCGGACAGGTGACCGTCACGCGGGCCCCACGCGTCATTCAATTTGCGTTACGCCTGGAATTCTGAACCGTGGCGGGCGGTGAAGGCGATCGGCTGCAGGCGATGGCCCGCCAGGCACTCTCGGAAATCGATTCGGTATTTGCTGGCGTAGCGGCGGACACGATCAGCCGCATGTGCGACGAAATTCTGAAGGCCCGGCGTATCGCCTGCTACGGAGTCCGCCGCGAAGGCCTTATGATGAAGGCCCTGTGCATGCGTCTGACGCACTTGGGCCTGGACGCGCACGTGGTGGGCGATATGACCACCCCGCCCGTCTGTGAAAGAGATCTGCTGATCGCCAGCGCTGGACCGGGCTTTTTTTCAACGGCCATGGCGCTCGTGCGGGTTGCGCGAGAGGCAGGTGCGTGCACCATGGTCGTTACCGCACAGCCTGACGGGCCGACTCCGCGTTCGGCAGACGTGGTCATCGAACTTCCCTCGCCAGTATCACGAGTTCGGTAATGCACTGCCGCCGCGAATATGCCGGCGAGAAGATGGAGAAGAAACAGATCGCCTGATCAAATGAGAAATCCGATCCTGATCTCCGCCCTGCTGGCGATGGGCGTGCACGCCGAGCCCATTAAGCTGCATTCGGCGAACCCGCACTATTACCTGTTCCACGGACAACCAACCATCCTGATCACCTCCGCCGAGCATTATGGCGGTGTGGTGAACAAAGACTTCGATTATGTCGCGTATTTTTACGCTCTGAAAGCCTACGGGCTGAATTACACCCGCATCTATCCGGGCTTCCTGTTCGAGCCCATGGGCAAATTCATGAAGGGCAACACGCTGGGCGCCAAGCCCATCAGCCTGACGCTGCCCTGGGCGCGAAGTCAAAAGCCCGGATACGCGCTTGGCGGCAACTTGTTTGATCTGGATAAATGGGACCCGGCGTTTTTCGCGCGCCTGAAGGATTTCGTGGCGAAGGCCGCCGAGCGCGGGATCGTGGTCGAGATCTGCTTTTACAACGCACAGTACGGCGACACCTGGCCCATGTCTCCCCTCTATTATGAGAACAACATTCAGGGCGAAGGCCGCTGCGACTACGAAGATGCGCAGACGCTGAAGCAAGCGGACGTGGTGCGCCGCGAGGATGACTACGTCCGCAAAATCACCCAGGAAGTCAACGAATTCGACAACGTGATCCTCGAAATCTGCGACGAGCCCTACCTCACCGGCACACCCATCGAACTGGCGGGGCCATGGATCGCCCATAATGTCGAGGTCATCAAGAAGGCCGAGAGCACGCTGCCGCAAAAGCACCTGATCGCCCAGCAGATCGAGGGACCCATGGGCGGGCCGTGCGATTTCACCGCGCATCCCGATGTTTCCGTTATCACCACGCAGTACGCCTGGGAGGGAAGCCACGAGCAGATGGGCGGCCTGATGGCGCTCGATTACGAATACGACAAAAACAAGCCCATCGACTTCAACGAGACCGACTACTATCCGACCTGGTATCAGGGTGACCGCGTAGCCGATTCGCGCGTGGAGGCCTGGGAGTTCGTAGTTGGCGGCGGTGGCAGCTTCAATCAGCTCAATGGGCTGTACACCGTTCGCGACCCCGCTGGCAAGACCGAGGAGAACGCGCAACTCGGACGCGCGCTCAAGAGCCTCCACGATTTCATGTACAGTTTCGACTTCCTCAAGATGCGCCCGGATAAAAGCTTCGTGCAGGGTGGCATACCCCTCGGCACTTACGCGCGCGGCATGAGCGAGCCCGGTAAGCAGTACGCCTATTACCACCACCACAGCACATTCGGCCGCAACACCGCTTCCTACAAAGTGACACCCGGGAACTATCAGGAGACGGTGGTGCTACATTTGCCTGCCGGTTCCTTTCAGGCCGACTGGGTCGATGCAGCGACGGGAGCAGTAGTGAGCACGGAAAAGTTTACGTCAGACGGCGGCAACCGCACCCTCAGGACACCGGTGCACACCGTGGATATTGCGCTGCGCATCAAGCGGGCCTGAGGGCGCGGAGTCCACTTATTCCGGTCTCACCAGCATCTTCACATGCTTGTCTTTCTCGTTGAGCAGTCCATGGTACCCCTTGCCGATGAGATCGTCGAGCCCAATATGATCTGTGATCAAAAGATCTCCACGAAAGCGCGGGTCGGTCATCATGCGGATGGTTTCGTCGTAGAGGCCGTAGCCGCTCATGCTTCCCGAAATAGTTTTCTCGCGGAAAACGACATCGGTGAGATCGATGGCGGCCGGTTTTTCAAAAACGCCCATGATCACCAGGCGGCCGCGAGTACGGGTCAGCTTGGCAGCCATTAGCACCGACGCCGGCTGGCCGGCACATTCCATCACGAGATCGAATCCTTCGCCATCAGTAATTTCGAGGGCGCGCTTCTCGGCATTCTCGCGCGTGGGATCGATGACGGCATCGGCGCCGCACTGCTTCGCGGCTTCGATGCGCCGTTCGGCCATTTCAATCGCAACCACGCGTTTGGTGCCGCGCAGGCGCGCGGCCATCAGAGCCATCAGGCCGATCGGCCCGGCTCCGACGATCCCGATAGTATCCTCGGCACCCGGCTGGCCCTGCGCGACGGCGCGCACCGTGGACGAGAACGGCTCGACCAGCGCACCGATCTCGTCTGTAATCGCATCCGTCAGGTGATAGCACTGGTAGGCGTTCAGGTTCAGCCGTTCGGACAGCGCGCCGCCCGTCCAGGATGTGCCCAAGAACGCCACGCGATCGCACTGCGCCATGGAGCCATTCCGGCACCAGCGGCACTTTCCGCAGCCGATGATCGGACAGGCTGCGACGCGGTCGCCAACCTTGAAATTCTCGACGCCATCTCCAACAGCGGTGATTTCACCCGACACCTCGTGGCCGATGATCACCGGCGCCTGCACACCCGTCACCGGATGCGGCCGGCCGAGAGGGATGTAGAGCGGCCCACCCATGTACTCATGGAGGTCGGTTCCGCAAATGCCACACCACGCTACCTTGACTTGCACCTGCCCGGGCGGGGGTGCGGGCGGCTCGCTCACCTTTTCGATGCGGACGTCCTGGCGCCCGTGCCACACCGCGGCTTTCATACGCTTTCTTTCTTTATGTAGAGCACCGCCGGTCCGATGAACGGCACCGCGAAGGATTGCTGTTTCCCCCCTGTGACGTTGCCGCCCATCGTAATGGTCCCCTCCGCCGGGTGCATCCACTCCACGCTGAATCGTCCCTGGGCGTGAGACAAGTCCGCCGAAGCCTGGTCGCCTTCCGGCAGGTAGACCAGGAACTCACGCTCGGGATTCGCCAGGCAGTAGCCGGTCGACGCCAGTTCGTTCTGCGGGGTCATCGAAGCCAGATCCATGCGAAGCGCATAGCCGCGCGTGAACCCGATGGCCTTGCGCACGGGCTCCCACGTCCAGTCGTCCCGCCGGTTCAGGTCACGCAGCGGATAGCCCGGCCGCGGTCCCCAGTTCACCTCGGGGCACGGCCCTCCGGCGATAGGATCCCAGCTATCCATCAACAGCGTGTTGTGGCCTCGCACGAAGCTCTTCCATGCCCAGCTCACGGTTCCGCCGTGGCCCCAGAGGTGGTCGGTGTCGTTTACGCTGACTTTTTTGCCATCCCACGCCGGCGGATCGAAGAGGAACTGCCGGCCGAACGGCGACACCCATTCCGCGGGGCTCGCCATCATCTCTTCCATGCGCTCGACCCCGGCTCCGGTCAGCCCTACCGGGTGCCGCTTCCCTTTCTCAGTTTCCAGCTTGTGAACTGTCTCGACGACCCACCAATCCCAATCCTTCCCGCCGCCTTCGTTCACCACCTCGTAGAGCACATTGTCGAGATCGTCCACCGTATCGATTACCTTCTTGAGGTATGCCGCGTGCTGCTCGCGTACCTGCGCGTCATCGAGGTCCGGCTGCCCGTCGCCGTTCCGGTCGCCGTTGACCACGTTGACGTTGTTCTGGGCATTAAGAGGATGGCCCGACCAGGTCTGCTTTCCGCAATGGGGCGGACGGTTGTAGCTGAAGCCCTGGAAAAGTTGCACCGCGCAGTAGATACCGCGGTCGCGGCACTCGGTGACACGTGCCCGCATGCGGTCGAAGTAAGCGGGATTGAATTTGGTGAGATCGAACTTCAAGCCGCCATCGAGCGCCGAGCCGGGCCCCGTCCTCACGTAAAGTGTGGGCTCGAACAGGATCTTGTCCGGCGTCCAGGGCGCCCAAGCCGATTGCTGCCACCCCCACAGCCGCATGAAGTTGTGATTGTGACTGAGCATCATGGCCAGGTAAGCTTGCCAGTCAAACGTAGGTATAGGCGCGACCCCGGTGTCTTGCAGGTTCGCCCAGGTATGGGCGCCCGTGAGAAAGATGGCCCGACCGTTGCCGTCGGCGAAATAGCGAGGGTTTTGAGGGTGGACCCGTAACGGTCCCGTGGCCGGCTGCCTCAGCATTTGCACTGGGGCCGCCCTCCACGCGGCCACCGCGCCGCAGGCCACCGCCGTTTTGAGAAATTCGCGCCGGTGCATGTTGTCGTCTCTCTAGGCCATTTGCCCGCCGTCTATGAACAGCAAGACTCCGTTGATATAACTGGCATCTTCCGACGCCAGGAAAAGCGCCGGGCCGGCCACATCCTCAGGCGTCCCCAACCGTCCTAGCGGGATCAAGCCTCTGGCCGGATCATACTTTTTCATGAATTCAGAATCGTTCAGGACTGGCACCGTTAAGCGAGTTTTGATGAACCCCGGGCCGAGCGCGTTGGAGTTGATGCCGTAGGGGCCGAGTTCGCGTGCCAGCGTTTTGGCAAGAAGAAACAGTCCCGCCTTGGAGGCGTTGTAGTGTCCCAAACTCGCTTCGGCGTCCCAGCAGTTGGTGGACGCCATGAAAACGAGCTTGCCGCGCTTGCGGGCCACCATGTCTGGCGCTACCGCTTTGGATACCAGGAACGCGCCCCGCAGGTTAGTATCGACGGTGTCGTCCCAGGTCTCATCGGAGATTTCCAGAAAGGGCACAGCCGGCGCAATCCCGGCCACATACATCAGCACGTCGATGCGGCCGCGCCAGTCCACAACCTGTTTGACCATCGCCTGAACCTGTGCAGAGTCGCGCACGTCGCATGGCAGCGGCCGCGCATCCGTGCCCTCTGCCCGCATCTCCCGAACCGTGGCCTCCATCATGGGACAGTCGATGTCGGCGATCGCAACGTGCGCCCCTTCGCGGCCCAAACGGACGCCGATCGCCTTCCCGATGCCTTGCGCGCCGCCGACCACCAGCGCTACCTGGTCTTTGAATCGAGCTATCCCATTCGTATGCTGATCGCTCATGCGTCCTTCCCTCTCACGTTAAAGTATTAGTCAGAGCACCGGCAGTCTGTAACGATAGCCCAAATTTTTGTTGCGGCAGCACGCTCGACACCCGCGGTCGCACGTCGTGGGATTTCAAAAGACTTTCAGAGTTTTCTTATAGCCAGCCGGACTGGGTCCATAGGACTCTTGAGGGGGTCTGGCCGAGCCGGCTGGTGGTCAGGAGGTCAGGGAATGAGACTCAAGGACAAGGTGGCCCTAGTCACCGGCGGGGCGTCGGGCATCGGCAAGGCGACTGCTGAGCTCTTCGCGCGCGAGGGTGCTCGGGTGGCCGTTGCAGACTACAGCGCGGACGGCCGCGATACCGTCCAGGCCATCAAGAATGACGGCGGAGAAGCCATCTTCGGCCAGGTTGATGTGTCAGATTCCGGCCAGGTGGCGAAGATGGTGGAGACCGCGCTTCAGGCTTACGGTCGGATCGACATCCTCTTTAATGGCGCGGGAATCCTTTACTATGGGACCGTGCTGGAGACCGACGAGCAGGCCTGGAATCGCGTGCTCTCCATCAACCTGGGCGGCACATATCTGTGCTGCCGGGCAGTGTTGCCGCACATGATCCGCCAGGGCGGCGGCTCGATCATCAACGTGGCATCTACGGTTGGCGCGCACGATGCCTGCGCAAATGCTGTAGCTTATGTGACTTCGAAGGGAGGCGTCACCTTGTTTACGAAGGCCGTTGCGATCGATCATGCCAAGCAGGGCGTGCGCGTGAATGCCTTGGTTCCCGGAGCGACCGATACACCTATGATTCGAAAGGCCATTGCACCGGATGACTTGCAGGCGCTGGCGGCGTCACATCCGATAGGCCGCCTGGGCCGCCCCGAAGAACTGGCGAAAGCTGTGCTATTTCTGGCGTCGGACGATGCCTCGTTCGTGACCGGCTCTGCGATGTACGTAGACGGCGGCCAAACGGCTAAAATTTGAGACTTTTGGAGGAGATCTTATGGTTTTTTCAACGGGTTTGGCCAATCCGGAAGGTCCGGTAGCGCTGCCGGATGGAACTTGGCTGATCGTGGAAGGCGGAGCCGAGCGTGGCTGCGTGACCCACATCAGCGCTGACGGCCAGACCAAACGCATCATTAAGAAGACCGGCCGGCCGAACGGCCTGGCGGTCGACGCGGAAGGCGTCATCTGGGCCGCGGAGTCGAAGACACCCTCACTGGTGCGGCTCACTATGGACGGAAAGGCTGAGGTGGTTGCCACAGGCTGCGACGGCGAAGCCTTTCTGTTCCCGAATGATCTCTGTTTCGGGCCCGATGGCGGCCTTTACCTCACCGACTCCGGTGTTTTCATCGACAATTTCGCCCCCAACAATCAGATCCGCCCGGACTACATGGACGTCAAGTACGACGGCAGAGTGTATCGCGTCGATGTTGAAACGGGCAAGGTGAAAAAGCTGGATACCGGCATCAAGTTCACCAATGGCATCGCGTTCGGCCCGGACCGCCTGCTCTATGCCAACGAGACCCTCACCGGCAACATCTACCGGTATGAATGGAAGAGCGGAGAGATCGCCGGCCCCCGCTTCTTGTTTGGAAACGTGATCCGGCCGGATGCGCCACCGGGATGGAAGGGGCCGGATGGGATGGCCTTCTCGACGGACGGCAGATTATACGTAGCGGTATTCGGGCAGCGCGACGTCACAGTACTCGGCACAAACGGAGAAGTGGTGGAGCGCATTCCCACGGCGGGCAATCTGCCGACGAACGTGGCGTTCGCTTTGCCAGGCCGCAAACGAATTCACGTCACCGAATACGAATTCGGGCAGTTAGAAGCGTTTGATGTTGCGACCGACGGCCTGCCCTTGTGGACCGGCCCCGGGGCGAGCGGCGGCGCGACCGCCTAATGAGCATTTCCACGAAGCAGGGGGAGGATCGCAGCGTCCCGCGCCTGAGACGCGTTCTTTCGGTCTGGGACCTCATTCTCTATGGCATGGTCGCGGTGACGCCGAGCGCGCCCGCGACCGTTTTTGGGCTGGCGGAACTGCGGTCTCACGGCCATGCGGTGGTCACGATTCTGGCGGCGATGGTGGCCATGGTGCTGACGGCCATCAGCTACGGGCGTATGGCGGCCTTGTACCCCTCGGCCGGGTCAGCGTACACGTACGTCGGGCGTGGCCTGCATCCTTATGCGGGCTTTATTTCGGGCTGGGCTATGCTGCTCGATTACGTGGTCAGCCCCCTGTTCTGCGTGATCTATGGCAGTCTGGCGCTGCAGCGAGCGGTTCCCGCGCTGCCTTATCCGGTTTGCGCGGCGATGTTCGCCGGCGGCATCACGTATCTCAACCTGCGAGGCATCCGCTCCACCGCGCGCGCCAACCAGGTTTTGCTGACATTCATGTTTGCCGTGCTGCTCAGCTATATCTTCCTTGCCATTAGGTACGTTCTGGTGCAACATGGCGTTGCCGGCTTGGTTTCGGTGAAGCCGTTTTACAATCCCGCGACCTTCAACGTTCGCGATATCGCGGGGGCTACGTCGTTCGCGGCGCTGACGTATCTCGGCTTCGACGCGGTAACCACGCTCGCCGAGGATGTAAAGAACCCGCGCCGCAACGTGATGCTGGCCGCCGTAGCCGTTTGCGGATTTACCGGCATATTCGGCGGGCTATTGGTGTACCTGGGACAACTGGCCTGGCCGGATTACAACACCTTCACGAACATCGAGACGGCGTTTATCGAAGTGACCGGGCGCGTGGGCGGAGTCTGGCTGTTCCAGGCGATGGCGGCTGTGCTCGTGGTTGCCAATATTGGCGCCGGGATGACCACGCAGGTGGGAGCCGCGCGACTACTGTTCGGCATGGGCCGCGACGATGTGATCCCGCAGCGGTTCTTCGCCCACCTGCATCCGGTGCGCAACACGCCGAATCGCAATATTTGGCTTGTCGGAATCCTAGCCTACGCCGGCGCCCTGGTCATGAGTTATGAGACGACCGCCGAGATCCTGAATTTCGGGGCGTTTCTGGGATTCATGGGAGTGAATCTGGCGGTTGTCTGGCAGTTTTGGGTGCGGCGCGCGGAGGGGAACTCGAGGGAATTCTTTGCCGATATCGTGCTTCCGGGGTTTGGTTTTTTGTTCTGCACCTTGATCTGGTTGGGCCTGGGCGCGCCCGCCAAGATCGCCGGTGGCATCTGGTTCGTCATCGGGTTATTCGTCCTGGCCGCGCACACACGCGGTTTCCGGCAGCCGATTGTCTTACCGGACCCAGCCAACTACGATTGAAAAACTGAGGAAACGCAAAGATGAAAATGAAAAAGTTCATCAATAAGCCCGAGAACATCGTGCCAGAGCTGCTCGAGGGTTTGGCTCTCTCGCATCCGGACAAGATCCGGCTGACAGGCAGCAACCTAGTGGCGCGTGCTGTACCCAAAGCTAAGGGCAAGGTGGGGGTGGTGACACTGGGCGGCAGCGGGCATGAGCCGGGATTGAGTGGATTCGTGGGCGAAGGCATGCTGGATATCAGTGTTGCGGGCGAGATTTTCGCAGCACCCGGAGCGCCACGCTGCCTGGAAGCACTCCGGCTGGCACAGTACGGTGCGGGCGCGCTTTTCATCGTCCTGAATCATGCCGGCGACGTGCTGTCCGCCAACATCACCATGGATCTGGTCAAACGCGAAGGCCTCAACGTCAAAATGACTCTGACGCACGAAGATATCGCGGGCGGATCGAATCCCGAGGACCGGCGCGGGTTAGTTGGGTTCGTGCCGGTTTTCAAAGTGGCGGGCGCAGCAGCGGAGGAAGGCCGGCCGCTGGATGCCTGCTTCGAGATCGCCGAGCGGATGGGGCGCAACATGCGAACGCTTGCTGTGGCCGTACAGACGGCCACACATCCCT
>Ga0070730_10003976_pt1 | contig 13111 bp, 14 predicted proteins | sample Coa_R1_3_FD_66447 | JGI IMG/M metagenome (GOLD analysis project Ga0070730, IMG submission 66447) | Surface soil microbial communities from Centralia Pennsylvania, which are recovering from an underground coalmine fire - Coalmine... | ecosystem: Environmental > Terrestrial > Soil > Unclassified ...
CGACGATCGCGAGCACTCTGGAGCGAACCCCACGCGCCGACCACCGACTCGGAGCACTGGATCCGGCCCCCTCGGTAGGCCACATCGATCGCACTTTAAAGCGAGACGGTCACCGGTGTCGGCGTCGAGACACACCAAGTACTCGAGGCCCGCGTTCGTGCCAAACACCCAATAAAGAATCGCGCCGTTCTGGTGTGAAGCACCGTAGGAGGACGCGCTCGGCGGCACCTAGGCTTCCCATCAACCCACGGCGCGAGGGGTCATTTCACCAAGTCTGGGAGGAACGAACCTTGGATCTTTCCATTTATCTCGACATAGTTCCGGCACCGACGTGGCTCGACCCAGGCCACACCGCCTGGCAGCTCGTGGCCGCGACGCTCGTCGGTTTGATGAGCGTGCCGGGGCTCGCGATCCTCTACTCCGGCCTGATGAAGCGCAAATGGGCGCTCAACTCTGCCCTGATGGTTCTTTATGCATTCGGCGCGACCCTCGTCGCCTGGACCTTCTGGGCCTACAAGATGTCCTTCGGGACGCAGCTCACCGACGTCCTTCACTTCGTTGGCATCCCCGGGACGATCCTTTCTCCGGACGCCCTGCAAGGACAGGCCTCCATCCCGCTTTTGGTGGGCGCGATACCCGACCTCAAGTTCCCGCTTTCGGCGCTCGCGTACTTCCAATTCGTGTTCGCGGCCATCACGGTCATCCTGCTGGCGGGCTCCATCCTCGGGCGGACGAGCTTCAAGGCCTGGATGGTCTTCGTTCCGCTGTGGATCACCGTCGTCTACTCCGTGAACGCGTTCAGCATCTGGGGCGGCGGCTGGATCGGCGCCTTCCCCAATTGGTTGAGCGGGATCGCGGGCGCGGGCGCGCTCGACTTCTCCGGCGGTTACGTCATCCACGTCGCAGCCGGCATATCGGGCCTGGTGGCGGCGGCGGTCATAGGTCCACGCCTCTTCACCGACCGCGAGAACAATCGGCCCAGCAACCTGATCGCAGTGATCACAGGCGCCGGGCTGCTCTGGCTAGGCTGGAACGGCTTCAATGGCGGCGACCCTTACTTCGCGGGCGCCGACGCTTCCGCCGCCATCTTGAACACGAACCTCGCAGCGGCCACGGCAATGATCGCCTGGATGTCCCTTGACCTCTTCATCGTCGGCCGGGTCACCGTCGGCGGCCTCGTCAACGGAATGGTGGCGGGCCTGGTCGGCATCACGCCTGCAGCGGGCTACGTCGACGGCTACGGCGCGTTCGCGATCGGCATCGCCGCCGGGGTCATCCCGTTCTTCACATTCAACTACCTCGTCAAGCTGCCGCCGTTCAACCGCATCGACGACACCCTCGGCGTCATGCACACGCACCTCATCGCCGGCGCGGTCGGTGGCCTGATGGTCGGCTTGCTCGCCAACCCGAACGTGATCATCTATCCGGGAACCGGCAAGACCGCCAGCATCGCGGCGGCGGGCCTATTCTTCGGCAACCCAAAGCAGTTTGTCGCGCAGATTATCGGTCTGGTTTTCATCCTGGTCTGGGACGGCGTCATGACCTTTGTCATCCTCAAGCTGATCTCGCTCGTCATCCCGCTCCGCCTGACCCAGGCTCAGCTCGAGGTGGGCGACGAGGCGGTCCACGGAGACGCGGCCTACGAGCTGATGCCGGTCCCACCCGCGGTGGGTGCGATGCCTGAGCACGCGAACGCTGGCCACCCGGTGCCACAGCCTGTAACGCCCTGACAAAAACGGTTGCGGCCGGGTTCAGCCCGGCCGCAACCCCGGCCCAGCGGGTCTGCTCAGACCTTGGCGGCTGAGATGTTCTTCTCGATCCAGTTCCTGATCGGCGCCGCACCACCGGGGTAGCCCACCATCCGGTCGACGAGCTTCCCATCGCGGAACAGGCCCAGGGTGGGGATGCCCATGACGCCATAGCGGATGGCGAGGTCCTGGTTGACGTCGACGTCGAGCTTGCCGATGCTGACCTTGCCGTCCAGCTCGGTGGCGAGCTGCTCGACGGCGGGGGTCATGGCCCGGCACGGGGGACACCAGTCGGCGTAGAAATCGACCACCACGGGTACGGGGGACTGGAGTACGTCGGCTTCGAAGGTCTCGCCCTCGAAGTGCTTCAGGTTGTTCATGACATCCATAAGCATTCCCGTTTCGACGCTATTCCAGATCGAGCGGCCCCCAGCCGGCCGCTACCATCCAAGCATGGCGGCGGCGGTAGTGGAACGGCGGCGCTCGGCCCCGGAGCTGGCGCTGCGCCAGTTCGGGGCGCGTCTGTTCGAGGCCGCTCCCGGCCTGGTCACGTGGATACTGCTGACCGCGCCCATCTGGATCCCGATCGTCTTCCCCTGGCCCGGCGCGTTCGCCGTGGGCGGCGCGGTGCTGGTCTTCGACGTGTACTGGCTGGTCCGCTCGGTGAGCGTCGTGAGCGGCGTCTACCAGACCTTCTCGCGGATGCGCCGTGACATGGCCCGCGACTGGCTCGCGCTGTGCCTGGAGGACCGGGCGGCCGGCCGGCATGACCCGCTCCAGTTCATGCACCTCTCGATCATCCCGACGTACACCGAGCCGTACCACGTCTTGGAACGAACGGTGCAAGCGATCGTCGAATCCAACTACCCGGCCGAACTGAAGATGATCGCGATCATCACCCGCGACACCGACAAGGCCGGCTGGGAGAACGTGGCCCGCCTGAAGGCCAACTTCGGCGACCAGGTGCATGGCTTCTATCACGTCAAGGACGCGGTCGAGCCAGGGGTCGTCGTCGGCAAGTCCGCGGCCATGAACTGGGGTGGGCGGTGGATGGTCACGGTCCTCAAGGACGAGGGCTACGACCTCGACCGGATCCTGGTCACCGACCTCGACTCCGACTACCGCGTCCATCCTCAGTACTTCGCGTGGATCAGCTGGCACCACGCACGGGAGGCCATGCGCGACTACCTCATCTGGCAGCCGGTGCCGCTGTTCCACAACAACATCTGGCAGGTGCCGATGGCCGTCCGGGTCATGTCCGCGAGCACCTCGCAGTGGCAGATGTTCCTGCACTCCCGCCCGCACCGGCTCGTCGCTTTCAGCAGCTACACATGCAGCCTCGAGTTCGTCCGTCGGATCGGCTACTGGGACAAGGACGTCATCCCCGAAGATTCGCGCTTTTACTGGAAGGCGTTCTTCACGTTCGGCAAGCGGTTTGCCGTGAAGTCGGTTTACCTGCCCCTGTACGGAGACTCGCCGAAATCCGGCGACTATGCGTCCACGCACATGTCGCAGTACAGCCAGATCAAGCGATGGGCCTGGGGCGTCACCGATGTGCCCTACGTCCTGGCGCGACTGTTCAAGCACCACGAGATCCCGCTCGGGCTGAGAATCCGGCGCTTCTCCAATCTTTTCCTGAACCACCTCAACTGGATCTTCCTGCCTTTGCTGCTGATGTTCGGGAGCTCGGCGCCGATCTGGTTCAGCCAGGACTTCTCGCTCACCGACCTCGGCCAGGAGATGTGGGCCGCGTCGAGCATCATCCTGTCGGTGACACTGTCCACCGTTCTGTTCTTCATGTACTTCGAATCGCAGATGCTTCCGCCGAAGCCGGCGCTTTGGCCGCGATGGAGGCGGGTGGCCGCGCACCTCCAGTACTTCGCCTATCCGGTGGTCGGGCTGGTGCTCAGCGTGCTGCCGGCGCTGGAGGCGCACACCCGCCTGCTGCTCGGCCGCTACCTCGAATACCGCGTTACGGAGAAGACATGATGCCCGGATTTGACGAAGCGTCCGCGGCGGCCGTGGCCGGCACGGTTCGCGCGGGTTTTCGCGATGTGCACGAAAAGTTCCGCGAGATCGTCGGCGCCCTCAACCAGGAGGCCCTCAACTGGAAGCCGCATCCTCAGGCCAACTCGATCGCCGTTCTGATCACACACACGCTGGGCTCAGAGCGCGAGATGCTGGCGGCCGTGCGCGGGGTGCAGGTGCAACGCGATCGCCCTTCCGAGTTCGTTGCCAAGGCCGACGGCAATCAGCTGTCCGCGCTGATCGACCAGGCCGACCGCCACCTGGACGAGTACGCCGGTGCGCTGACCGCCGAGGACCTGAGCGCGGCGCGGCCGCGCGGCGATCGTCCGCCGCGTCCCGGGCTCGAGTGGCTGGTCACGAACTATGGGCATGCCCGCGAGCACCTGGCCCAGATCGAGCTGACGAAGCAGCTCCACGGCGACAGCGTCTAGAGCCTGACCGTCAAGCTCCGCAGACGGGGCTGTTGATGAACCACGGCAGGCAGAACTGAGGGCCCGCCAGCGCCCACAACGTGAGCAGCGCGACCGCGGCCAGGCCGAGGACCCAGATCGTGCCGGTGATGATGTTGCGGCCGGGCACGGGCCAGCGCTTCCAGCCCAAGCGCCTCGCGATGCGCGTGCCGATGATCGAGTCGAGGAACGGGAAAAGGAGCAAGGCCCCGATCACGACGGGCGGGATGACCAGCGACATGATCAGCTCCGGCCCGAGCTTCAGGAACTGGAAGAGGAACAGGAAGTACCAGTCGGGTCTCGGGATGGTGACGGCGCGAGGGTCGGCTGACGCCTCGAGCTGAAGGTTCTTCTGCACGAAGGCCGCCAGCAGCCCGAGCGCCACCATCATCATCACGATGATCACCGGGTACGGCCAGAAGTGGTCCGGGAAGAAAGGATGGGTCTCGTCGTCGGGCATGTCGTCGGCGAGGTGGTGGCCGGCGTCGCCCATGAGGATCGGGAATAGCGCGAGGCTGACGAGGATGGGGTACAGGATGTGGTCCGGGCCGATTGGCAGCCGCTTCCACTCGGGCTCCAGCGTGTGACCGGCGTGGCCGTCGACCTCGATCAGCGGGATCTCGTTTGGGGCGGTGGCGGTGGCCGCGCCGGGTCCTTCTTTGATGTCGCTCATCTACATAGGCTCCGAGATTCCGTGCGCGCGGATGAAGCGGAAATGCACGTACATCAGCAAAACGATCAGCGCCGGCAGGACGAACACGTGGATGGTGAAGAAACGCTGCAGCGTGGGCGGGCCGACGACCGGACCACCCTGCAGGATGTCTTTGATGAACGCGCCCAGCTGCTGCGGAGGCGCCGAACCGGCGATCTTGATCGTCACCTCGGTGGCGAAGTAAGCCTTGGTGTCCCAGGGCAGGAGGTAGCCGGTCAGCGAGAACGCCAAGATGATGAGGAACATGATCACGCCGACCATCCAGTTGAGCTCGCGCGGCGCGCGGTACGACCCGGTCCAGTAGACGCGGGCCATGTGCAGCAGAACCATGATGATCAGGATGTTGGCGCCCCAGAAATGAGCGCCGCGGATGAGCCAGCCGAGATACACGCTGTTCTGGATGAACTCCACGCTCTGGTACGCCGGCGCGGGGTTGCCGGTCGCGTCCGGCACGTAGTACAGCGCCAGCAGGATCCCAGTGACCAGCTGCAGCGTGACCAGGACGAACACCATCCCGCCGAAGCAGTAGTAGAAGGCGTTGGCGAAGTTCGGCACCCGCTGGTACAGCGCCTCGTCGACGGCCTTGGTGAACGGGTAGCGCTCGTCCAGCCACTGGACTACGGCCATCTGGACTTCACGCGGGTGCGGGATCGCCATCAGGTCTGCCTCAGAAACCCAGGATGATCCCGTCGACTTCGATGGTGTTCGGGTCGCTCGCGTCCTGCTTCCAGTTGAGGTGCGAGAGCGGGTAGGCGGCGGGACCGTGGAGCACGGTGCCGTCGAGATGGAAGCGAGAGCCGTGGCATGGGCAGTCGAAGCTCTGCGCCGACTGGTTGAGCGCGACCGAGCACCCGAGGTGGGAGCAGTTGATGGCGAGGGCGTCGACCTTGCCGGCCTGGTCCTTGACGAGGAAACCGCCGAAGGCCAGGTCGCCGGGTGCGTTGTCGCCGCCGCCGTCGGCCATGATGAAGGCGGAGTTGGGCGTCTTCGGCGCATAGAACTGGACCGCCTCGCCGTTCTGGATGTCGGTGGCGGCTTTGCTCAGCGAGACCTTGATCGCGGTCTTCTTCTGGCCCTTCGGCGGCGCCGGCCAGAGGAAAGGGAGGATGGGGGCGATGCCGACGACGGCGATGGAGGTGAGGAGGCCTGCCATCCACCAGCCGATGAAAGTTCGCCTCGTGAACCTCGCCGGGGAATCCATCCGCCCCGAATTCTAACGGGGCCGCTGTCGCTAGCGCGAGGGGGGCAGGCCGACCGCGGCGCGCACCTCGGCGAGCGTCTCGCGGGCCACGACGCGGGCTTTTTCGCTGCCTTCGTCGAGCAGCCGCATGACGTCCTGCGGCGTGAGCTCAGCGCGCACCTCACGAAACGGCTTGAACACCTCGACCATGCGCTCGGCCAGCAGCTTCTTCTTCTCGCCGCACCCGATCTTGGCCTTGCGGCACAGATCCCAGTAGTGCTCCCAGTCGTCGAAGAAGAGCTGGTAGTACGCGCACACGTTGCAGGTGCGGGGGTGTCCAGGCTGGGTCATGTAAGTCCGCTTGACGTCGGTGACCATGCTCATCACCTGTTTGCGCAGGATCGCCGGGTCGTCCGTCACGCCGATGATGTTCCCGACGGTCTTGGACATGCGCTGCTTGCCGTCGGTCCCGCGGATGAGCGGCGACTCGGTCAGCAGCGCGCGCGGCTCGGGAAAGACGGGCGAGTAGGTGCGGTTGAACTTGCGGACGACCTCGCGGATCAGCTCGAGGTGAGCGACCTGGTCCTTGCCGACCGGCACGCCGATGCCCTTGACGATGACGATGTCCGCGCCCTGCAGCACCGGATAGGAGACCAGCCCGAGGTTGACGTTGTCCGGGTGCTTTTTCGCCATCTCCTTGAAGGTCGGCGTGCGCAATACCCAGCTGAGCGGTGTGACCATCGAGAGCAGGAGGGTGAGCTCGGCGACCTCGGGCACCTTCGACTGCTGGTAGAGGACGCTTCGCTTGGGGTCGATCCCGACAGCGAGCAGGTCGGCGGTCAGCTCGAAGACCTTGTCCTCCACCTTGTGGCCGTCGGGCTCGGTCGTCAGGGCGTGGTAATCGGCTATGAAGTAGTAGCAGTCGTACTGGGCCTGCAGCTCGACCCAGTTCTTGGCCGCGCCCAGGTAGTTGCCAAGGTGAAAGCGGCCCGTCGGCCGTATCCCGCTCAGCACCCTCATGCGTTGTGGCATAGGTGGCCCACGAGTCTAGGGGAATACGATTGACCGAGTTGTCCGACATCGACGCAGCAACCGCCCAGCCCGCGCGGCCCGGGCTCGGCTCCCGGGCGCTCCGCAACACAGCCCTGGTTCTCTCGGCCAAGATCGTCGCCCGACTGATCGCGCTGGTGACGGTGCTGTACATGATCCGGCGCCTGGGGCTCGCGCATTACGGCTCGTTCACCGTGCTGATCAACCTGACGGCGATCGTGAGCGTCGTCCTCGACCTCGGCTTCAACGTGCTGTTCGTGCGCGAGGGCGCGCGCCATCAGGCCGAAATCCAGCGCTACCTGCGCAACGTCATGTCACTGCGCCTGCTGATGTCGATCGCCGCCTTGCTGCTGCTCGCCGCACTGGTGGTTCCCCTGGGCCTTGGCGATCTCCTGGTGCCCGGATTCCTGCTCATGGTGCTCACGTCCTACTCGTCTCTCCTTCGGAACGGGCTCTACGCGGTCCAGCAGCTCGGCTACGAGGCCATCGCGGTCGTCCTCGAGAGCGTCGTCCTGCTGGCCCTCGTCCTGTATGGCGGCCACACGCAACAGGGTGTCGCGTACTTCGTGTGGGCGTACGCCGCCCAGTACGCGTTCAGCTGCGCCTACTTTCTCGTCGTGCTGGCGGTCAAGAAGATCGCCGTGCCGGGCTGGCGCTTCGAGCCCGCGCTGCTCCGCGCCTGGTTCTGGAAGGGCCTCCCGTTCGCACTCACGTTCGTGCTCACGATCCTGTATTTCCGCATCGACCAGCCGCTGATCTTCCTGTTCCGGGGCGAGGCCGAGTCCGCGCTGTACGGCGCCGCGTACAAACCGATCGAGTCGCTGCTGTTCCTGCCCATCACGTTTCTCTCGGTCGTCTTTCCGGTGCTCGCGGTCTATCACCGCGAGCGTTCGAAAGAGATGATCGATGCGGTCAACCGCTTCTACAAAGCGCTCCTGTTGATGGGATGCCCGGCCAGCATCGGAATCATCGTGCTGGCGCACCCGCTGACCCCATTGCTGCTCGGCCACGACTTCCTTCGGTCTGAGCCTGCTCTCAGGGTTCTGGCGGTGGCGCTGGGGGTGGCGTTCGTGAACAACGCGTTCATCGGCGCGCTCAACGCCTCGGACCGCCAGGCGTCGTTCACATGGGCGGCTGCCTGGAGCCTCGTGGCCAACCTCGCGCTCAACCTGACGCTCATCCCCCGGTTCGGATACCAGGGCGCCAGCTGGGCGACGGTCGCCACCGAGGTCGTCCTCGGCATCGCGGCCTGGACGCTGACCGCACGTCACGTCGGGCGAGTGCCTCTTCTCTCGCTCAGCTGGAGGGTGCTCCTGGCCGGCCTTGTGATGGGCGTGGCCATCTACCCGATGAGCGGCCTGAACGGCTTCGAGGTGGCGATTCCAATCGCCGCCGGCGCCGTTGTTTACACGATCGCCGTGCTGCTTCTGCACGCGGTGACGAAGGAGGAGATCGCGTGGGCACGGCGAGCCCTGGTGATGGCCCGGTGAGCGATAGCCAGCCGGGCAAGCCGCTGTTCCTGAAGCCGCGCGGAGCCGCCGCTCTCGTGCCGTGGGAGGAGATCGCGGTCGACGCGCCCGAGGTCGGGCCGCTGACGCCTCTCGACGATGCGCAGTTCGTCGCCCTCGACGTGGAGACGACGGGCAACGCGCCGTTCCTGGTGCTCGAACTGGGGGCGGAGCGCTTCACCCTCGAGCGGACGCTTTCGTTCTTCGACACCCTCGTCGACTGCCGCGCGCCGATCAACCCGTATGCGCGCAGGCGCCACAACATCGACCGCTCAATGCTCATCGGCGCGCCGGTGTTCAAGGACGCGCGCCGAGCTTTCCTGCGCTTCGCCAACGGCGCGGTGCTCGTGGAGCACAGCCACGACGCGTTCGACACGTGGCTGGTCGGCCGGGGCCTGGAAAGCCCGCTCGAGCACCCGATCATCGACACGACCGCGCTTGCCCGCCTCGTCATGGAGCTGCCCAAGGGCCAGGTGCCGGGTCTGGCGAGGCTGGTCACGGACCTCGGCATCGACATCACGCCCGCCCACGCGGCGCTCGACGACGCGCGGGCGACGGCCATGGTCTTCCGGGCTCTGATCGCGAAGGCGCGCGAGATGCTCGGACTGGCGACCGTCGGAGAAGTGCTCGCCCTCCTGCCGCGTCCGGTCGTCGATCGGACGGGGCCGAGCCGCGCCTCTAGTCGAAGAGCGTCAGCTGCAGGTCGGGCTCAGGGTGCTCTAGCCCAGACAGCCCCACCCCGATCAGACGCACAGGCCGCGTCTCGACGTGCGACTTCTCCAGCGCGGAGCGGGCGGCGCGGAAGATCGTCTCGACGTCGTCGGTCGGGCTCGTCCGGCTCACCTGGCGGCTCACCAGCCTGAAGTCCGGGAGCTTCAGCTTCACGTAGATCGTGCGCGCGCGCACGCCTTCCGAGCGCAGGCGCTCGACGACGCGATCGGTGAGGTCGCGAAGGGCGACCTCGAGCTCGACGCGATCGCTGACGTCGGTCTCGAACGTGGTCTCGGCCGAGATCGTCTTGGCCGGCTTGCTGCCGTCGACCGGATTCCGGTCACGGCCCTGGGCGAGTCGTTGCAGCACCGCCCCGCCCACGCCGAGCGCCTGCACCAGCCGCTGCGTCTCGTAGCCTGCGAGCTCGCCCACCGCGCGCACGCCCATCGCGTGCAGCCGCTCCTCGGTCTTCGGGCCGAGGCCAGGGATCACCCCGATCGGCAGCGGCGCCAGGAACTCGGCTTCGGTGCCGGGCGGCACCAGGACGAGCCCATCCGGCTTGCGCGTGCCGCTGGCGACTTTGGCTACGAGCTTGGAAGTCGCCGCGCCGACGGTGGCAGTCAGGCCGACCTCCGTGTGGATCTGGAACTTGATCCGGCGCGCCACCTCCTCCGCGGTCGTGGTGCCGTGGCGCGTGCGGGCGGTCACGTCCAGGTACGCCTCGTCGAGGGCGACGCCCTCGACCAGCTCCGGAGACGTGAACCGCCGAAAGATCTGGTGCACCAGGCGACTGGCCTCCCGGTAGCGCGCGCCATCCGGGTTGACCACGATGAGCTGCGGGCAGAGGTGCATCGCCTCGTGCAGGGGCATCGCCGAGCGCACGCCGTAGCCACGAGCCTCGTACGACGCTCCCATCACCACCGCTCGTTTCGACCGGCCGGCGACCGCCACGGGCAGCCCCTTCAGCTTGGGGTCGTCACGCTGGTGCACGGACGTGTAGAAGGCGTCGAGGTCGACGTGGAGGATGGTGCGGGGCCAGTTCTCGGGTCGCGGCATCGGATGCGCCGAGAGTGTGCCACAAGGGATTGGGGGTTACGTTCGAGTTCGACCCGCTCCCTGGGGCGCCCCTAGGACCCGAGGGCGGCGACGACGTTCGAGAAGACGTTGGCGATCTGGGTGCCCATCGTCAGCAGGATCACGGTGACCAGGATCGAAACCAGCACCAGCACCCCGATGAAGATGCCGACCGTGATCAGCACCGCCATACCGGTGCCACCTCCCTGGGCCTGGGGCGCGCCCGGAGGGGCCGGCGCCTGCGCCGGGACCCAGGTCTGGCCGTTCCACCGCCAGAGGCGGTCGGGCGAGACGGCGGGCTTCCACGACGCGCCGTCCCACCACCAGAAGCCATCGTCGGAGAACCTGGTGTTGGGGGCGCCCGGTGGCGGGGAGCTCATCGCCACCGAAGCGTAGCCGAAGCCGGCCGAACCCTCCAACTAGAATCCGAGCGTGAAGGGAGTGATCCTCGCGGGCGGCACGGGCAGCCGCCTGCACCCGCTGACCCGCATCACCAACAAGCACCTGCTCCCGATCTACGACCGCCCGATGATCAGCTACGCGATCGAGGCGCTGGTCAAGGGCGGTGTGACGGAGATGATGCTGGTGACGGGCGGCACCCACGCCGGCGAGTTCCTGCGCCTGCTCGGCAACGGCGAAGAGTTCGGCATCGACCGCCTGTTCTACGCCTACCAGGACAGGCCGGGAGGGATCGCGGAGGCCCTGGGCCTGGCCGAACATTTCGTCGGCGGCGACCGAGCGGTCGTGCTGCTGGGCGACAACATCTTCGGCACCTCCATCCGCCCGTGCGTCGAGGCGTTCAAGAAGCAAGCCGAGGGCGCACGGGTGGTGCTCTGGCGCGAGCAGGACCGCGGGCACCTCAACCACCTCGGCGTCGCGCAGATGAACGGCACAGCGCGAATCGAGCGCATCGTCGAGAAGCCGTCCGACCCCCCCAGCGACCTCGCGGTGACCGGGATCTACTTCTATGACGGCACCGTATGGGAGGTGATCCCGAAACTCAGGCCGTCGGCCCGCGGCGAGCTCGAGATCACCGACGTCAACAACTGGTACGTCGAGCATGGGCTGATGGAGTACGACGTCCTGGAGGGCTTTTGGGGCGACGCCGGCGAATCCATCTCCGCGTACTACTCGGTCCAGGACCACGTGCGCCAGAACGGCGCGAACAGGGAGGCCTGACGTGGCGACGGTGAAGGCCATCGACGGCGTCGTGGTCAAGGAATTGGTCACTCACGGGGACGAGCGCGGATTCTTCCGCGAGGTCATTCGCGAAACCGACGAATTCTTCGACCACTTCGGCCAGTGGAGCCATTCGCTCATGTATCCGGGCGCCGCCAAGGCGTGGCACATCCACCGCAAGCAGACCGACTACTGGTACGTGATCGGAGCGCTCAAGGTGGCGCTCTACGACACGCGGGACGGCTCGGCCACCAAGGGCGGCCTGATGGAGTTCCTCATGGGTGACAACCACGCCACCTGTTTGAAGATCCCGCCGGGCGTGGCTCATGGATGTCGTGCCCTTGAGCTGAGCCACATCCTCTACATCACCTCGAACGTGTACGCGCCGGACGACGAGGGCCGGATCCCGCACGACGACCCGACGATCGGCTACGACTGGACCGCCGGGCCCGAGATCAAGTGAGGGCGCGCTCTCTCCGACGCCTTCTCGTGGCGGGAGGCGCGGGGTTCATCGGCTCCAACTTCGTGCGCATGCTGCGCAGGGCCCGCCCCGAGGTCGAGATCACGGTGCTCGACAAGCTCACCTACGCCGGCAACCTCGCCAACCTCGCCGAGCTCGAAGGGCAGCGCGGCTACCGCTTCGTCCACGGCGACATCTGCGACGTCGACCTCGTCGACGGCCTGGCCAGAGAGGCCGACGCGATCGTCGACTTCGCCGCGGAGACTCACGTCGACCGCTCGCTGCTCGACCCCTTCGCCTTCATCGAGACCGATGTGCGCGGCACAGCGGTGCTGTGCGAGGCCGCGCGCAAGCACGAGCATGAGGTCTTCCTGCTCGTCAGCACGGACGAGGTCTACGGACACGTGGCCGAAGGCCGCTCGCGAGAAGAAGACGCGCTCGCCCCGCGGAGCCCCTATTCGGCGAGCAAGGCCGGAGGCGAGCACATCGCGCGCGCCTACGCCGCGAGCTTCGAGCTGCCGCTGCTGATCACGCGCGGCTCCAACAACTACGGGCCCAACCAGTACCCGGAGAAGCTGGTGCCGGTCCTGATCACTAACGCGATCGACGACATGCCGCTGCCGCTGTACAACGACGGGTCGGCGGTCCGCGACTTCGTGTTCGTGGAGGACCACTGCCGGGCCATCGACCTTGTGCTGCACGAGGCGCCGGCCGGCGGTGTCTACAACGTCGGCACCGGAGTCGAGACCAGCGGCCTGCAGGTGGCGCACGCGGTGCTGGAGATCATGGGCAAGCCGCGCAGCCTGATCGAGTTCGTCGCGGACCGGCCGGGCCACGACTACCGCTACGCGCTGGACATCGATCGGATCACCGGGCTCGGGTGGGAGCCGAAGACCGACTTCGCGGCGGGGCTGGAGCGCACGGTGCGGTGGTACGAGCAGAACCAGGCGTGGTGGCGCCGTCTGAAGTCGGGCGAATACTGGGAGTTCTACAAGCGCAACTACAGGCCGCT
>Ga0070730_10003977_pt1 | contig 13111 bp, 14 predicted proteins | sample Coa_R1_3_FD_66447 | JGI IMG/M metagenome (GOLD analysis project Ga0070730, IMG submission 66447) | Surface soil microbial communities from Centralia Pennsylvania, which are recovering from an underground coalmine fire - Coalmine... | ecosystem: Environmental > Terrestrial > Soil > Unclassified ...
GGGCGCGGTGCGCGCAATCTCGCGCAGGGTTGGCGTTTTGAACGCGCCCCAGTCTTTAGGATCGTGCGTGACGGCGTAGCGGCCGACGTCAGGATCGGGCTTATCCGCGCCGACGCCGAGGTTGGCGTACATATTGCTCGTGAAATTGACGCCCTCGTGACAGGCATCGCATTTGGCTTTGTTCAGGAAAACGTCATTACCGCGCACCTGCGACGGAGTCATGGCGGTTTTCTGGCCGGCACGATAGCGGTCGTAGGGCGAATTACCCGACATGATGGTGCGCTCGAAGGTGGTGATGGCCTGGGCCGCGCGATCGATGGTGATGTCATCCGTGCCGAAGGCCGTCGTGAATAACGTACGATAGCCCTGGATTTTCTTTAGATTTTCAACGATGCCTATGTGAGTGCTTCCCATCTCGATGGGGTTAGCCATCGGCCCTTTGGCCTGTTCCTCGAGCGTGGGGGCGCGGCCATCCCAGAACTGCGCGAGACTGTACGCGCGATTGATCACTGTGGGCGCGCTGCGGTTCCCTTTCTGGCCGCGGATGCCGGTGGAGACAGCGGCGCCATCGGTGAACGCGTATTTCGGATTGTGACAGGTGGCGCAGGAAACGGTGCCATCGGCGGAAAGGCGCGGATCGAAATAGAGCAGGCGTCCGAGCGCGACTTTCTGGGGAGTGTAGGGATTGTCGCGCGGCCAAACGACGGGAACGAGACCGAGCGGCTCGCGCGGCTTGCCGGATTTAGCGGGCAGCTGGGCGGCGCCTAGACACGACAGGAAAAAAATGGCCGGCAGCGCACCGCCGGCCACGACCTGCGACAAAAACATCCGCACGGCTACTTTTTCAGGAAGCCTTGAACGTAAATGGCGTGGACGCCGCGCACGGTGGTTTCGGTGCCGCTGACTTCCATGACGTGGGCGAAATGGTCGGTGGCGGCCTTACGCAGCTCGGTCTGGCCGTCGCGGCGCGGATCGTGCTCCTCATCCATCAGCATGTAGATGCTGCCATCCTTGGTGAGCAGACCGATGGGCTGGCCGTTGTTGAGACACTTCTGGCCGCAGGCTTTGTGTTTCTCGCCATGCTTGCCGACTTGCAGGTAGCAGGAGAGGTCTATGATTTCACCGGTGACGGTGACGGGTTTGCCGTGGACGGGTTTGCCTTCGACGGAAGCGCCCATGGTGGTGGCGGACCAGGGTTCGGCCGGTTTTTCGCCGAGATTGCCCATGGCTTTGTCCCAACCGCCTTCGGGAGTCATCTGGGGCTGGAGGACGCCGCCGGATTTGGTTGCGGTCTTTTTGCCTTCGGCCTTCTTCTCGTCAGCAGCGGTGAGCGTGATGGCCATGGCGGCGATGGCCAGGGAAGCGATCAGTGATTTTCGAAACATTGTTCTCCTCGTCTTAAGAAATTTAGGGACAGAAAAAGCTTATTTTACATGGAAATTATATTCTACGATGCCAAGGGCCGTCCGAAAACGGAAGCGTACGGGAATCCGGAGAGGTGTCAGCTCCCACAAGAACCGAGGGCTCATTCCCGTATTAAAATCCACACACCTGCCGCGTTGTAATCCGTGGAAAATTACAGAGCGCATCGAAAACCGGGAGACCATGCACCTTGCGGGTGCCGATTTGATAGCGCATCCCACGGCGGATCAGATCAGATGTGGCTTTTGCCAAGCGTGAGTTGGTGATTCCGGGCGTAAGCCTGCAGCGCTTTCACGGCATCGGGGTCCAAGACTAGCGCGGTTCGCATAATCAGATGATGTCAGAAGGCGGGAGTAATACCAACGGGTTCGCGTTGATGGGTAGAGGTGATTCGACAGCTGGCAGCCGAGTGCGCTGCGGGCCATCATCCCCGATAATGGAATCAGAACATGCCCCTCTACGAATACAGGTGCCGCACGTGCGGGAAGAGCTTCGAGATGCTGCGCCGGATGACGGACGCCGATCGCGAGTTGGAGTGCCCCGAGTGCCGGTCCGCGGAGGTCGAGCGGCTGCTTTCGACGTTCGCCACGAGCGGATGCGTGACGTCGGCTTCAGGGAAGTTCACTTGAGCGCGATAGAACGGCCGGTCGGCCGTTTTGGCGGGTTAGATCAACAGCAATTCGGTTTTGGCGATGCGTGCACGCTGGTGCCACGGACAGGAACGCTAGGCGTGTGGGAAACACCGGATCGTTTTATATTCGCCGCGAGGATAACGGATGCGAAACCATTTTTGCGTCTCGGCTTCCTGCCTATCGATTTCCTGCCCGAGCCCGTCCGTAAGTCGGCCCGCCGATGCCAAATATTGTTTTAGGATTTCGTATCCGTACGGATACGCATCTCCTTCGGCTTGATTTGTATCGCTAAAGACTCCGCTACAATGCTTCTTCTGAGCCGCGTGGCGCAGTTCGTGAGCCACTACATATTCCAAGTTGGGACACGCTTTCGGAGCGCTTCGAATCCAGATTTCGTTTAAAGAGTAGTTAGAAGGGGTGACTCCGCCAGGCACGTCGTCTCGTAGTCGGACGACTGGGTCCAATTCCTCTTCATAGTCTTTTTTAAGCGCCCCTCGCTTTGATGCTGGCGAAGCTGGACGGATCCAGACTATTCCGGGAGGTTCGATTCTGAGATCGGGACAGACGAACGCACGGACGTCCTCCGCGCGCGCAATCATTTCTCTATCCACTTCGCTTGGGGCGACTTTTTCGAAAAAGTAGCGCCCCGTTGCGACGTCCAGATGGAACGGCGTGCCGCTCATCGTCAATAGCCAGCTTCATCGTCGCACACTCGCAGCCGGGTGGCAGCGTGCGGTTGTCTTAGCTGGTCCACAAAGTCTGATGCACGCCGCTACATGTTTTACACGCGCAGGCCGGCGGGCGTGATATTCTGCGTCGAATGAATCGTGGGCGGAGACATGCGGGCGCAGTGTGCGCCGCGATACTTATTTTTGGGATGAGCATGAACGCACAGGACCGTACGCAGGCGAGATCGATGGTGATTTCCCGCCAGGGAATTGTGGCCACCAGCCAGACGCTGGCATCGCAGGCGGGGGCGCAGATACTGGCGCGTGGCGGGTCGGCGATGGACGCGGCGATTGCGGCGAACGCGGTGCTGGGGGTGGTCGAGCCGATGAGCGACGGGATCGGCGGCGACCTGTTCGCGATTTACTGGGACGCGAAAACGGGAAAGCTGACGGGGATCAATGCCAGCGGGTGGGCGCCGAAAGCGTTGAGCATCGAGTATCTGCGGAAGAAAGGCATCAGCAGCATGCCGCAGAGCGGGATTCAATCGGTGACGGTGCCGGGATGCGTGGATGGATGGGACAAACTGCACCGGAAATTCGGGCGCGTGCCGTGGCGCGATTTGTTCCAGCCGGCGATTTATTACGCGCGGAGCGGATTTCCGGTGACGGAGATGATTGCGGGTGCGTGGAGCCGGGCGGTTTCGACGCTCGATATGGACGAGAACGGGCGACGGATTTTTCTCCGTGATGGACAGGCCCCGGCGGTGGGCGGGATTTTTCGGAATCAGGAAGTGGGGCATGCGCTGGAACTGATTGCGGACACGGGGCCGGCGGCATTTTATCGCGGGCCGATCGCAAAGGCGCTGCTGAGGACGTCTGACCGGCTGGGCGGAACGATGGCGGGGGCGGATTTGAGCGAGTTCGCCTCGGAATGGGTGGAGCCGATCTCGACGGAGTATCACGGATGGAAAGTTTACGAGCTGCCGCCGAATGGACAAGGCATGGCGACGCTCGAGATGCTGAACATCATGGAGCGGTTTCCGCTGGCGGCCAACGGAGCGCTGAGCGCGGATACACTGCACATCAAGATGGAGGCGCAGAAGCTGGCCTACGCGGATTTGCAGCGATATCTGGCGGACCCGCGGTTCGCGAAAGTGCCGGTGGCGGGAATTCTGTCCAAGAAATATGCGGCGGAGCGCGCAGGGTTGATCGATGTGAAGCGGGCGCGGTGCGACGGGCAGGCGGGCGATCCGAAACAATATTCTGGCGATACGATTTATCTCTCGGCGGTGGACCGCGAGGGAAACATCGCGTCGCTGATCCAGAGCGTTTATCTTTCGTTCGGGTCGGGCGTGGTAGTGGAGGGCTACGGATTTCATCTGCAGAACCGAGGCGGACTGTTTGAAATGGACCCGGAGCATCCGAACGCGCTGGCGGGGCGGAAGCGGCCTTTCCACACGATCATTCCGGCGTTCATGGAGAAGGGGCCGGTGCATATCGGATTCGGGATTATGGGCGGGCTGAACCAGGCGCAGGCGCACGCGCAGTTTGTCTCCAACATGGTTGATCACGGGATGAACATTCAGGCAGCGCTCGAGGCGCCGCGGTTCACGAAGCTGACGTTCGGCGGGTGCGATGTGATGATTGAAGCGCGCTTGCCGGCGGATGTGCGGGCGGATCTGGCGGAGCGCGGGCACCGGCTGGAGTTGCAGGGCGATTTTTCGAGCTGGATGGGCGGCGGTCAGGTGGTGATTCACGATTCGGGGGCGGGCGTGAATTATGCGGCGTCGTCGCCGCGGAAGGATGGGGCGGCGGTGCCGGAGGCGCCGGACTTCTTCAAGGCAGGAGCGGTAACGGCGAAAGCGAAGGCTCGTTCCGATACGAAGGTCGGCGGAAAAGCGCCTGCGAAAAAGTAAGCGATGACGCGGCGGGCGTGGTTTATGGCGGTGACGGCGGCGCTGCGCAAGCAGAGCGTGGAAGAAGCGGCGGAGCTGGTGCGCAAGGCAACGGCGTCCGGCGATGTGCAAGCCGCGGTGCTGGACGTGCGGCAGAGCCGGTATCGCTTCTTGCGCGCGTTTGGAGCGGCGGGCGGACCGGAGACGCCGTTCCTCATCGCTTCCATTTCGAAACCGATGACGGCGGCGGGGGTGATGCTGCTGGCGGATCGGGGGAAACTTGAGTTGAGCGATCGGGTGCACAAGTTCATTCCCGAATTTACGGGCGGCGACCGCGAGTTGGTGACGGTCGAGCATCTGCTGACGCACACGTCGGGGCTGCCGGACATGCTGCCGGAGAACGTCGAGCTGCGGAAGCGTCACGCGCCGCTGGCGGATTTCGTCGCGGGGGCATGCAAGGCGCCGCTGCTTTTCCGGCCGGGAACGAAGGTGAGTTACCAGAGCATGGGGATTCTGCTGGCGTCGGAGATTGCGCAGCGCATCACGCGGATGCCATTTCGCGATTTTCTGCGGCGCGAGATTTTTGTGCCGCTGGGGATGCGGGAGACATCGCTCGGGCTGGGCGGGCGGCGCATCGCGGACACGGCGCAGTGCCAGGTGGAGAATACCGACGACGATTGGAACTGGAATACGCCATACTGGCGCGATCTGGGGGCGCCGTGGGGCGGCGTGCATGCGACGGCCGGAGATATTGCGAAATTTCTGCAGGCGTACTTGCGGCCGGACGGCGTGGTGCTGAAGCGCGAGACGGCGGTGGCGATGACGACGAACCATACGCCGGGGCTGAACGAGGCGTGGGGCCTCGGGTGGAGGCTCGATCCTGGCGCGTTCGGGCGCGGATGCTCACCGCGCACTTTCGGACATTACGGCGCAACGGGCACGGTGGCGTGGGGCGATCGTGAAACCGGCGTGCGGTGTGTGCTGCTGACGACGAAGCCGGCGGATCAGTCGCGCGCGGGCTTGCTGGGGCCGGTTTCGGATCTTGTGTCGGAGCGCACTTAACGATGTCCCTCCGCGAGCGGCGGGAGGCGTGGCGACCGCTGCTCGAAGCCGATATGAAACGGTAGTCGGCGATGTCATGGGAGAGGCTCACCGCCGAGTTAGCCGACGATCAGGTGTACGAGGTTGAATTCGAATCCAGGAAATATCAGGTGGAAGTGGAGCTTCTGGAAAACACCGAGCGGTACATTCATGTCGCGGTGTCGGTGGACGATGGGAGTCTGCCGGCTCCGATCCTGCCGTTGACCGACAGCTTCATTCGCTATAAAGATAGCTCTGGTAGCGAGGGATAGGGCGCGCGAGTTTTTCCGAGGTAACGAGGAACCGATGGGCGTAGGGGTTTCGACGAAGGAGTTGCGCAAGGTTTATACGACGCCGCCGCCGATGGCGCTAGGTGCGGCGGGATTCAGCATGATGGGCGCGCGCGGGGCGAAGAAGAAGGCCTTCGAGATTGTGGCGCTAGATCGCGTGACGCTCGATATTCCGCCGGGCGAAATATTCGGGCTTCTGGGGCCGAACGGCGCGGGGAAATCGACGACCATCGGGATCTTGACGACGCGCGTGCGGCCGACGAGCGGGGAGGCGCGGATCGGCGAGTACGATGTGTGGCGGCAGCAGGTGGAGGCGAAGCGGCTGATCGGCGTTGTGCAGCAGCGGCCGAACCTGGATTTCGCACTGACGGCGCGGGAGATTTTGCTGTTCCATGGGGCATATTACGGGGTTGCGTCGGCCGAACGCGCGCGGCGGGCGGCCGCGCTGCTGGAAAAATTTCAGCTGACCGAGCGGGCCAACGAACTGGTGCGTGGTTTTTCGGGTGGCATGATGCAGCGGCTGTCGATCGCGCGGGCCATGATGCACGATCCAGAAGTGCTGTTTCTGGATGAGCCGAGCACGGGGCTCGATCCGCAGACGCGGCTGCTGTTGTGGGAAATCATCCGCGAGTACAACCGCAGCGGCAAGACGATTCTGTTGACCACGCATAACATGGACGAAGCGGACGCGCTGTGCCACCGCATCGCCATCATCGATCACGGGCACGTGATCGCGGAGGGCACGCCGGCGGAGCTGAAGGCGTCGATTCCGGGAGGATACCTTCTGCGGCTGCGCGTGAGCCGGTGCTCGCCGGAGCTGGTGGAACGCCTGCAACGGTTGCCCGGGGTGACGGAGGTTCGCGCGAACGGGGATGACGTGGACTTGTACGCTGACCGGGGCGGACCGCTGATCGCCGGGATTGCGAGCGCGGTGGCGGAGGCGGCCACGGAGCTTCACGACGTACATATTTCAGAGCCGAGCCTGGAAAATTTGTTCCTGCACCACACCGGAAGGAGCCTGCGCCAATGAACTGGACAACGTTCTTCGCCATGCTGGCGCGCGATGCGCACGTGGCACGCCGCAATCTGCCGGCGCTGCTGACGCAGACCATGCTGCAGCCCCTGCTGTTCACATTTGTGTTCGGGCGTGTGATGATTTCGAGCGGGTTGATGGCGTCGACGTACAAGGGCATGCTGGTACCGGGCATCATGGGAATGAGCATGGTGATGACTGGCATTCAGGCGGTCTCGATGCCGCTGATCGCGGAATTTCAATTCACGCGTGAGATTGAAGACCGTCTGCTGGCGCCTATGCGCATCGAGTGGCTGGCGGTCGAGAAAATTCTGGCGGGCATGGTGCAGGCGCTGGTCTCGGGAACGGTGGTGGTGGGGGTGGCGTGGCTGATTTTGGGGGCCGGAGTTGGCCTGAGCGTGCAGGAGCCCGTGCTGTTCGTGACGGTGGTGGTTCTGGTGGCGCTGTTTTCGGCGTCGGGTGGGCTGGCGCTCGGCTGCACGGTGGGGCAGACACAGATCGGGCTGATGTTCAGCCTCGTACTGGCGCCCATGATTTTTTTCGGCTGCGTCTATTATCCGTGGAGCGCGCTGGCCGGTTTTCCAGTGATTCAGAAACTGGTGCTGCTGAATCCGCTGGTCTATGCGAGCGAAGGGTTGCGGGGGACGATGGCGCCGCAATATCCGCACATACCAGCGATCGTTGTCGCCGGGGCGCTGGCGGTGATCGACGTGGTGTTGATCGTGACGGGGCTGCACCGGTTTAACGCGAAAGCGGTGAGTTGAGGGTGGCCTATCGCCAATCGGCGACGAAGATGTTGAACTCGTAGCGATCTTTGGCGTTGCGGTCGGAACAGAAGACGAGGCGTTTGCCGTCGGGAGAGATTTCGGGGAACGCAGTGAAGCCGCCGAAGCCGGTGATTTGTTCGAGTCCGGTGCCATCGAGATTGATCAGGAAGAGCTCGAACTTGCGGCCATCGCAGTTGTTTTTGTTCGAGGCGAAGAGAATCTTTTTGCCGTCGGGCGTGAACGTGGGCGCGAAGCAGGCGCAGCCGAACTGCGTGATCGTGCGCGCGTGGGCGCCATTGGCATCGGCGACGACCAGTTCCATTTTCATGGGCGCGGTGAGGTTTTGGGCGAGCAGGGTCTTGTAGCGCTCCATAGCGTCAGCCGTCGGCGGATAGTTGGCGCGCCATACGAGTTTTTTGCCATCGCGTGAGAAGACGGCGCCGCCATCATAGCCAACAGCGCTGGTGAGGCGGGTTTTGCGAGAGCCATCGGTGCGCATGGTCCAGAGATCCAGGTCGCCCGATGCGAGAGAAGTGTAGACGATGCGGCCAGTCTTCCAGTTAACGGTGGCTTCGGCATCGTAGCCCGGAGTATCCGTGAGCTTCTTCAGGATTTTACCGGAGTCGGCCGCGAGATAAATGTCATAGCCAGGGAAGATGCCCCAAACGTAGCCCTTGCTGCGATCGGGCGACGCGGGGCAGGCGTCGCCGGCATCGTGGGTCGAAGCGTAGACTATACGCTTGCCATCGCGCAAAAAATAGCCACAGGTAGTGCGACCCTTGCCGGTAGAGACCAGGTGTACGTTAGAGCCATCGGCGTTCATGATGAAAATCTGGTCGCACCCATAAGGCGGGCGCGTGGATTGGAAAATGAGGCGGTGTCCGTCGGGCGACCAATAGGCTTCGGCGTTCTGCCCGCCGGAAGTGAGCTGGCGGATGTTGGCCAGATGCGGCGTTTCGTTGCGCGCGGTTTCGGCGTGCGCAATAAGGCACGCGGCGAGGAAACTAAGGGCGGCCTTCATAGAGATTGCGTCCAGCCACGAGCGAGCGCATTTTGGCATCGGCCACGGTGCGCTGCAGCATCCAGAAACCGCAATCGGGATGAATGTAACGCACGCGCTCGGGACCGAGGATTTTGGCGGCGTTTTCGATGCGGAGTGCGACCAGATCGGGCGTTTCGATGCCGTTGTCTTTGATATCGATCACGCCCATGCCCAGTCCGATGCGGGGATCAAGATCGCGGAACGCCTGCAGCTCATCATAGCCACGGCGCGCGAACTCGAGCACCAGATGATTCACGGCGAGCTGGTTGAAGAAAGGCATCAGATCCCACCAGAAGCCTTTCTGAACGGTCTGGCCGGCATAGTTGCCGAAGCAGACATGCACGGCGCGCTCGCCACGGATGCCTTCGAGCACATGGTTGATAGCCGGGATGGCCCAATCGCGGTCTTCGGGATGGCCGCTGATGTTAGCTTCATCCAACTGAACGACGTCGGCATTGATGCGCTCCACTTGTTTTCGAAGCACACCGGCGATAGCCATGGCCAGGCGGCCGTGGTCGGTGTAGTGGCGGTTGGTGAGAACCTTGGCGAGCATGTGCGGGCCGGTGCAGGTGAATTTGAGCGCGCGGGACGTCAGGGCGCGGGTGAATTCGAAATCACGCGGGAGGTTGAGCGAGCCTTCTTCAATCTCACTGGTCACGATGCCCGCCGGCTCGGCACGATAGGCCAGACCCTCGTCGTCGCGGAATCTTTCGATATCGCGGAGCGAGAAGCGAGTGTTGATGCCCTCCATTCGGCTGACGAAATAGTCGATCATGCCGTTGGTCTCGGGATGGCTGGGGTTGAAACGGTTCAGCTCGCCGTCGGCGATGACATCAATGCCGGCCAGTTCCTGGGTCTTGAGCACGACCATGATGGCGTCACGCAGCGCGACACGAGAATTGTCACCGAGCAACCAATGTGGGACAGGATAGCTGCCGACGACTGTGGTGCGAATGGCCATGAAGTTTCATTCTATACTGAGGCTTGCGCTGCGCTGTTTTTCTCTTTTTCTGCTGCATGGTCTACGGGGCGGAGCCTGCCCGATTCGCGGAACACACGATCGCCACGGGGTTAAAGGGCGGATATCAGGTGGTGGTAGCGGACATCAATCACGATGGCAAGCCCGACCTGATTGCGCTGGCGAGTGGAATGCCGGAGCTGGTGTGGTACGAGAATCCGACGTGGGAGCGGCATGTGATAGCGGGCGGGTTCACGCGCATGATCAACTGCGCAGCCTGGGACACGGACGGCGACGGCATTCCCGAGATCGTGGTGGCCAGCGGCTTTGCGAACGAAGCCAAGAACAGCGTGGGGATTGTCTCAGTGCTGCATCATGACGGCGATCCGCGCGGGCTATGGAAAGTCGCGGAGATCGACCGCCTGACGACAACGCACCGGCTGCGGTGGGCGGATATCGATGGTAGCGGCAAGAAAGTGCTGGTGAATGCGCCTCTGACCGGAGCGCAAGCGGAAGCTCCGGATTATCGCGACCATACGCCGCTAGTTTATTACCGCCCTGGCGAGTGGAAGCGCGAGATGATCGGAGATCAGAACGAGGGCGTGGTTCACGGGATCTATGTGATCGATTGGGATGGCGACGGGCGCGACGAACTGCTGACGGCGAGTTTTGTCGGGATTCATCTTTACAAGTTTGGGGCGGACGGGCGATGGTCCAGGATGGAGATCGCGAAAGGCGATCCGACTGCATGGCCTAAAGGCGGATCGAGCGATGTTGCAGCAGGCCGGGTTGGCGGCGGGCGGTACATTGCGGCCATCGAGCCGTGGCATGGAAACCAGGTAGCGGTTTACCGGCAGCAGAGTGCGATCTGGCTGCGGCGCGTGATCGACGATTCGCTGACAGACGGGCATACGATTGTGACTGCGGATTTGAATAGTGACGGCAACGATGAAATCATCGCGGGATTTCGTGGCGGGAAGCATAGCGTATACGTCTATTACACGGATGACGCGCATGGCGAGCGATGGTCGAAAACAGTTCTGGATGACGGCGGCATGGCGGCGGCTGCGTGCGCTGCGGCCGATCTGAATGGCGACGGGCGGATCGACGTGGCGTGCATCGGCGCGGCCACGGCCAATCTCAAGTGGTACGAAAATCTTGGGCCGCGCTAGAATCGAGCATTGACTGAGCGTGCGGCTGAACCTGCTGTTACCGTGGTGATTCCCACTCTGTCGGCGGACCGGAGGCTGGTGGAATGTCTGGATGCGTTGGGGAGGCAGACGCGGCGCGATTTCGAAGTGGTGGTCGTTGACAACAGCGGGAAGGGGCTAGTGTGCGCGGGCGAAGCGGGGCGGTGGGGCGCAGCGGTTCTCGAGCCGGGACGCAATGTCGGCTTTGGCGCGGCAATCAATCTGGCATTTCGACAGAGCCGGGCGCCGTACATCGCATCTCTGAACGACGATGCCGCGCCGCGAGCCGGGTGGATCGAGGCGCTGCTGGCGGCGGCTGAGGCGCATCCTGAGGCAGGTATGTTTGCGTCGCAGGTGCGGTTTTTCGGCGAAGAGCATCTGGATTCGGCTGGCATGGTGATTTATAGCGATGCCACCAGCAAACAGCGCGGCCATTTGTTTCCGGCGGGGGAATTCGATCGCGAGGAGGAAGTGCTGTTGCCGAGCGCGTCGGCGGCGCTGTACCGGCGGGCCATGCTGGAAGAAATCGGACTGTTCGACGAGGACTTTTTTCTCTATTGCGAGGACACCGACCTGGGGCTGCGGGCGCGCTGGGCGGGTTGGAACTGCATTTACGTGCCCACGGCCGTGGTTGACCATCACTATTCGCACTCGGCGGGCCGCGCGTCCGCGCTGAAGGCGTATTACGTGGAACGGAACCGGCTGTTTGTGGCGGCAAAGAATTTTCCAGCGGCGATATTGTGGCGCGTGCCATTTGCGACGGTGGCGCGTTACTGGTGGCATGCGCGGTCGATGTCTCTGGGGCGCGGAACGGCGGCGCAGTTTCGGCGGGAAGGGAATAGCGGGTTACGGCTGGGGCTGATCGCTGTGCGGGCGCACTGGAATTTGTTCCGCCATGCGCCGAGCCTCTGGAAGAAGCGGCGAGAACGGCGGAGCAAGAGCACAATATCGTCCGCGGAATTCCGGCGGCTGCTGTCCGCGCACTCGATACGCGCGCGCCGCGTGGCGGAGCTATGATGATGCCGGGCGGCGCGGCGAAGCTGCTGATCCTCATTCCTGCATTTAACGAAGAAGGCGCGGTGGGGGGCGTGGTCGCAGCCGTAAAGTCCGCCGTGCCGGGGGCTCCGGTGCTGGTGGTAGACGATTGCTCGCGAGACGCAACAGTAACAGTGGCGCGCAATGCGGGCGCCGAGGTGCTCACTCTCCCGCACCACCTGGGACTCGGCGGCTGCGTGCAAGCCGGTTACAAGCTGGCGTTCGAGCTGGGCTATGAGTTTGTGATTCGCGTGGATGGCGACGGGCAACACGATGCGCGCGATATCCCGAAGATATTCGAGGCACTGCGATCATCGGGCTGTGAAATGGTGATTGGCTCGCGTTACGTAAATGGGAACGGTGGCGGCACAAGCCTGGTGCGAGCTGCGGGCATTCTTTTTTTTCGCATGGTGCTGCGGCCGATTCTGGGCAGGCCGGTTCGCGATCCGACGTCGGGATTCGTGGGCGTGAATCGCAGCGCGCTGGCGGTGTTCAGCCGGAGTTTTCCGCTGGAGTATCCAGAAATTGAAGCGCTGGTGGTGCTGCAACGGCGCCGGTTCCGATTCGTGGAAGTGCCGTGCCGCATGCTGCCGCGGCGGTCGGGGCGCTCGACCATTACGCCGATGAAGTCCATCTACTATATTGTTCATGTGCTCCTCGGCGTGTTTGTGAACGTTTTGAAGTACGAGCGCCGGATTCCGAAAAAATCCCGGAGGTCATGACTTGGACCGCCTCCTGAACGTAATGACGGGTTTGAGCGCGCTGCTGATTCTGCTGGTGCTGGCCTCGGTGCGCCGGGCGCGCATTCGTGTGGAATATTCGGTGACGTGGCTAATTGGCGCTGCGGCTCTGCTGGCTCTGTCGCGCGCGCGGGGAACGCTGCAATCCATCGCCGGATGGCTAGGCGTGCCTTATCCTCCGCTCGCGTTGCTGCTGATTGTGGGCTGCGTGTTTGTGATCATCTTCTACCGATTTTCCGTCATCATCTCCCAGTTAAAGGACGACAATATCGCGCTGGCACAGCGCGTAGCGATTCTGGAATATCACATTCAATCCTTGAAAGATCAGGCGGCCGGCTGCTAGGGCGGCGATGAAAGCA
>Ga0070730_10003978_pt1 | contig 13105 bp, 11 predicted proteins | sample Coa_R1_3_FD_66447 | JGI IMG/M metagenome (GOLD analysis project Ga0070730, IMG submission 66447) | Surface soil microbial communities from Centralia Pennsylvania, which are recovering from an underground coalmine fire - Coalmine... | ecosystem: Environmental > Terrestrial > Soil > Unclassified ...
CTACACCCCCGCGGCGGGGCGTGCAACGTGAGTTTTTCTGGGGCGGCCATGTTCTTCACCGCGAAGCCCGGTGCACTTTCAGTGTCAAGTGGTGATTCGAGTTTCAGAACCTTCCCCACGTCGCCCCCTAAAACATCTGTTTATGGGCAATGATATCCGCCAAATCCCACCCTTTTAGAATCAGCAATTTGCGGATGGCGGAGGAGAAGGGTTTTTGGGCAACCCGCAGAGCCATGCCAGGTTTTCAATAGCTGACTTCCGAGATTCGCGTTACACCGTCGAGTGACGGCGATCCGGTGTCCTAACTTCTCAGAACCGCGTTCCTGCACAATTTCGCTGCACGCTAACGACACCTTCGTCTAAACATTTCTTCGAGTTACTCCACGAGTTGGAGGTTCAGGGCGATGCGCACGCCGTTGACGAGGACGAAGCTCTGATCCAGGAGCTCTTGGTTCGTAATGGCGGCGTCCACGAATTGTTTGAGAGCGGCCCGTGGACAAATGAATTCAATCGCTTCGGAAGCGCCTTTCGCGCCGGTAGAAAGCTTGTTGAGGACCGAAAAGTCAAAGAGCTGAAATTCCATGTCCGGCGAAAGTTTGTCGGACAGATCTTTGAGCTGCCGAGCGAGAAACAGGTCGAAGCTCTGCGCTGCCCTTTTGTAAATGGAGCCTTTCGCCGGTCCGAAGTGGATGGAATTTCTCATAGTCATCTGGAGAGCGATCTGATCACGAAAAACCACGAAGGCGGGTTGAGAATAATTGACAAAGTGAAATTTCGCCGCGCCGTCCTTAGCCAGTGCGGCCAGCTGTAATTGAAACTTTTCGCCCAAGCGGTCGCAGTCAGCTTGGGTGGGGGGAGGACTCGCGGGTGGCGGCACAGCCTTAGGTGAAGGCAGCGCGGGGTTGGGACCAACGGGAACGGCGTCAACCGGAGCTGGAACGACCGGAGAGGCAGATGGCAGCGAAAGGTTCGATTTGAGCAAGGAAGAACGGAATGACGTGGTGGAAGAGCGCGCGGAAGAAGTTGCATCGGGCTTGACAGGGATGGACCGTGGCAGAGTTTGAACATTAAGGGGATCACGCTCGGTGAGAGAAAGGCCGAACTCGGTTCCGCTGACAAAGATTTTCGACCGACTGACAATTTCCTGACGTTCGGAATCTGCGGAAGCATGGGATAGGGTCCAGGCATCGTCACGGCCGAACACCACGACGAGGATCTCTTTTCCCTCATAGTCGTAGCTGCGATCCCGTGTGCGCGTGTGATGAGAAATTTCGAAACCGATGCCGTCACAAGCCAAGTCTTGCGGCAGCGCTTCCGTGAGTTGATCTAGAATGGGAAGCACAACGGTTCGAAACGTACCGGCAGCACGCTCGTTCTGTGTGAGACGAGCGGTGTCATAGGCCGCGTTGTAATTACCAGTGACTTTCAGAATCACGCGATCTTGAAAACGCACGAACTCCAACCCGCGCGAATCGGCCTCCGCTTGCTGAGCAGGGTCGAGACCAACAAAGCGGCTGAGATAAAAAGGAAAGGGGAATTTCGTCCTGGCGATGGTTTGGTTGAGTGTCTTCAACTGCTGAAAATAAGACTCTTCCAGAATTTTGAGATCGGGATTCAGGATTTCAGATGGGTTTACCTGCGCGAGCACGGGCGCCGCGGGAAATCCTATTGCTAGGCCCATCGCAAAGCACCGCGCTTGGCGGTTGAAGCGGAATAAAGGCTTGGGGATCATAGGCGCTCTAGGCATCTCCTATTTGGTGGAATATTGCGATGGAGTTCGTGGCGACGGCTGATAAGGCGGCTGAGCGATGGCACGCGTGAACGCAATCACGGAGTGGATTTCGTCGGTAGAAAGCGCACGCCCGTAGGGCGGCATCATCGCCGATTTGCCCAGGGCAGCGCCGCCGAGCGTAACGATGTTCTGCATATAGTCGTCGCTTTCCGCATTGAGCGTGGCTCCGTCATTCAACAAGGGCGGAACCGGCGTCAGGTTGGAGCGGTTCGAAGGACCGGCCGGCGTGGCGTCGGCATGGCACCAGACACACTGCTGGTAAAAGAGGCGCTTCCCCTGCGACTCCTGATAGGTGAGAGGGATGAGGTGCTGGACATCGTTCCAGTCCGCCTCCGTGTCGTAAGCGGAGAAAAGGGGATCGACCTTGACGGTTTCGGAGTGCCCGCGGCAGCCGGTCACCGCGCCAAGCGTGATCAACAGGGAAGCGTTCATCCAGATGCGCAGTTTCACTGTCCGGCCTCGTGCGACGCAATGCGTGATCCCGAAATAGCCGCGGTTTTTTGCTGTTTGATGTCCTGACGCAGGGTCACCAGATAAGCAGTCAGGGCGTGGACTTCATCCTCGGTAAAATTGCGCCGCGGCTCGATGGTATCTGGGATAAGCAGCTGCGGGTCCCGGAGCCAGGCTTCGATCCAAGCGGGCGTTAGCCATTTGCCGGCGTTGTTCAAGTTGGGACCAACATAGCCGCCGGTGCCGCCGATGGTGTGGCAGGACTGGCATTGGTATTTCACTTCGTAAAGTTGTTTGCCAAGCGCGGCCATGGCGGGGGTGAACTGCTTGGCGTCTAGAGCGGCAGGATTGGCGGACGGATACTGCAGGACCATGGTCATGTAGTCGGCAAGCGTGGCCGCGTCCTTATCACTCATATTGAATTGCGGCATGCGGAAGGTGAGCGTTGGACGCAGTGTCTGGGGATTCTTCAGGAAGTCCACGAGCCACTGGCGCTGGGCGCGGCTGCCTTCGTAGCTCAGATCGGGAGCGAGGTCGCCACCGTAGCCGTTGAATTTGTGGCAGCTATAGCACTTATAGCGGTTGTAGACCTCCGCAAACGGTCCGGTGGGATGAAACTCAGCTTCTTTTTGGGGAACGACCAAATTTTGCAGCGCGCTGGTTGCCGGCGCACCTTTGGTACTGAGGAGCGCGGTCGTAACGGCATTAAGGTCCGACTGATTCCAATTGTACTGGGGCATGCGGGCAGCCGGATTCACGGACGTGGGATCTTGCAATTTGGCCTGAATGTAGGAAACGAGATTGTGGGGAATGTTGGCCGAGCCAAATTCCAACTCCGATGCATTCTTACGGCCGATCGCGCTCAGGTCCGGGCCGAAATCCTTCTGCGGATTCAAACCCTCCATCGAATGGCAACTGGCGCACCCCTTCTCCAGAAAGAGGCGGCGTCCTACTTGAATTTCCTGCTCAGTGGGCGGCCCAAGCGGAGGAACGCTGGCGAGCAGGTCGGAATCGGTCAGCTTGGTGGTGACATACTGGGTGACCTTGTAGAGATCTTCATCAGACCAGCCATAACGCGGCATGCGCGTGTGCGGCAGATAGCCCTGCGGGTCGCGAAGCCACGCGATGAGCCAATCGGGGTTCACCTTGCTGCCCACTTTGCTCAGCTCCGGACCGATATCGCCGCCGATCAATTTCGTTTCACCAGCGCGCGTGACCGCCAGCGAATGGCACGTGGAGCAGAACATCTGGCGGAAACGCAGCTCACCCTGGGAAATTAATTCGGGATTCTTGCTCCAGGCGGCAACGACGCGGGTATCGATCTTGTAGGGGGCGAGGACTCTCACGGTTTGCACGCTGAGGTAAGCGGAGAGGCCGAGGAGTTCTGGGTCGCTGAGACGAAACTTGGGCATGCGCGGCTCGGTCTCGTAGCCATTCACGGTAACGTTGCCGTCCTTGTCGAGGATGGTGCGCGGTTCCTTCAGCCACTTGTAAATCCAGGCGCGGCTGACCTTCGCTCCGATGTTGGTCAGATCGGGGCCGAGCATCGCGGGACGCTCGATGCCGGGCAAGCGGTGGCAACCCTGACAATTTAATCGGGCAAGCAGTTCGCGGCCGCGCTGCAATTGCGGCGTTTGCGGCAAGTTGTTGTAATGACAAGTGCCACACGACGCCTGGATGAAGACCGCCGGCAGTATGGGCTGTTCCCAGGCAAGCGTGGATTCGTGAGCTTCTGCGACTTCCGTTGCGGGACCTTGACCGCGATGGCAGACGGTGCAGCCCCAATCGCGGACATGGTGCGGGATCGGCGGGTGGGCGCGGAAAGGCTGCGGGACGGATTTATCCGCAAGACTTGCTTGCGTGATTCCCTGGTGGCAAGTGGTACAGCGGTCGACCACGTTCATTGCCGGGAGCCAGATCTGATCGATGTCGGGTCGATAGTCTGCCAGGAGCTTTTTTGTATCCGCCCGGGTCTGCGCAAAACGCAGGTAAGAACGCTTGTACTGTTTCCATTCGCGGCGAAAATCCTTGAAGGGCGAGATAGCCAGCACGGCCAAGAAAACAACGCTGGAGACCGCGAAGAGCAAGCGCGTGCGGTACGCCAATTTGCCCATATCTTCAGCCGGCATGAGTTCTCCACGGCCAGACCCAGGACCAGCCTGGGCCACGGAAAAAAGTGCCAACCGCAGTCAAACAGATGGAGACGGCGATGAACCACGTCATTACCCACCAGGACAACGGCTTTGTAGCTAGCGCATGCAGACCGCGTTCTTGTCCGGCCCTGGCTGTAAAAGATAGGAGCAAAAGAGCGGCGACGAGTGCTGTAGGGGCAAAAATTGTCCAGGCACGGAACACAGCGAGAAATGCGAGCAGGACGAGCACCGTGACGAGAACAATCCTTAGATTTTGCGACGGCCGCCGGGCCCAGATGGCCTCGCCTTCGATGTTAACGTTGAAGTACGGAATGACTACGAGCGCGATGACCACCAAGGTCGGAATCAAGATTCCGGCGACAAATGGCGGGAAGAAATGCAGCAGCTCTTGAAGACCGAGAAAATACCAAGGGGCCTTGGCGGGATTCGGCGTAAGCAAAGGATTCGCGAGCTGCTCGAGCGGGGCGTCCCAGAGAAGCGCAATGAGCACTAAGGCAATCACAAGCAGCTGAAAGGCGATGGCCTCGCGGATCAAGAGGTGGGGATAGGCCATTAAGCGCGGACCGGGGTCGCCCACGACCTTGGCGGAGGTCTTCTTGGTGACGAAGACGACGCGGCGCGGCTCTTTTTTGGCGTCCGAGCTAAAGCCGGTGTCGATTTTATTCTTTTCCATCGCCATCCTTGGATTTCACGGTCAGACCGCCGTCCTTTTGCACGCGCCAGAAGTGGATGCCAATGAGCAATAAGGCGAGGAGCGGAAGAATGAGGACGTGAAGCACATAGAAACGCAGCAGAGCGTTTTCTCCGACGATGTTGCCGCCGAGCAATAGGAACCGAATTTTGTTTCCGACCACCGGCATCGCGGAAATGATGTTGGTGCCGACGGTCACGGCCCAGAAGGCGAGCTGATCCCAGGGTAGAAGATAGCCGGTGTAGCTGAGGAACAAGGTCAGCAAAAGGAGCACGACACCGACCACCCAGTTGAACTCGTGCGGTGGTTTATAGCCGCCTCGGTAAAAGACGTGAAACATATGCCAGAAGACGGCGAAGACCATCAAATGCGCAGCCAGGCGATGAAGGTTGCGCAGGAATATGCCGTTGGAAACGACGAATTGCAGGTCTTTCATGTCGCGGTAGGCATTGGGCGCGGCCGGATGGTAGTAGAACATTAGCAAAATGCCAGTGACGAACAGAACGATAAAAAGGATGAAGGAGATGGAGCCGAGATAATAGGAGGCCCGTACACGGAGGGACTTCTCGCGAACCTTTACGGGCATCCAGTGAAGAAAAAGGTTGCCGAATACAGCGAGGCTGCGCGTGCGATTGGTATTCGCGGGGCCGCGCCGAAAGATAGACTTCCAGACTTTGGTCTCACGAATGCTTTGGAGCGCGGACTGGAAAGTTGTAGCCACCGTTTCCCTCAAACTTTCAGGACTTGCGTGGGCTTGATATTTTGCAGTTTATCAACGAGCAGTTCTCCATCCGCCGTGAGTGAGACAGCGAAATGAGGAAGCGGCCGGGGCGCGGGGCCAGCGACTTTCGTGCCGTCATCCTTAAATTTGCTGCCGTGGCACGGGCATTCGATCTGCTCATGCTCCGGGTGCCAGGCGGTAATACAGCCGAGGTGTGTACAAATGGCCGAGACGGCGTAGAAGCCTTCCGGCATTCGCACGATGTAAACCTGCTGGTCCTGAAGAAAAGTGACGGAATGAAGAGGGTAAAGATCAGGACTGCCGGCTCGGAATGTCGTGGAAGGTTCAAACAGAACGTTGGGGGAAAAGTATTGATAGGCAACGGCAGCCGAGCCGAGACCGGCGATCCCGAGCGCGCCCAGAGTGATTTCATTCAAAAAGTCGCGCCGAGTGAGATCATTTACCGCGAAAACGGGCCGCGGTACTTCTAGGGAATGCTTTGCGTCGCTCATGACTTCAGCACAAGCTCCTCAACTCGAACCAGATTCGGGTCGTGATCGAAGACCTCGAACGCTTCCATGGAGATGGTGTTCACCGGGCAGCGCTCCGCGCACAGCCCGCAACGGATGCAGATGGTTTCGTCTTTCACCATCACCGAACCTTGGGCCTGTATAAGTTCTTCGGGCGCGAGGTGGAGAAGTTCGTTATCGCGCGAATCCGAGGTGGCGGACAACTGCGCGGTGGTTTCATCGGAGAATCGGAAGTGGCTGAGTGGCACGAGTTCCAAGCAATTTTCCGGGCAGACATCGACGCAGCCACCGCACAAGATGCACTCGCTGCCGTTGGCCTCGGTCCCTTCAAAGATAGTGTTGATCCAGCACTGCAGACAACGCGAAGCTTCGCGCCTGGCCTGTTCTTCCGTGAAGCCGGTTTCAACTTCGGCGATGCCGGTGCGGCGTTCGAGAGGGATGACCGGTACGGGGAGTCGAGAATATTCGTCGTATTGCTCAGCCATTTTGTGATGATCGAGAACGGTGATTTGAACGTATTGGGGCTTGGCCTTCCACTCGGGGCCCTGAATAAATTTGTCAATTTCCTCCGCGGCTTTCTTGCCGTCGGCAACGGCGTTGATGATGAGGCGCGGGCCAAAGGCGATATCCCCGGCCGCGAAAATCCCCGGCGCGGTGGTCATAAGCGTTGCGGGATTAATTTTCAGCGTTCCCTGTCGCGTGGTTTCAATGCCATCGGTGGGAGCGAGGAACGATAGGTCGGAGGCTTGTCCGATGGCCAAAATCACCGTGTCGCAGGGAATAATCGCTTCCGTACCGGGGGCGAAGGTGGGGCTGAAGCGGTGTTGGGCGTCAAACACGGACGTGCATTGGATCACTTCCAGCCCGCTCAATTTACCGTTCTCGCCAACAAATTGTTTGGGACCGAGCGAAGGACGCATTCGGATTCCTTCGAGCAATCCTTCTTCAATCTCTTCTTCTGAGGCGGGCATCTCTTCGCGCGACTCAAGGCAAACGAGATGCACTTCGCGGGCGCCCATGCGCAGCGCCTGGCGGGAGACGTCCATGAACTCTTTCATGGCGACGTCCGCTTCACTCGAAGTCAGCCGGTCGGGAAGAACTACACCTGCAATATCCGTCACAAGCTTTTGTTGCTGCTCGCGCATGGCAGTACGGGCAACGTCGATGGCCACGTTGCCGCCGCCGATGACGACAACCCGCTTTCCAATAGAGAAGCGGTAACCGAGATTGACGTTAAGTAGAAAATCGATGCCCTTCACGACGCCATCCAGCTCGTGGCCGGGAAGATTGAGGTCGCGGCTGCGGTGCAAGCCAAACGCGAGCAGGACAGCTTGATAGCCCTGGCGGCGGAGGTCTTCGAGTGAAAAATCGCGGCCGAGCCGCTGGTTCAGGCGCAGTTCCGGGCCGAGGTCGAGAATTTCGCGAATTTGGGCCTGCAAGACATCACGCGGTAAACGATATTCCGGAATGCCGAGGTGCATCATTCCACCCGGCACAGGCGCGGCTTCGAAAACGGTTACGGGATAACCGAGTAGCGCAAGATCATGCGCGGCGGACATCCCTGCTGGACCGGAACCGATGACCGCGATTTTCTGGGGCCGGAACGGGTGTTGCCTTTCCGGAAAGACATCGATGGGATTGCGCGATTCCGGTCCGTGACGCTCGGTGACGAAACGCTTCAAGGCTCGAATGGAGATGGGCATATCAAATTGTCCGCGCCGACAAGCGGGCTCGCAGGGATGGCCGCACACGCGGCCACAGATGGAGGCGAAAGGATTGGGGACCCGGGCGTAGCGATAGGCTTCTTCGTACCGCCCCTGCGCGATCAGCGTGACGTATCGTCCGGCTTGGGTGTGGACCGGGCACGCCTGCATGCAGGGGAAGTTCGACTCGAGCCACTCGAGGTCGACTAATTTGGTTCGGCTGGCCACGCGTGTCCCGGGTCCTTTCTCGCTTACTTCTTGACTGTTAGTTCCACCGTCGCTGTAGCCCCGCTGACATGTACGGCTTGCGTGGTTGGTTTACCATCTTCGCTCCACGTCTTCAACGTATACTTTCCTGCTGGGACGTCCTTGATTTCAAAATTGCCGTCCTTGTCGGTCACCGCAAAATACGGTGTAGGCACCACGACGACATAGCCCGACATTTCCGGATGCACGTTGCACAGCAGAGGAACGCTGCCGAGATCATTGAACTGGAACGGTTTCTTTTCGCCCTTGGGCCAGGTGCCGAGATTATGAGCGAGCTTTTTGTTGCCGCTGATCGATGGCCAATATACGTTGTGGCCGACAGCGTCGCTGTTCAAGAAGTCGACCGTGGTCCCCTGCTGCACGGCCACAACGCGCGGGATGAACGTCATTTTCCGCTGGTCGATCACCACATGATCTTTAGGCGCATCGAACTTCTTGTCGGGAATCACGTCCACATATACGGCGATATTTTCCGCAGACTTGATCCCCTGCACGCTGACCTTGCCTTTGATTTCATTGGCCCAGCTTGTACCAGCAATTGCCAGCGTAATGCTTGCTGCGACTGCCACCTTTACTGCCATTCCCCGTAGATTCATTTCATTCCTTTCGTTTTCAAATGTAACTACGTTTCGATCTTTGAGACTGATTCCGCGCCTAAAAAACATAGTCAATTCCGCTGACCACACCGTTCGGCCGGAAGAAGACCGTGCTGCCGCTCCCCAGCGTCACCGGCTGTTCCCATCGGTGTTGATATTCGAAAGCCACCTTGATGTTTGCCCGCACCAGGAACTGCACTCCGGGACTAAACCGGTTACGCGTGTTGTAGCGCGAGATACCGTTGGAAAAATCCGTTGGGGAATCCACGAAGTCGTAACGAAACAGCGCGATCACCCACGGATGGATCCAATACTCGGCCTGAGCAAAACCGCCCGTGAACGTCACCGGTGAAGTGCGCAAGTAGCCTAGTCCCGTTGTTGTATTGGGAATCAAGTCCTGATCGTGTCCGTACATTCCGACGCCGTAGAGTTCAAAGTGGCGGTACTTGAATCGGAAATCGCCGCCGGCGCGATAGAAGGTTTCGTGCACCGTGCCAAAGCCGGGAAAGAGCGAACCGTCCATGTTGAGCGCGTTGCGGCCGTAATAGTAGAAGGCTCCGAAGCGAAGCGAAGTGTGATCATGGGGGCCGGTCGGACCTGCGGCCTGTACGGCATTACGGCTCTCCGGATCTCGCTCCAGGTTGAAGCGTTGCGAAACACGCATATAAACGTCCTTTGAATTGCGCAGCGCGTCTCCGTTGTTTGAACCATTCACAAAAGCGAGAGACCATGTGAAATTCCCGTCATTCGGGTATCCGCCGATCTCAATCCCGCGCTGGGGAATTCCAAATTGCAGAGGATTGTTGGTGGTGCACGGCGTACCCCCGGGCGATCCGGCGATGACGCACGCCGTATTGCTGACCGGAGCGATGCTCGCCTGGCTATAGACGTCGTACGGGGTCAGATTGATGGTGCGAGCCTGAGTGATCGGCAGGTCCAATTCAAATTGACCCATCCTAAGATTCAGGGTGTCCTTCGGTAAGCCAAGTACGTGGCCCAAATCGTTGACTTTCAGATAGCCGTCACCCAAAGCCGCGGCGGCGTTGGCGCCGTCAGCAGAAATGTCGTTGTCGACCCAGAATGAGAGAGTCGGGCCAAAACTACCCGCGCCAATCACGGTGAAAGTGTTAGGAACAAACAGATCCGTCCGGGGCAAGAATCCTGCGGCGATCGGCTGTTTGGCGTTGTAGGTGAAGTTTCCGGAATAACGGAACGCGACAGGCACGCTGCCGGGTATTTCGCCCGGATAAACGGCGCCAGGAAAGGCTTCCTTCTGCGCCTTCGAGCCCAGTAGCACCGGCGGCTCTTTCACGAAACTTTCGTCATCCTTGGGAAACTTGAATCCGTTTTTCTTAAATGCTTCGCCGAAGTCGTTCAGTTCGGGATAGTCACTATGGCAAGTTGTGCAAGAGGTTTGGTACTTCCGCGAAAAAGCAGGGATCGCGGAAGTCTTAGGTACGGATGCAAGCATCAACCCTACAACGACCACGACGGCAGTAAGAATCGCCGCGATGCTAGTATTCAGGACGCGATCTGTCATTCGTTTGTCCTCCAAATCCCGCCACCGAACCGCGCGTCATCATGGCCCGAACACTCACTAGCGTATTTCGATGATCGGCATTGTCACTGCTTTCGTCACCGATGTACCGTGACTCACGTCACTTATGGATGTGATGGAAATCACAGGCCTGACTTTGAAGGGAGTCTTATCAGGGAAGGGAAACGGGGAGTGAGAGCCCACGACAGTCGTACTTATGGGCGTTCCGGAATTTTCCTCCCACCTCGATGGTCGCCAGGCGCGAGCCATTTTGGAGCCCCGCCCGCTCGGGATACTATAATGTCGCGACTCTTTTACTGGCAGGTACTGTTTTGTTGAAATCGGCGACGAGCCGGATTGCTCGTATTTCGCCGCCCTTAGATACAGATTCCACTCAGGCGCCAGACGTCCCGTGGGAGGAAGTTGAGCAAGGTTCGTGTACCACCTCTACTAGTCCGAGGCTGCCCAGAAACCCCGCGTCTAACCGGGTCGCAAGTGACTCATTCTATGCCCCATGAATTCCCTGTTTTGGATGCCCACAAAGAGTTGTTTCTGGGCACTTGGTCCGGCAATCCGACTACACAGGCAAGTGGACTGAGACAGTCGCGATTTCGCAGAATGGGCCTTCTGACCCTGATTACTTCCGACGTGCCCGTAATCCTCCCAGAACTGGCGGCAGGCGCGATGATCACTTCCCACAAGCCGACTTGTCGTTACCCATATCGTTCTGCAGTAAGGAGCGAAGGCAGCGCTTGGGGGGAGAAGCGCTGCCGCGGCCGAAAACCGAGAAGGATCACGGCATCCGGCAACCGGAGCGGACCCTTGGCCGAAAATCACTGGAGATCGAAATCCTAAAACAATTTCTGGGGTCACGACGCCTCGACATGGTACTCGACTATTTAAGCGACCCCGACGAGTTCCGTGATTTCGAAATGCAGAGAATTGAGCGCCTACCGGTCGGTGTGGTCCGGCTCAGAAAGGCTTAGGTTTCGAGGAGTAACTGGGCGATCAAATTCGTTGCAGCCGTCATTGACGTTGGTACGGATAGCGACGCGCTTCAGTCGAGTGCGAGCCAAGCCACGCACGGAAAGCTCGCCACGCTGACAATCGTGGACAGAAGAATCGCGGCGGAGACCTGCTGGGGGTCGGTATCATACCGCTGGGCGAGAACATAGATATACCCGGCCGACGGCAGGCACGCGATCAGAACGCCAACATTCACCCAGAACGCATCGAGCTGCATCATGCGCCCGAGAATGAGCCATACAAACATTGGGTAAACAGCGAGTTTTGCGACGGTAATCAAGCACGCGGCAACGGCGGTTCGGCGGTCGAGACGCTGCAAAGCGAGGGCCCCGCCGAGCGCGAAGAGTGCCGCCGGGCCGGCCGCACCGCCGAGAAAGCCGAGGAAGCGCGTAATTGCCTCGGGCAGTGCGAGACCAGTGCCCGCAAGAGCTGCCCCCAAAACGATTGCCACGACGATAGGGTTGAACATGGTGCCGCGCAGGATCAAAGAACCTATGCCCCTTTTCGGCCCGCCGTTCGCGCCCATCAGCACGCTGCCAACAGAGAGAAGAACCATGACCTCCGCTAGGATCGCCATCGCGAGCGGGCCTGCTCCACGTTCGCCGAAGAAGGCGAGCATCAACGGCGGCCCCAGGAAACCAAGGTTACTTACCGTTGCCGTGGTCGCGTGGGCGGCGGCGGTAGAGAGGTCCCGCGCGGCGACGACGCGCGAAGTGCCGAGAACCAACACAAAGATGGACGTAGTGCCCCCCGACAGAGCGAATGTCTGCCTCGAGCTCACGCGAATAGGCCGGCGAGGTCGTACCCATGTGCACGACCGTGTGTCCCGTCACCCGGGTTGCGAAGGCAGCGCCACCGCGGTCGAGGACTGTGTCAATCGCTCCGCCGTCGACGAGCATCAGGAATACAGTTGCGGCGTGCGCGAACACGTCAGCCGCCTCTCGCGCAATATCCGCACCGGCCGCCGCAAGAATTTCGGCTTTTGCACGTGTGCGGTTCCAGACTAGGAGCCGCGTACCGGCCTTGACGAGTGTCAGCGCCATGGCCTCTCCCATCGTACCCAAGCCGATGAAGCCGACCGGATACGTTGCGCCGATCATCGAGCTGCCCCATTGCTGAGCGCGCACACGATGCTGTGATGAACAGCCGCACACATCACGCGTCGGTCGCTCGCCGCAGCATGAGCGCAGCAGCGAAGAGCGCTATCAGCGATAGTGCTAAAGCTAACCGGCGGTAACGCGGATGGATTCATTTGCTCCCTGCGGTACGGTATTCGCCGCTAACGCAGAGCCGCCCCGCAAATCGCGCGCGCGACCGGCCCGCAGTGGCTTGCTGCTCCAACATTGTCTCTCTTAGGGCAGCTATTTCTTGGGCCGCGGCGCAGGGGCCGACTCGGCCTGCACCATGATGCCCGTTACGCGCCAGCCGCCAGCTTCGTTGATCGCTTGAATGCTGTTGATGCCGCGTGCGGTTTGCTTGCCGTCGCTGTACAGCGCGTAGCGGCTCCATAGGTGCGCGATGTTGCCGTCGCGCTCGATGTCAAATTTCAGCTGCTTTTCTTCCAGCATGACGTGGCCACGGGCTTTGATGCGGGCGATCCACTCGTCCAACGTCTGGAGCGTATAGGTTGGCAGAAAAG
>Ga0070730_10003979_pt1 | contig 13101 bp, 11 predicted proteins | sample Coa_R1_3_FD_66447 | JGI IMG/M metagenome (GOLD analysis project Ga0070730, IMG submission 66447) | Surface soil microbial communities from Centralia Pennsylvania, which are recovering from an underground coalmine fire - Coalmine... | ecosystem: Environmental > Terrestrial > Soil > Unclassified ...
GGCTCCGTGGTCAGCATTCATACAGGTATGTGTGCTGAACAGTAGTGTGCTAATTCTATTGTATAGACTCCTGAAACCAGTCACATCAGGTAATTACCTGAGATCAAATCAGGTTCTGACTGTATCTTTATAACACATCGACGACTTGTTCTAAATCATACGGCGGTTCCAAAGCGGTTTCATCAAGTAATACGCCAGCAGCCCCGATAAAGTTTATGTATGTGTTACTAATAGTACGTTGCACAAAGGCAGAACGTTACGTCCGCCCTGGCCTGAATTTGGACAAAAAATTATACTGTAGGCATGACCGAGAGAACACGCACGAGGGGATTTTTGTGGATGGGAGGATTAAGAACATATGGTATCCGGCAAATCAATTCTCGTGACCGGCTCTCACCGCTCCGGTACCACCTGGGTGGGCAAAATGATTGCGGCTTCTCCCTCGGTGGGCTATATTCAAGAGCCGTTCTTTCCAGGTCGTCGGCCTGGGATCTGTGGTGTCACCTTTCCTTATCCGTTTGCCTATGTGACAGATGATAATGGAGAGGCTTTCTATCGCCATATGGATGCGACGCTTGCCTTCAGGTTTCGACTTGGCGCTGCTCTAGCTGCTTTGAAAACACCGAGAGATGTGGCGATCATGCTCAAGTATGGCACCCAGTTCTGCTGCTCCAGGATCAGACGAGCTATCCCCCTGGTGAAAGACCCTCTCGCGGTATTTTCCACCGAGTGGCTATCCAGGCACTTCAATATGCAGGTCATTGTGATGATCAGGCATCCAGCCGCCTTTGCCTGTAGCGTGAGAAGGGCAAACTGGCGGCATGATTTTTCCTCCTTTTTGCGGCAGCCTCTGCTCATGCGTGACCATCTCTCTCCTTACGAAGAAGAGATTCGAGCATTTGTGAAGGTAGAGAGGGATATTCTGGATCAGGCCGCCTTTCTGTGGAAGCTGATCTACTCAGTAGTACACAAATACAGACAGGCCCATCCAGAGTGGATTTTCCTGCGCCATGAAGATATGGCAAACGACCCGCTTGGGCAATTTGCGCCGATCTTTCAGAAGCTTGATCTGGATTTCTCACCACGTGTGCAGCGCATCATTGAGGATTATACCAACCCGGCCAATCCATTGATGCCTCGCGAGAGGTCCGTTCACTTCGGCAGGCGCAACAGTAAAGCTCTGACGCGGAACTGGCAGACGGAACTGACGGAAGCGGAAATTACGCGCCTGAGAAGAGGGGTCGGGGAGATAGCAGATGTCTTCTACCTGGACAGTGATTGGTGCCTTGAATAGAGGGCGTTCAATTGAAGAGCTTGCTATACTGTCAATAGATAATCTGCTACAGGTATCCCGGCATGTCATTTCTTCATGTGTAAAATGTGGAGATGAGCGCCTGATAAGTGGATGAGGTATTGAAAGACAGGTATAATGGAACAAATGACTGAGGCATTCATGGATGATACGGGGGCCGGTCGAAGTGATTCTCCTATTGCGACTGCCATTTTCACCGTTCCTACTGTTGAAGAGATAAGCTTTGAAGAAGACGTTCCCTTTCAGGAATCTTCAACGCTTTTCCGTTTCTTCAAGCGTCTGATAGATATAGTGTTTTCTCTGCTTGGCATCATAGTGCTGCTGCTTGTGTTCATTGTGATAGCTGTCTGTATCAAGCTCGATGATGGTGGTGACATTTTGCATTTCAGAGAAATTGTCGGATTGCATAACAGGCGCTTCCACGCGCTCAAGTTTCGCACGATGATTCCCAACGCGGATGCGTACCTGGTGAATCATCCTGAACTGTTGCAGGAATACAAACAGAACATGAAGTTGGAGTATGATCCGCGAATCACCAGAATTGGTGGCTTCCTGCGTAGAACGAGCCTGGATGAGCTTCCGCAACTCTTCAACGTGTTGATCGGGCAGATGACGCTGGTAGGCCCGCGCATGATTCATCCGACGGAACTACCTCGTTATGGAAAGTATGCGCGGAAACGGCTCTCAGTGAAACCCGGCATCACCGGCCTGTGGCAATTGTACGGGCGCAGAAAGGATTCGTTGGAGATGCGCATCGCGCTGGATATGCAGTATATCGATACTCGATCCATTCGCCTTGATCTGGTGATCCTGCTCAAGACGCTGAAGGTCTTCATCATCCAGACAGGCTGCTAACCCTGACTGATTCACATACTACGCAGGGCTTCCTATAGCCGTGAGTGCCACCTGTCATTCTGAGCGCAGCGAAGAATGACAGGTGGCACAATTCTCGTCTTCTTTAAGAATTGCGCGAGGCTGCAATCGTCAGATAGACATCCCTGTACAGACGCGCTGTCTCTTCCCATGAAAAACGTGCGGCCTGTGCGCGCCCGGCTGCGACCATGCGTTGTTGCAGGTCTGCATCTTGCAGCACCCGCTGCATCGCGCAGACCATCTCCCCGGCATTCAGTGGGTCTACCAGCAAAGCCGCGTCTCCGGCGACTTCGGGCAGCGAGGAGCTGGTAGTGGTAATCACGGGACACCCGGCTGTCATGGCTTCCACGATGGGTAAGCCAAATCCCTCGTACAATGAGGGAAAAACAAAGCAGGTTGCCATCTGGTAGATTGCAATAAGGTCCTGGTCGGAAATGTGGTCGAGGAACAACACATGCTCCTGGAGCGCCGACATGTAGCGCAAAATGTCCTCGCAGTTCCATCCCTTACGACCAACGACTACCAGGGCGGGACAGTCCTGGCCGAGCTGTTGCTTTAACAGTGTGTACGCTTCAAACAAGGTGGGCAAGTTCTTGCGTGGTTCTATTGTTGACACGCTCAGGAAGTAGGAATCCGGCAGATGGTGGTCTGCGCGCACCTGTTGTTTGCGACTCTCGCTAACAACCTGGCCGAATTCTGGTCGCCCGGCTCCCGGCGCGATGGAAATTTTTGGAAGGTAGTGATTGCCCAGGAAATAGCCTATCTCTGACTTCGCGTGTTTTGAAAGCGTCACTGCGCTTGCGCAGTTGCGTATTCCGTGCGAAAGTAATGCGCGGAAGTAGAGGCGACCATGCAGCGTTTGCGCCTGTGGGTAGCGCCAGGGGCCTGTGTCATAGAAGGTCATGACAGTGCGAAGGCTGCCTAACTGGAGGTATGGCGGCGGAAAAGCTGGATAATGCATGACATCCAGGTGCAGGCGCGGCAGAATATACGGGAACCAGCATTGTTTGCTGAGTAGTTCGTAGCGAGTTGGACAGATGACTGTTTCAAATGATTGTTGGAATGGCACAAAATCGGGATGTATTTCGCGCGCGAAGAACAAAACGTAGAGCAGAGCAAGGTCGGTCTCTGGCAAAAGTAGGAGATGCTTTGCCGTTTCTGCTGTGTATCGGAAGATGCCGGTTGGACGACGCCAGATGCCGGTAAGGTCGATACCTACACGTAGTTGTTGCATAGTATAGACACTCCTACTCGCTTAAATTTTTACTACCCTGCGTGGCAGGCAAAGCCAGCCTGACAGCCTCGCGGTCCCAGTTGGGAATGCTCAATACTAAACCCAGGAAAAACCACAGATAAGACATGAGAATGAATGGTCCTGTTCCACCGGCAGCAGCAGTGGAAGGGACAAAAGAGTCGGTGAAGAAGGTAGCAAAAAGTAGTGCTGCGAAGTATCCTAGATATGCCAGGGCGACCGCTTTGCCTGTGTCCGAAACCGCTGAATTGAAGCGCTTGATAGCTGCTCGTCCAATCATAATGATCGCCAATGATAAACAGACAAGGCCTTGCACCCCCATTTCGGCCAGCACCTCAAGAAACTGGTTATGGGCAACACCTACAACCTCGGTTCCGTAGGTAAGATCAAAAAATTGGAAGTTTCCTGCTCCAACCCCTAGATACGGGCTGTGCTGCCAGATTGTAATAGCATCCTGCCAGATATTAATGCGGTCAGCTCCGTAGACTTTTGTCGGGTCGAAGAAGTTGATGATGTCCGGGAAGATTAAGAGCAGGGGAGGCAGGATGATGAGTGGGGTGAAAAGTGCAAGTGGGTTCTTGGAGCGGAGCCACAAGATGAGCCAGGCACCTATAAGGAGTCCAATCCACGATTCGCGACCAAAAGCCATCACAACACCTCCAGCGAAGATGCAGGTGAGCAGTGCTAAACCCAGACGTGTCGACTCCTTCTTCGCATAGAGCAATTGACCGAAAGCAAGACAGGCGAAAAGTACATTGAGTATTCCCAGGTTACTCGAAGATACCCCGAAAATCTCCGGTCGTTGGGCACCAAGGATCACTTGCTGTGAATAGAGATGGAGCGGTCCCGCAAAAATCGTTCCCAGGGCATAGGGCAGGCCAATCAACAGGTATGCTCCGATCATCAATTGCGCATCTCTCAGAGTGCGCACCATACCAGGAACGATGACGGTAAACAGAGGTAGACTGATGAGTAGGAACATCTCAACGCCATTGACCAGTAAAAGCGGGACGTCAGAGTGTACAAAGGCGTAGGTGACGTGGGGATCGGGAGACAGGTGCGAAGAAATGATAGATATAAAACCGATAATGGCAAGGCATATGAGCGGGACCAGGATGCTCATCTCAAACCTCGCCAGCCTCGATTTGCGTACGGATGATATCTCTCGCAGCAGCCAGATTCCTAAGATAAGCACGAACAGCAGGTCCCCGATATAAAGCCGCGACAAGATTCCTGAGCTGCTCGCCGAGAGAACAAGAGAGGGGCCAGCCACAAGGATATAGAGAGGAAGAGCAAGTTCAGGCCGGATGAAGAAAAATATAACCAGAGCGATTGTCGCCACACCGGACAGTCCAATGAGGGGATTTAGCGTGGTGAGAAACGCCTGTCCCAGAATTAGCGCAAGGCAGATTAGCAATGTTGCGCCGATTGCTGCCAGTGAAAAGTTCAGGGAGCGAGCCGAAAGAAAAGGAAGTTTTTGTTGCGCCATTTTACTAATCTTTCTTGAAGCAAGCGTGGTTTAATGTTTCGTTGGCCGAGGGGGGACGCTTGCCTCTACGAATGCTTCGTCCGTTTCTGTTGCGATGTTGCTGGTGGCAGCTCCAATTACTTCTGCATAGATCGCAAACAGTTGCGATGCTATCTCAGCCTGTCCAAAGCGGGTTTCTGCCTGCCTTCGCCCTTCGCTACCCATGCGCTGGCGCAAAGCAGGATCATCCAGGAGCGAGAGAAGGGCCTCTGTATACTTTGGGACATTACGGACATCCACTACATAGCCTGTAACTCCATCATCGATAATGCAGGGAATGCCGGTACCATTATGTGCCACGACCGGAACGCCTGCGGTCATTGCTTCCAGCAGGACCATACCAAAACTCTCGACAAAGGACGGATGAGTCAAGATGGTTGCCGAGCGGTATGCATCCTGGATAAACTCCGGTGTGTTATCGTGTAAAATTTGCAGATGATCGATGACGCCAGTTTCCGTTGCTAGCTGTATCAGACGCTGACGGAATGCGGGTTCTGCTGGTTTGGATGGACCGACAATCAAGAGCTTCACCTCTGGAAAGCGCGCAATAATCGAAGGCATACAGCGAATAGTGTATTCCCAACCTTTGCGCTCAATGAACTGGCCCACCCCCAGGATGAGTGGATTACCGGTTACTCCTGCATTACGAAGTAAACTTCCTGCTTCCCTGCCATGAGTTTCATCCGCGAATACTTCTGGACGTGATACATGAGGAATAACCTGCACCTTGTCAGCATGGACTCCTAAAGTAAGTAATTCCTGACGGGTATGCTCTGTGGATACGATCACCTTGTGGCTTAGATTAAAGAAGAAACGGCCGAGCGTTCTGTCATACAGTTCGCGTAGTGGGCGACGGTATGGATAGATGTGAAAGTAGGGCGAAAAGATCACTTTGCGACGACGCAGTCGTGCTATCAGAATAGCCACTTCGCTCCGCTTTGTTCCGTAGCCATGACAGTGGATAATATCGGCATCAGTAGTGAGCAGTGCGTGAATATAGGGCCATGAAAATGGTCGCCCCTCACGTACTCCTGCGGGGCAACGGCGCACGCGAACGCCATCTATGACCTCCGCGCCCAGTTGCTGGTCGTCTACCTGGAAGGTCAGCACTTCGGTCTCCCAGCCGCGTAATACAGCCTCCCGTACCGGCCAGTAAAAATAATACATCTCAAAAGGACGCATAACTGTATCCGGGAAGTTCCAGACTATCTGAAGTAGCTTCATCACCGCCTCCTTAATCACCTGCAACAACAAGTCTCATCGTATAAGATGCAAGCGTTCGGTAATCATAGAATTTCCACTGCTGGCATTGGAATGATAAAACGTCCAACGAACCCCGCTTTACGACACCTGCTCATGATATCTTCTTTAAAGTTCCAGGCAAAGATCAAAATATAATCGGGATTGCCAGTACCAAGTAAAATGGGGGATACTATTGGAATGTGCATGCCCGGAGAAAATAGATTTTGCTTTGCTACAGAGTCATCTACTATGTAATCGACCATATTCTTGTCGATTCCGAAATAGTTCGTCAATGTAGACATTTTTGCGGGCGCACCATAGCCAACAATCCTCTTGCCTACACTTTTAAGGTTATGCAATAGGCTTACAAGATCGTGTTTGTTTTTCTCAACGTTTGCAACAAATGACTGCATCATATCTGTCTGTGCAAGACGGATTTCTTCCTCGATCATATTTCCGACAGCAGATGATGGTTCTAAATGAAGGCCCGCCCGCATATAAACCCTGAGAGACCCACCATGCACGGGTACCATTTCAACATCTACAATGGAAAAACCATTTCGTTCAGCCAACAATTTGAGGTCACTTAATGAGAAATAGGACAAATGTTCGTGGTAAATAAGATCAAACGCGTTATCCTCGATCATCTGCCAGAAATAGGGGACCTCAATGATAAAAGTTCCCCAGGGAGCAAGCATTTCCTGTACACAGTGAAAAACCATATCGGAATCATTAATGTGGGCAAACACATTGGTTGCTGTGACAAGTGTAGCCTTATTTGTATCTCTACTGGAGAGGTTCTCTGTAGAAGTGGACCGTGCTACAATACTTCTCGCAACTGAGGGAGATACCCATTCATTAATCGTTGGAATACCCTTGAGTATAGCCTGTCTGGCAATTTTCTCAACTGGCTCAATTCCTAATACAGTTGCGCCAAGTTCTTTAAATGGTTTCAGTAAAATGCCATCGTTAGAGCCAACATCAATTACAAGCTGGCCTTTCTTGATCAAATTTTTATCAAATGCTTGCTGTGCAAAGCGTCTGAAATGCTCCATAAAGGTTGGAGAGGTTGATGAGTAATACACATAATCGCTAAAAAGCTCCTGCTGGTCCACAACATCAACGAGTTGAATAAATCCGCATGTTTCGCATTGAAATAAAGTGAGCGGATAAAAATTCTCTTCGCTCGTAGGAGCCTTTAGTAACGCATTTGCGGGAGGCTGGTTTCCAAGAGATAGCCATTCTTGAAAGGAGCTTTTTTTACATACCCGGCAGAGCGAATTTTTAGAAAGACTCACGAATTGTATCCTCCTCGTAATGCTCCTGCTCTCGTGATTCCGTTGCCAGAGCAATAAAAGCACCTGCTGTTTCAAAGATAAATTGATGCCTTTCCTCTGAGGGAGTATGAACCATATCACCCGATCCTAAAAGGGTAGATTGCTTCTCCCCGTTCTCGTCAATCCAACCGTATTTGATTGAACCTTCAGTGATATAGCAATAATGCTCATCTTTTCTATGGTAGTGATTTCCTCGTATCGCACCGGCGATGCCAGTAATGTATAAAATCGACCTGATCTGGACTTCTGGAGGAAAAATATTTGCAATAAGGCCACGCCGGTCAACAAACTTATCTCTTATTTTAATGATTCTCATGTCTTTTACCCTTCCTGACTAGTGATCTATCAATCTTCAAGCGATGAGTCGAGCCGGACGCCCACCAGGGGCGTCCCTACACGTCAGGTCACCCCACCCTTTCGCATGAAGCTTGACAATCCACCAGGTGGACAATCTTCTACTTAAATACATTTTTAGCGTGCTTTTTTGCTAAAAAGAGCGCGAGGCAGCACCTTCTTACAGTATACGAATTGCGGCAAATACTACAGGTTTTAGCTTTCAAATTGCTTTTTCCTCTACTTGCAACAATAAGTATCATAATATAAGATGCTGAGTTTCAGTAGAAGCATCGCAAGGAATGTGTGGAGAGAGACAAATTGGAGGGAAAAATGGTTCGTAACGCCACAGCAATATCCACAGAAAATCGATCAAATAACCAGAAATCCAGCGAGATTCACAAGAAAGTGTTGTATAAAAAAGTGCGATATCTCTATTCGCATTTGCTTCCGACGCAGGCAGCCTGCCTCTATTTGTTCACAATCGGCCTGTTGCGGAAGAAGTATCGTGGTTTGATCTATGATATTTGGATGATGGTTTGCCCCAGGATTTTTACGAAGAAATATATTCCGCCAGTGGCAATCACCTCTCTCGTATCTAATGAGGTAACATTGCATCTTTACGAACAAGAGTATGACACCGTGGGAAATATAAGCCTCGAGGAACTGTTGATTCTTGTTGAACTGGTTCAGACCCGCCAACCAGCTACCTGCTTTGAAATAGGAACATATGATGGACGTACCGCGCTTAATATGGCGGCCAATACACCTGAAGATGCGGTAATTTATACCCTGGATTTGCCCCGTGAGGAGATTGCCAGTACGCTATTCCCGCTAGATCCATTTGATCTAAAAGTAGTAAAAAAAGAAACGTCGGGTACACGTTATCGTGGCACGGAGTGGGAGCACAAAATTCAGCAGTTATTCGGCGATTCCGCTGCTTTCGATTACACGCCGTACCAGGGGAAAATGGACTTTGTATTCGTTGATGGCTCTCATACCTATGACTATGTTCTGAGCGATTCTCGCAATGCAATCACTTTGCTCCGGGATGGAAAGGGCACCATCATCTGGCACGATTACCCCAATATATATACAGTACTAAAAGCAATCAACTACCTGCAAGCGACTGATCCTCGATTTGCAGGCATTCGTCATATTGAAGGTACGAGATTCGCCGTGCTTGATTTGTAGGCGGAAGAGCGAACTATTACTGAACTGCAGCCAGATTAGCTGTACAATCAGGAAATCGGAAGGCCCGGTCCGATTTCCTGATTGGGGTCTTTGAGACAGCTCTTGCCAGTAGCAAATGGAGTCTGAAATACTACTTCTATCAGAATGAGGCTTTTTTCAGACGGGCCGCACTACCAGGTGTGATCGGTGCCAATTGACGCGCGCCTGCAATGACTTCTTTCGACCAGTGTAACATCAAGGCCAACCCTGTATCAATATCCACCTGTGGATTATACTCCAGATGGGTTTTGGCTTTGGTTAAATCCGGGCAGCGGCGTTGTGTCTGGTCCTGGGGATACTCGGGAGGCATCGGGACTTTAATCACTTGCACCTCCTGCTCAAACAGGTCTGCCACTCTGTCGGCCAGCTGCACCATGTTGAGTTCTCCGGTGGGATAGCCAATATTGTAGACCTCCCCGTTTTTGCCCAGTAGCAGCGTTTTCAAGAAACCGACCATCGCATCGGTGATGTAGCAAAACGTCCTGGTTTGTAAGCCGGGAATGTGGACGGTAATAGGTTGTTGGGTCAGAGCCGCAAAAATAAACTTGGGCACCACTCGGTCATCATTGATCCTCATGCCAGGACCATAGACATTGAATGGCCGCACCCACTTGACAGGAATTTGATGCACGCGCGCATACGAGGAGCATAAGGCCTCCTCCATCCGTTTACTCTCATCGTAGCAGGACCGGGGTCCCGTGCAGGACACATTGCCGTGGTAGGTTTCGGGGGTGGGAACCATATCCGGGGAAGGATTGCCGTAGATTTCACTAGACGAAAACACCAGCATGGACTCAACGCCATATCGTACCGCACTTTCCAGCAGATTTCTACACCCCAAAACCATACCATCGATGGTCTCGAGAGGATATTTGCGATAGTAAATGGGGGAAGCAATGCCCGCTGCATGGATCACATAATCAAATCGCGTATTGATGTGTAAGGTTGAAATGTCATGACGGAGAAAATGAATATTTTCATCCACGATTTCAACAATACAATTTTCTTGATCGGCAGCAATAAATGAATCAATGGCATACACGACACACGGTCGTTCGAAGACCTGTTGATTGAGGTACTGAAAGATGGCCACAAACCAGGACCCCAGAAAACCACAAGCGCCAGAAATAATGATCGTCTTTCCCTCGAAGTTGCTCATCACAGGCCCAACTTCCTCAACAATCCCCTTCAGATGCTCAGTAATCAAAATATCTCTACTCCTATCTTTTAACCCTGATAACTAATCCGATGCATACCTTCTACTCAGTTACGTTTTAACATGTCTTTTCTTAAAAGAGTATAATGCAGCATCTTCTTATATTATACTAATTACAGCAAATGCTGTGAGTATTAGCTTTCAAGCATTTCCTGAGCAATCTGCTCTATCCGTGTGGCGACGTTGTCCCAGGTAAATTGTTGAACATGCTGCCTGCCGGCTGCTCCCATAACTCGACAGGCGTGTTCTGAGGCGATGAGGTGGGTGGCCGCCTGGCGGAATTCGTCTTCCGAATTGATGAGAAATCCCGTGGTGCCATGAATAATTATTTCCACAAGTCCCCCTGCATTTGCTGCGATGATCGGTTTGGCTGCCGCCATGGCTTCCAGGGCAACGATGCCTAACAATTCAGTATATGGCAGGAAGACGAAAAAGCGGCAGTTCTGAAAGGTTCTCACTAACTGCTCCCCAAATTGCGGTGGCAGAAAGGTGATGCGTGGGTTTTTGCACTGCTTGAGCAAGCGAACATAGGCGGGGTCTCCCCCTCCAACTAATACCAGATCGTAGTCAATATGTTGCCACCATGCTACGAGCCGATCAAGTCCTTTGCCGGGTTCAAACCTGCCGACATAAAGAGCATAATTTCCCGTTTTGGTGGGCAGGTTGAAGAAATCTGGATTGACACCACCGTAGACCACATCGGTGACGGCCCGGCGATACAATGTCTGAAACCTGGCAGCGATAAACTTGCTCATAGCCAGAATGCGCTGGTTGCGCTTCACCGTCTCACTCACCAGGAGTCGCCGTACCATGAAATCTGGCCGGTTCGCTGTCGCATCGTTCATGAAGGTGAGCACATAAAACGCCACATGCTTGTTACGGTAAACGAGAGGGTTAGATTTATACGTAAACGTAAAAATAACATCCTCGTTGAGGCGTGTGGTGGCCCAACGCCATTCAGGAATCGTGACTATTGGGAACTCAGCAAGACCTGGATAGGTAGTCTCAGGCACGTATTCACTCGTATAGAGCGTGACTTGATGCCTGGCTGCGAGTCTCCGGCTTATTTCAAGCACAGATCGTTCACCGCCTCCTGCCGAGTGGAGGCGAGAATGGGCTATAGCAATTTTCATATGGGTTCTCTTCCCCTTGAATAATTTGTTATGTCGTTACACAACTACGGGCGACAACTGCTCGCCAATAGTTTAGTGTCTGTTCAAGGGCGTACCCAATATCGATTGCTGGTTCCCACCCGGTGTGTTCATTTAGATGTGAGATATCAGCAACGAGTAGCGGTACGTCTGCGGGACGTAAGCGCGCAGGGTCCTTACGCACTTGAATGGATGTTGTGGAGTGCGCCAGGAGTATATCCAGGATTTCTCTGATTGAGCGCGCGCGACCTGATCCAATATTATATGCCTGTCCGGGTTGTCCTCGCTGCGCAACGGCGAGCAATGCGCGTACAACATCTTCGACCGGCAGAAAATCTCTCTGAGCTTGCAGGTTGCCGACAGTCAATACCGGTTCCATCTTACCCTGTTCAATCATGGCAATCTGCCTGGCGAAGTCTGCGACCACAAAGGTTTCTGTTTGACGAGGCCCGAAGGAGTTAAACAGGCGAACGCGCAAAATCGGCAAAGCATAAGCGGCGAAGTACTGGTGCCCATAGAGGTCTTGAGCTGATTTCGAGACTCCATACGGGCTAATAGGCCGAAAGACACTCTCCTCGCGAATGGGATTCTCCTCCGGGCGCACCAGTCCATACTGCTCTCCAGAACCTACAAGTATGACACGAGGAGAAAGATGTTCCGTTCGCAGAGCTTCGAGCAATTGCACAGCGCCGCCAGCGTTTATGCGAAGGGTAGATGCGGGATCGACCCAGGATGCTGCTACTGATGATTGTGCGGCGAGGTGGAACACACAATCTGGTTGGGATTGCGCCACAGCATGGCGCATTTGTTCTGGATGCGTGAGGTCGGCCGCAATGAGCGTAACATCTTTTGTATCACCTGAAGCAGTACGAGATGCAAGATGCCTAGACACTCCAAATAGCCTGGCGTCTGGATACAGAGCCTGGCACTGTTCGATGAGATAGCTACCCATAAAGCCTGAGAAGCCGGTAATGAGAATACGTGATGGGGTGGGTACTTCCATCGGCTCACTTCCCTTCTGTATATCTTACTGATGGATAAAATCTGGTGGGCCGTCCATGTTCATGACCGGGACCTGACTGCCGAATAGACCTTTACACTGTGTACGCTCTTGGATTCTGACGAGAGGCTTTGTAAGTCACTTTCTACCATCATCGCTACCAGTTGCTCAAACGCGACCTGAGGATACCACCCCAGTTTTTTGTGAGCTTTAGAAGCATCCCCGATTAATTGATCGACTTCAGCAGGTCGAAAGAATTGTGGGTCTACTTCAACGTAGTTCTGCCAGTCGCTTATGCCCACGTGTGCGAAGGCGGCCATTACAAAGTCGCGCACGCTATGAGTCACGCCGGTGGCGATCACGAAATCTTCGGGGCAATCTTGTTGCAAGATGCGCCACATGGCTTCTACGTAATCTCCTGCGAAGCCCCAATCTCGCTGCGCTTCAAGATTGCCCAGCACCAATTTTTTCTGCAAGCCCATTTTAATGCGCGCAACGCCATACGATATCTTGCGTGTGACGAACTCAAGGCCGCGCCGGGGAGACTCATGATTGAACAGGATGCCAGAACAGGCAAACATATTGTAGCTTTCGCGGAAGTTCACGGTGCTCCAGTGCCCGTAG
>Ga0070730_10003980_pt1 | contig 13098 bp, 12 predicted proteins | sample Coa_R1_3_FD_66447 | JGI IMG/M metagenome (GOLD analysis project Ga0070730, IMG submission 66447) | Surface soil microbial communities from Centralia Pennsylvania, which are recovering from an underground coalmine fire - Coalmine... | ecosystem: Environmental > Terrestrial > Soil > Unclassified ...
TTGGCGCCGAACGGTGTGTACGTGTCCTCCGTCGGGCGCCTGGGTTGGGTGCTCAAGGTCGCCGTGGCGTCCCTGTCCGCGCGGGGAAGAATCGTGTTGCTGACGGGCCACCAGACGCAGCCGGACCTCGCCGTTCTGAGGGGGATGCTGGAGTCCGGCAAGGTCAAGCCGGTGATGGACCGGCAGTACACGCTGGCGGAGGCCGCTGAAGCGCTCCGGTATCAGGGACAGGGACACGCCCAGGGAAGGATCGTCATCACCATCTGACGAGCGCAACCATCGCCCGACTTTTCGACCGCGCGTGCGGCGCCCCGGCGTCCAGTTTTGACTGCCCCGCTGCACCCACCAACGACCTCTGAAGGAGGCGCTAGCCGCTCATGCAATCCACCGTTCGTGCTGTCTCCGATAGTTTCGCGCCCGTTGCCGCGCGCACCAATGGCCACGTCGATCACGCACCCCGAGACGATGCTCCGGGATCCAGGATGACCTATTCGCGCGTCATCGGCGCGCTGTTTCTGGCGGGGTTCGTCGTGTACATGGTCGGCAGCGTGCTCGTGTCTTCGGTGACTGGCACCCCTGACTTTCTGTCGACGATCTCCGCGCATCAGACCACCGTGGTGCTTGGCGCGTTCTTGATGTTCTTGAACACCGCGGTGGATGTGGGCAAGGCAGTGCTGTTCTTCCCCATCCTGGAGAAGCACGGCAAGCGCACCGCGTTGGCGTACCTGGCCACGATGCTTGTCGAAGTCGTCCTGCTCGACGTTGGGGTGCTCGCCTTGCTGATGATCGTTCCGCTGGGCCAGCAAGCGGCCGACGCTGGACAGGCGAACGCGACCTGGGCGCAACCCCTCGGGGCGCTCGCGGTCCAGACGAACACGATGGCCTACCAGATCGCCGAGGTCTCGCTTGGATTCGGGTGCTTGTTCCTGTGTTCGCTCCTGTTCCGGACCCGGCTCATCCCCCGTTTCCTGGCGGTTGTCGGCTTTGTTGGCTACGTGAGTCTCATGGCCGGGGCGATCGCCGAGCTCTTCGAGCCTGCACATCGGCCTCACGCTGTCGGTGCCCGGAATGTTCTTTGAGCTGGGGTTGCCAATCTGGCTCTTCGTCAAGGGTTTCGATCCACAGGCCTACGGTGCCCGCGCCGGCTCGCAGTGAGTCGCCGTTCGGCTACCATGCACCGAATGCTCGCCGCCGAGCCTGATGAATACGCGATCGCACCTCGATAACTCGAATTTCGAACCGCTCAAGCGCGGGCAGAGCCGGCGTGCGTTCCTGCGCAGGCTTGTGGCCGGCGCCCGAGTGGCGGCGATCGGCACGCTAGCCGCGGCCTGTGGTCCGGCGGCGCCCGCCGCGCCCGCGCCGACGTTGGCCCCGGCGCCCGCGGCTGCCGCCAGGCCGACGGTCTCGTCAGCCGCGGCTGCGCCAACGCCCGCGGCGGGTGCGACGGCGGCGAGCGCCGCGCAAGCGGGTTCGACGGGCGGCCAGATCAGCGTGCAGTGGACGAAGCCGGTCACGTTCAACCCGCTGTACTCCACCGCCGGCTCCGAGCAGGGCGTCGAGCGCCTGATCTACGGCGCGCTCATGCGTGTCAACGACAAGCTCGAAGCCGTGCCGGACCTCGCGGAGAAGGTTGACGTGTCGCCAGACGCGACGACGTACACGTTCACCCTCAGGAAGGGCATCAACTTCTCGGATGGCCAGCCGCTCACCTCGAAGGATGTGCGCTTTACCTTCGAGCGGGCAGTCGACAAGCGGGCCGCCACCTACTGGCGCGGCCGGCTCCTCGACATTCAGGGCGCGACCGAGTACGGCGATCAGCAAGCTCAAACGATCTCGGGCCTGGAGACGCCCGACGACTACACCGTCAAAATGACGCTCCGGCGCCCAGACTCGACCTTCCTGCTCACGCTCGGCGACTTCTCAGGGCTGAGCATCCTGCCCGAGCACACCCTCAGGGATGTCGCGCCGGACCAGCTGCAACCGCATCCGTTCTCGCTCAACCCGAGCGTCTCGGCCGGCGCCTTCCAGTTCGTCCAGTATCAGACCGACCAGTACGCCGAGCTGAAGCGCAACGACTCCTACGGCGGCACCCGGGCGAAGCTCGATCGGCTCTTCTTCAAGATCCTCGCGGTCGACGCGGCGCTGGCCCAGATGGAGCGCGGCGAGCTCGACCTGATGATCGTGCCGACCTCCGAGTTGGACCGCATGAAGAAGGTGCCGACCCTGACCGTGGTGAGCGTGCCGAGCCCCAGCATCGATTTCCTGGCGGTCAACATGGCGAAGACCTACCTCCAGGACAAGCGCGTCCGGCAGGCGATGCAGTACGCGATCGATCGCGACTCGATCATCAAGGCGATCTACCAGGGCGAAGCGCAGCTCGTCAATCAGACGATCATCGGGCCGGATTGGATGGGGATGCCGGATCTGAATATGTATCCGTTCAATCCGGACAAAGCCAGGCAGCTCCTCAAGGATGCCAGCTGGGACGGCAGCCATTCGCTGCAGATCCTGTATACGCCCGGGACGAAGGAGCGTGACGCGTACATGCCGATCGTCCAACAGCAGTTCAAGGAAGTCGGCATCGGCATGGACATCGTCTCAGCTGACGCGGTCGAGGTCGCCCGTCGGCGGAACGGCGGTGACTTCGACCTCGTGCAGGTCGGCGGCGGCATCTTCCGCCAGGACCCTAATGTCTCGGGCAAGTACATGGAGACGATCAATTGGGTGCCCGTCGGCGGCAACTACGGCCACTACACGAACGCGCGACTCGACGAGCTGTTCCCGAAGGGCCGGTCCACCGCGGACCTGAACCAGCGCAAGCAGATCTATACCGAAGCCGCCACGATCATGAACGATGAGCTTCCGTGGATCTATCTCTGGTCCCCCAACTCGATCTTCGCGGTCAACAAGCGCCTGGTAGGCTTCAAGCCGCCAAGCTACGCCACCCACGACATGTGGAACGCGGACGCTTGGACGGTGGCCGGATGAGCACAACACGCCCCCTCTGATGGGGACGTATCTGCTGCGGCGCCTCGCCATCAGCGTGCCGGTCCTGCTGGGGATCACTCTGGCGGTCTACGTCATCGTCAGTCTGGCGCCGGGCGACCCGGTGGATGCGCTGATCAACCCCGAGGCGGTCGCCGCACTGGGCCCGGACTTTCGCGAACAGCAGCGCGAGGCGCTGGGGCTGAATCAGCCGATCCTGGTGCGTTACGCCATCTGGCTGAAAGAGGTCGCCCGAGGCAACCTCGGCTATTCGTTCGCGGACCGGCAGGCGATCGGCGCGAAAATCGGCGAGCGGCTCTTGCCGACCCTGGGGCTGATGTCCAGCGCCCTGATCCTCGCGCTCGTGGTCGCGGTGCCGTTGGGGGTGCTCTCGGCGTGCAAGCAGTACTCGTTGCTCGACCACGGCGCCACGGTGCTCGGGTTCGCGGCGATCTCGGTGCCGTCGTTCTTCCTGTCACTGGCTGGGATCTACCTGCTCGCGCTGAAGATCCCCATCCTCCCAGCAGCGGGGATGCAGACGGTCGGCCAACCGTGGTCGCTGTCCGACGCGTTGTGGCATCTGGCCCTGCCGGCGCTCGTGCTCGGGCTCGCCGAGGCTGCGCCGCTGATCCGTTACACCCGGTCGAGCATGCTGGAGGTGATCCGGCAAGACTACGTGCGGGCGGCCCGGGCGAAGGGTCTGCACGAGACGACCGTCATCTACCGGCACGCCTTGCGCAACGCGTTGATCCCGCTGGTGACCGTGGTCGCGCTCGGCTTGCCCCGGCTCCTCGGTGGCGCAGTGATCGTCGAAGCGGTCTTCGCCTGGCCGGGCATCGGCACCCTGGCCCTGGCGGCCGTGCTGGCACGTGACTACCCCGTCATCATGGCGATCAATCTGATCAGCGCCGTGACGATCCTGCTCAGCAATCTGCTGGCAGACGTGATCTATGCGGTGATTGACCCGCGCATCAAATATTCCTGACATGGTCGATACTGAGCCCTCCGTCAGGCAGGGGGCGGGAGTTGCAGCGCCACAGGCCACCGTCACACCCTCCCCGGTCGCCCGCAGGCGGCCCGGCGTATGGCAGCGCTTTCGCCGCCACCGCGTGGCACTTGTCGGCGCGCTGATCCTGCTCGTACTCACGGCGGGCGCGGTGGCCGCGCCGGTGGTCGCCGCCAACGACCCGTATAAAGTGGACATCAGCGCCTACCGCACTGGTCCAGCCGCGACCCACCCACTGGGCACGGACTCGTCCGGTCGCGACGTGTTCAGCCGACTGCTGTACGCCGGGCGCGTCTCGCTGTCGGTCGGGCTGGTGGCGGTCGCCATCTACACGCTGATCGGCGTGATCCTCGGCGCTCTCTCCGGCTTCTACGGCCGCTGGGTCGACGCGTGCATCATGCGCCTGGCAGACATCGTCCTGTCGTTCCCCGCGCTGATCCTGATCATCACGGTCGTCTCCGTGCTGGGGCCGAGCATCTACAACATCATGATCGTGATCGGCTTGCTGGGTTGGCCGCCGATCGCGCGGATCGTGCGGGCGCTGTTCCTGTCGCTGCGCGAGCGCGAGTTCGTGCTGGCGAGCCGCACCGTGGGCGCGTCGAACCGGCGCATCATCTTCCGCCACATGCTGCCGAACGCCCTGGCGCCCGTGATCGTCGCCGCGACGTTCGGCATCGCGAACGCGATCCTGCTGGAGGCCGGGCTCAGCTTCCTGGGCCTTGGCGTGCAGCCGCCCACGCCAAGCTGGGGCAACATGCTGAAGGATGCCCAGTCGCTCACGGTGCTGGAGTCGATGCCCTGGCTGTGGATACCGCCAGGCACGATGATCGCGCTGGCCGTCCTGTCCATAAACTTCATCGGCGACGGGCTCCGCGACGCGCTTGACCCGCACTTTCAGTGATGCCGTCGCGGAGCCAAGTCTGTTTGATCGGCTCGCCAGCTCGCCGGGGGCGACGCGCGCGATCCGTATCTGGTCCACTAGGCACCATGCCAGACATCTATAAGCGTCTCGGAGTCAGGCCGATCATCAATGCCCGCGGCACGCACACGCGCCTGGGCGGCACGTTGATCCGGCCCGCGGTGCTCGACGCCATGCGCGAGGCCGCCAACGCGTACGTGGTCCTGGACGAGCTACAGGACCGGGCGAGCGAGGCGATCGCGCGCGCCACCGGCGCCGAGGCCGGCATCGTGGTGGGCGGCGCCGAAGCTGGGTTGCTGATCGGCACGGCGGCAATCCTGGCCGGCACCGATCCGGCGAAGATCGCCCAACTTCCGGTCACCGACGGCATGCCGAACGAAGCGATCATGCACCGCGCGCACCGCAACGGCTACGACCACGGCGTGCGCGCCGCCGGCGCCACGATCGTCGACATCGGCTACGGCGGCTCGACATTGCCATACCAACTGAAGGCGGCCATCAACGTGCACACGGCGCTGGTGGTCTACCTGATGTCGCCCTGGGCCAATCAGGGAGCGTTGTCGCTCGTGCAGACGTGCGCGATCGCGCACGAAGCGAACATCCCGGTGCTAGTGGACGCCGCCGCGATGCTGCCCCCCGCGAACAGCCTCCAACGGTTCATCGCCGAGGGCGCCGACCTGGTCACGTTCAGCGGCGGCAAGGGCCTGATGGGACCGCAATCGTCGGGCATCCTCGCCGGGCGAGCCGACCTGATCCGTGCGGCGCGAATGAATGGCAACCCGAACCACAGCATCGGGCGAGCGGCCAAGGCCGCGAAGGAAGACATCGTCGGCCTGATCGTGGCGCTCGAAGACTACATGCAGCGCGACCACAACGCCGACACGGCGCTCTGGCGCGCCCAGGCCGAATGGATGCTCCAGCGGCTGAACGATTTTCCCCACGTCGTCGCCGCGTACTTGCATGATGGTCGCGAACATCCGGTGCCGCGGGTCGAGCTGGTGTTCGCACCGGAGAGCGGCATCAACGCGCACGAGCTGGTGGTGGCGCTCGAGGAGCACGACCCGCGCGTCTTCCTCTTCGAACCAACCGGCCCGAGCGCGAAGCCGAACAGCATCGCCATCAACACTCAGACGATGCAGCCCGGTGAGGAACGTATCGTCGTCGAGGCGCTGCGGGAGGCGATCGGTTCGCGTCTTCCGCGGCAGATGGAGGCGGTGGCTGTATGACGCGGAAGCCGGCCGACCAGTTCGGCACGACGACGGTGCGCCCGCCAGACTTCGACGCCTTCTGGGCAGCGATCATGGCCGAGGCGAACGCGATCCAGCTCAACCCCACCCTGGAGCATGTCCCGACGCGCTCCACCGCCGAGGTGGAGGTGTACGACATCGGCTACGACAGTCTGGACGGCTTGCGGATCGCCGGCTGGTACTGCCGCCCGAAGGACAGCTACCTGCCGCCGCCATACCCGGCCCTGCTGATCGTGCCGGGCTACATCTCGGAGCCGACCCTCCCGAAGTCGTGGGCCAGGATGGGCTACGCCGCGCTTGGGGTGGCGCCGCGCGGCAAGCTGCGCTCGAATCGCCACTATAACCCCGGCTATCCGGGCCTGCTGGTCAACAACATCGTCGATCGGCATACCTATAGCTACCGCGGCTTCTATGTCGACGCCTGTCGCGCGGTCGACTTCGTGATGACGCGGCCAGAGGTGGACAGCACGCGCATCGGCGTGCACGGGAGCAGCCAGGGCGGCGCATTGACGATCGTCACGGCGGCGCTGCGCCGCGACGTCGTCACGTGCGGTGCGGCTGGCGCACCGTACCTCTGCGGCTTCATGGACGCTGCCTCGCTGACGCACTCCTGGCCGTACCAGGAGATCAACGACTACCTGCGGCTGTATCCGGAGCGGGCGGCTCAGGTCCGCGAGACGCTCAACTATTTTGACGGCATCAACTTCGCGCCGTCGATCACCGCCCCGATGATGGTGTACATCGGCTTGAACGACGACGTCTGTCCGCCGGAGACCGGCTACGCCGTCTACAACGCCATCGCCGGGCCGAAGGAGCTACACGCGCAGCCACGCTCGGCGCACGACGCCGGCCGCTTCTGGGTGATGCCGAAGGTCGAGGCCTTCCTCGCGAAGCACCTGCGGCCAGCGCGCGCGGCGAGCGCAGTGAGGCCAGTATGAGCGAGACTGAGACCCCGCGGCCGGCCGACTTCGACGAATACTGGGACGCGGTCGACGAGGAGCTGGCGCGGTATCCGGCGGCGCCCACGCTCGAACGGCTGGCGCTGCCGTCCGATGAGTTCTCGACTGTCTACGCGCTGCGGCTCACCAGCAGCGGTCCGTACCGGATCTTTGGTTATCTGAGCGTGCCGCCGGGCGACGGCCCGTTCCCCGGGCTGTTGGCTGCGCCCCACTACGGCAGCGTCAACCACCTGCCGCACCTGGACGATCGCCAGCGCTACGTGACGCTGATCCTGATGCACCGGGGTCAGCGCCTCGCCGACCAACCGTTCGCGGCGACCTATCCGGGCTTGCTGACGCTCGGCATCGACGATCCCGGCACCTACATCTACCGCGGCATCGTGGCCGACTGCCTGCGCGGCGCCGAGTTTTTGCACTCGCTGCCGTCGGTCGACCCCAGCCGGTTGGCGATCCACGGCGACGATCTCGCGCTGATCACCGCGGCGCGTCGGCCCGGACTGAAATTCGCCGCGGTGCAGGCGGCCGGCCTCCTGTTTTACCGCCTGATGGAAGCGCGTGAGCGCAGCAGTGACTACCCGGTCGAGGAGATCAACGACTACCTGCGCACCGCGCCCGAGCGGCGTGAGGCCGTGGCGCGTACGCTCGCGTACTTCGATCCCGTGCACCATGTCCCGCGGATCACCGCGACGACGTTGTTCAGCGTCGGCTCGGGCGGGCTCGGCGGCAGCGAGTGGCTGCGTCCGCTGATGGGCGCCTTTGCCGCCCCGGTCGAGCAGTACGCACTGTCGCAAGCGGGCGCCACTGACCACGACTGGCTGGACGCCTGGATGGCCCAGCGGCTCGGCTCGGAGCCGAAGCCGCGCCTGTGGGAGGTGGCGGACTCCACCCCTGCTGGATCGTGAACGTCACGGCGACCGCCAGCGGCGTGGTGACAAATCGTTTATCGGGGGCGGGCCGTGGACTGCAGCCCTCCTCGTAGGCCTCCTCCCTCGGAGTACGTCGCGTTCCAGGGGCCGCCGCCCGACTTGCCCGGCAGTCCGGACGGGCTCGTCCCGCCCGGGTACCTGAAGTACCCGCTTAATCCCGTCAAGTCCGTCCAGCAGCCAGTCGGCGACGGCCAGGAGGTGACCGCCGTCACGTACACCACGCAGGCGCCGCCGACCGCGGCCGAGCAGAACCCCGCCTGGCAGCGCGTCGACCAGGAGACCGGGTTCAGCATCAAGTTGCCGCTCACGCAGCTGGCCGATTATCCGACCAGGCTCAACACGACCATCGCCGGCGGGGCGCTGCCGGACCTGCTCAGCCTGGGCACCGGCAATGGACTCGGCATCGCCGGCTTGCCGGCATTCCTGCAGTCGCAGTGCATGGACCTCACACCGCTAATCAGCGGCGACGCGATCAAACAATTCCCGAATCTCGCCAACCTGCCGCCGTACGCGTGGCGCAACGCGGTGTTCAACAATTTCTCGATGCGCGGCGTGGCGCCATTTCCAGCCAATCCGTCAAGCAAGCCAGTCCACCACCTGGGTCCTGGCGCAAACCTGCTCACGGTGTTGAAGAAGACCAGCACCGATCGGGCGACGAAATTGCTCGGCCTGCTCAATTACGTGTCGGCGCCGTTCGGCACCCAGGAATATCTCACCATGTGGTACGGCGTCGAAGGCGCGGAGTTCGAGTTCGACCAGAACCACAACCCGGTCGTCTCGCCGACCGGACAGACCGACCTGTTCATTCCCTGGCCCAACGTCGGCGCCGCGCCTACCGTGCTGTACGACGCGAGTTCGGCCGACTATGCCCGCGTCATGTCCAGAGATGTCGCCGTGATCGAGGGCATGGGCATCCAGAATCCCGTCGTTGGTCTGTACTCGCCGACCAAAGCGCAGCGCGCCGCCAGCCTGAACCAGACGATGGGTGACGGGTTGCTGGCTATCATTTTCGGTCGCAGCGACATGTCCAGCTTCGACCCGCTGGTCACCGACTGGCGCAGCCAGGGCGGCGACCAGATTCGCTCCGAATTCGAACAAGCCCTCGCTTCGAGCAAGCCATAGGAGGACCTCAACCGATGCTGACCCGAGAAGAGAACGAAGCGCTGTGTCGAGTAGGCCCGGGCACCCTCATGGGCAACCTGGTGCGCGAGTACTGGGTGCCGGCCGCGCTCTCCTCCGAGCTGCCAACGCCCGACTCCGATCCGTTACGCGTCATGCTGCTCGGTGAGCAATTGATCGCATTCCGCGATACGAACGGCAAAGTTGGCCTGTTCCACCACACGTGCCCCCACCGTGGGGCTTCGCTCTTCTTTGGTCGCAATGAAGAAGCTGGCATCCGCTGCGTCTATCACGGCTGGAAATTCTCCGTTGACGGCACGTGTGTCGACATGCCCAATGAACCAGCGGAGTCAGACTTCAAACACAAGGTCCGCGCCTTGGCCTACCCGACGCACGAGCGCAACGGCATCGTGTGGGCCTATCTGGGCGCACGCTCGACGCCTCCGCCGTTGCCGAGTCTCGAGGGCAACATGCTCCCGGATGGCGAGTGGCAGGTGACGATGATCCAGCGCGAGTGCAACTGGTTCCAGGGACTGGAAGGTGACATCGACACCAGCCACTTTTCGTTCTTGCACGCCGGCTCCATGGACGTCACCACTCAGCAGCCGGGCACGTTCTCTTATTACATGCTGGCGGACCGCGCACCGCGCTACTCGGTGGTGGACACCGATTTCGGCACGATGTACGGCGCCTATCGCGACACGGAGGATGGGCGCCGCTACTGGCGTGTGGCCAATTTCCTGTTCCCGTTCTGGACGATGCCGCCGCAGGGGTTGCTCGGCCACAAGGTCACGGCCCGTGCGTGGGTGCCAATGGACGACACCCACACCATGTTCTTCATGGCCGGTCCCAAGCTGCGTCGCACACCCCCACCCGGTGCCGAGCGGTCGGCGCCGCTCAATCGGGCGAACGAAGGCGCCGCGCCGGCCGGTGCGTGGAACCGCATGCTGCCGAACACGACAGACTGGTTCGGCCGCTTTCGACTGGCCGCCAACAGCAGCAACGACTACATGATCGACCGCGACAGACAGCGCCGGAACTCCAGTATGGATGATTTCACGGGCATTCAGGGCATCCATCTGCAGGACCAGGCCATCACCGAAAGTGAGGGCGCGCTCTACGACCGCAGCGTTGAGCATCTCGCCTCGAGCGACATGATGGTCATCCGCGTCCGGCGCCGGCTCCTGCTGGCCGCCCGCGCCCTGGCCGACCAGGGCCTGACACCGCCCGGTGTCGACGACGCGGAGGTTTTTGCCGCACGCGCGGGCGGAGTCTTCTTGCCCGCGGATGCCGACTGGCTCGAAGCGACCGAGTCGCTCCGACGCGGCTTTGCGCACCACCCGGAGCTCGACCCGAGCATTACCGGTCCGCTGGTGTAGCGCACTCCGGATCGTCCGCTCGCACCCGAGTGGGGGGACCGACAGGTAGATGGCTGGACCGGACAGCCGGCGCCTGCCGCGGGGTCAGGCCTGATCGGTGCCGACCGTGCGGCTTCCCACCCGCGCCCGAGTCGTTAGCCTCCGCGGCCGCTACGCCGAGTCGAAGTGCTCCACCTGCGGCGCCTGAGCGAGCACATCAGCCAACGTCGCGACGTTGGCTACGCGCTGCTGGAGGTAGCGATCGAGCGCGGCGCCGCTCGCCCAGCGGGAAACCACGGCGAGCTCATTGGGCTTCTCGCGGACCGTGCAGATCTGCGCGCCGAAACAGCCCTCGGAGGCGCGTAGTTCGGCGAGACCGTCATTGAGGCGCGCCTTGAGATCTTCGTGCTTGCCCGGACCTGGCGTGAAGTGACTGACGCGAATGACACCGGCGTGCTCGGCCATGCAACAGAATCCTCACCATCAGAATAGTGTCGTGCAGACTCTACCGCGTCCAGGCGTGCCAGACTGAGCATGAGTCAGGTGCTGGCTTCGTCAGCGACCTTGCATAGCCAGGTACCTGATTACCCGGTGGGAGTCTTCGACACGGTCCGCACGCACGGCGAACATCACGTGACCTGGCAGCCAGAGAACGGTGTCCGCAACGCGACGGTGGCGGTCGCGTGGCAGCGGGGCTTCGTCGTCGCGGGCCGTTCGCTGCGACTGACCGAGCAGCGCGTCGACCAGCTCGGCTTGGTCGTCGGTGCCCCGCCGATCGCGCGCTGAGCGAACGTACCGGAGGCAGACGTGCAACGCGCTTCGTGACCAGGGTCAAGCCGCGCTCATCGCGGATTGCCAATCTGGATGGAGCCCGGCGGTGTAACCAGTAAGCAGCCATGCGCCAGCGTGAATGCGTGCTCGGAGTCCTGGTCACGATGCTGCTGCTAGCGAGCGTCGCGTGTGCCGCGGCCGTGCCGCCGGCCTCCCCCGGGTCGTACACCCCGGCGGGTCCCGCCGCTGCCGCTCTCGCGGCAAGTCCCGCGCTGCCCCAGGCGGATGACCTGACTTTCGGTCAGGCCGCGGGCAGGGTGCTGATCGGCCTGACGGTCCGCCCGGCTCAGCCTGGGCCGAACACCGTGCTGGTGTATGTCATGCCGCCGGAGGGTCCGGCGGCCGCGGCCGAGGTGCCGCTAACCTTGGCGGTCGGTGGTCAGAACGTCCCACTCGATACCTGCTCACGCACCTGCCGCACGGCCAACGTGACCCTCACTGGCGGTGAGCACGTCGACGTCGTCGCCGGCGGCGCGAGCGGTGGCACCGCGGCCTTCGACCTGCCGACATTGCCCGCGCCGGACGGAACAGCGCTCCTTGAGCACGTACAGGAGCGCATGCATCAACTGCGCACCTACCGCGTTGACGAGCGCCTCGGCCCGGCCACTCCACTTCTGCGCGCCGCCTACCTCTTCGAGGCTCCCGATCGCATGCAGCTCAGTGCTGCCAACGGGGAGACCACCGTGTGGGTCGGCCCCACGCGGTATACGCGCCAGGTTGACTCGGGCACCTGGCGGGCCGAGGACTTCGGCTCGAGCCTCCCTGTGCCCAGCTTTGTCTGGGATATCCCCGAATCTGGCGGCACCTATGTCGGTGCGCACGTGGTGGGCGCCGAGACCGTCGACGGTGTCCAGACGGGCGTCCTGTCATTCTTCCTCGGGCTGCCGCAAACGCCGGTGTGGTTCAGATTGTGGTCAGAACCCAGCGGGCTCGTGCGTCGGGCGTCGATGCGCGCCCAGGGACACTTCATGGATCATCGCTACACCGACTTCGATGCCGCGGTCTCGATCGAGCCGCCGAACTGATGCGTGCGCCCTTCGGCGCGGTTTGCCACACCCGGCCTGCAGCAAGCGTGCACCCCTTGCCGAGGCGTGTTTACAGCCCTGGCCGTCTCGACGAACAATGCTCAGCAGCAGAGGAGTTCTGATGCAGACGCTGACCAGGAACGACGCCGCTGTTGCCGAAGACGTGGGCAATATCGTCTCTCTCGAGCACGTCAACACCCGGGTACCCGACCAATCCCTGGCGACGTTGTTCTATATCGTCGGCCTCGGCTTGACACGTGATCCGTACATGAATGTTGGCCTGACGAACATGTGGATCAACATCGGCGAGCAGCAGTTTCACCTGCCGACCGGCAAGCCGCAGGTGTTGCGCGGGCACACCGGGCTGGTGGTGCCGGACCTGTCCGCGTTGAAAGACCGCCTCGCAATGGTCCAGGGTCAACTCGAGCGCGCGACGGACTTCCGGTGGGAGGATCGCGGTGAGTACGTCGCCGTGATCAGCCCGTGGGGCAACAAGTTCCACTGCTATGGTCCCGGCGCATACGGCGCGATGAAGCTCGGCCTGCCCTACGTTGAGTTGGCGGTTCCGGCGGGGCGCGCCGCGGCTATTGCGCGCTTCTACGAGCAGGTCTTCGCCGCGACAAGCGGGGTCGAAGGCAATGTCGCGACCGTCGAGGTCGGCTCGGGGCAAACCCTGATCTTTCGCGAGCGCGACGACGTGCCGGAGTATGACGGGCACCACAT
>Ga0070730_10003981_pt1 | contig 13088 bp, 7 predicted proteins | sample Coa_R1_3_FD_66447 | JGI IMG/M metagenome (GOLD analysis project Ga0070730, IMG submission 66447) | Surface soil microbial communities from Centralia Pennsylvania, which are recovering from an underground coalmine fire - Coalmine... | ecosystem: Environmental > Terrestrial > Soil > Unclassified ...
TGGTCACTATCCTGCATGAGCTGCGCAACCTGGGCAACACCATTCTGGTGGTGGAGCACGATCCCGATGTAATGCGCGCTGCCGATTGCATCCTTGACCTTGGACCAGGGGCCGGTGAAAACGGTGGACACATCATGGCTTCTGCCAGCTACTCCGACCTCAAGAAGATTCCCGCGTCACTGACCGGGCGTTATCTCAGCGACGAACTGCGCATTCAAATTCCGCAAGTCCGCCGCAAGGCGGGCACTCCGGTGATTGGCGTGGAAGGCGCAACCGCCCACAACCTCAAGAACCTTTCCGTGCAGATACCGCTAGGTTTGCTGGTGGCCATTACTGGGGTTTCCGGATCGGGCAAGTCAACTTTGGTGCATGACATTCTTTATCAGGCGCTGGCGGCGGAAAAAGGAATCACCAGCGGTCCAGGCCCGGCGATGAATGGCTTCAAGCGGGTGACCGGCGGTCAATACATCGCCGATATAGTTTTGGTGGACCAGTCGCCTATCGGGAGGACGCCACGCTCCAATCCTGTGACCTACATCAAGGCTTTCGATGCCATGCGCGAACTTTTTGCCTCCATCACCGAGGCCGCCAAACGCGGGTTCAACGCCGGGCATTTCTCGTTCAACATTCCCGGTGGACGCTGTGAAACCTGCCAGGGCGACGGCACCGTAACGGTCGAGATGCAGTTTCTGGCCGATGTCGAATTGCTTTGCGAAGACTGCAAAGGCACGCGCTACAAGCCCGGCGTGCTGGAGGTCCGCTACAAAGGCAAGAACATCCATGAGGTGTTGAACCTCACGGTGCGGGAGGCCATGAGCTTCTTTTCCGGCGTGCCCAAGATCACCGATAAGCTGCGGGTACTGGAAGAAGTTGGCCTTGGCTATCTGCGTCTGGGCCAATCGGCAACCACGCTCAGCGGCGGGGAGGCCCAGCGCATGAAGCTGGCGGCACACCTGGTTCCAGCCGGCCGCGTCCGCAACGGCCAGGAACCGGAAACGCCCGAGGAAAAGGAGGCGCGTCGCCGGGCCAGGGCCGGTAAAGGCGCGCTCTACATCTTCGACGAGCCCACCACCGGCCTGCACTTTGATGATGTAAGCAAATTGCTGGCGGCCTTCCGCAAACTCATTGAGGCCGGCGGCTCGGTGCTGGTGATTGAGCACAACATGGATGTGATCAAGACCGCCGACTGGATCATCGATCTCGGACCAGAGGGCGGCAACCGCGGCGGAGAAATTGTAGTTACCGGCACACCCGAAGCTGTGGCAAAATGCACAAAGTCGTACACCGGCAAGTGGCTGGGAAGCATCTTAAGTTCCAGCGAGAACTCTCAATCGAATGGGCGTAAATAGAGCCATCCCGGCCATGCTCTTGCTGGCCTGCCTTCCCTTCCAGCTTGCTGCCCAAACTCGCCCCACCGACGGCCTTCAGGAAGCTGAAAGTCTGCTGGAAAAACAGCAATATGATCTGGCAGAAAACAAACTCAAACTCCTGGTCACCAGCCAATCGGAAAATCCTCAAGCCTGGTTCGATCTTGGTTTCGCCGAAAACCATTTGGGCAAAATTCCTGATGCTGTCGTTGCTTATAAAAAAGCGGTAGAACTGAGCCCTAAATGGTTTGAGGCCAACTTGAACCTCGGTCTGGCATTGGCGAAATCTTCAAACTTTGCTCAAGCCGCCCCAGTATTGAAAGCGGCGACCCAACTTAAGCCGACAAATGGCGGTGAGCAGGCATTAGGCAAAGCCTGGTTCGCTCTGGGGCAGGTGCTGGAAGATAATGATCCCAAGGAATCGTTGCACGCCTATCAAAAAGCCGCAGAGCTGAATCCCAAAAACCTTGAAGCTGATTCGGGCATAGGCAGGATGATGGAGCGCACCGGAGATCTGGCGGGCGCCGAACAACAATATCTGCGCGGCGCCAACAGCGGAGACAACGCCAGTGTTGAGCACCTCATTGGCATGTATCTCAAGCAAAAACGTCTGGCCGACGCTGAGACTTGGCTCAGGAAATATGTGGAACAGCATCCCGGCCATACTGCAGCCGAGATGCAGCTGGCCAAAGTCCTGGCAGCCGAAGGCAAGACCCCAGAGGCCATCGCCGCGCTGGAGGCAGTGAGCAAATCAGTCGCTGATCCGGCAATCACGCGCGAGCTTGCACGGCTCTATTCCGAAGCCAAGCAATACGACGCAGCAGCCCGGCTGCTGCAACCCCTGGTGCAGCAGGCTCCGGCAGATACTGAACTGCATTGGCGATACGGAGAAGCCCTGTTTCACCAGCGCAAATACGCTGAGGCCGAGCCGGAGCTGATGAAGGCATTGCAACAGAAGCCGGACCTGGCCGAAGCTTACGGCGACTTGGCCTTTGCCGCCGAGCAGAACAAGCACTACGAACTGACCCTGCGCGCGTTGGAGCTGCGCGCCAAGTTCCTGCCTGAAGTTCCAGCCACGTATTTCCTGCGGGCCACGGCTTATGACAATCTGAATGCCAGGAAACAGGCGGCAGAAAACTATAAACTCTTTCTTGCGGCCTCTGCCGGCAAATTCCCGGACCAGGAATTTCAGGCACGCCATCGTTTGATAGCGATTGAACCAAAATGATAAGCCGAAATAATATGCAAAAACTCCTTGCGGTTTGCGTTCTCCTGGCGTGGGTGTTTGCTGCTGGAACCACCCAAAAAGCTGGGGCCACCCAAAAGAACATCGACCAGATGAAGGCGGAGGCAGACAAGGCTGAAGGTGGCCACCAGGCGAAATTATGCGCAGAGGTGGCCCAGCAACTGGTACCCGTCGCAGATCAGCAATTCACGCAAGGTAATGTTGAAGAGGCCCAAAAGACCGTGCAGGAGATATTGAACTATGCTGCCAAGGCCCGAGACGCATCCATCAAGAGCCGAGGCAAGATGAAGGAGACCGAGATCGTCCTGCGCGCCACCCAGCGCAAATTAGAAGCAGTAAAACGCACGATCTCGGCCGAGGATCGGCCACCCCTCGATGCAGTTGAAAAAAAGCTGGAGCAATTTCGCCAGGACATATTGAATGAAATGTTCGCGCCCCCCAAGAAAAAAGGGAGTCAATAAATGCAAACAGCCAGGAAAATATTTGTACTTATTCTTCTGCTCACCGTTGTCGCCACAGCCGCCAAAAGACGTGACCCGCTCACCGAGGCCGAGACCGACAAATTGCGCGAGGTAGCTACCGAGCCCTACAAGCGCATGAAGCTTCTGATTGAGTTTGCCGAGGCCCGGCTGTTGGCCATTGACCAGATGCGCGCCGACCCAAAGTTGACCGATGGGCGCGGCCAGAAGGTCCACGATTTGCTCGAAGACTTTACCGCCATCCTCGACGAGATCAACAGCAATCTCGACATGTATGCCGGGCGTCCTTTGAACAAAGACGACAAAAAAGATTTTCACAAAGGTCTAAAGGCAGTCATCGAAGCCGACGACAAGTTTGAATTGAAGTTACGTACGTTGAAGTCAGCCGTAGACACCGATCCTCAAGCGCGAATCGAAGCTCAGGATTATCACTACGTCCTGCAAGATGCCCAAGAGGCCCTGAAATCCAGCGCCGACATAGCCCGTGAATACATGAACGACAAAGGTCAAGACAAAGAAGAGGCGTCGGGCAAGAAAAAGAAATAATAGGAATTGAGGGACCACTTCGACCATCTCAGTGCAGGGTCCCATCGGGAAATGTTGAAGATTTTTGAAACGAGATGTTCACAGCTACAAACTTGACTCCAGCCCCCATCCGACGCGCCTGACCAATTTAGGAATTCATTGAATATAAAGGACATCGCAGGAACCGCTATGAGGTGGATCTTCTGGGGTTGCACCAAAGGCTTGATCTTGAGATTTGCGGCTTCGTATGCTGCTTCCGCATAGACCGCAGTGGTCGTAAACCGTCAAAGATGGGGAAAGTAATAATCCGCTCATGTAATAGTCCGCTCATTGACGGATGAGTTTCTTTCGAGTATTTTACTGCGCGAGTCATTTCGGCTGGCGGTGCCGATACGGGAAAGGTCAAATCAGACCTCGCCAGCTTTACGCGTACCCTAACAAGGAAGGACACCCAGGCCGTCTACGCCACGGAGTCTCCTTCTGCATTACACACATCACCATTCATAACGGCCCAATTCCAATTGGACAACGAGAAAGGATTTTGAAATGAAAAAATGACTGCTTTTGCTCGCGAGCTTCGGCGCCATGTTTTTGAGTGGTGCTCTGCTCGTCACACCATCGAGTGCAAGCTCAATTATTCACCGTTGCTCATTCTGTTCGAACGCGGCGAGAACGTCAGCCTGCGAGCCGCTCACGGCGGACAGCTGCGCCTTCCCGCTGCAGCGTCCGCTTAAGACCAACAGCTGCTTTTAAGCAAAACCATGCGCATTTACCTTGCTTTTGGTCATTCTGGGTTTCATGATCGTGGAAGCGCTCCTGCTTCCGGGACCGCTCCGGGACTTCAGGACCATGCAAAAGATGCGCGTGAAGCAGCGCCCACGCAAGGTCTGCCGTTATCGCTTGGTCGTTTGCTGGCTACGATACTAACGGCAGGCCTTTGCGCTGGTAACTGCCGGAAGCTTTCTCAACGTCATCGTTGATTAGAATTGTGCCGCCTGGCGCAGAAATATTTCTGTAATTTCCTGCTTCTCCGAACCACTCATTGCGGGGCCAAAGATCTAGCGGCAGAGGGAAGATTCCCTGTTTTCGGCCGCGTCTCTTCGAGTCCCGCAATCCTTCGATTCTGGAGATGCACAATGAAGTATTTGCTGTTCGCTCTATTGATTTTCTCAACCGTGGCGTTTGCCCAAAACGGAGGTGGCCCGTTGGTGAGCATCACCTCACCTGCCGATGGAGCTTCATTCACAGCTCCAGCCTCTATCACTATTACAGCCAGCGCTTCCGACAGTAATGGCCAAATCACCAGCGTAGATTTCTTTGCCGGCAATACATTCATCGCAAGGGCCGTCAGCGCGCCCTATGCTGTTACCTGGAGCAATGTGGCGGCAGGAAGCTATTCTTTGAGCGCCGTTGCCACCGACACTGGCGGGCTGACCGCGGCTTCCAATTCGGTCAACATTACCGTGAGTGGCGGTGGCGGAACTCCTCCGAACTATCAGGGGTTTCTTGACAGTGCGAATTGCAGTGCAATTGTTGGGTGGGGATGGAATGCAAACACACCCAATGCCGCCATTAACATAGACATCTATGACGGGAATACTTTGATCGCCACCACAACCGCCAGCGTCTTTCGCCAGGACCTGGCCAATGCCGGAATCGGCAATGGGTTTCACGGATTTAACATCACCACTCCAGCCAGCGTCGCAAATGGCGGTTCACATACCATTTCAGCGAAGTTCGGCGGGACGGCGATATCTCTTTCCAACAGTCCCAAAAACGTGAGCTGCGGATCGCCAACACCCACACCCACACCAACCCCAACTCCTACGCCGACACCCACGCCAACCCCTACTCCAACTCCAACTCCTACACCAAGTCCAACTCCGACTCCTACGCCAACTCCAACGCCGACCTTTCCCATTAAAGGAAGCATCAGCCCCAAGTACGTCGTGTTAGGAGTCATCTACGCGCCGCCTGGCTCAAAGAGTCAAGTCAACTACGGCAACAGCACCCTGATCGGCACCAGCACGTCGATCAGCAGTTCATTCACGAACCAGACCAGCGAGAGTGTTTCTGTCAGTGCAGGACTACCAATCATCGGCACGCTCACCTCAACTGCCTCCAACTCCTTCACGCAAGAAGCCGACACTTCTTCGTCCATTGCGGTCAACCAAACAACCACATCAACGACCGTCGTTCCGGGACCTTCGAGTTCCGCTGTCGGGCTAAATCACGATGCCGATATCATCAAGGTGTGGCTCAATCCGGTGTTGAACTTCAAGATGACCGATCCCAATACCATCATCTGGAAAGGATACAGCTTTGATGAGCGGGATAACGGGACCATGGAGGTCCTCGACATCAATGTCGCATTTTTGAACGGTCATGCGCCTATGCCCCCGCAGCTCGTTCAGGCCCTCGCGCGCGCATGGGCTGATGATCCGACAGATGGCTCAGGACGAGGGCTCACCAGCGCCGACCTTGCAGGGATCCTCAAGGCCGACCCGTTCGTTAATCCTTCATACACCGTGGACATCATTGCAGGATCCGACTGTACCGCTGATGGGCGTTTTTGCCGGACCACCAATCAGAATCTCCAGTTCCTGCCGCCTCCACCAGGACAACAACCGATTACGCAAACGTATTCGGCAGTCCACCAAACAACCGAAACCCAAGGCCAAGGAGGCTCCGATACACGCCAAGTGAGCTTCAGTGTAGACTTCAAATCATCGACCTTCCTGTCGATCTTTTCCGTGGACTTAAAGGTGTCAAATGCTCTCACCTGGATGAATAAATGGAGCACGCTCAATACCCAACAAGTAGGACAGACAGCCGCGTTATCAATCACCGGTCCTGCCTCAACTGATAATTACACCGGACCGATTGAGTTCAACGTGTTCCAGGACAATGTGTATGGGACATTCATGTTTGCCGCCGTTCCACCACCGACCTTCGCTCTCTCAGCGACGCCTTCCATAATAAAGATCTCAGCCGGAGGGTGCGCCAGCTACACGGTATCCAGTTCGGCGCTGGTGAGCGGCTTTGCCGGTAACATCAACCTAAGCTTGACCGGGTTGCCTGACAACTCTACGGCGAGCTTTAGCCCAGCATCGATCAACGGGGCTGGTTCTTCCACACTCACAGTTTGCACGTCGACCTCTACTCCATTAGCGAAGTACCTGCTCACCATCAGCGGGACGAGTGGAACGGAGACCCACAGCGTCGGCGTCGAGATAAAAGTCAGATAAAAGCAAATTGCTCAGGCCGAGGCTCTCAGGGAGCTTCGGCCTGACCTTAAAATCGATCAGACTGTACCCTGCTTGCGAGCAACTTGAAATTTCTGCGAAGGTCGGCATACTTTTAGTACATTGAAAGGAGAAAGTGAATGTCATATCAGAAAGATCATATGCGAGTGCTTTGCCGGATGGGTGCGCGGATCCTAACTCAAGAGGAAATAGCAAAAGTAACCGGCGGCGACGAAGGCCACCTGCCAACTTCACACCTTAGCCGGGATGCCTCGGGCAGGCCGATGGACATCACCCAGGACTGACTCGCGGCAGCGCCGCTTGTTATGGGTTACTTTGCCGGCTTGGCTGCTATGAAATTGCAGTTCTGGTGGCGCTCATGGAACAACACTGAAAGTATTAACGCAACTATAGCCTGAAAAATACACCGTAAGCGCCGCCCCGTTGTGTGAGCATTGCATCTTCGTTTTGCCGATTCCGTGGTCGCTTGCCACCGCCATCCCTGGAGCCGTTATCCACCAGTTGTTGTTGCCGTCATTGCCCTGCCCCATGACAAAGTTTGAGCACACGATTGTGCCGGTGCTGTCTTGCAGGGTCAGGTCTCCCTGAACTGCGAAGTTCAGTTTAGAGGGAGAAGAAGCAACGGTGCCGCATGCGAGTTTTGCCGCGCCTGCGGATTGTGTATTAAAGAAATCCGCAACCGTGGAGCTGGCCTTTCTGCCGGCGGTCACTACTAACGTCCCAACGCCGTTGCTCACTGCTCCGATGCTGCTTACGCCGCCCCACGGTTGTCCCGGAGTAATCGAATAAGACTGCATAGCAAACCCGATCTTCTGGAGTCCATTCTTGACAAAGTTAACGTCATTATCATGCATTGTTCCCTTCCAAGCTGCGCCCGTTAAAACACATACTGTCAAAACAACGACGATCCCGGTTGATTGTCTTTTCATGCTTCACCATCTGGAGCTTGTGGTCGGAGATCCGGACAGCCGAGGAACAGATCATCTTTCAAATCGCCTCCCATTATAGAACTAGGGACAAACTATGTTCGCTGCTACCGACTTTTGCAAAAAAGAGAGTTAAAGGATTGTAATGCGGTTCTGCAAATTGTTGAAATTTTAATCATTTCTGTTGCAGGCCTTCGCTAAATTTCGGTGTATCCGATCTTGGCAATTTTTCCCTCATTGGAGGAACATCTATGAGGACCAATAGAAAAGATTGTGCCATCACTTGGACCGCTCTTCTGGTGTGCGTTTTATGCAGAAGCGCTTTTGGACAAAGCGCGACCCCCTTAAATCTCTCGGTCATGACATTTGAGTTTCCCCGGCGACGGACTGCCGAACAACAATTCTTATATCGGAGGTTTCTGCTGCACGGGTGAAACGGCTTCTGTCTACACCGCTCAAGGAAGCCTGTAGGATATATCTATTTTTATGGCTTCGGCGGCGGACTCCTGTGCAAAGTCAACGGGCGTTCACGTTCATCGGCGGTGAAATTTGAAGTACATGTAAGTGGCATTTCTAATCTGACCGACTCGATTCGAAAATGCTGATAAGCCACACGCCCAACCCTAAATTGGCAGAGCTGCATCCTTGGGATATTGTTGGCAAGCCATCCTCCCTCCCACGAAAACTCATAGCCTAAAACAAAAAAATAAAGCCCGTAACGTAAGGGAAATACGATCTGCTTACGTCTTTATGATCACGGGAAGGATTCTCCTGAAAGAGGGGTAGAAGTAGAAAGGTGCACGGTCATTGAAAACAGGACCCTCGGCTTTTGAGGGAAAGCCTGGCAATAGAGCGCCCCATGCCGCAATTGGGAAGTTCTGATCCGATGTATTTAAAGACGAAAACTATTTCAAAGTAGAGTTAATGCCCGTCCCCGACACAAGAAACGTATGGATTGGAAGAACCCTTTCCAATGTTGTTGTGGCAACTTTAACGCAGGATATTCCTCCGGCCTGATTGTGAGATTTTCGGCCGGATTCTTGAAAGAGGCCATCAATGCCAGGAACGCCCGATCCGGGGTTGCGCACTGCCGCGCTAACCGCCAGCTTCGATACCAGTCCGCATCTTGACGCCGCCCGCGCTATTCTTGCCTCTCAAGATGCATCCCTGCAACTCCCGCTGATGGCGGCGACTCTCCATGCCGCAGGGATTGTCAGCGCCCAGCCGGTCGCGCCGCCCTCGGCGGACGCCGAACAGTTTCTGCTTGCGGCTCGCAGCGACCTGCCCTTTGAATCCCCCATTACCTTGGGGTTGCCGATCGCGGTTTCACCGGCCATGCGGCCGACATTAAAGGCGGGACCCTTCGACGGACCCAGCGGCCCATTCCATCTCAACCTCTTCGGTCCCGCACAAACCTATTCAGTCATCGCCGCTGCCGCGCTGCGCCCGACGTTCGTCCTCACCAGCGGTCGCTTGCCGATTCTGCCTTCACCGCACAGCGTGAAGATCGAAGCCGGGACTGTGTGGATAATGGCCTCCGCTCTCGCTCCGGGTCTGCCTGACGACGAATATGTAGGCTTCACCGTCAGCAGTGGAACGTTGACCATCAACAATCCCCTTACGGTTGCTGCGGATAAGCTGACTTATACAGGTGTGCTTGACGCTGTTCTCGACGCAGTCCTTGCGCCTTCCCCAGCAGCCAGCACGTGTCCCGCAGGAGTCACGGTGAGCGGACCGCAATCGCTCCATATGACTTGGCACGCGGGCGGCGTGACGATCGCTCCAGGTCCAGGAAATGCCAAGTTCAATGGCAACAGCTTCGATCTAACGGCCTACGCCGGACCGCCCCGGCTGGACACCGAATTGAATATCGTGTTCTTCCCTTATGTGATCTCGCCGTCAACATTGGACGCCGCCACTCTATCCAGCGACGCGGCCACCTTCTCCGGCATGACCGCTCTCGAGGGCGGGTGGGCGCTGTCCCTGGTGAAGCCCGATTCATCCGGACACCTTGGCGAAGCCCTGGGGCCAGGAATCTTCGTCTTCTATTGCCACGACTTGGTGAGTGTCAAATGGCCGAGCGCCCCTGGCGCGATCAACTTGCCTGCCCTTCGACTAGTGGCGAGCCAAGGACAACTCCTGATCACGACTCGTCACGGCTCAGTTTCAGCGCCCCTGACGCAGACCATCCGGCTGTGGGGTGTGCGCGCCGAGCCGGACTCCCCGCGCTTGCCGATCCACCTTCATTTGGGGGGAGCCGGCATCGTGTTCACTTACTTTTGCGATGCCACCGCAGGATACGGGTTCTACGCAACCTGTGGTGTTGACCTCAATCTGGATCGGCCAGTCACTCTTTCCGGCGTTCCCCTGGTTTTTCCTGGCTCGGCATTGGCGCTCTTCGGCGTGCAGCACACGGCTTCGGGCAAGACGTTCCGCGTTTTTGCCGGAGCTAAAAACGTGCCTGACGCCCGCAAACTGATTGCCCTCCGTAATGCTTTAGTCGCCGTATCCGAACCCGCGCTAGTCTTGCTGCAAGGTGTGTTGACACCGGCCGGCAATATCGACAATGGCTCTCTCCGGTTGACCCTGGGCGCATCCGCCTGGCTGCCCACGTTGCCGGACCCCTATGTCACGAACCACTCACTCGGCAATGCGAACGACGCGACCGGAGCTAAGGTCGGTACCTTGAGGTCGGCCACTTCGACGCCGATTACGGCCACCGTTACCTGGCTCACTCCGCAAACTCCTGTCGTCACCTTCCAAGGCACACTGGGAAATCCAGTGGGCTCCGAGGCCCCGCCAACGGCCAATCCGACTCGTCCACTCCAACAGGGTCCCGAGCAGATCCGCGTCCCGACCCAAACTTCGGAAGGCAGCGTGATCCCATCGCAAAGCCTCACCGGCATTGGATTGACTACGACCCACGTACCGGCCGCGGCGGCCAATCCCCAGCAAGCGAATAATCAGACCAGTGTACTTGCTGCGTTCGATGGTCAAACTGCAAAAAGTTTTAGCGCCGAGCGGCTGCGTGGCGTGCGTCTACTTGATGTCTCTACGAATCAGGACCTCCTTGGCGTCGAACTCGCCGGCTCGTCACCGTCTGTCGGGTCCACATTTCAACTCAAGGAACTGGACATCTGCACTCCTGCCAATGGGCTCCGGGTCTTTGCGCTCCCGCAAGTACAGTGGGAGCCGGTGCGCACGCTTGATCGCGATCAGGACATCCCACATCTCGGCTTTTTCCCGACGCCTCTGGCCTCGGTGACCGATGGGGGCGCGACGCAACTGGCGGTGCAGTCTGTGCGGCTGGTGCCGGCGATTCCGAACCTCGCAACAACCGCCGTCCTCGAAGAGTTTGCCGCCGGTCAGGGCGCGACCCTGCGTACTACGCTTCCCTTCGGCATGCAAGCCCTCCTGCGCCTGCGTCCGCAACCCACGCCTCGGCCGGCCGACATTATCGAACGCAACGAACCGCATTTCCCGAAACCCGGACTCACGGGCGGCGCGCAACTCGCATTCCATGCCGGAGCGAGTCCCAATCCGTCCGACGAATCGAACTACTTTGATGGTGCGGCGATCCAGCTGCAAAATGGAGTTTCCCTAGCGACTGGAACGCCTCTCAATATCAGTGTTCTTGGCAGCGTCGTAGATCCCGCAGACGGCGTAGAGTCGATGTTTAACAACGAGTTCGGACCGGCTGGCGCCAGTCCGAAAGTTCCCGTCACGCGCCTGGATATCTCGGGCTATGGTGGATCCTGCTTCAGCGATTGGCTGAAGCGTAGCGCCGCCTATGCCGAGGCTGCAAAAATTCAATTCCAAGTGACCGTTGGGCGCACTGCGCTCGAGGTCGTGAAGTTTGCTACCGTGCTTTATCCCTGGGGCATTCGCCTGACCCGCACCGTCACCATTGAGCGGCGTGGCGGCGGTGGCGTGATCCGGCGGGACAGCGGTTGGCAGCCATCCTCTCCCGGGTTGTTTCAGTTCCCTGCAAGCCCTCTACCGGGCACTCACTACACGGTGCATCCTGGACTCCTTCGAGGCCTCTTCAACATCAACAATATTCGCTCTACCGGCATGGCGCCCATCTCTTTCATGGGGAGCAACGGCAAGACCGTAGTGCTCGCGCCGAAATTCTTCGACGCACGGGCGCGCATCGATGGATTGGAAGGCGGTACTGATCTGGCGGCCAATGGGATCCTTGGTTTCCTGCAAATTGAACCGGTTGGAGAACCACTCCATGAAAACGACCTGCGGGCTTTGATCGACCAGCAAGGGCCCATTGGCGGTCCTGTGGATGGGATTGTGCAAGTGGGCGGCTCCGGCTTCCGCGTGCGGGCGACGCGCATCGAGGTCGGCTACGCGATCGGCAGCACCGGACATCCTGAGTTCATTGGCGCTGTTCGTTCAGCGCCGCAGTTCCGTCAGGAAGGTGCATGGTCAGCCGTCCGGATGCCCGGTCCAAGCAATCCTCATCCTGATGCTGAAGCCGTAACTGCTAACGATGTGCACGGGCTGCCTATCGTCCGCGAAGGACTGCTGACGGGCGTCAGTGGCGACAGCATGAATTTGGGTCCACAGACCGACTACCGTTTTGCCGATCCCGCCGACGTCCATCGTCCAAACGACCCAGTTTGGGAGTATGGCATTCTGCAAACTTCCCCGGCGCACGTATTTGTGTTCCCACGACCTCATGTGGATCCGGGTGTCACCGAATTGCGGACCCGTACTCAGCCGCGCTTCGCGGACTACTATGCACGATGCACCAGTAAGGGACTCTTTCCGCCAGTAGTCAACGCCGTCACGCTTCCGCCCAATGTCCTGGTGGTCGATCCCGCATCGGGCGGCTTCCGTCTGCGCGACAACGTGAACATGGCGGCTCCCCGGCCTCCGCTGATTGTTGCTCAACACGGCTCCGACATGATGCAGGTGGATTACAGCGGAGCGCAACTGTCGCTCACCATCGCCCAGAATAACTGGAAGATGGAGATGCCCGGTATCGAGATGTGGACCGATTGTCTCGGGATCTCAAAAGTTGCTGGCCTGCGCAGCCATCTTATTGCAGGAACCAACGACCGCCCGGTAGTCCGCGATATCGCCATGCTGTTGCAGCACGATATCGAGTCGGCACTCTCATTTCTCAGCGGGTTCGGCAACCGCCCGCTCATGGGCCCCATGGACCTCGGCGCGAGTAACACCGTAACCGAACACAAGTTCGCGTTGGCGGTCGATAAGTCCTTTAAGTTTCCTCCTGGCGAAACTCTTCCGCAGGTAAAACTGTC
>Ga0070730_10003982_pt1 | contig 13088 bp, 21 predicted proteins | sample Coa_R1_3_FD_66447 | JGI IMG/M metagenome (GOLD analysis project Ga0070730, IMG submission 66447) | Surface soil microbial communities from Centralia Pennsylvania, which are recovering from an underground coalmine fire - Coalmine... | ecosystem: Environmental > Terrestrial > Soil > Unclassified ...
ATCCAAACGAAGTTTTTGCTGTTGGCTTGGAAGGCGACGTTAGAATTGGTCAAATGATTTTGGAAGGAGATTGGAAATTTGTTAGACAGTCATGTCTTACTCTGACCAGTTCTGAATTAAACGGACTTCGATACGCTTTGATGAGCTATTTCAAAGTGATTTTGTTAAAAGAGATGCCGGGGTCACGAGCTGAGAAGTTGGTTAAAAGTATCGAGGAGCTCGCTCACGCTGGTAGTTTTGATGAAGCGATTACAGGACATTTGGTGGTTGCTGCGCTTTATACCATCAGCAAGAGATTCTCAGCCATTAGGTAGGAGGAAATAATAATGGGAGGTAGATATCCGATATTGCAGGGACAGACGGACGAAGTTTATGAAGCTCGTCGAAATGGAACTCCGTATCCGAGAAGTGTTCCGTGGGAGTTAGTAAAGGATCATGAAAAACAAGCACAGTCAAATCATAGCCAGAGTCTTGATCGCTTAGCAGAGCGTGGAGGTCTTAGTCCAAAAGAACTCTGGTGTGTTGTTCATGACAAGAAATACTATGAGTCCCGAAATATAACGGAAGCTATGGCCATTGAGTGGCTCCGTAGTCTCGATGATGTTGAATGGAAGTTAAGCTAGGTGATTTAGATAATGCGTTTAAACTCGAAAATTCAAGTACAATCGTATCTAGCTACCGGAACTCTTGGATTATGCGTTAAATTAAGCTGTATGCGTACGCTGGACGGTTATACAACTCGATTTTAGGAGCTGACTATGTCAAAAAAAGCTGTTATACTCGCAGGAGGTCTCGGAACCAGACTCGGAGAGCTTACGAGAACCGTAAACAAACATCTGCTTCCCGTGGGGAGTTCTCCCATGATTTTTTGGCCGATACGCTTTCTTGTTAAGAATGGGTTCGACGAAATTCTAATTGTTGTAGGGTCAAAAAGTACAGGAGAGATTCTGCATCAAGTAGGGGATGGTTCAAGATTCGGAGCAAAAATCTTGTACGCGTTTCAGGAAGGTGAAGGCGGTATAGCTGCTGCTTTGAGTCTGGCTTCACTTTTTACGCGTTTTAGCGCGTCGATATTTCCAGTAGTGTTGGGAGATAACATATTTTTGGCCCCTGTAGATTTAACTCGGAGGTTCAGAGATTTTAGTTGTCAAAATAATAAGAATGTTGTTGTGTTTTGTGCTCCGTGTAAAGACCCTGAGTTGTTTGGTGTGGCTGTTGTTCGAGACGGAAAAATTGTGGAGGTAGTTGAGAAGCCGACGTATAAAATAAATGGTGAATGCCTTACGATAACAGGTTTGTATTTGTATCATAATGGAGTGTATGACATTATTGATCAGTTGAAGCCTTCGAAAAGAGGTGAGTTGGAAATTTCCGATGTTAACAATTATTATGCGAAGCTGGGTTCGCTTCACTATGAAATGGTCGATCGCTGGATCGATTGTGGAACTGCTTCGAGTTATATCGAAGCCAACAAGTGGATGCAGGAATATGAGAAAAATAAGGAGACAAGGTAATGTCTTGGTGGAATGCAAAAGATAAGTCTCGTAGAGTGAATCCAAAGCCTACGTTGGGGTGGAAGCCCTCTAAACATACTCGTTATCTCTGGTCAGTTAGAAGGAGGGAATTGTGGAAAGATCCTATATATAAAGATACAAACATGTCTGCTAGAAAAGCTTCTCCCTTGGAGGCTGCACGTCGTAGTAATCATTCAGATAAGATGGTTGCTTTTTGGGCTAATAATGAGAATAGAATTAAACAGTTAAGTTTATGCCACAGCCAGAAAGCTAATATGAAGCGCCGTAGAGCTATGAAAGCTCATTTTAGAGATCCTGTTTATGTAGCTGCTTGGAAAGAGTGGATGAATAAGCGTCCAGCACGACTTGAAGTTGCTATGGCTTGTATTTTACGTAAGGCGAAGATTCGTTTTCGTGAGCAATTTGGAGTTGGGGGGTTTATTGCCGATTTCGTTTTGTCTGGTAAAGTTATTATAGAATGTGATGGGGAATATTGGCATTCTCGCATAGATATTCGTAAGCATGATAAACAGAAGATGGGTGTTTATTACAAAGAGGGTTATATTGTACTACGTTTTTCTGAACGTGAGATTTTTGATAGACCTAAAGCTGTATTAGCTAAGGTAGTTAAGACGGTTAACGTAGTTAAAAGGAGAACTAAATGAAAAGAATTTTAGTTACTGGTGTTAATGGATTCATAGGTAGTTTTTTCGTTAAGATGTTGCTAATTGAAACAAATTGGCAAATTGTGGGGTTCGGTCGTAATTCGTCCAGTTGCAATAAGGCGAGATTGTCAGAAGTTTCTAACCAACGGTTTCAGAGCATCGACGGTGATTTTTGTGACAGTTCTGCTATTTCTGGTCTTTGCGAAGGGATAGATTATGTCGTAAATTTTGCAGCTCGCACATTCGTAGATCATAGTATTTTGGATCCTAAGCCGTTTATCGATTCCAATGTTGGGGGAACTTTTAATTTGTTGGAACAAGCCAGAAAGTATAAAGTTAAAAGATACTTACAGGTTTCGACTGATGAAGTTTACGGAGCGATTCTGAATGGTTCTTATGATGAGAAGGCCCCGCTAAATCCAAGCAACCCATATTCAGCGACAAAAGCCGCTGGAGATATGTTGGTGCTGAGCTATTTTAATACGTATGGTCTGAGTACGACGGTTACACGAATGGAAAATGTGTACGGTCCGTGGCAGCACAGACAGAAAGCTATTCCCGTATTTGTTAGGAAAGCTTTGGAAGGAGAAAAGATTCCTGTATATGGTGATGGTCTGCATTCCAGACAGTGGTTGCATATTGACGATGCTTGTTCTGGAATTTTTAAAGCTTTGCAGGATGGAGGTGGAGGAGAAGTTTACCATATCGCCGGAAGTCAGGAACTTAAGAATATTGAACTAGCCCAGTCTATTCTTAGAATTTTGGATAAGTCGGAAGATCAGTATGAGTTAATTGACGATCATAATTTACGTCCGGGGCATGATCGTAGGTATGCCTTAGATAGTTCCAAGTTAAGAACTTTGGGATGGTCTCCGAAGTATGATCTTGCGAGTGGGTTAGCTGAGGTCGTTGGTTGGTATCGAGATAATATCGGGTGGCTCCAGTCATGACTAAGATAGTATTTACCGGAGACGTGCATTGTGCTTTTGAGACTTTGGATCTGGTCGAAAAAGTATTTACTCAGATTTATGCTATTAAGTTAGACGCTTTGGTTTTACTGGGTGATCTGAAACAAGTCTACAATCCCTTGGATATCCGAGTTTTGAATTTTATTCTGTACTGGATTGATAGATTTCAAAAAGCCGGCGTCAAAGTTTTTATCTTGCTTGGAAACCATGACCGTGTTGGAATGACTTCGGACGAAGAAAGTTGGCTGTCGGCTCTGGCATATTCCGGGGCTTTTGTTGCGAGTAAGCCTTCGTACTTTGCATTGGGAAATGTCAGGTTGTTTTTCCTGCCCTATCGTAGTTCAGTAAAAGCTACGAAAGAAGCTGCTAAGAAATTAGTCGATCACTCCTATCGACAAAAAGGCTTTACGAATGTGCTGTGCTTTCATAATGGGTTGCAGGAAGCTAAGTATAATGCCTTCGTTGACGCCAAAGATGAGAAGTTATCAGTCGAAGACTTGTTTCCGAAAAAGTATACGTATGTTTTGGGTGCACATTTACATATGCACCAAAAAGTTAAATACGAGCATGTTATGTACGTAGGTAGTCCGTTTGCTACCGATTGGGGGGAAGCGAATCAGAAAAAAGGATTTTTGTACTTGGAAGTTTGAGTTAAAAACGTAAATGATTAAATTTATTTCGTCCAAAATTCCGCGGATGTATGATGTTAGTCTGCCGAACTTTGTCCCGTTACAAGAAGGAAAATATGAAGGAGCTAAGGTCAGACTTCATGTTAAGATTCCCGCAGGTCAGGTCAATTACGATTTGCTGTTGGAAGCCAAGAGAAAAAAAGCCGAAGAACTGTATCAGGGAGCTACAATACTTATAGTTCCGGATTTTGAGGAGGAGGCTCGTGCGGAAACAATTCCTGTCAATGCTTCGGATCTGGATAAGATTCAGGCTTATGTTGAGCAAACTGTTCCTGAGCCTCTCCAGGAAGAGTTGTCCGCACTTGTCACTTATCTTGAATACGTACTCAGGAGAGCGTCCGTCGGAGGAAGATTCGGTAAAAACAATCAGACTCAAGGTGTTAAATTTAATCGAGTTGACGGAAAAGATATACTCGGTTTTGAGCGAGTGTCTTTTAGCTTTGCACAGGATGGAATCAGACTAGTTCTCGGAAAAAATCTGGATAACGGAGGTTCGAATGGATCCGGAAAGTCGGGGCTATTACAGCTTATACGAATCGCCCTCTATGGAAGTACAACTAAAGGTCAGCAGCACGATGCCCTTGTCAGAAGACATGCAGACGGAACTGCGACTAGCTTTGTTAGACTGTTGCTCACAGATCGTGAAAATAGGAGAATTGAATGCTTCCGTTCACGGCGACCGGTCTCGCTTAAGCTGTCGATTGACGGTCGAGATTTTTCGAGCGGAAACTCCCAAAAAAGAACCGGAGTCTCGACCCAGGAGTTAGTCGAACGTAGTGCTGGTTTGACGCAGGATATGTTCGATCATAGCGTTATTATTGACCAAAAGCTTTTGCATCTTGCTGATAGTTTTTTATCGGGCACGGACAAAGAGAAAAAGGAACTACTCGATGCTTTTCTTGGTACGGAACGTTTTTTACAAGCCGGTAAAAAGATTCGGGAGAGTCTTATCCGTTGCAGTGCCGAATCCGAAAATATCCAGACGTTAGTCAGACATACACAAGACCTCAAACAAGTAGTCGAGGACCAGTTAAATTCAGCCGTACGCGATAGCCAGCAGGTTCGTAATGAGCTGCTCAAAGAGATTCAGACTAGAAAAGAGCTGCTCAAGAAGTTGAACTATCAAAAAGGTGAGGTAGCTACTCTAAGTAAAGAGTTGGCTATCGTTGTTAGGAAAAACGAACATACTTGGAATGAAGCGACGGGTATAGACGCTCAGGTTGCTGAGAATCACGTCCTATGTGCTCAGATCGAAAAGAAGATTTCGAATCTTGTAAAAAGAAAGTCAGGCGAGACGTGCGAAACTTGCGGTCAGGTTATTACAGAAAAACACGTTAAAGGTTGTTTGCAGGATTTACAAAAGCAGTTGCTTCCGTTGAAACAGCAATCGGTTAGACTACGGGAAAAACAATCCGTTAGCTGGAACGCTCGCGAAGCCTTGCGAATTCGTGAATATGAGCTTCGTCAAAAATTGCAGATCGCAGAAAGTAAACGTAACAAACATAATCAGCTTTGTACGGAAATCCAATTGTTTCAGAAACGAGACAGTCAGATAAAAGATGTTGGGGTTATCAAGCTCCAGAAGAAAATCCGTTGTTTTGATTACTTGTTAAAGCTATACAGTCAGGCCGTTACGGCTTGTGCTCATAGAAAGAATTTCCTGACGTACTGTGAGTCGGTGTTCTCGAGAACGGGATTGGTTAATTTTTTATACGAGCAGTTGTGTACGCCTTTGAATAAAGCCGCCAAGTATTACAGTGAGATTTTCACCAACGGAGTTATCCAGCTGAGATTCAGTCCTCAGACCACTAGAAAATCAGGAGATGTGGTTAACGAGTTTAATGTTGAGGTAATTAACTCCCAAGGCGGAGAAAATCTTATAGACCAAAGCCGTGGTGAGGAGCAGCTGGCCGCTCTTATGTGTGTGCTCTGCCTGAGAGAGATCGGGCCTCAGACGAACTTGTTAATCCTGGATGAGCCCACGGAAGGATTGGATGTAATTAACGCCAGGCGTTTTGCTCAGGGACTAATCCAACTCCAGAAAAAGTTTCCGGTGATTTTAATTGCTACGCATAATTCAAACATTATCGCTTCGTTTAAAGAAAGTGATGCCGTTACGGTTATTAAAGAGAAAGGTGTTTCGCGTATAGAAGGAGCCTTATGATTAAAGTCACAGTCGAACTAATTTCCGCTATCAGTCCGGATCGGGACAGACACTTGGGAACGATGTATATAGAAAACGACAGAACAGGAACGCCAACTATCGGAAACTATCAAGCTAAGCTCACAAAATTTAAAAGCCAGACTGTTGTTTGGAGAGTAGCCAAGTGCTTGGGTTTTAATCGTAAGAGGGAGAGTCCGTGGTATTTGGTTTACTTACTTTTGAAAGATGTATTTGTAACACAACGAGGAGGCGTATGACAAAACAGCAGGAACAGTTACGGGAGTTTCACGAGAAGTTTGGTTGTGTGATAAATGATAGACCAACGATTGTGGATCTTGATATTGCTGTTTTACGCGAAAGCCTGATTGAGGAAGAGTTGAACGAGTTTAGTGCCGCTGCTATTGACAATGACTCTCGAGATTTATCTGAGATAGCTGACGCTCTCGGAGACTTGCTCTACGTTGTGCTGGGTTCCGCAGTTAGTTTTGGTATTGACTTGGAACCGGTCTTTGAAGAAATCCATCGTTCCAATATGAGTAAGGTCTGGCCGGATGGAACTATTCACAAAAATGAGTTGGGTAAAGTTATCAAGCCGGATACGTATAGCCCGGCTGACTTGGGTCCGATTATCGAGAAACAGCTGAAATCCTGATTAATCGAAGTCACAAAATAGTTTTAAAAGCCCTTGACATGTGCCTATGGGATTAGTCATACTGTTGTGCATAAGGGTGTCCTGACTGGCATCAAGCACACCTAACGATCGGGGTTTGAGAGGGTGGTTTCTTTGACCCCGGTCGTTTTAGAAAGATGCTAGTCCAACTTGATTGAGGTATAAAGTTTAACGAAATCCAATCTTTACAAGGAGAATGCCCCTATGCCCCAATCAGGACAAACGATGCCCCCAGGAAGTATTCCAGAAGGAAGCCCGTCCGGTGTAATCGACAATGCCAGGAAAGTTTCCCGCGATGGTTGGAACCGTCACGGAAATCAAACTGCCGAACAGGCGTTGGCCAACGATAAGAACCTTGTTAGGAAGCCTATCGACCCAACCACCGTAGCCGGACCCAAAGGTTCGGTTTCGAAATAAACGCGGTAAAATTCTCGTAGGAGGGAATAAAATGCCGCGTGGTAAGTACAATTCTCCGCTCAGAGGCCTGGCCTCTGCTTCCAAAGAAACAAGAATACGCGTTGCCCAACTGGGCGGTTTGGTCTGTGCGATTAGAATCGGAGACCTTGGGTGCGAAGCCCGTGCTGAACAGGCGGGTACAGCCTTCGTTGAAAAGTACGGAAACTACGCCGTAGGAAAAATCAAGACCAAAAAGAAATGAGCAAACCCAAAGGAGTCAGTACCAAGTCGAACGCGTTTAAAGCCCGCGTTATCGGTATGTCGGCTACGGGTGTGTCAAATCGAAAAATATCTCAGACTACAAAAGCCGACGAACATACCATCGCCAAGATTTTAAACGAACCAGATTCGCTCAAGTTGCTTGAGCACAGTAGGTACAAACTCAGAAAGCTTACCGACGATGCTTTGGACGTTTACAGTCGTAGGATGAACAAGAAAAACGATATGGAAGCTGCTACCAGAATACTGGAAGATACTGGAATCTTAATTCCAAGAGCCCCGGTTCAGGGAGTGTCGGGAAATCCGATAGGTATCTTCTCACAGAATAACGTAACATCTCATCATACTTCATTGGAAGAGAACGAGTGGATGGCCCCGTTATTTAGACAAGCGAAAACGTTGGAAGGTACGTTTAGAATTCCGACCAACGGAAACGGACATAGTAAAGTAGAAGTCGAAGCGACGTCGGACGTGGGAGAATAGCATGTTTTTGGAACCCGATCAGCCCAGGATATACAAGAAAGTATGGGGTTCGGAAGTCTGGCTGGTGAACAACGAATTGTATTGTGCGAAACGATTGTATCTTAAGCCGGGAAGATCGAGTTCGTTGCATCGGCACCAGATCAAAGACGAAACGTTTATCGTGGAGTCAGGCCGATGTTCGATGGCCGTTTGTGGCGTTGCGTATGTGCTTATGACCGGGAGTCGGTTGAGAATCAGGCCGGGACAAGTACACAGATTTTGGGTTGATAAGTCGAGTCTGGAACCGTGCGTTATACTGGAAATATCGACGCATCACGATGAAAAGGATGTCGAAAGGTTCGAGCCCAGTTTCGTTATTGAAGATCGGGTTGTAACAGACCCGGAAATTTGTATGAGAGGAGCTGAATAAGAGTATGCGCCTTGAAGATTGCATTACGTTGCAAAAGACTGAGATTCATGCTCACGCCGTGGAAGTCGGTGAGCTTAGAACCAAGCTCCAGAAAGCGTTGCGAAACAAATTCAGTGCTAGTCCAGAAACCAGTCCGTCCGGGTCAGAAGTACCGCCGTATCCTATGTTGGGTGGTCCTTATATCGACGCTTTGTTCCCGAACGAATGTCACGTTGTGTACAGTCACGGAGATAAGAAATTTCGTCATGCGTACAACGTCGGTGATGATGGCTCGGTTAGCTTAAAAGGAAATCCTCAGGAAGTTACGCAGGGCTATATGCCCGTTGGGAAACCGAAGTCAAAGTCTTAGCCATATGCCATGATAGTACCAGCGTATAAGAGCAGTCAAACTATAAGACAGTATCAAAAACTCCGAACGAGTCATATTGATCGAGTACCATGAGCATAGAACGAGCCACGACGATTAAGAGTACCCTGCGGATAGAGTAGTCATTACAAGTGAGAGTTCCAGAAAACGTGAACGAGCCAGAATACGTGAACGAGCCAGAATGTGAGATAGTCAGTTATTGAGAGCGATTATGATCCGTCGAATTCTAAACTGGTTTAAGTCAAAACATAGGATAGTACCAGAGAATATGAATGAGCCACATAACAAGAGTGTGCCACAAGATACGAGCGATAGTTATTGTGGGCCTATTGTTATGGGAATGGGCCGAGTTCAGAGAGATAATCCGTTGTCGATGGAAAGCGCTTTGGAAGAGCATTACAGGCAGTTTAATTCAGAGATCAAGAGGAGAAATTAAATATATGACCGATAAGAATAAAAGAGTAGTCAACACATCGATTTTGTTTTTGTTACTTTGCGTTATGGGCCTACAAGCGGCTTGTACTCCGCCGGCCTGGTTTGTTACAGCTGAGAATATTGCTAAAGCCACGGTGCCTATTGCTGGGACGTTGATAACCGTCGTAGACCCGGCGTTGGCCCCGGCTGTTGCTCTGGCCGAAACTGGATTCAGCGCTTTGACCAAGACGTTGGATAGCTATAAAGTTTCGCCAACAGCTACGAATTTGCAACAGGTTCAGGCCGCGTTTGAAGCTTTGGACGCCAACGTCGCGAACTTGGAATCTGCCGCTCGGATTAAAAATCCTGTGACAGATGCCAAAATTGCTGCCATTATTCAGTTGCTGGGTCAGGCCGTAGCTGAGATTGCTGCTCAGGTTCCGCCTCCGACAACCGGTGTGCGATTAAGCGCCAGACTTAAAGTCAGTGCTCAGCCAAAAGGTCTTACTGCTAAAGACATTACGAAGCAGTATAACCAGATCGTCGCCGGTGACTCTCGATTTAAGAAACTCTGAGATACAAATATGCGTATGTATCCGTTTACTGGGCCTGACGATAGAAAGGTTTATATTGACCGTGATTCTGTCGTCAGGCTTATGTCTTCTGCTGAGCACAAAGAGTGTTGCGAATTGACTCTAAATAACGGAACTGTTCAGACAGTTCGTGGTGCTTTGGAAGAACTTTTTAAGTTGGTACAGGGAGCTTAGTCATAATGCCCGATCACAGTCAGATGAAGCTTGGGAAGAAGCCCGCGAGGCACGATTCCAGAACACTCGAAATGGGTACTTACTTAACGCCCGAACTTCCAGTTGCTCCCAGTTCGATTGACTATTCGAAAGGAATAACAGACTGGGGCGTTATGCTTAACGACCGATTAGCTTGTTGTACGATTGCTGCCATCGGTCACGCTATTCAGACTTGGACAGTAAACGCGGGTTCTCGTAATGACTTTTCTGACGATGCTGTCAGGCTTTATTACGAAAAGTGGGACGGGTACGATCCTAAGAATCCGGCTTCGGATCAGGGTGGTGTTGAACTGGACGTACTTAACAGTTGGAGAAACGATCCGCTTGGGTTTGCCGGAAGAAAACTGGACGCTTATGTCAGTATTCATTTATCAGACAGCCTGTCTCTTTTAAGAACAGACATGATGGACGCCATTTGGTTATTCGGCGGCGCTTATATCGGCGTTGAACTGCCCCGCACGGCACAGACTCAGGAAGTCTGGGATACCGCTACAGGTCCGGAAGCAGAAGCTGGTTCGTGGGGAGGTCATGCGATATTCGTTAACGCTTATGATCTGGATACGCTTACGTGTATTACGTGGGGTCAGTCTAAGAAAATGACGTGGGCATGGTTTCAAACTTATTGCGAAGAAGCATACGCCTTGGTTTCAAAAGATTGGTTAAACGCTCAGGGCGTTTCGCCGTCGGGCCTTAATCTTGAACAGTTGGAAACGGATTTAAAATCGATTTCGCAGTAGAAGTAAATCAAAACAAAAAGGAGCTTTATAATGACACTCGGAGAATTTTTCAATGCTGAATATACGAAAGTTACGACAATTGTTGCCGAAGCCGAAGCTTCGACTGTGGGTCAGGATGTCGAGCATTTCCTGAGCAACCCCGAACAGACGAAGGAGCAGGTCAATGCCATCGTCTCGAAGTTGATCGACGAAGTAGCCGCTGCCGGTAACGATTATGTCACCATCAGTGGGGAACTTAAGTCCCAGGTTCTTGCTCTGGTCGCTTTGGTTCAGGCACATCCCGCTGCCCCGGTAACACCAGCTGCGTAAAAAAGAGTCTGGTAGTCTGGTAAAATAATAACGCCCGACATGACCCGATATGACTAGATCAGTTTTATAGGAGGAGTACATGCCCCCGGATCGGTCCAGTGAGCTGATTGCAGGTTCCATGTCGGGCGTTATTGTTTCGTGGATCGTTCAGTGGTTCAAACGATCCAAGTATCTCCCGATTGTTACGGAAGACAGTGACCGGTTAAATAAGATTCTGGTCGTGTTTTTGGGTCTTTTGATGAGTGCGGGTGTTGACATGACGCATACGTGGGACCCGACGACTCACGCTTTTGCATTGACGATTTCCGGATTAACGATGGCTAATATCGGACACTTGGCCTCAACAGTGTACGCTAATTACGTCGGAGCTAAAGTTTATTATCATACGGTCACCAAGCCCCAGGTAGCTGCTAGAACAGGTTCGACCGTAGGCGTTATTCCTGCCGTTACTACCAGTCCCGATAGTCCGGTTGCCTCAAATAGGGAGACATCATGAGCGATCCGGCGCTGGTAACTCGTGTTGCAGTCTTGGAAACGCTCGTCAAAGAAAAAGAAAGTGCGATCATGCTCCAGGCCAGAGAATACGAGCGAAGGCTTACCGACTTGAATCACGCTCATCAGAGAGCCGACGATATGTTGGCTACGTATTTAACGCAAGCGGTGTACATAGCAGACAAAGAAGCTCTTGATATCAGACTTAGATCGCTAGAAAAGTGGCAGCAGTATCTTGCCGGCGCTATTGGATTGTTCATGATTTTAACTCCGATTTTTCTGCACTATAAATGGTAGACTTAGTATGCGCCGATCGAAGAACTTAATTTTACTCTTGTTGTTACTTGCATTGCCGTTCAAGTTAAACGCGACGACGTTAACCGGTAACTATGTAGACCAGACGTTTGCAGGAGTAACAGGAAGGGTTGTCTTTAGATTGGTCACGCCCAATAATGAATCCGTACAGAGAATTTCGGTTTCACAAACGTTGCTCGCTAACATGACGGTTACTTTTGCGTTAACGTCAGGTTCGATAGGAAGCGTTACGTTGATCGGAACGGACGATATCGTTCAGAAAGTTTACTACGAGATGAAAGTTTTTAACTCAAATAATACTTTGATGGGCACCCAATATGTGTACGTAACGGGAGCTTCTGAAAATGTTTCTGCTTTGGCCGTAGCCACACAGAAACCGAATCCTGTAATAGTTCTTTTTAAGTGGCCCGGTTCTGTTCACTACCTGAATTAGGAGTTGTACATGATTAAAAGTCTTATTAAGGCGTTACCGTTCCTGCTTCTGTTCATCTTGTCCGCTAGTCTTGTCCACGCAACTACTGTAACGGGAAAATTCACCGATCCCGCCTTAAACCCTGTCAGTGGAACGGTAACGTTTACACTTAGTATTCCAGGTGGTAGAACAGCCGTTCAGATTTCGACTCCGAGACAGATTTTACCCGTTCCGATTGTTAATACTCTAGACGGTACGGGAGCCATCTCAGGAACGTTGACTCTGGTCGGTAACGATGATGTCAATCCGACCGATACGTATTATGCCGTAGTCGTAAGGGATAAGAACGGAATTTCGTTGGGAACGCAAAACGTTTATATTACAGGAGCTTCCGCAGACTTGGGAACCGTTCAGTACGTTTCGGTGTTGCCGACAGTGCCGACGTTTAGTGGTGCTGTTTTACTTAGTCCGACGGGAGCTGCTAATCAAACGGTTAATGGTCCTTTGACAGCTACGGGACTTGTTACTGCTAACGCAGGAGTTATGAGCTCTGGTCCGGATACGTTGAACGCGAAATACCTCAACAACATCCGCTTCGCCGACCAGTTTCCGGGCGCGGATTGGATTGCCAAGATAAACGCTGCGGACGCGGACTTGGGGCCAACCGCCGGTGAAATTTGGATTAATCAAAATGCGAATGGTGGAACGGCGACGACTGCCTTGACCTTAAGCGCGAACCATACCATCCGATTCGTTCAAGGTGGAACATACTCCTATCACGTAACACTGCCTATTACCAATGTCAACGACAGCATCGAATGTAGCAACGGTACGGTCTTAAACTATACAGGTGCGGCTGAAAATCTTTTGATCGGCCCTGGAACCGGAAGTATAACGGTTCTCAGTACCGTCATTCATGGCTGCACCTTTACGGCTACTTCAGCCTCTAACGGCATACGCCTCAAAGACGCAGCCAATGTACAACTTTTGGGCAACGTG
>Ga0070730_10003984_pt1 | contig 13085 bp, 12 predicted proteins | sample Coa_R1_3_FD_66447 | JGI IMG/M metagenome (GOLD analysis project Ga0070730, IMG submission 66447) | Surface soil microbial communities from Centralia Pennsylvania, which are recovering from an underground coalmine fire - Coalmine... | ecosystem: Environmental > Terrestrial > Soil > Unclassified ...
CGAGCTCAATGCCGTCGAAAGTGGTGTATCTGTGCTGCCGGAGAATGGCAACGGTCAGCGATCCGTGGCGGCGGCTGTCGCTGGATTCTTGGAGGAAACAGAACTCACGAAGAAGCCAAAAACCATTGCTGCATACACGACTGCCCTCAACTACTTCACGGAGTCGTGCCGGAAGCTCTACATGCACGAGATCGATCGCACCGACCTGCTCAAGTTCAGCGCCTTCCTTCGTGACGAGAAGGGCCAGGGGCCCCGCAGCGTCTACAACAAGTTCGAGGTTGTGATGACATTCCTGAAGGCGAACGGGATTCGCGGTCTGGTCGGCAAGAATGATTGGCCTCGCTACACCGAGGAAGAGCCTGAGATCTACGAGCAGGAGGAACTGGACAAGCTCTTCAAAACCTGTGACCAGGAAGAGCGGCTCTGGTTCGAGTTCTTCTTGATGACTGGCATGAGAGAGCAGGAAGTGATGTACACCTACTGGTCAGACATCAACGTCGCCCACGCAACGGTTCGCGTCAGTCACAAGCCTGACCGTGGTTGGACACCAAAGGCCTACAAAGAGCGTGAGATTCCGATTCCGGCGAAGCTGGTGAAGAAACTGAAAGCTCGGAAAGCAAAGTCCGACAAGACATGTGGTCTGGTGTTCCCGACTACCGGGTGCAATCCGAAGCTGGATTTTCTCGACTGCCTGAAGACTTGCGCCGAGCGGGCGAAGCTCAATAAAGAGGACTTCTGGCTGCACAAGTTCCGCGCGACGTTCGCTACTCGGTGTCTCTGGGCGGGTGTCGATTTACGGACAGTGCAGCAGTGGCTTGGCCACAGCGATATGGAGTCCACGATGCGGTACCTCAAGCCGTCACGGAGTGAGAAAGTGCGCGAGAAGGTGAATGAGATCTTCGCCTGAACACGCTGCACCGCCGCCCTAAAGACTCGACCTGAGGGATTTTGAGCGTAATCTGGATTTTTTGCCAATTGACACTCCGACAGGCGGCCCGACTCCCACACCTTCGTTGACTTGCCTTAGCACTCGACCTAACATTTCAGCCCAATGATCGGCCAGACAATCTCGCACTACCGCATTCTCGAAAAGCTCGGCGGGGGCGGGATGGGTGTGGTGTACAAGGCAGAAGACACCAGACTCCATCGATTTGTAGCTCTCAAGTTCCTGCCCGATGAGGTTTCACAAGACGCGCTGGCGCTAGCTCGTTTCCAACGTGAAGCCGAGGCCGCCTCCGCACTCAATCACCCCAACATTTGCATGATTCACGATATCGGTGAGCAGGATGGGCATGCCTTCATCGTAATGGAGTTTCTCGACGGCTCGACCCTGAAAGATCTGATCGGCAGCCGCCCCATGGACTTGGAGATGGTGTTTGCACTGGGTATCGAGATTGCGGATGCTTTGGATGCTGCCCACACCGCCGGCATCGTGCACCGCGACATCAAGCCGGCCAACATATTCGTCACTAAGCGTGGGCACGTCAAGGTTCTCGACTTTGGATTGGCAAAGGTAACGAGCGTCTCCAACCGAGTGATGGAAGCGGAGGGAGCATCGGCCCAACCAACAGCCATGAGCGAAAAGCTTCTCACGAGTCCCGGAGCCGCCCTGGGAACAGTCGCTTACATGTCCCCCGAGCAGGCGCGGGCGAAAGAGTTGGATGCACGCACGGACCTGTTTTCTTTTGGGGCAGTTCTGTACGAAATGGCTACCGGAATGTTGCCGTTTCGCGGTGACAGCACTGCGATGACGTTCGATGCCATTCTGAATCGCCCACCGGTCCCTCTTATTAGGTTGAATCCGGATCTGCCGCCCGAATTGGAACGGATCATTAATCGCGCACTGGAAAAGGACCGCGAGTTGCGATATCAGCATGCCTCCGAGATGAGGGTTGAACTGCAGCGCTTGAAGAGAGATACCGAATCGAGCCGCCGGTCGATGGTTGCCGCCACGGACCCTCCCCTCTCTGCCAGCAGCGGCGGAACATCCATCAGTCTAGGAACCTCGCCGACACCAGGCGGAGGAGGTACGTCGACGAGTGGACCGATCGCCGCCCCGCCTTCCGGCTCAACTACGGTGCCCTTGGGATCGGACAGCAGGAAGGCACGAGCGTTGGTGGTCGTGGCGGCCTGCGTGATTGCGGCCTTGGGCGCTGGCGGGTACTACCTCATCCACAAAACACCGGGTACCATTGACTCAGTAGCGGTATTGCCGCTGTCGAATGCTACATCCAACTCAGACCTCGACTATCTTGCGGACGGCATCACGGAGGGGGTTATCAACCACCTGTCCCGTTTGACCCACCTGCGCGTCATGGCCCGCAGTACGGTCTTCCGCTTTCGTCAGGCGCAACAAGACCCGATCCAGATCGGACAGCAACTGAAGGTTGGGGCGGTGGTGATTGGCCGACTGTCCCAACACGGAGACACGATCCAGGTTGAAACCGAGATGGTGGACGTGAGCAACGGCGCGCAGATATGGGGCGAGCAATACCGGCGCAAGGCGTCGGATATTGCGACGGTGCAGGATGACATTGCGTCCGACATCTCCGGCCAATTGCGGCTCACGCTCACGGGCGAGGAAAAGAAGCGAGTCGCGGCGCATGCCACCGAAAACAACGGAGCCTTCCAGCATTACGTGAAAGGCAACTTTTATCTCGAACAGAGAACACGAGAGGGGATGCATCAGGCGGTGGACCAGTACAGCCAGGCAATCGCCGCCGATCCGAATTACGCCCTAGCCTTTGCAGGCCTGGCCAAAACCTATGCGCTCTTGCTTGATCGGGAATGGATGTCAAGCGGCGAAGCTGTACCGAAGAGCCGCGAGGCGGCACAGCGCGCCATCGCGCTCGATCCGGGCCTGGCTGAGCCCCACACTGTACTGGCAGACTTGAAGGAGACAATAGAGTGGGATTTCGCGGGGGCCGAATCCGAGTACAGCACTGCTATTGCTTTGAATCCGAACGATGCGACCGCCCATAGTTGGCACTCGGTGTTGCTGGAAAACATGGGTCGATTCCCGGAGGCTTATGCAGAAATTGAAAAGGCCCTCGCACTCGATCCCGCCTCTCCGCAGATAACGGCGAACCACGCCCGGGTCCTTGTCCACTTACGAAGATATGATGAGGCGCTGGCCGAGTTGAACAAACTCATCGCGACCAACCCGGACTTCCCCGTTTCTTACAATGTTCGCGCCTTTGCGTATTGGCGCCTCGGGAATCAGGATGCCTTCGCGTCCGATCGAATCACCGAGATGAAAAAAGGCGGGCTCTCTGGACGCGCCACCGCCTTTGCAGAGGGTTATCGCAAGGCAAAACTGAAGGGGGCCGGCACTGCACTGATTGAAGAACTGATGAGTGAATCGCAAAGGGAGTACGTTTCACCTTATGAGATCGCCTCTACCTACGCGCTCATGGGCGAGCGCGATCCAACGTTCGAGTGGCTGGAAAGGGCCTACACCGAGCGGTCGGGGCGAATGGAATACATAAAGACCACCTACTTGTTCGACAATGTTCGCTCCGACCCCCGCTACCTCGGTCTGCTGCGCCGCATGGGACTGCCCGAATAGAGGCAAGAGGTTTCTCTATCCGTTGATCGCCTAGCGTCTTTCAGTTGTTGCTATCAGGCGTGTTACGCCAATTACTTCTGGTTCTCATCCTTGAGAATCGGACAACCGTCCCCCTGCCTTCCGAGTTACTCTCAACTGCTTCCTGGGATTCAGAGAACGGCCGGGCGCAGGGCGGGCGGCATTGGTTGGACGACTCTCCCCTGCGGCGAGTATGATCCCCTGTTATCGAAATCTTCCAAAGAACGCGCGAAAAGCCGCTTTCCGCTGAGTCGACCAGACTCCCGACGAGGACGATATGCTTGATCTCTCCACGACCTACCTGGGGCTGAAGCTCCGCACTCCGTTGGTCTCCTCTGCATCTCCATTGACGCAGGACATCGACAGCATCCGTCGACTGGAAGATTCGGGAGCATCGGCCATTGTTTTTCATTCTCTCTTCGAGGAGATGGCGCAAGACGCGCAGTCCGCGCCTGCGCGCCCTGCGCTCGATCGTTACCTGAGCCTTCTTCGCAAGGCAAAGGAGGCGGTCCGCGTGCCCGTGATCGCCAGCCTCTGCGCTAGGACGCTGAAGGGATGGACCGAGTACGCCCAGCAGATCGAGCAGGCCGGCGGAAATGCCCTCGAACTCAACCTGTATCAGGTTCCCAGTCAGGCGGACGTTGCGGGTTCTGAGATCGAAGAGGGATATGTGGAGGTGGTGAAGGTGTCGAAATCAGCGGTGAAAATCCCCATCGCAGCCAAGCTGACGCCGTTCTTCACCAGCATGACCAACATGACCAAGCGCTTCGACGCTGCTGGAGCAGACGGTCTGGTCCTGTTCAGTCGCTTCTATCAACCCGACATGAACCTCGACACCCTGGACATTCAACCCAACGTCCTGCTCAGCACTTCGGAGGCGCTACGCCTTCCCCTCACGTGGATTGGCATGCTTTACGGCCGGATCAAGGCAAATCTTGCTGGATCAAGCGGCGTCCACATTCCGGACGATGTCGTGAAGTTGCTTCTGGTTGGCGCGGACGTAACCATGGTCTGTTCGGCCTTGTTACGCCACGGGATCGGCCATCTCGGCGATCTCGAGGCTGGGCTACGCCGCTGGATGGAGAAACACGAATACGAGTCGGTCGCCAATCTCAAAGGGAACCTCAGCCAATTGCGCTGCCCGGACCCGGCTGCGTTCGAGCGAGCGCAGTATGTAAACGCTGTGAAAGCAATCCAGAACGTCGTGCTCACGGGCCGCGAGGCTTGGAGAATTCTCAGCGGCGAGTGAGCGCGCATACCGTTTACTCAAAGGCTGGCCGATGAAAACTCGTAGGGCTCCAGTGTCACTACGTCTCCCTTGGATGAAGACTTCTCGGTTGCGACCTGGCTCTTCGCCGATGAGAACCCGTGCTGGCTCAAATCAAGGTTCACTTTCTGCTCCGCTCCTGACATGTTCAGGGCCACATGACAAAACGGGAGTTTTTCAACACCCACAGGCGATTACACGTTTCTACCTGCGTGTGGGCATTTTGAGTGAAATGGCAATATTGCGCCACCTGACTCTGCAGGGCTGAAGTTCAGCGGCGGCTTCGAATGCTCTCACGTTGAAGTACATTAGGTTGAAGGCCGCTATGCGGGACTACGCTGCTTTGGCCAAGCTGTTTGCTTTCTCTTCCCACTCTGGGGCGTTCAAGCCCATCACGAGCAGCCACAGGAATACCGATCCTTCCACGAGGAAGGCGGAGGCCATAACGTAGGGGGACAAATAGTTTGTGAGCGTCGGTGACAGAAAGGTCAGCCAACACAAGCCCGCGATCGCCGTCAGTGCACTCAGGAACCGAGGCAGGAAGGTCGACTTGAGAATCAGGTAGCTGAGCAGGATCCAATAGAATCCGTGAAATCCGAGGCCGATGTTCACGCTGTGAGGTAGAAATTGAAGAAGCAAAATGGTAACTGCCACGAAATTGGAGGACGCCGCCAGCAAAGAAAGGCGCCCGTCCACCGGCTTAAAGATGTAATAGAAGATCAGCGTAACTGCGATCATGCACGAGATCTCTAGAACGCCCGCTGCCACGTGCGCTGCGAGACCCAACCTGCCGCGAGCGAAGAATTCGGTGAATGTTGACGTGAGGACGAGTAACAGAAAAAGGCCACCGGCCATTCTGGCCTTGAAACGCGGTGACGCTTCAGCAATGCGTTTCATCGTCAGTGCTGCACTCATACTCTTTGCTCCTTATGCGAGCGATTGAATCAGGCGTTCATGCAAATCAGAGCCGGTCTTACCGATCAGAAAGCCCAGCTTTCATGCGCGGTGGGCCTGTTCCTTCCATCGTTGAACGTCCACGCCCATCACGAGCAGCCATAGCATCAGCGCTAGTTCCGCGAGGAAGCCGAGCACGAGATTGTAGGGTGACAGATAGTTTGCGAGCGGCGGGAATAGAAAGGTCAGCCATCCCAGACCGGCAAACGCCATGAGCACGCCCAGAATTCGAGGCAGGAAGCTCGACTTGAAAATCAGGTAGCCGATCAGGAGACAATAGACTCCGAAGAATACGAAGCAGATGATGACGGCCACACCGTACAATTCGAGAAACAGAAACGCCAGCGCCCGCAACTGTTCCACCTTAAAAACGCTCAGGTACTGGCTGTCCTCCAAGACGACAAGCGGGGCGAGTTGAAAGAGGCTAGCGAAAGCCAGAATGGTACATCCCACGAGGCTGAAGAACGCCGCGAGTAGAGACAGGCGTCTGTTTACGGGTCTAAACAAGTCGTAGAAGAGAGCCGTGACCGCGACATAGCACGCGGTAGAGATAAGGCCGGTTGCTAACCCCAAGCGAAATAAAGGCTGGTGCGCCAAGATGTTGTTCGCTGTAGACGCGGCGTCGCCATTCACAACAAGCCCTTTAAGGAAGAACATGCCGGATACCGCCGTCAGAAAGTAAAGCAAGTAGACGACACTGGTAATCCTGGCCCGGGGACCGGACGACACCTCTGCAATCCGTTCCACCATTACAGCTGTGCTCATATGGTTTTACCCGCGAGGAGATTCGCCATCTGGGATCACAGTACCAATCCTGTCAGTCAGCTGTCTGAGCTATTCTGCACACTTCGAAATGTTGATTCGCAGCGTGTGAGTCCAAGCTGGGCGTGATCCCGAAGATCCGGAGTCTTACGACGGTTCCTATTTCTGGCTTGATGGCGTATCAGGCAGCGTACACTGTTGCTCACCGATAATCAGGCGATGGCGCTCAAAACCCCTGCCGGGGGACTTTGAGTGAAATGGCGATATTACAACAGCAACCACACCAGCAGTTTGCGGGCGTCGCCGCAGTCACATTTGGTAGAAGCCTAAACACAGCACAAAAGTGATTTAGTTCCCCAGGGGTGAGCGGTATAATTGTGTTTGAACGTGGAGTGAGGGGAGGTGTCTATGTCTCCGCCTCGCAAGTCCCAAGTTTCAACGAAAATCGCCCGGCAAGCGCCGATTGATCTGATATCCCAAACAATGCGGAACTCCGCGATTCCGCGTCGAGCTTCCAAGAACAGCCGCGAGTTCGATGCCCAGTCATTCCTAGCCACGATCGGCGAGGGCAGGAAAGTTATGCTCTTTCCGAAGAAGCACACCATCTTCACGCAAGGGGATCCCGCAGACACCATTTTTTATCTGCAGACGGGCAAGGTAAGACTCACCGTTGTCTCCAAGACTGGCAAGGAAGCGACAATCGGCATATTGAGTGATGGGAGTTTCTTCGGCGAAGGTTCGCTTGCAGGCCAACCTCTCCGCATGGGTTCTGCAACCGCCATGACGGATTGTGCTGTTCTGAGAATTGAGAAAAGGGCCATGGTTCAGACGCTCCACCGGGAACAAACACTTTCCGATTTGTTCGTGGCATATTTGCTGTCGCGCAATATCCGTTATGAAGAGGATCTGGTTGACCAACTGTTTAATTCCAGTGAGAAAAGATTAGCCCGTATGCTTCTTCTGCTCGCTCATTTTGGCAAGGACGGTGTGCCTGAGACCGTCATCCCCACGATCAGTCAGGAGACTCTGGCAGAAATGATCGGCACCACCCGTTCCAGGGTGAGCTTTTTCATGAACCGCTTCAGAAAATTGGGATTCATTCACTACAATGGCGGGTTGCAAGTCCACAGTTCACTTCTCAACGTCGTGCTCCACGACTAAATCGCCCGCCCTGAGCAATTGAGCAATATTGAACAGACGAGACACGATGCGTGTCCTAACGTGGAGGAACTCTGGAGTCCCCAGCGGCGTCGCCGCTTCCAAAGGTCTTAGCTTTTGCAGAAGTCAGGAGCATATGAATGAAATCAGATCGCAAGCTTGGGTGGCCTGCTTTGAAAGTGCTTTTATGGAGCTCGATCCTAAGAGACTGATTGAGCGCATCGACACGGCCGAGGCAGCAATCGATGCGCGGCTCTTCGATTTACGGAACGACAGTGACCATCATGAAGAACGAGTGCTGATAACCGACGCGCAACGTACTCTACGATCCCTGCGCAAAATGAAATGAGACTAGTGCCCAGTCACTTGTCGTAAGCAGGCCATTACGCGTTTCCACCCTGTGAGCTGGGTTGTGAGTGAAATGGCGATGTAACGCCAATCCATCTCAGACCAAAGAGTGTGATTGCAGATGCAGATATGATTCAGAGAAGGAAGGAATCTTACCCAACCGAGGTTTGTGCCATGTGAAATGCAGTCAGGCGCAAGCGGGAAGCGAATTCCGCCGCTGCTACCACGGATATATCACGATATCGGAAATATCAAGTTTCGCCGCTGCATCCACAAAGAAACACGCGCGGCGAGTTGTACTCACCGCGCGTCGAGAGCTGTCTTTGCAAGTAGTGACCTTACTTGGCGGGATCTCTCTGCGTCGAGACCGCTGCCGGACAGGCGGAAACCTTCGAACCTAAGAATGTTCCCGCAGTGTCGGTCGAACCATCAATGAAGAATTCGACCTGGCGGCCTGAAATTTTGCTCCCGGACAGGATTCTCCCTTTATAGGAGAAGATGAAGGTTCCATCGGCAACGCCGTGAATGATCACTTCGTCACCAGTGACATAGTAGGTGCCCGACCAGCCGAGAGAATAGCTGGGAACGGTCCAAGTCCCGCTGTTGGAATAGCCCAGCACTCCGCCGGTATTGGTGAACACGAAGCACCAGGTATAGAAAGAGCCCAAGCTCGGCTCCTCATAGGCGGTGATGTTGTACGATCCCTGAAAAAGCGGAACAGGTGGATCTGCGGCGAATGCAGGGAGGCTAACGCAAAACACCAGAACTGCCAGACACACGAATGTGCGTTTCATATTGTCTCCTTTTAAGGTGCTGTCTTAGGGCCCAGGATGACGGGAAAGGGAAAGCGCAGGAAACTTCGCCCCTCGGCGAAATCTCACGGGAGACTGCTCGTTCTCCTTCCGGGGGGAACTCGTTGGCGCGGATTATTGGGCAATCCGGCGCGCGTGTCAAGAGGCAAGATTAGCAGTCGGTGCAAGCTTTTGCACAGACGGTTTCTTTCAGCAACTCGCCGTTACACCGAATAGTAGTTCCGTCAACTTTTGATAACAGGCGATTACACGTTTCGACCCTACGGGCTGGATTGTGAGTGAAATGGCGATTTTACGTCAACAGGCCTCTTGAGCTACTACCAACTCGACGGCTTTTATTGACTTGCGTGTTCTGAAGACATAAGATTTCGCCCCAACTGGGGCGTATGAATGACAATGGAGCACCCCGGAAAAGGACTGACTCCCATGCCCAAGCTCAAAGCCAAAAACATCATGGTGAACTATGACCAACAAGGGTCTGGAGAGCCGCTCATTCTGATTCCCTTCTTGGCTGCTGATCACGCCTGTTATGCCTTCCAAGTGGCCGAGTACGCCAAGCATTTTACCTGCATCTCGCTTGACCTCCGTGGGACAGGTGAAACGGACACACCCAAAGGCCCTTACTCCACCGAACTTCTCGCCGAGGATGTCGCCGCTTTCATGCAAGCCTTGGGTATTCAGAAAGCACACATCTCGGGTCTGTCCCTCGGCGCGGCCATTGGGATGTGGCTGGCGGCGAAGCACCCCGACAAGGTTCAATCCTTGTCGCTGCATAGTGCTTGGCCGAAGACGGACCTCTTCGTCAAGACTCTTGTCGAAGGATGGCAAATAGTGGCCAAAGCGTTGGACAGTGTTCCCGAGATGGTCATTCTTGCGCTCTTCCCTTGGTGCTTTACGCCTGACCTGTATGTCGCGAAGCCTGATTACATCCAGTCATTGTCCGCCTTTGTGAGAAGCCGGCCAGCGCAGTCGGTGCCGAGTTTCATGGAGCAGTCGCAGGCAGTAATAACTCATGACGCGGAGGCACAACTCGCAAAGATCACAGCGCCTACGCAGATCACATTCGGACGCTACGACTTGGCGACCTCGACTCGTTTTGCGGATCGGATGCGTGGCAGCATTCGCAATTCTGAGCTGATGATCTTTGACGGCTGTGCGCATGCGCCGATCTATGAGCGGGTCGAGGAGTTCAATCAGCAGACCCTACGGTTCTTGCAGCGCCAAACGGGAACCCGCGCCGCATAGTGAGCGGAACAAACCAGATCGAGAACCAATCTTCGATGGTTGACACTATCAGGCGGTTTCACTCAAAACCACCCGGCAAGGGCTTGATGAGTGAAACGGGATGTTACGCCAACTGACTTGATGCTGACGTGGATTTGCGGCACAAAATTCCGCCTTTGTTTTTGCCCTCGTCTAAATGCGCGTCTGATCTGGACCGGGCGTCCTGATTGTTCGACTCCAACATGGGTTAGCTCGGTGATGCGGATCACTGCGTGCCATTCAAGCTGAAACCTATTCTGAACTTGATTTTCTGGAAACGCCTCACCCGAGTCGCACAAAGGAGAGATCTTATGAATGACTTAAGGATTGCACGTGTAACAGGATTGTGCGCACTCGGGTGTGTCGCCCTGACTTGGGCTCAGTTCCCTCTGTGGATGGTTGGCACCGCACCTTCGGTCTACGATGGTAGCGGATTCGCACGTCATCTATTCGATATTCACTACGTGGCCTTGACTCGCATCCTGCTGGATCAAGGGATCTATATCTGCATGATGATCTTCGCGGCAGGCTTTTCCCATTTGGTGCGCCGAGCCAAACCCGGGAGCGAATGGCTTGGCGGACTCACATTCGGAGCCGCCGCAGTATGGCTCGGAGTGACGCTGGTAGCTGACGGTCTTGAAGGTGGAGCAGTCCTCGACACCCTGCGTGGTGGGGCTGACCCGTCCGTTGTGCGCGCACTTGTGCAGGGAACGATCCTTATTTACAACGGTTCGATCGCGTTCGCGATCACTGGGCTATTTCTCGGGGCTGCCGGCTGGGCCACCTTCGACAGCGGCGTCCTACCGCGATGGACTGGGTGGATCGCCTATGTGGCCGCCGTGTCCTGTGCCGTGTCGATCCCAGCAATGTTTTTCGGCCCTGTCAGCCCTGCAGGGTTCTACAACGCCGGAGGTTGGGGGCCAGCCATCATCGCTAACTTCCCCCCATTGATCTGGTTCTTAATCATCGGAATCATCCTGGTACGAAACCGGAGCGGACGAGTCCAGGAGTCGGTTCGTACCGCTGCTGTCGGAGCTCGATGAGCTTGACCCAGAAAGTTTATGCCGCCACTGCAAAGAAAATCCCGAGGGCTGCGACAGCTAACAAACCGGGCCGCTCCTTTCAAGGCACAAGAACTGTCTGCTGCTAGCTAGTAGTGGTGGCCAACTGGGTTTTTTTGAGCGTAATGGCGATTTATCGCCAATCGACCGATCTGGGGATTACGGGTGCAACGGTCGATCCTTTGTGATCCATACGCGGTCGAGATGCGGAGTCATGCGCAGTTGCCCAGTGCTGAGTTCACACTTCTCTCCCGGAGCGGCCCCACAAGTCGGACACTGAACAGCGAGCGCCTGCTTTGGGCTGAGTTCTTTTGTCACGCAAAACCTCCACGTACAAAAGGGTCGTCCATAGACCAGTTCCGGGGAAGCCTATCTGGACGGGTCTACGCCCTCCTGACGACGGACATGGGCCGATTTTGCAGAAAGGCGCTGATGAGTGCGCTGTTTATTTGCAAGCCGCCGTTGTAGCTCACGAAGCCCTTCTTCTTGAACGCATTCATAAATTTGCTTACCCTTGCGCGGGTGGTACCAACCATCTCCGCGAGGGTTCCTTGGCTCACCTTGAGGGGGTTCTCTGGCTTTGATTCCTTGGTTATTTGCCCAAACAACAACAGAACCCGTGCCAGTCGCTTTTCGCTGAAATTGAAGAATTGATCTGCCAGGTCTTCCTCGACTCGAATAACTCGGGAAAGCAGATACGCATTAAGCAACGCTGCAAACTGCTTGTCGTGCTTGAGCATGCGAAGCGTGCTCTCCTTCTGCAAGCGAGTGATATTGGAGGGCCCAATTGATCGCGCCGTGTACATCCGCAGAGATTGTCCGCCCAGACAGCCTTCGCCAAAAAAACTACCCCGCAGCAGGACGGCGATTATTGCTTTTTTGCGACGCGTAGCGGCCATCGTGAGCTTCACCGTACCGGTCTGGACATAGAAAACTGCATCGGCTTTGTCACCTTGCGAAAAAATGATCTCGTTGTCTCGGAAGCTCCGCAAAGTCATCGCAGAACCGAACTTTTTGCGGAAAACTGTGGAACTGAAACCGAGAGTTTGTTCAATCGCCATCCGTCTCCTCGGTACAAGCAATTCAATTGGGAGTACCGTCCCCGTATAGAAAAATAAATCATATGGCGCGGGAATCTGGCGTCGATGGTCAATAAAGCTCATACACAATTGCACACGGTATCAACGTGGTAATCTCGGGCAAACTCCTCTGACCCGAGGCTCCATGGCAGGATTTGCGCAAGGCTTGGTCTGCGAAATCAAGGCGATTTCACTCATCAAGACCCAATGATCAAGATGTGTGATCCCCGTCACAGCACTATGGTGTGAATAGAACGTAATGTCCCCACTCGGCCAATTAGGGTTTGCCCACATGTCGGATCCACTTGCGGACACAACTGCACGTCTGGAACGACTGGTGGAACAGGCAATGAAAGAGACCGATCCCGACAAGAATGACGAACTCTGTGCGGAAATCTGGCGAGTCCTACGTGAACGGGACGAGGTAAGAAAGGCGCTGCGCGTTGCAAGCCGGGACGTTTGACGAAATCAGCCATAGCGCTCGGAATGCAGATCAGGCTGCGCCGTCTCTGAGAAACTGGGCGAAAGAACGGATTGATTTCACCTTCTCTTCCCGCAATCCGCGCAGGTCTTCCTCTCCAAGTCGATTTTCGTACAAGAGTCTTCCCAACACATCTTTCAGTCGCGAACCACGAGCGTCGTATTTGCGGTCGATGTCTTTACGGCGTTCGGTCAGGTACCGTTCCAAGTCCCATAGATCGTCCGCTCTGTTGATCCGGTTGGCCATTTGCTTTGCTTCCTGCATCACCTCGTGAAGCTCCCGCTTCAGAGCAGCGTCGAAGGCTTTGCGCGCGA
>Ga0070730_10003985_pt1 | contig 13085 bp, 14 predicted proteins | sample Coa_R1_3_FD_66447 | JGI IMG/M metagenome (GOLD analysis project Ga0070730, IMG submission 66447) | Surface soil microbial communities from Centralia Pennsylvania, which are recovering from an underground coalmine fire - Coalmine... | ecosystem: Environmental > Terrestrial > Soil > Unclassified ...
TGCCGCGATAGGTGATGTGGGCCGGTTGACTTGTTCAGGTGCGTGCGCCGGGCGTGGGCCGACGAGGTCTATGGCAAGCAGTGTAGCATGATCACGGGGGATGTGCGACGGTCAGGAACGGGCAATGACGGACGCGAGACATGACGGGCAGGACGTATGGGTGGGCGGGCCAGCCAGCAATGGCGGGAATGATGCGAGAATGCCTTTACAGGACAGAACGCGAGGCATGCCATGCGAACGGCGACGGATGCTGAGAAAAAGGGCGCGGCTGGTCTGATGGGCGGCTTATTGATTACCGGCTCGTCCGGCGCGGAGCGTACGACGGTGGAGGCGGCTCGCCTGGAAGATGGTCTGCCGGCGTGGTGGTACAATAGCCGTCGGGCATTCCACGATGTCGTGTGGCGCATGAGAGCGGTTCATATCGGTGGCGGGTACGAAAGGCGCATAGGCAGCATGAGCAACAGAAAAGAAATCACTAGAGCGTATAAAGAGCGCAAGCTCCGTGGCGGTGTGTATACGATCACCAATACGGTGAATGGGAAGTATCTGATTGGGCATGCCGCTAACATGGCGAGTGTGCGAAACCACTTTCAATTCGCGGTGACGACCGGCTCGGCTGTTCATCCGAAACTGCGGGACGATTGGGCAACGCTGGGAGGGCAGGCGTTTCGGCTGGATGTGCTGGAGGAGCTCGAACAGGGGCCTGAACAGAGCCAGGCGGACTTTCTGGATGAGCTGAACACGTTAGAGCAGTTGTGGAGTGCGCACCTGGGCACAGCAACGGTGTCCCACAACTCATCTTATAAATAGGTGGTAAGCTGTATCTCGTAGGAGGATGCGCAGCCCATGGGCCTAACGGACGAGCGGTGAACGGTGTTGGAGTTGCTCATTGGCGAGGCGCCGCTTGCGCCGCCTCGGCTACGCCTCACGAGGTGACCCTCGTCGCGGCCACCTCGACTCTCGTTCTATAGACGACCTGCCTGAGCGCGGGTCGCAGCGTAGTGGAAATTGGACGATGCGCGAAGTTCTGACTATTCTGTTTGCAGCCCTACTCGGGGTAGCGGTCCCGCTGCTCGGCTGTCAGCACCGGCGGAGTTTATGAGATACTTTGGAGTACCCGGTTGATTTTGGGTTCTTTGACCAGATAGAGAGCGACCAGCTTCATACACTGAGCGCGATAGCCGCAAGCAGCGCGCCTGAGCAGCGTTTCATCGCCGCATCAGTTCCCCACCTCCGGGTAGCCACTCTAACCGGTCGCCTCGATTTTCGTTTATACTACACGACAGACACCCCCGGGGGTATGTTGAACCGCCCATTCGCCATGTGGTTCGGCGACTGGAGACGATACGCGTGAGAGACCAAGAGGCCATACACGTCCTGGAAGCAGTTCAGCACCACCCAGTACCCGCGGAATGGACCGTCTTTCATGCCGACGTGAGGTATTCCTTTAAGAGGGGAGCGTTCTGGTTGTTTGTCGCGCTCCTATCCGCTCGTGGCATCTGGATGGTGAGGTATTACTTACAGCAACCGTATTTGAATGACTCAGGAGAGATGAAGCTCGTATTTGTGGTGTTGGCGGCCGTCCTGTTGGGGTGCCTAGCAATGGCTATCTATTGGCTCTGGTCACTGCGTGCGGTGCGCAATCAGGTGCTGGTCATCACGCCGAATGGATTCGCCACCACCTGCCGCCCAGGTCCATGGAATCCGCAACGCTTCACGGTTGCCTTTGACGACCTGTTGAGCCTCACCGCCAGGCGCGCCGTGTCCGATCACCAGAAATGCCTGGAATTGTGCTTTACCACTCCCGTGGTCTCCCTGCCAGACTATTGGTTTATTCCCCCACAGTTTGCCGAACAAGATGCCATTGCCCAGGCAATTGTTGAAGCCTACATGCGTTATCGGCACATTCCCCCGCTTCAGCCAGCTCCCACCAGCGTAGGATAAGCAGAGCAGCGTGTGACTCTCGGTCAGCTCCTCGCTGGGGAGGAGCCAGCCCGCATCCAGATTCAGCAGGATCCGGGCGCGCTTGAGCGTGCCGACGTTGGCTTTGCCCCCCTGCGGATAGACCGACAGACGCTCGTGGTGGATGTATAAGCGTTGGACTGGCCGAGGGGGAGGCATGCGGCACTGCCAGGTGTTGGTCCCGTGTACGCGCCTCCACAACATCTCTCTGTCAACAGCGTACTACAAGTCATCTCATAAACTCGTGAACACGTCGCATGGTAGAATGCTTGCAATGCCTGTCTGCTCGACGGGCCACCATGCGCTTTGACGAAACGAGCACGCCCATGGCCGCAGCGCCCGCTCCGATTTCACTGTACGCGACGCGATGGAAGGCGTTCTTGATGACGCTCTTCTTCGCCGGGCTTCTGCTGGGTGATCTGCTCAGTTATTTCGCTTGGCCCACACCCGCCGTCCAGACGCACCCGTGGTTGTATCAGGAACCGACCAAAACGATCTTTTTCATCGTTTGGACGTTGATTTGTGTCCTCATGCTCGCGTTGGGTCTGTATTGGACACTGACCACACGCCCGCTGCTGCAGCTGAGTGCAACGAGCTTGATCTACCGCCCGTTTCCACGCCCCACCCGCACCATTGTCTGGGATAATGTCGAGTGGCTCACCGCCTTCCCCAGCAGGGGGACGAGGCAGAGGAGCCCTGCGAGGATCCTGACCCTGCGGGTCACGTTCAAGCCTCATCACCTCTTCGCTGACCGCGCACCGCAAAAGCTGCAGCTGGATATCAACCTGCAACTGCTCTCGCTCTCTGCCGACGAGGTAACTATTCAGGCGGACCTGGAGTAGAATATCATCGCGATCCGCATGAAGTCCGGATCCCGGAGCATTCGGCGCGTGGTCACGTGCGGCGCGCGGCTACGCCCGCGCCGACGCGGACGGTGTGCGTCGCGCCGGTGCGAGACGCGCACTGGCCCGCAAGTGAACCATGATCCACATCGACTTTGACGCTGCCGACTGCTTGCCTTGCCCGGCCCGGGCACGCTGCACCCGGGCTCACACCGGCACCGGCGCGTGCAGTCTCACCGTGCAGTCTCACCGTGCAGTCTCACCGTGCAGTCACGTGCCGAGTGGGAAGCGCTGGTGACCTGCCGCGCACGGCAGCAGACGCCGGAGTTTGCCGCCCTCTATGCCCAGCGGGCGGGAATCGCGGGCACCCTCTCTCAAGGCGTACGGGTGTTTGGTCTTCGCCAGGCTCGGTATCGCGCGCTGGCCAAAACGCAGCGGCACCACTACGTGGCGACCGCCACGGCCACCGATCTGACCCGCCTGGCTGAATGGCTCAACGACGGATCTCGCGCTGCCACGCGGCGCTCTCATTTCGCTCGAGTAGCCGTTGCCTGATCCTGCAGGATCAGGCAACGATATCGTGTCGCACGACGTGACCGTGCGGTACTGTCCAGGTTTTTGTCGAGATATGCTCTTGCGGAGGGCATGTGCGCGAGGTAGGTTCAATACGCCCCACAGCGTGTGGCTGACACATGTGGCTGACACATGGGCAACACCGTCGTGATGGGGGCACAACACGATGTGAGGGAACACCTGCGAACGGTGAGGCGAGAGCCACCGGCCAGGACGAAGAACGGATGAGACCATGAGCGCGAGTGAGACTCTGCAGACGGTGATCTCGGCCATCGAGGCCAATGACTTCGCGCGGGCGCGGAGCTACCTGACGGACGACTTTACCTTCGGTGGCGCGGTTCCGCAGCCGATCGGCCCGGACGCCTGGCTGAGCATCCACAAGGCGATCAACGCCGCCATGCCGGACTATTCGTTCAACGCGCGTGGCATCCACGACGAGAACGGCGGCGCCGTCGGGCAGATGCAGATCACGGGCACGCAGACCAACGAGCTCACCCTGCCAGTGCCAGGCATTCCGGCGATCGCGCCGACGGGCAAGCGCGTCTCCCTGCCCACCGAGAACCTCACGGTGACGGCGCGCGGCGACAAGCTCGCCAGCATCAAGGTGAGCGAGGTTCCGGGCGGCGGTCTGCTGGGCGCGCTGGCGCAGTTGGGCGTGACGGTCCCGGGGCAGGTCTAGAGGGCATCTGAATAGGCTCTGGGCTCTGGGCCTGGGCCTGGACCCTGCAGCATACCTGAAGTATATGGCCTATGTCGCGTGGCTACTGTGTCAGCGCTGATTTCCTAGATGCATCCTCCGTGAGGACGCGACCCGCTCCTGGCCTCCTGGGCTCCTGGCTGCCGCTGCAGAGCCAGCCGTTCAGTCTGTCGTGCTGGTCGCGAGCGCCGAGCGAATACGGCTCGGCAGGGTGTCGTAGCGTTAGGCATGCGACGGATACGCGATGGAGGACGTCAGATGCGTTGGCTTCCACGCCCCAGGAGGCAGCGGCTTCACCTGCCACGAGAGTGTTGATGGTACCTCCTGGGCATGGGAGTGGCGGCACGTTTGGTATCGAGGCCGCGACGGTGCCGGTGACGCCCAGCAGCCTCGAAGGGCCCTGCCTCGATTTCTTCCCAGGCATGGCCGGTTTTCCCACCGATACGGGGTTCCCCGCTGCGGCTGGCCACGCTACGTTCACGTCCGTGTTCGTAGAGCCCGAAGCACGAGGCTCATTCCCAATCCACGTCAACCAAATCCCCTAGGCAGGCAGTGAAGACCTCCGACCGGCTCCGCCTCCATCCCCGCTGGGGATCCCTACCCGTCCAGGGTGCGGCCGCGCGTCGCACACGTTTGTAGGAGGAAGTGTTATGTCCACTGAATCTGTAGGAGCAAGTGTTATGTCCACAGAAGATGAGGTCCGTCAGACATCGGATCAGTTCTATGCAGCGGTCAATCGCCTGGTCGGCGGCGCTGCCGGCACGATGGACGAGGTCTGGGCCCACAGCGCCGACGTCACCGCGATGCACCCGCTGGGCGGGCGACAAGTCGGCTGGGACCAGGTGCGCGCCTCGTGGGAGCAGGTCGCCCAATTAGCCTCGGGCGGGCAGCTCCGCCTGCAGGACCCGCTGCTCCGCGTCGTGGGCGATCTGGCCTACGAAATGGGGACGGAATCGGGGCAGGCGACGCTGGCGGGAGAGTCGGTTCCTTTCGCCCAACGCGTCACTAACATCTATCGCCGCGAGGGCGGGACCTGGAAGCTCGTGCATCACCACACCGACGTCTCACCGGCGATCGCCGCGATGGTCACCCGGTTGCAAGCTGGCAGCATAGGCTAGGCCGGCCAGCCTCGCCGCTGCGGGCCGCCGCCCTCCCTGTCCGAGGGCGGCGGCCAAGCCAGCATCCGCACACGGGGGACAGCCTCCAATCATGAGTTACGCAACGCCGTCAAGGCCAAGGCAAAAACGATGCTGATTGCGTAACGTACCTATTCAGGCGGACCGGGAATAGAGCAAGGCGCCTTTTCTCTGCTCACTCACATGCGATGCCGGTGATATGGCGTCCCATCTGGCCCTGTGGCCGACGACGAGCCGACCAACAACCGACCGAAGGAACGCGCCCTGCCGCCGTCCCAAGTGATGCAGCAGGCAACATACCAGTGATGTGGAAGGCGTGCGCCGCGTGGGCCACTTGGTCACCGGGACGTCGACGCTCGGCTGGCCCGAGTCAGATGCCACCCACTGCCCGAGGGCACCTGGCGACCGCTGACATGCGCCTGGAACTTTCACAGCAGGCGCTCCGGTATCAACCGTGGGTCCGCCTGAATAACGTCAGTTCGGGATAAGAGAACCCTCCTGGTAGGCTTGAGTACAAGGACAACGTGCTCAGCTCCAGGAGGTGACCGTCATGAGTATACTCGACCTGTTCTGCTCGGTAGACGAATTCTGGCAGCAGTTCGCGCCGTGGTGGCAGCAGCACTTGCTGGCCTCGGGCGCCAGACAGCGCCGGCGCCCGACGCGGCTGCATCCCAGCGAGATCATGACGATTGCGATCCTGTTCCAGCAGTCGCACTACCGGACGTTCAAGGCGTTCTACACCGAGCACGTCCAGCAGCATCTGCGTGGCGAGTTTCTGCAGCTGGTCAGCTACACCCGCTTCGTGGAACTGCTGCCGACCGTGCTGGTGCCGCTCATCGTCTACCTGTACCATCAGCTCGGTACCTGTACCGGCATCAGCTTCATTGACTCGACGGCGCTGGCGGTCTGCAAGACTCCGCGCATCCACCAGCACCGCGTCTTCGCCTGCGACGCTGCCCGCGGCAAGACCTCGGTCGGCTGGTTCTATGGCTTCAAGCTGCATTTGGTGGTCGACGACCGCGGCGAACTGCTCGCCTTCTGCCTCACGCCGGGCAATGTGGACGACCGCCGGCCAGTGCCGCGCCTGGTCCGGCGACTGTTCGGCAAGCTCTTCGGCGATCGGGGCTACATCTCGCAGGACTTGGCCGCAGACCTCTTGGTGACGCAGGGCCTCCACCTCATCACCAAGCTGCGCAAGAACATGCACAACCGGCTGGTGGACGTCGGCGACAGGCTGCTCTTGCGCAAACGCGCACTCATCGAGACCATCGTGGACGAGCTCAAGAACGTCTGCCAGATCGAGCACTCGCGCCATCGCAGTCCGCTCAACTTTCTCGTCAACCTGATGGCCGGCCTCATCGCCTACTGCCATCTGCCCAAGAAACCGTCGCTGGATCTCGGCCTGCCGGCCCTACCGGCGGCCGCCTAGCTTATCCCGAACTCACGTTGAATAGTTACCCGACGAGCTAATCGAGCTTATTGGCGCCTATCATCACCTGCACACGCTGCGCACTCCCCAGGGGCTGCGCATTGCGATGACCGATCGGTAGAGAGGTCGAGGCGACCACAACCACGACGCGTTCCCTCAGGAACGGTGACGAAGCAAGATGAGCGCACAGCCCAGGTGGACGAAGCCGAGGTAGTTGAGCGCATGCCGCTCATAGCGTACAACAAGGCGGCGGAAATTGCCCAACCAAGCGAAGAGCCGCTCGACCTTCCAGCGGCGTTTGTAGCGGCGCAGCGGACGGCCATCCTGGGTCTTGGGGCGTGTCCGGCCGCGCCGGTGCGGCGCGATCATCTCAACGCCCAGCTCCAGGAGCGCCTCATCAAGGGGATCGGCGTCGTAGGCGCGGTCGCCGATGAGCCGCTCGGGCAGGTCGTCTACGAAGCGGGAGTCGAGGGTTGCGGCGACGAGAGTGATCTCGTGAGGCGAAGCCGCGGCGGCACAGACGGCGAGAGGAAGACCAAAACGGTCTGCCACTGCCATGAGCTTCGAACCTTTGCCCCGCTTGGTCGTTCCCACACACCCTCCCTTTTTTTCGCCACCACGAAGGTGCCGTCGATGAAGCATTCAGACAGATCCAGCTTGCCGCGCTCCTTGAGGTCCCGGGCGAGGCCTTCCAGCACCCGTTCCAAGGTGCCGTCGCGGACCCAGCGTTGGAAGCGGCGGTGGCAGGTCTGGTACGGCGGATACCGCTCCGGTAGATCGGCCCACTGCGCGCCGGTGCGCAGGATCCAGAGGATGCCGTTGAGCACCTCCCGGCTGCTGCGCCAGGGCCGCCCCCGGCCATCTGCCCGTCGCGGCATGTCGCCGATGAGCGGCTCTAATACCTTCCATTGCTCATCCGTCAGGTCCATGGGCTGCTGCATCCTCCCGTTCGATGCAACATATCACCCATTTATGAGATGACTTGTAGAGACGAACGCGAGTGGACGCGATGTGACCGCTCGAACTCCGTTATCCCTTCGTGCGTATGCAGGGCATGGTAAGATATCCTCATCGCTGCTCGCGTGGCGCTCGTATGCTGGTTGCGCCGTCGCGTGCGGTGGATGGCCTACCGAACGGCCATGATCTTGCGGCATGCGCGATGGCGGCGGGCGCGCGAGTGGATGGCGCGCACGTGCATTTGGCGCGGTGGTTTGGCCCCGAATGGGAGGCGGAGAACGTTGGAGAGACGACTACACTATTGCTCGCAGTGCGGCAGCCCGGTGGATGAGCAGGCGAGCGCCTGTAGCACCTGTGGCGCCGCGCTCTCGTTGCCTTCTTTCCCACCGGGGCGCGGGCTGCTGGAAGCGATGCCTGCCACGGATGGAGCGAGCGCCAGTGGCACGGCGGCGGCCGAGGGGGGCGCGGCACAGGGTCCGCTGATGCCGCCGAGTTGGTCATTCTCAACAAGCGGCGATGCTGGTGATGCCGTGCCGCGGGACGGCGCTGTCCCGCCGACGCCGTCCGGTACGCCAGTGGCGCCAGCCGCGCCGGCACAGCAGCCTGCCGCGCCGGTCTACGCCTATCCGTATCCGTATCCGTTCGCCAATCCCAATCCCAATCCCTATGCGGGTGCGGCCGCATACCCGCCTGCTAGCTGGCAACCGGCGGCATATCCGAACGCGTCGCCGCCGTATACTGGCGTGACATCCGCGCCTGGGTATCCGACTTATCCGCAAGGGCTACCGGCGTTTTCCGCGCCCAATCCGCCACCTGGCAGCGCTCAAAATGGCAATCAGCCATATGGCTACGGCGCGTATGGGGCTCCCGCGTTTAGCTATCCGTATACCTATCCGTATGCCTATCCAGTGTATCCGGTGTACTGGAAGCCGCGCCGGGCGCCCGGCGAAACGCACGCGCTTGTCGTCTCGTGGATCGTGACGGTATTCGGCGGCCTCTCGATTCTTTGTGGAATGATTTTTGGGCTGGTGATTGGCCTGTTAGCGGCGGTGCCCACGGGTGAAGGACTGGCGACGCTGGCAGTGTTGGTTGAGCTGACGGTAGCGCCGATCGTGGCCGGTGGCTTCGCGGTGTACTATGGCATTCGCGGCATCTTACGCAAACCGTCGCCGCGTTTCAGCATTCCCAGCCCGCTGTTCTTTCTCGCGCTTACGGTGCTGGTGCTGGGTGCGGGTGTCGTGTTCTGGCATCTCACGCCGGCTCCTGGATCGCCGGGGCTGATTCTACCGCTGGTCTTTCTCGCGGGGATTCTGCCGGCGTTCACGATTCTGGCGTTTACCGCGCGCCGGCTGGGTTTACCCTCCACGCGCCGGCATGTCTGGATGTCGCTATTGTATGGGCTGACGCTTGCGCCGCTGCTCGCGATCATTCTAGAGGTGATCGCCCTGGTTGTGGTTAGCCGGATCAGCGGCGTTGGGTCCGCGTCGTTGGGAGTGCCTAGCAATTCGGCATCCGATCCTCTGCTGCTCATCGTTCTGCTGCTGACGGTTTCGCTGGTGGCGCCGGTTGTAGAGGAAGGCGTGAAGCCGCTGGGCGCGGTGCTGCTGATGCGGCGCCTGCGCACACCGGCCAGCGCATTCCTGTTAGGTATGGCTGCTGGCGTCGGCTTTGATATCTTCGAGACCATCGGGTATATCGGACAGGGGCAGGCGGACTGGATCACCATCGCTATCGAGCGCGTGGGGGGAGGTCTCCTGCATGGCGTGGGCGCGGGAATGGCCACGCTGGGCTGGTACTATCTCATCAATGGCAGGGGTGTTTCGCGTCGCTGGCTGCGCGGCATCGGCTGCATTCTGTATGCCGTCGTGCAGCATGCCATTTTCAATGGCGTCTTTGTCGTGACCCTGATACCCGGCCTGGGAAACTGGCTCTCGCAGTCGTGGTATATCGGCCGGCTGCCCTTCCAGAACGCGGATTTCCTTGACCTGGCGCTCTACGTGCTCATCCTGTGGCTGCTCTACGTCGTGACTGGCCGGCTCGGTCGCGGCGCTCGCCCGCCTGCCACTGTTACGCCACTGCCGGAGGCGAATCCACCAGCGGAGACGATAGATGACGCCGGGTCAGCGGCGGTAGGAAGTGGTGCGCGATAATGTATCCGGCGAATGGCTCATACAACCCCTACAATCCCTACAACCCGTACAATCCGTACGGCCCCTACAATCCGACAACGGCTTACCCACCACACGCTGCCTACAATCCCTACAGATCGTTCGAGCAGGCGGCAGCCAACGCTGAGCCGGCAGCCGACGCGCGAGCGGCGCGTGGGTTCTGGTCGGGCCGCTTCGGGGTCATTGTTGCCGTTATAGTAGCTGTCGTCACGGTCGCGGCTATCGCAATGGCGGCAGTCGCCGCGCCTTTGCGTGGCGCTCAAGTGGGCGCCACGCCGCCAGCCAGTTTTACGCGGGTGTATGACGCTGTGCTGAGTGACGATGGGAAGTGGGCGGATACGTCGCCCTGCACGTTTACGTCGCAGGGACTTGATGTGACCGGAGGGCTTGGCGGCACCGCGTGTACGTTTCAGCCGAGCGCGGCCGCCGATCTCACGAGCCAGGGTTTCTGGATTGAAGCGACCGTTGCGCCCGCTGCCTCGGTGGCGGGTACGAGTGTGCCACTCATCCTGGTCGGCAACAATGAGCCGATTCTCTTCGATTCGCAGGGCGCTTATTTCATCTATTGCCATGACGACGGTATTGCTTGCGCCCAGGGAACGACTACCGCGTGGCATACGAACGCTTTTGTCGCCAACACGATCTCCGTGAGCTATGATGCTGGTGCGACGACGCTTATGGTCTATGCCAACGGTCAGCTGGTGACCAGCGCACCGTTCACGCAGGGAGGCCAGCCCACGCTGGCACTTGGGGCGGGCGGCGATGGCGAGGCGATATTTACGCATGTGCGTATCTACAGCGCCAGTGGCAGCGCTCGCGCATAGGGGATAGAGGGTGATTGGCCGCTCGCGCGAGCGGCGATGATGGTCTTGTGGACGTAGGGGCGGACACCCGCGTTCCTGCGCGGCGGGCGCGGCAGGCAGCGCCCCTACCCACTCCTTACCCCGATTTGGTATCAGGCGTTCCGGCGCATTTTCGTAAGGGCGTCGAGCGGGGCGGCGACGATGACGTCGTCGTGTGGCTCAACGTGCCCACCATGAGGCGGCAGAACCGCGACGGCGCCGTTGTGCCGAATGCCGGCGACTACGACCGCGTAGCGCTCGGCGATGCTTTCGATGGTGTGTCCCGCGAGCGCGCCGCCGTCGCGCGCGGCTACCGCGCCTACTGAGTAGAGGGTGCCGCCAGAGATGAATGCGTTGCTGACACCGCCAAGGATGGACGCGGCGGCCAGCGTCGGGCTGGCAAGCTCGGAGGTGCTGTATGTGGTATGGATGCCGAAAAGATCCACAAGCTGCCGGGCAAGACTATCGCTGAAGACGCGCAACACGATGTGGACATCGGGACGAATGCGCCGGGCTTCCAGCGCGATCCGCAGGTTGGTGAGGTCGTCGGAGGTGAGGGCGGCGACGACTGACGCTTCTGACAAGCCTGCCGTAAGCAGGATTGCGGCGTCGCGCGCGTCGCCAATCACTGTCTTGACGCCGGTGGATGCGCCGATGCGCCGCGCGAATGATCCGTGCTCGTCGTCGTCGAGATAGACGGTCGTGATTTGAGGAGGTGAGGGCATGGCCGAGAGCCAGCCGACCACGCGGTAGCCCACTTTTCCCAGGCCGCAGATGATGATGTGGTCCCGCTGGTTGGCGGGAAGGGTCATTGGCCCCAAGCCGGGGGCGAGCGTGCTGGAATATCCGGCGGCGTAGAGCGCCCGGATGGCGGGCAGCGTGGCGAGAATGCGAAGATGGTCGCCTGTGGCTACGATGCGGGCGCTATCGGCGCGCAGGGCGGCGCCGGAGCGGTCAATATGCAGCACCCGCACGTGAAAGCGCTCCTCGAATTGGCGTACACTTGGGCCGGGCGTCGCGAGCGTGGGCATTGATAGGGTGGTGACGGCAAGTAGCTGAGAATCCAGAGGCACCACGTGCTCGATGTTGCGAACGGCAGCGGCGGCGGCGAAGGTTGGCGCGGCCAACGCGGAGGCACTAAACGCGGAATGCGGTCCGAAGCGGCGTTCCAGGCCACGGTCGAAGTCTTCGTTGAAGGCGCGAAGAATGACGCGAATGTGCGGATTGGCGGCGCGCGCGGCGAGGGCGATCTCGACATCCGCGAGGTCGCCATCTATGCAGGCGACAATGGCGCGGGCATGAAGCAGGCCGGCCTGGCGCAGTGTCTCGATATCGCGTGCGTCGCCGGTGACGACGGGCACCCGCAGCGCCTGCGCACGCGGCACCAGCTCGCCGTTTGGGTTGCGCTCCACGACAACGGCGCGTGTGCCGGATTCGACGAGCCGTGTTGTGAGGCGCAGCCCCATGCGGCCCATGCCACACACGATGACATGATCGCGCAGGACGGCGGCGCGCCCACGCTCGCGTAGCTCCGGCTGGCGCTTGTTGAAGAATGCCCGTGCCGCGCCCAGTATGCTTTGAATGAAGACGAGCGAGAATAGTACATTGAAGACGAAGAGCGCGGTGCCCGTCTGATCGCTGGAGCGAACGGCGGGATTGAGCGTGAGCAGTCCGATGGCGTCTTGCAGCTCCGTGCCAAGACCACGCACGCCGTGCGTGGCGTAGTAGAGGACGTCGGCGACGACGACGAGCACGATCAGCGACAGTGCTACGAGGGATTCGATCAGGAGCGGCAGCCGCCCGTAGAGATTGGCGCGGAGGCGTTGCCACGGGCTATATCGCTGCCGGAGGAGCTTGCCGCGCCGGTCTGGCTCATGCGCGGGGGCGCCAGTGCGTTGCTGAGTGACCACCTGTGCCATAGAGACGTTCTCCCCTCTCTTGTTTTCCCGCCAGGCCATACCATATCAAGCCGCCAGTAGATACGCAAGGGGGTGTTTGTGGAGGGGACGCTGGATCGTGCGCAACGCGAAGGGGCGCCCAGACGGACGCCCCGATGAAATCATTGATGCTGCTGCGTATCTGATACGCGCGGCGCTGGATCGGTTACATATACATGCGGCGGCTGAGGGTGCGCATGCGGTGGGTGACGACGAACGCGCCAGTGATGAGTGTCAGGAGCAGGGCCAGGACGCCCAGCCCGACGACCATGACGACGACGAATGAGATAACCGCAAGCACGGTGAGAACAAACTTGAGGATAGGTAGCGCCAGCAGAATGACGAGGGCGACGACGAGCCACGGTAGCAGTGAGTGATGTCTGCGCTGGCGAATGGGCGGGCTGTAGCGAAAGACGAATGGCGAGAACGTGCCTTCGTGCGGGTTGGGCGCGCCATCGGCGTCCACCCAATGCAGCGGCTCGCGCCCGCCCGTGCGGTAGAACGCGGCCTCGGGATCGTCCGCGCCGGGATATGCGCGGTCG
>Ga0070730_10003986_pt1 | contig 13084 bp, 9 predicted proteins | sample Coa_R1_3_FD_66447 | JGI IMG/M metagenome (GOLD analysis project Ga0070730, IMG submission 66447) | Surface soil microbial communities from Centralia Pennsylvania, which are recovering from an underground coalmine fire - Coalmine... | ecosystem: Environmental > Terrestrial > Soil > Unclassified ...
GTAAATAGCGATTCATGACCCCAACCGACCCGGCAACACGCCGTCGCCTGGAGGCGGCCGTCCGCGCTCATGGCACCGGCCGCGTACAAGAGGCGGCCGCGGCGTACGAGGATCTCCTGCGCGGCGACCCCGGCAACGCGGACCTGATGCAGCGGCTCGGCGCGGCGCTCGCCGAACTCGGCCGCACGGAGGAGGGCGCGCAGTGGATGGCGCGTTCGTTGGAGCTGCAGCCGGACCGTCCGACGGTTTTGGTCAATCTTGCGCGGGCATTGCTCGGACTCGGACAACCTGAGGCGGCGCTGCGCTGCTGCGATCGCGCGGCGGCCCTCGATGGCAAGCTGGCCGCCGCGTACCGGGTCCGTGCCGCCGCGCTCGCGGCCTTGGGCAGGCGCGATGAGGCGCTCGCGAGCTCAGGTCAAGCGGTGCGTCTCGCGATGCGAGACGCCCCCGCGCACCTGGAACTTGGGCTTGCCCTGGAAGCGGTAGGACGGTCGGACGATGCCCTTGCTTGCTTCGCCCAGGCCATTGCGCTCGATCCTAACATCGGACCCGCGCACCATCACCTCGGCGTCTTGTCGGCGCGAAAAGGTTGGCATGAACAGGCGCTGCGCAGCTTCGATCGCGCGCTGGCGCTGCAGCCGTACTCGGCGGCCGCGCACAGCAACCGGGGCAACGCGCTCATGGAACTCCGGCGCCTGCCCGAAGCGGTCCAGAGTTACGATACGGCGCTCGCGATCGAGCCTTCGAATCCCGAAACACTGCACAACCGCGCGGTGGCGCTCGTCTTGTCGGGCCGCCATGCCGAGGCGCTGCGCGATTACGACGCGCTGCTGGCGCGTCACGGGGCGACGGCGCCGGACTTGATCGGACGCGGGTCGGCGTTGGTCGCGCTCGGACGATTCGCCGAAGCGGTCGAACCGCTGCAAAGAGCGCTCGCGCTGCTTCCCGGGGAAGCGGAAGCTCACATTCAGCTCGGGGTTGCACTGCTCGGCCTCGACCGGAACGCGGAGGCGGCGGAGCATTTCGAGCGCGCGCTCGCGATCCGTCCCGATGTCCCCGAAGTGCTGACCAATCGCGGTGTGGCGCTCGCCGCGCTCGGCCGCACGCAGGACGCTCTCGACTGCTTCAGGCGTGCCCAGTCCTTGAATGGCGGCACGCCGGACACGCACATCAACATGGGCGTCATGCATAAGGCACTGGGTCGTTACGACCAGGCGGGGCTCCATTTCGATCTCGCCCTGGCCCTGCAGCCCGGCAACCCGACGGCCGAGTTCGAGTCGGCACTCGTGCATCTCGTGCTGGGCAATTTCGAGCAGGGGTGGCCGCTGTACGAGTCGCGATTCCGCGTTCCCTCGCTCGCGGTGCCGGCGCGCCATTTCGAGGTGCCGCGCTGGAACGGCGCGGAACCCGTTGCGGGCAAGACCCTGCTGGTGCACGCCGAACAGGGTCTCGGCGACACCTTGCAGTTTTGCCGCTACCTGCCTCGCTTGGCGGCGCTTGGTGCCACGGTCGTGTTCGAAATGATGCCCGCTCTCAAGACGCTGATGAGCAGCCTACCCGGCGGGATTCGCGTGATGGCCCGCGGTGAGCCCGTGCCGCCGATCGATTACCACTGCCCTTTGCTGAGTCTCCCGCTCGCATTCGCCACCACACCAGAGACGATTCCCGCCGAAGTGCCTTACCTCGCGGCGGATCCGGCACGGATCGCGCGCTGGGCGCCGCGCATTGCCCGCCTCGAAGGTCTCAAGGTGGGCATCGCCTGGCAGGGTAATCCGAACGTGGAGCGGCTCGTCTGGGCGCGGGGCCGCTCGATCCCGCTCGCGGCCCTCGCACCCCTCGCGGCATTGCCCGGCGTAAGCCTCGTGTCCCTGCAGAAAGGTGCAGGCGCCGAACAGCTGCCCGAGGTGCCGTTTCGGCATCGGGTTTTCGATCCAGGACCGGACTTCGACGCCGGCCCGGACGCCTTCTTGGACGCCGCCGCGGTCATCGCGTCCTTGGATCTCGTAATCTGCTCCGACACGTCGATCGCGCACCTTGCCGGTTCCCTCGGCCGTCCCGTGTGGACGCTGCTGCATGCGCCTCCGGATTGGCGCTGGCTCCTGGACCGCACCGACAGCCCGTGGTATCCCTCGATGCGCCTGTTTCGGCAGTCGGGCGGCGGATGGGGCGCGGTCGTCGGCGCCGTCGCGGCGCAGCTGGCATCGCTTGCGGCGGAACGCGGGTCTACTGAATCCGTTTGACCCGGGTTTTGCGATGGTGATCGGCCGCGAGCCACAGCGAGCCCATCGCGCCGTGCTCGATCTGCACCGCTTCGCCCACCTCGAAGCGGATGTTGGAGCGCTGCTCCGCCTGTATCCACATCTGGCCGTTATCCAGAGTAAAAATGTATTCGCCGCGCGGTGCCTCGACCAGAGCCGCGATTTTACCGGATAGTGATTCGTTCCCGCTCTTGGATGCGGCCACCGGATCGCGTTTGCGCGCAATATCCACCGTCATCCCGAATTGATCGGACTCAATCTTCGGCAACGCGCTTGCCAGCGCATCGAAGCAGGCGAGTCGCTTGCCTTGGTCGGTCTCGAGTGAACAACGCCGCAGGCCGTCGGCCAGGGGCTCGATCGCGGCGAGCACCGGAGCGCTCGCCACCGCGAGAACCAGCACGATCGGCAGCGCAACGCGCCTGATCATCGCGAGGCGAGTTCCGGCGCATCCGCGCCGTAGTATCGGCCGAGGCCCATGGTGAAACCGCGCACGAGATCGCGTTCGGCGGCCGTCAGCAGCGGATTCCAGATGTCGAATATCAGCACGATGCGAGCCTGGTCGCTGTCGTTCCAGGCTTCGTGGTCGATGGTATCGTCGAATACCCAAGCCTTGCCCTTCTGCCATTGCCGCACCTGCGAGCCGACGCGAAAGCCGCAGCCTTCGGGGATGATGAGTGGAAGATGCACGATGGAGCGCGTGTTGGTCGTGCCGGTGTGCGCAGGGAGCCGGGTGCGAGGCTTCAGCACCGAGAAGTAGGCCCCCGGCGCGTAGTCCGGGATATCGCACAGGGGCAGCTGCGCCAGCACCGCGGCGGTTTTCGGGCACTTCTCGATGTGCGCGGTGACCGGCGCTCCATCATTCAAGAGGTTGTAGACGCTCCAGTCGAACGAATGATTGAGCGGCGCCCATTGGTCTACGGGAGCGGTGGCCGGAAAGTCGACGTAAGGTATGAACCCGGCTCGATCGCCCGCCAGCGCGGCGAGGGCCTCGGCGGCAATGTCCTCGGTCGCCGCTTCGAGCGTGTCGAGCCACGGGAAATCTTCCCGCCGGAAGAATTCGATCGCCGGCAGGTAGGGAAATAGAATTCCCTTCGGCTCATGCGTGTACACGCGCCGCTTGCGCAGGAACACGTCGCGGCACGCATCGTAGCGCTGCTGATCCGCGCCGTCGTGTTGCTGCCGCACAGTGGCGAGTTCCCGCTCGAGGAAGGCTTCCAATTCGCGCGCATTGGCGTTCACCAGTTCCTGGGCGTGGGTCAGGGCGGCGGCCATCTGTTGGGAGACCGGCGTGCCCGATGCGACGCAATCGAGCGCCGCTTGGTAGACCGTTGCCGCCGCTTTCGGGTTATCGAGGCGCTCCATGAGCTCCGCCTTCTGCAGCAGGGCGGGCACATAGCGAGGATCTACGCCCAAGGCCTTCTCGAGCGCCGCGCCTTCCGCCGCCTTGTCACCCAAGCCGCGGCACGCGGTAGCGAGGTTCAGCCAGAGAACCTTCGAGCCGCCGTCGACGGCGATTGCGCGCTCGTACAGTTCCCGGGCGCGGCGTGCGTCGCCGCTGCGCATCATGTGGCTGCCGGCGGCATTCAGCACGATCGGTTGGTTGGGTGCGCGCGCCAGGGCGGCATCTACCAGTTTCATGGACTCGGCCGGGGGCTGATTGGCCGAGACTTGGAGGATGGCATCCGCCAAGGCACGCGCCTCGGGTTCGGTGATCGGTGTGGCATTCACGGTGTGTGCAGGGTTCTCGGAGCGCGGATCATGGTACGGTTATGGGATGTATATTATCGCACGTTCACTTCGCCACCCACCGTCGATGGCGCGCCGAACTTTGGCGGCACAAGGCCCGCGTTAGTTCGCCCTCGCTGCCGCACCCGGATCATTACAGATGCCGTCACCTTCCGATCCCGAATTGCTGCTGGAACTGGCACGCCAGGATCTGGCAGCCGACCAGCCGGCCGCCGCGGAGGCCAAGTGCCTGCGGGTGCTCGCGGAGCATCACCACCATCCAGGCGCGCTGCAAGTGCTCGGGCAGGTCCTATATTCTCAAGCACGCCACGAGGAGGCGGTGCGGGTCTTCAATGCGCTCACAGTGATGGATTCCACGGTGGCCGGTCATTGGCAAAATCTCGCGTGCGCCCTGCGCGCGGCCAAGCGCTACGCGCAGGCCCTCGCGGCATTCGAGAAGGCGCTGCAACTCGCTCCGCCGTCGGCGGCCCTGCTATACAACCTCGGCGTGCTGCAGATGGACCGTTGTGACTATAGAGCCGCCTACCTTGCGCTGCGTGACGCCGTGGGTCTTGCGCCGGCGGATGCCACGACCCGTTGGGCCTTCGCGCAGTGCTGCTATGACATCGTGCAGCTCGACGAAGCCCGTGCCGCGCTCAAGGACTGGCAAAGGCTCGAAGGGCTCAACATCGAGATCAGCGCGCGCATCGCCCTTCTCTTGGTGATGCTGGGAAGTACGCAAGAGGCGTCGCCGCTGATCGAGCGGCTTCTGGCGGATGCTCCTCGCAGCGGCCGCACGGCGCTCGTGCTGGTGTCCATCCTGGAGCGTCTGCAGCGCCTCGACGAGGCGCGCGCAATTACGAGGCGGATCGAGCTCGACCGCAGTCACGACGACGATCCCGAGAGGCTGATGCTGTCGGGAATCCTGGCCGACAGAGCCGGTCAGCATGAGGAGGCTTACCGATACCTGTCGCTGGCGCTGCAAAACCACAAGGAATTCGCGCGCCGGCATCATGTGCTTTTCCCGTTCGCAAAGACTTGCGATACGCTGGGACGATACGACGAAGCGTACAACGCCGCCGAAGAAGCCCACAGCTCCCGGCGGGCATTCCTCGAACTCGCGACGGGCGCGTCTTCCGCGGAGGAGTCTCCGTTATTGGCGCGCACTTCGTATGGATGCGACCCGGATGATGTGGCGGCCTGGGAGGAGGCCGGCCCCGCCATGGAGGACTCTCCGCTCTTTATCGTCGGATTCCCGCGCTCGGGGACGACTTTGCTCGAGCAGGTGCTCGACGCGCATCCGGAACTGAAGTCGATGGACGAGCAGCCGTTCATGTCGAAAGCCCTGGAAACCATCACGGGCAGTGGTATCCGCTATCCATCCGAACTCGGCAAGTTGACCGCGCACGCGTTGGGCGACGTCCGTGCCCGTTATTGGGATCTGGCGCGGAACAAGGCGGCTCTTCTTCCGGGCCAGCGGCTCGTGGACAAATTCCCGATGAACATGACCCTGCTGCCGCTGATCCGGCGGGTGTTCCCCAATGCGCGCATCATTCTCGCCGTCCGTCATCCCTGCGACACGCTCTTGAGCTGCTTCTTGCAAAACTTCCGCGCGCCGGAGCTGGCGCTCTTGTGCCGCGACCTCAACACGTTGGCCACGGCATATTCGCGCATCTTTGGATACTGGTATGCGCAATGGTCATTGCTGCACCCGTCCAGCTACGAGTTGCGATACGAGCAGCTCACCGCCGACTTCGAAACCGAGGTCCGCAAGCTCTGCGCATTTCTGCAGCTGCCCTTGCATGAAGCCATGCTCGCTCCCGGGGAGCACGCCCGAGCCAAGGGCTTCATCAGCACGCCGAGCTACACCCAGGTCGTCGAGCCGGTCAACAGCAGATCGGTCGGCCGATGGAAGCACTATGAGCGCCGGTTCAGCGAGGTGTTGCCCATTCTGATGCCGTGGCTCGAGCGCTGGGGCTACGCGCTCGACTAACCGGCCGGGGCAGCAGCGTCCTGAAAAGCGAACCAGCAATTGAACGCGACCGTGATGCGCTCACCTTCGCCCTCGAAGGGCTTTACGTCGTGCAGGACCCACGACGGGAACAGGACGAGTTGGCCCGGCTCGAGTGCCACGTGGCGAATGTGGTAGGCGAACGCACCGCGTAAATTGGCATTGGCCGCGTCCATGTGCATCGCGGATGCCACGGCAGGATTGACGAAGCTCAGGAGCCCGCTCTCCGGCTTGTCCGGGTCGTGCTTCCCCGGGTCCACACAGTAGACACCCGACCAGGATGCATTGGGATGGTTATGGAGCGCAAAAAAGCCGCCGCGCCGGGTTACGTGGAACCATGAGTCGGAGGTGATGAGCATGCGCCCCAGGGCCGCCGTGTCGTAGCCGTTGAGCTGGCCGATCATCCCCATCATCTGGTTCCAGCAGAACTCCTTGAGCTGCTGCACGCAGCGATCCGGCCAGCGAAATACTTGAAATTCGCTCTCGAATACCCGGCGGTTGCGCTGCGTCAGCGGGCGGGGATTCGCATGCGCCAAGCCTTCAGCCGCCCGCCGCAGGAACAGCTCGCGCAGCTGCCCGTTGAGCGGATCGCAGTTTTCCAGCTTCGCAAATCCGAACGGGACGGCGAAATAGGGGACTACCTCCGGCATGCTTGCTTCACGGTCTGTAGGTCGATGGACACGGCGGTCCGCGGTACGGCTGTGGGTGTATGATAGCCCATATAATGGCACCTTCACTCCACCACCAGTGGTGCGGCGCGTGCCTGCTGGGCGCGCTGTTAGCGGCCTCTCCCGCCGGGGCCGCGCCGGTTGCAGCGCCCGTCGACACCGTGCTGCCCGAAGCGGTGGAACCCGGATCTGCCGCGCCGCTCGGGAGTGACGCGCTGCTGTTCGCCTCGCCGACGACGCGCGATCACGTTGGACGGGTCGTCGTGCCGGTGATGGTCAACGGCCAAGGACCCTTCCGCTTCATCGTCGATACCGGGGCGAACCATTCGACCATTTCGCCGCGGCTTGCGCGGGAACTGGGTCTCAAGCCCTCCGAAGAGACCTCGATCGTCCTCGACGGCATCACGGGTACCGCGCAGGTCGCTTTCGTGACGATCGACCGGCTGCAAGCCGGTGACCTGACGATTGGCAGCACCGACTTGCCGGTCGTGTGGGCGCCGGTGATGGCGGGCGCCGACGGGATCTTGGGCGCAGCCGGGCTCACGGAAAAAAGCCTGCTCATCGATTTTCAGCGCAATCAAGTGTCCATCTCCCGCGGAGTCAAATCCGAGCTGCGTGCCAACTCGACCAGGATCCACGGGCTGCATTCAGTCCCCGGTTTGATCACCCTCGCGACGCGGGTCGGTGGCGTCCCGGTGCTTGCGGTCATCGACACCGGCGCGGAGAGGACCTTGGGTAATCTTGCCCTGCGTGATGCGCTCCGGGCGCGGCGCTTGCACGGCGCCATGGCCCTGATGACATCCGTCTATGGGGCCACCAAGGACGTCGAAATGGGCGAGATCCTGATCGCCCCGCCGATCGTCATCGATGCCCTGCGCATCAACGACGTTGCGATCGTGTTCGGCGAATTCCACATTTTCAATGTTTGGAAGATTCGGGACCAGCCCGCCATGATCATCGGCATGGACGTGCTGGGGACGGTCGCCTCGCTCTCCATCGATTTCAAGAATCAGGACGTCTACGTCGGCAGCCTCCCGGCCAGGGGTGACGTGCTGTCGGTGATGCGCGCAATGACCGGGGACTCGGCCGTAAAGAAGTAGGGCGGCCGGCTTTGCAGGTGCTTTATGAACGTTGACGGACGCTGGGTGATTGCGGCCGCGTTGATCTGCTGTCATGGCAGTGTGTCCGGCGACGAGTCCATCATTGACCGCATGCGCACCTGCGCGACCGAGGCGGACGAGGCGAAGCGCCTGGCTTGTTATGATCTTCAGATCGGGCGTTCCAAGGTCGGGCAGAACGAGGATCTCGGCGTCACCGGCGAATTGTTGCGCCAGAAGCAAAGGCAGGCGGGAGTTCAGGCGGCACCCGCGGACGACATGACCGGCAAGGTGGTGGAGATCACCAATCGACGCATGGGGAAGTCATGGGTGACGCTCGACAACGGGCAGGTCTGGGCGCAAGAGGAGGTCCCTGACTTTACGCTGCGGGTGGGCGATGTCATCACGGTCCGCCGCGGCGCGTTGGGAGCTCTGTGGATGGTGAGCCCCAGCGGCCGCGATCAGATCCGGACCCGGCGCATGAAATAGCCGACGAGGATTCCGTTTCGCATTCACTCGCAAAAAAAACGGCCCCGCAGGGCCGCTCTAATCGATGATGTGTTGTGCCGGCTTAGAACTTCGCAGTGAATGCCACGAACAACTGCGTACCGAACATATCGTAAATGTCGTAGGTGTTCGCCGCACCGCCGGAAACGAGTTGCGAGTTGATTACCGGCGGGTCCTTGTCCAGTACGTTATTGGCACCGGCACGCAGCGTCAGGATCTTGTTGACGTGCCAAGTGGCCTCGAGATCCAGGTAGCTGTACGACGGGATGGACGCATTGAAATAGTCGTATGCGCCCCACGTGGCGAAGTGCAGCGTCGGATCGCCGCTGTTGTTGTCCTGCGAGACCTTGCCGATATAGCGCCACGTGATCGATCCACTGACGTCCCACGGCGTCATCCATGTGGTCCGGAATATGTGGTGCCAGCGCGGGTTGATCGTCTGGCACGTGAAGCCAAAGAGCCCGGCGCAGTCGTAGGTGTGCTGCCCCGGCAGCGGCGTCGATTCCGCATGCTGCAGGTACGCACCGTTCATCTCCAATGCGATGGAGCCCCAGTTCGGCGGCAGGTCGAACTTGTAGCTCGTCTGCAAGTCGATGCCGCTGACCAGCGCCGCGCCGGCGTTGACGTTGGTCTGGATGAAGTAGCCGCCGCTCGCGAAGCTGTTGCCGTTCAAGCTTCCGTTCCTCTCGCGCACGATCTGGCTGCAGTAGGTCGGGTCGCCGGTATTGGCGCAATTGTTCAGGATGACGGCCGCCGGGATGGTCGTTACTTCGTCCCTGATTGCGATGTGGAAGTAGTCGATGCTGCCCGTGAGGCCCGGTACCTGGCCGGGCGCGAAATTGACGCCGAAGGTGTAGGTCTCCGCCTGCTCGGGTTTCAGCGCCGGATTGCCGCCCGTCACTTGCGACAACTGTCCGGCCGCGCCCTGCGGAATGCTGCCCGCGGCGTACTGCGCGGCCGTCACACCCGTGCGTTCGCATTGGGCGAGCGTGAACGTAATGGGCGGGGCGCAGGGGTCATTGCCGAACTGAATCAGGCCGACGAGCTGCGGGTTGTATAGTTCGACGACACTGGGCGCGCGGATCGCCTTGTCATACGAGGCGCGCAGCCGATAATCGGCAATCGGCGCGTATTGCACTTCGAATTTGTAGGTGTGGGTCTTGACGTTGGTCGAGTAATCCGAATAGCGGAAACCAGTATCGAACAACAGTTCCTTGGCAAACGGCTTGTCCTGTATGAGGGGCGCACGGACTTCGGTGAACGCTTCCTTGACCGAAAGACTGTTGTCGATCGGCACCGCGGCGCTGCCGAATCCAGACAGCTGACCGCTCTGTTCAGCGGAGTCCGGCGAGAAAAACTCATGATCGTTCCGATGCTCGAACCCGATGTTCACGCCGATGCCGTCGTTGGCCAGCGGCGAGGTGATGCCGTACTTACCGAGCTGTCCGGTCACTTCGGCGTGCACAGTGCGCAAGGTCGAGGATCCCTGGCCGGTGCCCGTGAGATACAGGTAATTGAGCGCCGCCTGCGTCACCCCGCCGTCCGACCACATATTGTACGGAACGCACGATCCGCCGCTGATGCACACCGGGTTGGCGGCCGTCCCCGTGACCTGCAGCGCCTTATCGATGTTTGCGAAATTCAAGTACTTTCGGTTGGAGTTGAAAAAGGTCGTGTAGTAGTACTGCCCATAGAGGTCGTAACTCCACGCATCATCGAGGAACTTGCCCTTGGTGCCGAGAACCGCCCGGTAGTTTTCGTGCTCGAAGTCGGAAAGACGTCCACCGCCCTCGATGTTGCGGCGTCCGATCTCGACGTTGGCGCAATTGGGAGACGACACAGTGCCATCCGCGGCGGTGTTGTAGATGCACGCCTTTCCCGGGTTGGCGGCGACGTACGCGAGCTGCGTGGGGGAACACAAAATGCCTCTTTGCTGCCCGCTCAACAGCGGATTGTCGCAATTCACATTGTAATTGCCGGCGTTGAAGGGATCGTTGGGATCAGAGCCCCTGAACAAGGCCGCGGGCGCGATCTGCTGGTGCGTCTTGTCGTCCATGAAGTAGAGCTCGGCATACGGCTGAAAGTAATCGGCGACGTCATCGTGCGCCAGGAATGCACCGTTATAGCGGTCGTCTTCGCGCGTCATGTAGATATATTGTTGGGAGTTGAAGGAAGCCGGCGGCGTCGTGAGTACCGACCCGCGAGGGACGAAGCCGCTGCCGAAGACGCTGTATTGCGTTCCGGCGTTGGGACCGGTCGCGGGGTTGATGAAATTCGAGTTCGACGAACCGCCGCAGGACGTGCCGGTGACATTGCCGTTGGTGTCGGTCGTCGGGAACAATTGGCAACCGCCGAAATCGCGCTGGCTGCTCGCCACCGGATCCGCGTGCCGGTAGCTCAGGAAGCCGGTGATGTTGCCTTTGCCGTCCGCAAAATTCGTGCCCATCAGCACGTCAAAATTACGTTGGCGTCCGTCCTCGTTGGTTCCGGTGGCGGGCACGGAGGCGTTGAAGCCCCTCACCAATCCCTGCAGGTACGAGTTCCCGTTGCTGTGCAAGTTCTCATTGAATTGGCCGTCGACCTGGACGCCTTCGAAGTTCTTCTTCATGATGAAGTTGATGACGCCCGCAATGGCGTCAGAACCGTAGGCGGCGGAGGCGCCGCCGGTAACGACCTCGACGCGCTCGACGAGTCCGGCCGGAATCTGGTCAAGGTCGGGTGCCGGCGACTGGATGAACGTATACGGAGATCCTTGTCCGAGACGGCGCCCGTCGACGAGCACCAGGGTCCGGTTCGGCCCGAGGCCGCGCAAATCCGCGGTGGAGACTCCGCCTGCGGTCGTCAAACCGCTGGTGCCGTTGCCGAGGTCCTGGCCCAATGAATTGTTGAAGTTCTGCGGCAGTTGGGTGATGAGATCGCCGATATCCGTCTTGCCGGACGTTTCAATGTATTTCGACGACAACACCTGTATCGGGCTCGTGCTCACCTCATTCGGCGCCGCGATACGCGAACCGGTGACGATGACCTCCTCAAGTGTCGTGTCGGGAGTTGCAGCCGCAGTGGGCGCTTGCTGCGACAGGGCAGGCATGCTGGTCGCGGCGATAGCGGCGGCAAAAAACAGGCGCTTGCTCAAGGCATGTACACACTGGAACATTTCAACCCTCTCCCTTCGTGAGTTGGAAACTCAACGGACGGCCTCGCGCCTCCCTTGCGCGGTCGTACTTACGCAACAATTACATCCCCGTGCGTCGAGTTATTATTAAAGGACAAAACGAACAGGCCTGCGGCCTAGAGGGCGGGAGAGTATCGCATTTCATTCTGTGTGAGAAGTTGGGCCCTGCTGGCTTTTTTGCAACAAACAGCTGATCGCGAAGCTGCTGGAACTCAGGAATTGCCCTCTGGATCTGGCCTTCATGTTGTGCATGAGCTGTTACGACTCGGTAATAATGCGGCGCGATAAAAATAGTGCGGCAGGGAAAAAAGTTCCCGAGCGTGGACGCTCGGGAACACTTCCATCAATTCTCGTCCATCAAGCCCCTCCGACGATCCTCAACGTGACCCGCCGATTCTGCAGTCGCCCGTCGGAGGTCTTGTTGTCGGCGATGGGCCGATCCTTGCCGAAGCCCTTCGCGGTCATGGAGTTCGTCACGCCGTGCTGCTTCAAGTACAGCATCACGGACTCGGCTCGCGCCTGCGAGAGCGCGAGGTTCTTCTTCGCGCTGCCGACACTGTCCGTGTGCCCGTCGACTTCGATGACGAGCGAAGGATTCTTCTTCAGGCTCGACACCGCGTAGCTCAGCACGAAGTCGGAGGTCGGGATGAGTTCCGCGGAACCGGTTGCGAAGTTCACGCCTTGCAGTTTGATCTCGTCCTTGATGGGACAGCCCACCGAGTCCACCGGAGTCCCCTTCGGGGTGTTCGGACACTGATCGATGTCGTCGGGCACGCCATCCCCATCGCTGTCGACCGGACCGGGAGGCGGCGGCGGGGGAGGGGGCGGTGCCTGCACCTCGACGATTTTGGGGGCGGGCGGCGGCGGGGGTGTCGGCACGGGAGCGCCGAACTCCATCTGGACCCCGACGCCGTAGATCAGATCCGAGGGGTCCTTCGGGCCATAAGGACCGCGGCTCGCCGATTCCATGCGGTACTTCGCCTCGGTGCGCAGCTGCACCCGCGTCGACCCGGTCTGGTCTCCGAGCCCCGTCAGCAAGCCGACCCCGGCCTCCGCCAGGAACGTATGATACGTGCGCGGAGATTTCGTCAGCGTGTCGTCCATTTCGCCGACGCCCGCCAGCACGTACGGGCGTATGACGGACTCGGGGAAGAACTTCTTGATCACGTCGAGCGAATATCCCGTCAGGCGCTGCTCCATGGTCGATCCGCTGATGTTGAAATTCGCGCGGTTGGCATCGGCTTCGATGGCGAACCCATGGAGGAGGTTGTAGCCGACGCCGACTTGTCCACCGAAGTTGTCCTTGGCGACCCGCCCGGCATCCAAATCGTGGTATTGCACCATCGGGCTCACGTACCATGCTCCGGCATCGTCGTCCGCATGCACGCTGCCCGAGGCTGCGCCGCAGGCCGCGATCAAACCACCTAAAATCATATGCCGCATATTGAAACTCCGTTAAGATTTGCAGAAAAGCAACATTCGATCAGAGCGGGAAACGTCCGCGGATGGCCGCGCGGATGCCCGGCTTTAGTGGTGAGAAACGACACCCGGTGGGTGCTTCAAGGAGGGGTCTCTCATCGATGTAGCACTTAAGCAACATACTCGGAGATTGTCTGTAGGAGCACTTCCTGAGCCGGTGTAAGAGC
>Ga0070730_10003987_pt1 | contig 13079 bp, 14 predicted proteins | sample Coa_R1_3_FD_66447 | JGI IMG/M metagenome (GOLD analysis project Ga0070730, IMG submission 66447) | Surface soil microbial communities from Centralia Pennsylvania, which are recovering from an underground coalmine fire - Coalmine... | ecosystem: Environmental > Terrestrial > Soil > Unclassified ...
ATGGTTTCGATCGAATAGCTGTTCTGCTCGCCCTGTTCGAGCCGCGACGCCTCGAACAGCGGTTCGCCGGCACAGGCCAGTTCCACCATGCGGTACCGGTGCTCGTACGCCGTCCGCGTCGCGCCCGATTTATGCGGCGGCCGCGCGGCCGGAATAAATACCACGCGATCGAGCGAGAAGCGGCGCGCGGCTTCACGTGCGATTCTCAGGTGCGCGTTGTGGATGGGGTCAAACGTACCGCCGAAAAGAGCGATCTTCAATGCGGGCTACTTCAACTCCTTGATGCGGATGTTGCGGAAGTACGCTTCCATCGGCGGCCCGGCGTGCAATTGCAGCGCGAGGATGCCACTCAATTTCGCCGAATCGTGCAGGTCCGCGGTCTGGACGCCGTTCAGCCGGAGCTGGATGTGATCGCCATCGCAGGAAATCTCGTAATCGTTCCAGTCCTTCAAATGCACCACCGGTTTGGCTTTCTCCCAGCCGTTCACCAGAATGCCGCGCGTGCCCTTTTCTTCGTAAATGCAGCCCCAGTAATTGTCCTGCGCCATGTCAGCCTGGTAGCCGCGCACCACCCATTCGGGCAGGGCCTCGCTGCGAAACTGGATGCCGCTGTTGTGATTGCGCAGCTTGCATTCGGCGCGCAGCACAAAATTGCCAAATGATTCCTTGCTGATCAGAAACTCGTTGTGTGGCAGCTTGGCTTTATCGGTGGAACCCACGATCATGCCGTCGCGCACGCTCCAAAAACGCGGATCGCCATCCCAGCCATCGAGGTTCTTCCCGTTAAATAGCGGCCGGAAGCCCTCCTCAGCGAACGCCGCGAGCGACGACAACAAAAGCAGCAGCGCAAATTTTTTCACGGTTTCAGCTCCTTTCAATTTTCAACGACCGGATTTGGACATCTTTTTTGGGCCGATCCTGCGCGCCTCGTGGCACGGTGGAAATCTTCTTCACCACGTCGTAGCCTTCGACGACCTCGCCGAACACGCTGTGCTTGTTATCCAGCCAAGGCGTCGGCGCGACGGTCACAAAAAACTGACTGCCATTACTATTGGGGCCGGCGTTGGCCATGGAGAGGATGCCCGGTTTCGCGTGTTTCAGCTCGGGATGAAATTCGTCGGCGAACTTGTAGCCCGGCCCCCCCCGGCCCGTGCCCTCTGGGCATCCGCCCTGGATCATGAAATCCGGAATCACGCGATGAAAAATGAGGCCATCATAATAGGGCTTGCCGGTCTTGCCGCCCTCCGCGAGCGTGACAAAATTCTCCACCGTCTTCGGCGCCTGGTCGGCAAACAACCGGGCCTTGAACGTTCCTTCGGTGGTATCGAAAATTGCAAACACATCATTAGGCATGAAGGTGATTCTAACAGCATGAAGGATGGGCGCGGGAACGAAAGAACGCCTTGAAATCCTAAACGAGCTCGATTACGGCGTCACTCGGGCCCAGAGCGAACAAGCGGTTCCACCCTCGTCGCCCGGCGCGCGAGGATGTGGCAAGACCAGCGGCCGTACATCACGGGACGAGTGTTTGAACTACAGCCGAATTAGCGCAAATCTCCCACCCCCAAAATTCGATTCTGGAAGCCCTACATCTTCGTCTTAATCACGTCCACGAGTTCCTTCACCGCGGCGGCACTCTTGTTCAGCATGGCTTGCTCTTCGGGCGTCAGCTTGATCTGGTAGATCTGCTCGATGCCGCGGGCGCCCAGTTTAACGGGCACGCCGACGAAGAGGCCGTCGATGCCGTATTCGCCTTCCAGGTAGGCGGCGCAAGGCAGAACTTTATTTTTGTCTTTCAGAATCGATTCGGCCATTTCGACCGCGGCGGCGGAGGGCGCGTAGTAGGCGCTGCCGGTTTTCAGATATTTCACGATCTCGGCGCCGCCATTCTGCGTGCGCTCGACCAGTCGCTGGAGCGTGGCCGCGTCCATCAGCTCGGTGAGCGGAATGCCAGACACGTTGCTCAGCCGCACGAGAGGCACCATGGTGTCGCCGTGGCCGCCCATCACGACCGCCGTTACGTTCTCGACCGAAACTTTGAGCTCCTGCGCGATGAACGTGCGGAAGCGCGCGGAATCCAGCACGCCGGCCATGCCGACCACGCGGTTCTTGGCAAATTTGGACACCATGAACGCCGCCTGGCACATCGCGTCGAGCGGGTTGGTCACCACGACCAGAATGCAGTTGGGGGAGTATTTGACGCATTGCTCGGTGGCGGCGCGCACCACGTCGAAATTCGCCAGCAGCAGATCGTCGCGGCTCATCCCCGGCTTGCGCGGAAAGCCGGCCGTGATGATCACAAGATCGGAATTCGCGGTCGGCGCGTAGTCGTTCGAGCCGGTAACGGACACGTCGTAGCCTTGCACCGGACCCGATTGCAGCAAGTCGAGCGCTTTGCCCTGAGGTACGCCTTCGATCACGTCAACCAGAACGACGTCGGCCAGCTCCTTATCGGCGATGCGCAACGCGCAATTCGCGCCGACGTTGCCGGCGCCTACGACCGTCACTTTTTTTCGCAAGGAATTTTGCTCCTCAGCATGACAGGCGTGCGCGCCCGTCCTGCAGTTGTGTTAGCGGCCCACGAGTGGGCGGAAGAGCCCATCGCGATCCAGCCAACCCAGAATTATACAGGGATCGACGGTTCGCCCGCCTACTTCTTCACCAGCGCTTTGATCTCCGCCGGCAGATCGAACTTGTCCTTGGGCACGTCGATGTTGTATTCCACTTGATCGATGCTGATCAGAAACTCCTGCCCCAAAGCTTTCTGACGGACTTTGCGCGGCGCGGTCAGCCCGTTCTGCTCTTTGTAATCGGTCAACAGCGTCTCGGTCGGGATTTCTCCCATGGGGCTCGCCATCTGCATGGTCAATTTCACTAGCAGGTTCGTTTTCTTATCGAAGAACCGCGTTTCGGGCTTGCCCTCATTGGGCGTCAGCACGACCTTATAGCAAGTCTGATCGTTGACGTTCTCGACGCCCGTGGTCTCAGCGTTCTTGTACATCTTGCGCCAATCGACCGCGCCGCGAAGCGCGGCCTCACGCATAGTTACCGCCCGTTCGTCGCCCTGCTTGATCCGCGGGCCCTGCATGGCGGAAAGCGTCCATGCCGTCTCGCCGTCGGTGCCATCCTGAACGCTGCCGATGCCCTCCAGTTCTATAACCGTGACGCTTTTGTTGGGCTCGGAGCGGTAGGCGGTCACCGCTCCTTTGACGCCTTTGCCGACGAGCTCGAACGTGCCGGTCCACTTCTCATTGTGAATTTTTTCATAAGCGCTCTTGCCACCGGTGGCCTCGACGAATTTATCGAGAATCAAGTCGCCCTTTGGGAGCGCCTCCTCGGGCGCGGCGGCCGCGATGGAGCAGGCAAGTGCGGCCAGAGCGGCCACGAACAGAAAACGATTGCGCGGGTGCTGCATGAAACCTCCGTCGGCGGCAGAAGGCCGCGGCTACTTTCGCGAATGTATCCATTCTATCGCGGCGTCCAGAACGGGATCGCGGCCTGCCAGCAATGCCGCGCGGGTCAGCTTCACCTCCACATCCGGAGCCACGCCGACGCCTTCGAGCGGCTGGCCGCCTTCGGAAATATAATCGGCCAGCGCATGTTGGAAGGCGTCGCCGTTGGGCAACCGGTCGATGGCGGAGGGCAGCGCTGCACCCGCCGTGCGCGTACCGAAAATCCGCGCGCGACCCAGGTCCTTCATACCGCCTGCGAACACTTCCGCGGTCGAGCCCGAGCTGCTATCCACCAGAATCGCCACCGGACCGCGATAAATGGGCGGACGCGGATTCACAGTGAATTTGAGCGGCGCCTGGCGCGTGTGCATGGTGCCCAGATGCTGATCGGGCTTATCGATAAACCATCCGGCCATGCCCATGGCCATGATGCCCAGGCCGCCCGGATTGCCGCGCAAATCGATGACGATGCCCGGGCATTCCCCGCAGGTGCGGACGGCGTCGCCAAACTCAGGCATCAGGCGTGCTGGATCGAGGAAAAGGTTGAACGCGACGTACTCGATATTGCCCGCGAGCTTGCGCGCTTTAATCCAGACGTGCATCGGCGGCAGGTATCCAAACCGCGCCAGCGTTCCCTGCGGTTGAATCCGCTCGATCCGCTTCGTCACGCGCGCGCCGGCGCCATCCAGAAATTGCACCTGGACCGTGCCGCCAGGGTCGCCTGCGAGCTTCGCGGTCACCGCGCGCTCCAGGTACAACGCGCGCGCCGTAGAATCGCGGTAGAGTTCCGACAGCCGGCGCAGCAAGGGCGCAAGCTCGACGCTGTCGATGGCGAGAATCTCCCAACCCGCGTGTACTCCCATTGCGGCGGCGGGCGAACCATCTTCAACGGTCGTCACAAGGGCGTTTTCACCGAGCACCCGCACATCCAGGCCGGCAGTTCCGCTGCCGCGCCCTTCACCCGTACCGGCATCCACATCGTCGTAAACATCGGCCGGAATGATGGCGAAGTGCGACTTGCCCAGGCGCGCCATCATCTGGCGCATCACCTCGCGGGCCTCCTGCATGGTGGCCGCGCGATCAATCTTCGGCCGCAATTCGTCGTGGACCGCCGTCCAGTTGACGCCGCCGAAACCGGGATCCCAGTACTGATCGCGGATGGTAGACCAGATCAGCTCGAAAGATTCGATGTTGAGGCGTTTCTGTTCCGTGGTGAGGGGATGCTCGCCCGCCTTCGGGCCGGGAGCGACCAGCGGGCCGCCTGGGTTCTGCCCAATAGCAAGCGTTGCACCCGCGAGCGCGATGCAGAAGATCCTGTAGCCGTCCAATCTCCGATTCTACAAGGCTTGTTGCAGCGGGTGAGAAAAATCCGCCCCGCGCCCAACCAGTTAACAGGAGTGTAAGTGAAGATTCGTCGTTTCGTTCCCGTTCTGGCTCTTATCGCTGCTCTCGCGGGCTTGAGCCAAGCACAGCCGGCAGCCGGTCCGGCGGCCACCCCAAAAAAATCCGCCTCCAAGGCGGCCTCGGGGGCGCGATCGCGGACTGCTCCGAGCCCTTCGGCGCAGACCGACGCGCAGATCGAGAAAGCCATTCGCGAGCGTTTCGCCGATTCCAAAATCGCCGAGGACAAATTCGAGGTCCACGTGCAGGGTGGGCGCGCGACCCTCACCGGGAAAACCAACGTGCTGCAGCACAAAGGCGTGGCGACTCGCCTGGCGCGGGCCGAGGGCGCGACCGAAATCATCAATGAAATTGAGCCCAGCGAGGAAGCGAGGCAGAAGGCTGCCGCGAATCTGATCAAGGGCCGCCGGCGCGCGCAAGTCAAGCGAGGCGCCGCGCGATCGGAGTAGTATAAGGATCTGACCGGCCCTTCCGCGTTCCTATCGGAGCTTGCGTGCATGCTTCTGGGCAAGCCGGCTCCACTTGGCCGTGAACCGCCGGCGATAACGCGGAGCAGTTCGTGCCGCCTCGATGGAGCGTGCATACATTTCGCGCGCCTCAGCGGGCTCGCCTAATTTCTCGAGAACCTGGCCGTAGTAGTACAGACCCTCGGCGTCATACGGCCGCCGCTCAAGGTAGACCGCCAACATCTTTTGCGCTTCCCGATTCAGGCCCAGATCTAGATATGTAGCGGCCGTTTCGCGCAGGACTTCACTCAGGTTGTGCTTTTCATCCTGGCTCAGCACGGTTTGAAAATGCGCCAGCGCTTCGGTGAAACGTCCTTGTTCGCGTGCGATTCGGCCCAGTTGAAAATGGGCGTCGGTTTCCGTGGAATCGATGGCCACGGCGTTCCTGAATCGCAGAATGGCAGCGGTATATTGGCGGCGCTGCTGGTAAATGAGCCCGAGCTGATACTGCGCCTCGGCGTCGTGGGGATTAATCGCCGCAGCATCCAGCATGCGCCGGAAATTCTGCTGGCGTCGCAGCCCGGCTCCCACGTTGCGGAACTCGCCGCCGAGATAGTAAAGCGCATAAAACAAAAAGAAGGGCGAGGCCAGCCACCCGAAGACGTATCGGAGAGGCGCCCAAAAAAATATCGCGGCGGCGAGCGGAATGACGGACAACAAAACCGAGCCCGCCGCGATCCCATTCTCTGTGCCGAAAACCGTGCGCACCGCGTAGAACATCAGCACCGCGAAATAGAGGCAAGCGAGGGCAGCCACCACCGCCAGCACCGGAAGAGGAGCGAACATAGCGGCCAGCGCAATCGGAATGTTCACCGCCGCCAACGCCATCGCCGTGCAAGTCAACAAGGGTGAATAATCGCGCTCGAAGACCGCGCCGAACCCTCCCAGGTGAGCGATCAGGTTGGTTGCCAGCAGCGTTCCAGGGACATAAACGGCAGCCAGCAGCAACAGCGGCGCATAGAAGCTGAACGACCACCAGGGCTGAACAGGCACAGTCGGTTCACCGGGCTCGGCACGCTCGCTTTCCTGCGCCGGTGCAGTGCGCAGGACGGCCACGGGCGTACTTCGAATCAGGGAATGCACGCTGTACTGCACGAACAGCGAGACCGCCAGCACCGCCAGGCTCGCAAAAAGCAGGCTGCCCTGATCGAGAATCCCGCTCATGGCATTGCTGGGCCGCCACAGCAATCGCAACAGCAGCTTCGCGTTATCGAGCACCATGGCGATTCCAAGGATATCAGCCCTTCCGTGAACACGCGCCGGCCGCGAAATCCAAACCTCCCGCGCTTCCGTTCCTTTTGAAACGTTCACCTCCAAGGAGAAGAGCGTGCGCCATACTCCTTCATGAAGCCTCGATCGAGCGGAATAAATGCATCATCAATCTATCTACCTCAGTTCTCCACAGTCTCTATATTCGTGCGACTGATTTTCGAGCCGCGTCCAGCATGTTGGAAGAGACTGCCGGAAGTTAGTCGTATAATCTGTGGACTCTCTAATGAACACTGAAAAGACGAACCCGGCATTCGACATCGATTACATGTGAGCCTGCGGTCGCGCATCACATGAACAGCACCGGAGTGAGCACAAAGCAATATGATGCGGCCTTCGAGAGGAAGGCCTGGCTGCGGGTGGGCTTCACGTGGTTCGCTTACTGCCTGAATTACAGCGACCGGCAGGTGATTTTTTCGATTTTTCCAATTTTGAAATCCGAATTGAAGTTCACCGACGCGCAACTCGGACTTACGGGATCGGTTTTTTTGTGGGTGTATGGGCTTTGCTCGCCCATCGCTGGCCAGATCGGCGACCGGTTCTCGAAACGGTGGCTCGTGGCTATGAGCCTGCTGCTATGGAGCGGGGTGACGGCGCTCACTGGCGCTGCGCATACCGCCGGCATGATTTTCACGTGCCGCGCGTTGACTGGAGTCACGGAATCGCTGTTCGTGCCGGCCGCGGTGGCGCTGCTGGCCAACGCACATCGTCCTGAAAATCGATCGCGCGCTTTTGCTCTCTATGGTACGGGTCAACTCGCCGGCATCGTAGTGGGTGGGTGGTATGGCGGCTTCATGGCCCAGGAATTTCAGTGGAGATTTGCGTTTTATTCGCTGGGGCTGATCGGGATTCTTTACTGCTACCCATACTTCCGCTTTCTGAAAGGCTTCAGCGAAGAGGCGCATGTGGAGACCAGGAAATCCGGGAGCCCGCTGGCGGTTACGGCGCTGGCGCGTATCCCGACATACCTCGTGTTATGCGTTGTGTCCGGCGTGTTTAATTTGACCCTGTGGCTGTTATATGCGTGGCTGCCTGATTTTCTCCTCGAGAAATTTTCGCTGGGATTGGCGGATGCGGGCTTCACCGCCACGGTTTATTTGCAGCGAAGATTCTTTATCTCAACGCCGCGGCACGTCGTCGAAACCGCGAGTACCGCCGCGCAATGCGCTACCAACCATTCTGGTCGGCTCGCCGCAGTCTCAAACAGCTTTCGCTTAAGATCGGCCGGAAGAACCTTGGCCACGGCGCCGTGCTGTTCCGGGAGGGCCTTTACGTCTTCGGAAATAGCATTCCAGACTTTGCCAATTTTCAGCATGCGACGGAGTACGCCGGTTTCCATGTTGACGGTCCGGCCTGAAACGCCGGCATCCAGTCGCGCCTTTTGATAACCAGAAAGGTCCTCTGCCTTGAACCGAAGTAACGGCTTCTCGCCAAACTGTTTCACAAGAGGCCCGAGGCGCTCCTTTTCGAACTGCATGGTCAGCTCTGAGACATGCGGCTCGCGTTCCTCCAGGTAGACTTTTACGGCTTCGTGAAACGGGCTTGCGCGCAAATTCGCGGCCCGTCTTCGAAGCATTCTTGCCCTGCTTGATTTCGGCAATGCGATTCTTTTCGAGCTCTTTCGCTTGCCGTTTAATCAGTTGTATTTAGCGCCTCGCGATAACGAACGCCGTGGATCGTTACATCGAGGTGCCAGTGACCGGTGCGTTTGTAGATCATGCTGCTCCTTTCTCGGCGGGATTTTTCTCCTTCGCCTTGACGATCAGCTTGCCGCACCAATGGTCATGACGGCAACCGCGCCGCCGGTTGGGAGCGCAGACACCCACGACTCGAGATCTTCGGAGCGATAGCGTACGAGCGAGCCGACCTTAACGAACATCGGCCCGCGTTTCTCCAGGCGCCAGCGACGCAAGGTCGCAACGCTGACGTTGAGGCGTTTGGAGATTTCCTGTTCGGTGAGAAAGCTTTGCATAGTTTCACCTCTTAGCAAGAATTGGAGCTCCACTGCTCGGCGGAGCCCCTAAATACTATGCGATTGCCAGAGGCCCTCGGGGACGCTCCCAACGGAAGGGCCCATAATTTGGCTGTATCCCAAATGGGATACAGCCGCTTGAAAATGGGATGCGACCGAAACGACTGAGGTGCTGGAAGATAATGCGAAAAAACGCGTCGCGCGTATCCCGTTTCCTTTATGTTCCACTACCAGCTTTTCGCTGCTGTGGATCCGAGACAACGGCGCTGTGTTGTCGAAAATTGTCGAAGGTTGCCGTAGAGTGTCGTAACCTGTCGAATAATGTTGAAACCTGTCGTACGGGCGCTGATGAAGCTTAGTCGGGGAGCTTGAAGGGAATATCGACGACGGTGCTCGCCTCTTGCGGTTCACCGCGAGAGATGATCGGTCGATAGCGCCATTGCTTGACAGCAGCTACCGCTCAGAAATCAACCCGGGGGGTCCACTGATTTCTTTGACGCCAGTCACGCTGCCGTCCTTGCCAATGCTGACCAGCAGAGAGACAGTTCCTTGATCATGTGCCGCCCTCGCCTCAGCGGGATATTCGGGCGGCACGCGATCGATTAGCTGTTTCGCGGCTTCACCAGGATCGAGGTCGATCCTAATGGGCACCTTTATCGTCACGATCGTCCTTGGGCCGTTCGGGGGATCGACAGGTTTCGCTTCGACTGGATGAACACTGCCGGAATCGCGGAAGGCTTTGGACACTTGATAGCGAAAATAGTCCTCGCCTTTTATGAAAAGCACTTTGCCCGTGGCTGCTGCTGGTATGGTCCCACTCGATGCCGGCGAGAACTTCCAGCTCGAGAGGCTCTTCGAAAGCTGAGATAGAGACTTGGAATCCTTTCCTTCGAGAGGCTGTATGTTGCTGACTTCGCCGGTCGAACTGACCAAGAACTCGAATAACACGATCTCGTCCCCAGGTTCGCGTTCCGTAGTCGGCATGGTTCCAGTTTTCAACATGGGCGGCGTGACGCCACTATCCAGAGCAAAGGTGAGTGGACCCGCGCCCCATAATCTGGGTTGAGGCTGCAGCCCGAAACTGTACGCAAATCGAAATGCAACATCGACAGGAGATCCATCCTTCGCACCGGGCTTGAAGCGCCACTTGCGAACGCATTCTGTGGCCCTCTGGTCCATGCCGTATCCGGCAGGCTTCACGACTTCAACGTCCCGAACACTTCCATCAGACTTGACCAGTAGCGAGAGGGTAACTTCGCCCTGAGCGCGGACCTTTCTGGCCAGATCCGGAATTTCGCAGGTAGTTTTAAACATCACCGAGGGCGGCGAGGCACCGTTTCCTACTTGATAAGCCCCATCGGGACGCACAGAGCCGGGCGCAACAGGTTGGCTTCTTTGGGCGAAAATGACCGGGGTCAACGCAAAAAGTCGAAGTCCCTTGGTCAGTTTCATGTCGTTAATCAGCGTAACGCAATTCGCCATCTTGGTAAATTGAACCCAGCGACTCATGCAGGCATTCGTCAATGAGGAACCTCATGCATCCTTGAGCAGAGAGCTCAGTGCAAAGGATCGCCTGCCGCGCGCCTTTTTCCCCTGCCAGGGGCGGCGGCTGGGGCGGCCGCGCCGCGGGAATGCACGCATGTACAGCGGTGCGATAGCAATCTTTTCCTTGCCCAGGGTTGGATAGCCTTCAAGGATTTCATCCGCCGTTGCGCCTTGGGCGAGCATGTCGGCAACCAGGTCCACGGGAATCCGCGTACCCTTGAAGACCGGCGTCCCGCGCATGATCTCCGGATCACTGACCACCATCTCTTCGATGTGCGCGAGCTGCTTCAACTGGCCCTCGACCTTGCGGCGGGCGGCCTTGAATTCAACGAACAGAACTGTCCCATTTCCGACTGCCAAAACGTCAGTCTTAGGCGATCGCTGAATCGAGTCCGCGATCTCTCGCCGCGTCCCGACCGGCAAGAGCCGCAGACCCTCCACTTCGAGTTGCAGGTAGATCAACTGTTCCTTTGTGAGGAGGCGTTGAACCGTCCTGCCCGAACGCGTGGCGCGAGGCCGTATTAAGCGACTGTCGATGGCTTTGTGAACCGCAGCCAACGGCAAACCTGTTACAGCGGCGGCCTGCGCAGGTGTATATCCGTCCATGCCTTAATTCTACTCCAAACGGAGAAGAATTATTTGGTACGTCGAGTTCTAGGCTTATGGGCCGATTTCCGCGCGCGAGGCTTCGGCAACATCTGTTCCAATTCGATCTCGCCACGATGGTGCGCGAGGACCAATTTCATCGCTTCAACGACGTCCTGTCCGAAGCCCGGCTTCTTTGCAGACTGGCTCATTCCGTTACCAGTATGCCGCAATCGACGCCTGAGTTTTGTGACGTGGATTGTGACCTAACCCACCTCAGAATTGGTGAAATTGACCGGTTTCGCGCCTATACTCGGGAGTGCTCGATGCGGCTCATCATAAACGCGAATGCCAGCGAAGCTTCTCAATTTCAAGCGCTTCGCCGGCACTCGCAATCATCGCCGCTCACCGCCTCACATCCCAGCCGGCCAATTCACACGCAGGAGGTCCACGGTTCGAGTCCGTGCGCGCCCACCAGCATTCTCTTTTCAAACCTTTCGATCGCCGGCGCTCTCCGTTTTAAGTCCGGGGTGCTGGATCGTTCAGGAGTTCCTCGATAGCGTCATACAATTCAGTAGCCCTCACCGGCTTGCTTAGATAGGCGTCCATTCCCGCTGCCAGGCACTTCTCACGGTCCCGGTTCATGGCGTGCGCGGTCATGGCGAGGATGGGGATGTGGCGGCCGGTCGTCTTTTCCAGCTCTCGGAGACGGTTGTCTGCAGCCCATCCATGCCGGGCATCTGTACATCCATCAGGATCAGATCGAATGTGTCCGATTCGAGCGCACGCAGTACTTCGTCGCCGTTGGTTGCGAGAACTGGCACCAGCGACCGCTTCTCAAGCATCTTGGAGACCAGTTTGCGGTTCACTGGATGGTCCTCCGCTACCAGAACGCGGCGGCCAGCCAGCACCTCATCGGCAAATGGCAATGGACTGCCTGTCAGCGGTTCGGGTGATTCCTCGACAAGCCCTAACGTGATGAGAATCGCGTTGAGCAGGTCGGCCTGCATCACTGGCTTTATCAGATAGCGAGAGATTCCAAGTTCGCGGCAGCGCTGGGCGTCGTTGGTGAGGTCGCACGAACTGAGCATCATCACCATCACACCGCTAAGATCGGTATCTTCGCGTATGCGCCGGGCCATTTCAAAACCGTCCATCTCAGGCATCTGAGCGTCCAGCAGCACGAGGCGGTACGGCGCTCCAGCCGCCCTCGCCCGGCGCAGCAAAGTAATTCCCACGATGCCCGAATCCGCCGGGTCGGGCTGCATGCCCCAGCTCGTGCATGCCTCGTTTAGGATACGGCGGTTGACGGCATTGTCGTCCACGATGAGCACGCGGACACCAGCCAGTTGATCCATGCGGGGCGCCCCAGTCCGGTGTAGACGATCGGTTATTCCGCTCGGTCTGCGGCCGACGCGAACGGTGAAGTGAAATTGGCTTCCCTCGCCCTCCCGGCTCTCGACCCAGATGCGTCCGCCCATCAGATTCACCAGGCGCGAGCAAATACTCAAGCCCAGACCCGTCCCCCGTACTTGCGCGTGGTGGAGCCGTCAGCTTGCGTAAAGGCGTCGAAAATGGCGGTTTGATTCCTGGGAGCGATGCCGATACCGGTATCATTGATTTCGAAATGCAGCACTAGTTCTTGATCGGTCTGGGACTCGACGTCGACCGCGACCAGCACGTCGCCGAAATCCGTAAATTTCAGGGCGTTGCCGAGAAGATTGAGCAGTATCTGCCGAAGGCGCACCGGGTCGCCTACCAGAGCTTCCGGAACTACCGGCGTCACGCGGCACAGCAGTTCGATGCCTTTCTGATGGGCCCTGACGGCCACCGTCCGTACAGCATGTTCCAGCACCTCCTGCGGGTCGAACGCAATGGGGTCCAGCACCATCTTGCCGGCCTCGATCCGTGAAAAATCTAGGACGTCATTGATGATGGAGAGCAAGGCGAGAGCGGATTCATGCACGGTGGAAGCATAATCCCTCTGCTCCGGCGTCAGGCTAGTCCCGAGGACCAGCTCTGTCATCCCCAAGATGCCGTTCATAGGGGTGCGAATTTCGTGGCTCATGTTGGCCAGAAACTCGCTCTTGAGACGATTGGCCTCCTGTGCTTCCTGCACCAGATGGATGAGCTCCTGCCGGGAGGTGTCCAACTCCTCCACCATATGGTTGAAGGACACCGAGAGATCGGAGATTTCTTCGATATCCCCAACGGGCGCCCTCTGCTTCAGGTCCCCGGCCGCCACCTTGCGGGTGAACCCGACCAGATCGCCTAAAGGCTTGAGGAGCCGGCTGAGCTGGATATAGTGGACCAGAAAGATCAGCGCGAGAGCAATGATGGCGACCGTTA
>Ga0070730_10003990_pt1 | contig 13078 bp, 9 predicted proteins | sample Coa_R1_3_FD_66447 | JGI IMG/M metagenome (GOLD analysis project Ga0070730, IMG submission 66447) | Surface soil microbial communities from Centralia Pennsylvania, which are recovering from an underground coalmine fire - Coalmine... | ecosystem: Environmental > Terrestrial > Soil > Unclassified ...
ACTGACGATCGGCCACTCATCCCTCGCCAGCAGATCGATCCCCGCGAGTCCCATCCCCTTCGCCGCCACACAGAGATCCGGCAGCGGAATCTGGCCGTAGCACCAGCGGGCCACGGATTGTTTGAGGCGGCCGCCGGAGGGCGGCACCCGGCGATCGGGATCTGGCTCCAGGCGGGGCGCGCCGAGGACGAGGGCGGACGCGGCCGTCGAAGCGAGGAAATGACGACGGGAGAGATCGAACATCGGGGCTCGCGGGTGGGCGGACGCCCCAAACTGCGGGCGCCGCCCCATCCGCGCTAGTCGACGCGCCTCCTAGACCGCGGCCGGCTCCGGCGCCGCCGCCCACTCGGCGACCAGCGCGTCCACCGTCCGCAGCTGGCGCTCCGGATCGCTGGCGTACCAGGATTTGAAATACTCGAGGCCCGCCTGATGCGCTTCGTCCGTGAACGCCTGCAGCGCATCCGTCACCCAGACCAGGTCGTACCCGCGCTGAAACGCGTCCCCGGACGTATGCCGCGCGCAACAATCGGTGTGCAGTCCGGCGATGTAGAGACGGGTGATGCCCCGCTCGCGCAGCAGGAGATCGAGATCGGTGCTGACGAAGGGACTGTAGGTCCGCTTGCCCAGCACCACGTCGCCCGGCTGCGGCGCGAGGTCGGGCACGATCTGCGCGTTCCAGCTGCCGGCCATGGCGTGGGGCGGCCACTTCTGCAGCTCGCTGTCCGCCGCGGTGTGCGCGTCCGTGGCATAGACCACCGTCACGCCCGCCTGCCGCGCCGCGGCGAGCAGCGTCCCCACTCGGGGAATGATCTCCTGCGCCCGCGCCTGATACTCCGGCCCACCCGCCCCGGCGATCACGCCGCCCGGGTAGACGAAGTCATTCGCGAGGTCGATCACGAGCACTGCGGAGTCCGGCTGGTGCCGGGGGTGATGCGTAGGCATGATACGCCTCCCATTGTTGTGTGCCGCGACTGGGGGGCCGATTGGGCAACGCCTCGACCCGGCGGAGATGCCGGATCACTCCCAGCGCGAGACGCGCGTCGCCGCGCGCCGCCGTAAACTTATCCTCGCGCATCCCGCGGGCACATAGCGCGGACCGTCTCCGGACGCGCCACGGACAGACGCCGGGCGCGCGATGTCGCAATCTTGAACCGTCACCCACACGGGAACCCGCTCATGCGCCGCATCGGCTCCGTCGTCGGACTGCTCCTCGGCTGGACCTCGGTGGCCCTGGCCCAGGGGAAATTTCCCCCGGACTCGTTCACGAACCTGAAAGTCCTGCCGAAGGACATCAGTAAACGGGCGCTCATCGATACGATGCGGGCCTTCACGGGCGCGCTCGGCGTCCGCTGCCAGTACTGCCATGTGGGCCGCGAAGGGATGCCGCTCGACTCGTTCAACTTCGCGTCCGACGACAAGCGCACCAAGAAAGTCGCCCGCGTCATGCTGCACATGGTGATGCACATCAACGAGGAGCATCTCGCCGACGTGCCAGATCGACCGATGCCGCACGTGGTGGTGAAATGCGCCACCTGCCATCGCGGGATCGCGCGTCCGTGGCTACTCGACGACGACCTTCGGCTGACGCTCGCGGACTCGGGACTCGATGCCACGGTACGGCGCTACCGCGCGCTGCGCGAGCAGTACTACGGCAGCGGCACGTACGATTTCCGCGACGGCGTGCTCACCGGCGTGGCGCGGGGGGAAATGCAGGCGGGGCGCGTGGACAACGCGATCGGACTCTTGAATCTGAACATGGAATTCAATCCCACCGTCGCGTTCATTCCCGCGGCGTTGGGGGATGCCTATCTGCAGAAAGGCGATACCGCGAAGGCGCTGACCAACTACCGCGCGGCGCTGGCCAAGGATTCGACCCTCGGCCTCGCGCGCGCGCGCATCCGGCAACTCACCGGCGGGCGCCCCAGTCGTCCCTAGGCGTCCGCCGGCGGACGCTCCTCCGGCCTACGGATCGAAACTGCCGTCGTCGAAGGCAAAGCTGGCCCCTTCGCCGGTGCCGCTGACGCGATCCACGCGCAGCACACGGCTCATCGTCTTGCCGTCGACGGTGATGCTGACGAGATAGTCACCGCTCTCGACCGCCGGCGCGCCCCCGCCGAAGCCGCCGCCGCCACCGCCGCCCGCGCGGCCGAAGGCCTGGGCCACGAAGGCGAGTCCGCGGAATCCGCCGCCCCCGCCGCCCGCGCGCTGCCCCGGCAGTGCCACGCGAATCAGGTCGCCGAGGGTGCCAAGGAAGCTGGCGTCGGGCTGCCCGGCGCCACCCGCCGCGCCTTCGCCGCCTTCCGCCGGTTGGCCCGCTGGCGCCGGCGCGCCGGGCGCGCCGGGTACGCGCGGGACGGTCTCACCAGGACGCTCGATGAAGCGTCCCCCGGGCGCGGCACCGCCACCCGGGCCACCGCCGCCCCCGAAACCGAAGCGCTGCGCCAGTCCCTGCAGGTCCCCGCTGAGCAGGGCGGTCTTGATCGGATCGAGCATGCGGGCGGGGGTGCCCGCCTTCTCGAGTGAATCGAAGACCACGGCGATCCGGTGCACGATGAGCCCGCTGTCCCGCTTCTGCGACGGCGAGAGCGGCGACGGCTTGGGGTTGGGACCCTGGAAGCCCCAGGTGACGCGGTGCAGTCCCGCGCTGGCGGGTCCGTTGACGGTGCGGACGGTGTCGCCCCGCACGTCGGTGATCACGACCTTGGTCTGCGCGCGGCGGTCGGTGCTCCCGGTGGTGAGCCGGTAGACGATTTCCGCGCCGTACGGCGGGCTCGCGGCCCGGAACCACTTCTGGCCCGGGGAGAAGCTGGCGCGCGTCGCCTCGCCGTATTCGTACGCGGTCTTGGGCTGGAAGAGGTACGCCGTCGCGGCCAGCACGCTGTCGGCCAGCTGCTCGAGCGGCGTGACGTCCACGATCCAGATGCCGCGGCCGTGCGTCGCCGCGATCAGCTCGTGCTCCCGCGGATGGATCTTGAGATCGTGCACCGGCACCGTGGGCAGGCCGGTCATGAACTGCTGCCACGAGGCGCCGCGGTCCCGCGAGATGTACGCGCCCACGTCGCTGCCCAGGTAGAGCAGGTTCTGGTTGAACGGATCTTCGCGGATCACGTGCACGTAATTCGGGCCGCCGGTCGGCAGATTGTGCACGATGGACGTGAAGGTCCGGCCGTAATCGGTGGTGACGTAGACGTAGGGCGTGAAATCGTTGTTGCGGTGATTGTCGAACGTCACCCAGAAGGTCGCGCTGTCGAAGTGCGAGGGCTCGATGCGGCTCACGTAGGAGCCCGCGGGTACGCCCGGGAACCGCCCGGTCAGGTTCTCCCAGTTGCCGCCGTCGTTCCGGGTGAGCCAGACGTTGCCGTCGTCGGTGCCGGCGTAGAGCAGGCCCGGCCGGATGGGCGACTCGGCCAGAGAGACGATGGTGCAGTAGGTCTCGGCCCCGGTGACGTCGAGCGTGACGCCGCCCGTCGTCTGGGTGCTGACGCGGATCTTCATCGAGTCACGCGTCGAGAGGTCCGGCGAAATCGGGTACAGATTCTCGCCGTGATTGATCGATTTCATCACCTTGTTGGAGCCGGCGTAGAAAATCGACGGGTTGTGGGCCGAGAGCAGGAACGGCGTATTCCAGTTCCAGCGCAGGTCCTGATCGGCCGAGTCGGCCAGCTGGCGCTTGCGCAGCTGCGCTTCGCGCGCGCGCTGCGCCGAGGTGAGCGGCTTGGTGGTGTCGGGCCGGTCGATCACGATCGAGTCTTCGAAGAGCTGATAGCGCGGCCGCCAGTTGGGTTTCTGCAGCGAGACGCGCTCGCCGGTGGCGAGGTTGAGCCGACCCATCGCCCCGCCCTGCGATTCCGAGTAGACGATGTTCGGGTCGGTGGGATCCTGCGCGGTATAGAAGCCGTCCCCGCCGCCGATGGTGATCCAGTCGCTGTTGTCGATGGTGCCGGTGCGGTGGCGCGAGGGCCCGCACCACGAGCCGTTGTCCTGGAGGCCGGTGCAGACATGGTAGGGGAACGCCATGTCGTAGCTGACGATGTAAGGCTGGGCCAGGGTCATCAGATTCAGGAAGTCCCAGTTGCCGCCCTTGTCCCAGGTCTGCGAGACGCCGCCGTCGTCCCCCACGATGATGTGGGATCCGTCGTTCGGATCGATCCACATGGCGTGGTGATCGACGTGAATCCCCTGGGTGGCGTTGCCGACGGTCGTGCCGCCGTCATTCGAGAAATTGACCGGCGTGGACGACCAGTAGACGCGGTTCGCGTCCTTGGGATCGACGCGCACCTGCGAGTAGTAGAAGGGGCGCACGTCGATATCGTTCATGTGGGTCCAGGTCGCGCCGCCGTCCGCCGAGCGGTAGAGCCCCGAGTTCTTCTTCTGCGCGGGCTTGGTCTTGTCGGGCTTCGCGTTGGGCAGCGTATCCGCTTCGACCAGCGCGTAGATCACGTTGTGATCGGAGTTCGCGATCGCGAGGCCGATGCGGCCTTTCATCGTCGCCGGGAATCCCCCGCCCTTCACTTCGGTCCAGGTCTTGCCGCCGTCGGTGGTCTTCCAGAGGGCGCTGCCGGGTCCGCCCGAGTTGAGCGAGTACGGCGTGCGCACCCGCTGCCAACTCGACGCGAAGAGGACCTCCGGATTGGTCGGATCCATCGCGACGTCGATGAATCCCGCCTGGTTGCTGATGAACTTCACGTTCTGCCAGGTGGCGCCGCCGTCGGTCGTCTTGTAGAGGCCGCGCTCGGGGCTCGCGCCCCAGGCCCAGCCCAGGGCCGCGACGTACACGATGTTGGGATTGGTGGGGTTCACCACTATACGGCCGATGGCGCCGGTCTTCTCGAGCCCGGACCGCTTCCACGTCAATCCGCCGTCGGTCGATTTGAAGATGCCGCAGCCCGGCGAGATGGTATTGCGCGAGTCTTCCTCGCCGGTGCCGGCCCACACCTGCATCGTGTCACTCGGCGCGATGGCAAGTTCGCCCATCGAGATGCAGGGCTGGCCCTCACCGAAGACGTTGCGAAAGGTGGTGCCGGCGTTGGTGGTCTTCCAAATGCCGCCCGCGGCGCCCGCGATGAAGAACGTCTTCGACGGGCTCGGGATGCCGACCACGCTCGAGGTGCGGCCGCCCATGTTGGCGGGGCCGATGTTGCGCCAGCGGAAGCCGGCGAGGAGCGTCGAGTCGAGGGGAGCGGCGGTTTGGGAGACGAGCGGAGGGGCCAGCGCGGTCGTGAGGGTCACGAACGCCACGGCGGCCCAACGACAATTGGACATGACGGCCTCGGTTCGGGGGTGGAAAGTGCACCTCTGCACCGAGAACGAATACGCGCAAATTGGCCGCCGCGTTAGAGGGCGGCGGCCGTCGGATCAGCGGGCGTGGAGGCGGATGGGGACGATGGTCGTGCCCCAGTGGAGCCGGAGCGTCGCCGAGTCAGGGCCGACCACCGGGAAGTAGAAGGCGAGCACTTCCATGTGGGGGCCCTGCTCCGGTTTGACCTTGACGCGGAGCACGTCGAAGGCGGAGCTGGGGGGCGGGGTGTGGAATACGTGCAACGCTTTCGAGAAGATGACGGTCCACTGAACGGAATCGGGGATGGTCCAGAGCGTGTAGCTCCCCGCGGCGAGCGGCTGTCCTTCTACTATAAGGTCCTTGCTGAAGGTGATCGTGGTAGCCGAGTCGGCCCCGGGGTGCCAGATGTGGTCCCAGGCGACGAGGCCGCCGAAGAGCCGGCGCCCGCGGGCGACGGGGCGGTTGTAGGAGATGGTGATGGTGTCCAAGCCCATCACCTGCAGGACCGCGCCGTGCTGGGAGAAGGGGATGCCTTCCTGGGCGGTAAGAGCGGCGGGCACGATCAGGGCAGCAAGAAGGATAGGCCGCATCACTTCAGTTTACGTGATCGGGAGACTAACTTGACAGCCCCTGACCGTTAAGATCCGGTTAAACGGTCAGGTGTCAGGTAGACGGCTAGACGTCCAGACGGCTGGCGGTTTGCAGGAATGAGGCGAGCGTTAGCGCATCTCGTCTTGGCTCTTCCTAGGCGTCTAGACGTCTCTCCGTCTAGCCGTCTAGCATTTCGGGACGTAGCGCAGTCCGGTAGCGCACCTGAATGGGGTTCAGGGGGTCGCGGGTTCAAATCCCGCCGTCCCGACTGGGTAAAGATCAAGCTCTGCAACGAGTTTCGTTGTGGAGCTTTTTCTTTGTCCATCCCCATGCTGTGTGTAATGCTGTGTGTTTCTCCCGGCTAGCGGCTCATGATCCGCTGCGTCGGGTGGAGCACCACCTGTCGGATCGTCTCGGGATCGGTTTGCTGGTAGGACTCGAGCAAAGTCGCCGTGTCCCGCCACCCTCCCGCCGCCGCGACGTCCTTCACCGGGTAGCCTTTGCGCTCGCTCGCCCACTTCCGACGGAGGGCATGCCACATCCCGCCGCGTTCTCGGGGCGCTGCCGCGAGACCATAGGCCCGTCGCAACCAATTGTCGAACAGGTGCCGGTCGCAGGGCATCGCGGCGTTCTTCGGAGCTGGAAAGACGGGCGTGTTGCCGATCGCCTGCTGCGCCCGCCGCGCGGTCCCGAGAGCCTCCTGCACCTCCGGGCTCATGGGGACGACTGCTCGTACTCCTTACTGAGGGTTAGCGGGCATAGCATTCCTCCGGGGTCCGGTAGCCGAGCCGCTTCCGGGGCCGGCGATGGAGGTGGGCAGCGAGGGGCTGTACGCCCACGCGTCAGTACCATCGCGCACCCCCTCTTCCGACCTTCGGTCCGCAGCCCGATCTTCTGGACACCACTCACCAACTATCGGAGGCCCTATGCGCATCATCACCGTCCCGGCGTGCCTCATCCTCATGGCCGCCCCTGCACTTCATTCCCAGGCCGCGCCTGCGGCCAAGCCGAGCGGGCCGCGCTGGGGCCCGGCCCCTGCCGTCTTTCCCTCGGGCGCGAAAATGGCCGTGCTCAGCGGCGACCCCGGTATGGCGGCGCCGTTTACGGTCGAGTTGGCCTTCCCAGCCGGCTACCGGATCCCGCCCCACTCTCATCCGACCGCCGAGACGGTCACGGTAAAGAAGGGGACGCTCCTCGTCGGCATGGGCGATACCTTCGATGCCTCGAAGGCCAAACCGATGCAGGTGGGCGACTCGGGATCCATTCCGGCGAACGCCCACCATTTCGCCGCGGCGAGTGGTACCACCTTCATTACGGTGAGCGCGATGGGTCCCTTTGCGATGACGTACGTCCACGCAGCGGACGATCCGCGCCAGGCCCGGGCAAAACCGTAGCGAGCGGATCGCCCGGCTGCACAAGCGCCTGGAGCCGCCGTGGCGATGAGTCACGGATTGAAGATTTTCTGTACCGCGCCGCGCGGCTCAGGCGCGATCCGCTCGGCCGCCAACCCCCACATCGGGCGCAATGATATGGCTTTTTCAACCGCTCTCCGCATGCTGGCCGTGGCCATTCTTCTGCCGCGCGTCATGCCGGTTGTGGCGCAAGGTCCATCCATAACCGTCATCCTCCTGGGAACCGGAGTACCGGATCCCACCATCGATCGCTTCGGTCCCGCCACACTCGTCGATGCCGGTGGGGAGACGCTGCTGTTCGACGCCGGCCGCGGCGTCAGTCAGCGCTTGTGGCAATTGAAAATTCCGTTGGCGCAAGTGCATGCGCTGTTTCTCACACACTTGCATTCCGATCATACGGTGGGCATTCCCGACCTGTGGCTCACGGGCTGGTTACCGACTCCGTTCGGGGGGCGTCGGAGGCCGCTGGAGGTATGGGGACCCAAGGGCACGGTGAACATGATGGCGAATCTCCGCAGGGCGTATCAGTGGGATATCCATGTACGACAGCTGCCTCATGCCGGAATCGACGTCGTCGCCCACGATATCGCCGAGGGGGTTATCTACGACCGCCACGGTGTGAAGGTGACGGCATTCCTTGTCGATCACGGCGAGCGGGCGAAGCCTGCGTTCGGGTATCGGGTGGATTATGCCGGCCATTCGGTGACGATCTCCGGCGACACCCGGCCCAATGACAATTTAATCCGCCATGCCGCCGGCACCGACGTACTGGTCCATGAAGTGGCGGCGGTGCGACCTGAGCTGCTGGACAAATCGCCCACGGCGACGATCGCTCGCCGAATTTTGGGTGGCCATACATCGCCGGAAGATGCCGGGCGAGTATTCGCTCGGATAAATCCAAAACTCGCCGTATTCACTCACGTCGGGCTGCTCACCACCGATCGCAACTTTCCGCCACCGACGGGCGCTGATGTCATGCGCCGGTTGCATACTACCTACAGCGGCGAAGTCGTTCTCGGCGAAGACCTGATGACGATTGACATTGGAGACAAGGTAGAGGTTCATCGCTTCACATCGACGACGCCTCCCTGATCACGTGTATTGCAACAACGCGTTTCGCAACTGGGTGGCCGAGGATGCCGCGCAATTTCTATCGTGCATTTCCCTGTGCATGGCCCAATGAGCGTCAGGGCGAATGGCCTGTCTCCGGCATAGGATGGCGTCTCGCATCCGCGGCAGTCCGCTGATCCGCTTGCCGGTCTCCAGGGGTGGCATGACCGCTGAGGCGGCGCTCACTTGAGCATCACGCAGTTGCCCAACACACCTGGTGACGTAACGGGTGGTCAGGCGATCACTTCGCGTCGACGATTAAAGTTCAGCAGGCTTTCCCCCGGTCGCGGCGACGGGCCCGGTCGGAGCCTACCCCCCATGCGCGATGCCCGCCTCGCCAACAGAGTGCCGGCAGCGCATCTTAGCCACCCATGAATCCGTTCGCACGGTTTTCGGAGGCCTTGAACGTTCGCTACACTGTCGAACGAGAGCTGGGGGCGGGGGGGATGGCCACCGTCTACCTCGCGCATGACATCCGGCACGATCGCAAGGTAGCGCTGAAGGTCCTCGGCTCCGAGCTCGCCGCGGCAATCGGGGTCGAGCGGTTCTTACGTGAAATCCAGATTGCGGCTCGGCTGAGCCATCCCCACATAGTTCCGCTGTACGACTCGGGCGAGGTCGACGGCCGCCCGTACTACGTCATGCCATACATCGAGGGCGAGTCCCTGCGGCAGCGATTGCGGCGTAGTGGTGCACTCCCGGTGGGTGAAGCCGTGCAGCTTGCGCGCGAGGTTGCTGACGCGTTGGCATACGCGCATGAGCACGGGATCGTACATCGAGATGTAAAGCCGGAGAACATCTTGGTGCACGCCGGTCACGCGGTCGTGACTGATTTTGGCATCGCCCGCGCAATCAGCGCCGCGGGTGGCGTCGAGCTGACGCGCACCGGCGTCACCGTCGGCACCCCGCTATACATGAGTCCGGAGCAGATTGTCGGCGACCCGGTGGATGGCCGCAGCGATGTGTACAGTCTGGGATGCACGTTGTACGAAATGCTCGCGGGGGCGCCGCCCTACACGGGCTCGTCCTCCCTCGCGGTGCTCGCCAGCCACTCGGTGGACCCGGTTCCCGCGCTGCGGCAACTCCGGGCCGGCGTGCCCGTCGCGCTCGAGCAAACGGTGCGCCGGGCGATGGCGAAGCTCCCCGCGGAGCGCTACGCTGGCGCTGCCGCGTTCGATGCGGCGCTCACCTCCGGCCTGCCGGGGACCACGCGCTCCGCGCCGAAAGGCCGGCGCCGCGTGACGGCGGGAATTGCGGTCTTGGCGGTCACTGTGGCGCTCGCGGTAGCGGGATATGCGCTCGCGTCGCACCCTGGCGGACGCACCCAAAAGTCCATCGCAGTGCTCCCACTCGTCAATCAGAGCGGCCGACAGGAAGACCGGATCCGCTCCGACGGGATGACCGAAGCGCTGATTGACGCGCTGTCGCAGGTTCCCGGACTCCGAGTCGCGTCCCGCATGTCGGTCTTTGCCTACCAGAACAGCGGGCTGGACAGTCGCGCGATCGGCGCGCGCCTCCATGCGGCCGCGATGCTGGAGGGAAGCTTCCAGCGCGTAGGATCGGTCCTGCAAGTGAGCGTGCGGCTCATCAACGCCGACGATGGCTACGTCCTTTGGTCCGACACCTTCCGGCGCGACCAGAACGACGTTTTCGCCGTTCAGGATGAGATCTCACAGGCGGTGGTGCGTGCGCTCCAGGTACGGCTCGCGGGCGAACCGCGGCCGCTGGTGCGGCGACCGACGGAAAACCTCGACGCCTACGACCTCTACTTGAAGGGCCGCTGGTTCTGGAATCAGCGCGGCGCGGGGCCGGCGCCGCTACATCGGTCAATCGCATTCTTCCAGCAGGCGATCGCGCTCGACTCGAATTACGCCGCCGCGTGGGCCGGCCTCGCCGACGACTACAGCATGCTGCCGGCGTTCGGCGACGCCCCCCCGTCGGAGGCGTACCCGGAGGCCAAGCGCGCCGTGCAGCGCGCGCTCGCGCTGGACAGCACGCTGCCCGAGGCATACACCTCCCTCGGCATCATCAGCGTTTTCCACGACTGGGACTGGCCCGCCGCGGCGCGGGCCTTTGACCGGGCGCTCGCGCTGGATTCTACTGAGCCGCGGACGCACCTCTTCCACGCCTGGTATTATGTCGCTCAAGGAAAACTCGAGGACGCCCTGCGCGAAGTCCGCACCGCGCAACAGCTGAATCCGTTGTCGCCCATCATCAACGCCCGACTGGGTACCACGTTGTACTATCTACACCGATACGACGAGGCGGCGGCGGAGTTGCGGCAGGCACTCGAGCTCGACTCCACCAATACGAGTGCGGCCGCCGAGCTGGGCCGCGTCCTGCTGCAGCAGCGCAACTTTCGGGAGGCGCTGGTGGTGCTCCGGCAACCATTCGATTTTCAAGCGGGGCACCTGGGCGGGGGCACCCGAGGATACGCGCTCGGCATGGCGGGACACCGCGCGGACGCCGTCGCAATGCAGCGACGCCTCGAGCAACGCGCGCGAGTGTACTACATCGACCCCGAGGCGTTGGCGATGGTCGCGATCGGCCTGGGGGACACGGCACGGGCACTCGAATGGCTGGAGCGCGGTCGCGACCAGCGTTCGTTCTACCTTCCGTTCCTCGCCGCCGATCCGATCTACGACCCCCTGCACCGGAATGCCAGATTCCTTCAAATCGTCCGGACGATTGGACTGCATCTGCCCCCCGAGTCGATCCACTAGCCGCCGGGCAGGTGCGACTTCGCGGTTCTACCCGGCCGCAGGACCGTTCGTAGTGCTCAGTGCGCGGGGAGATATCTTGCTCCAAATTCCTCGATTCTACCCCCCGTCAGCTCCAGGCGCTTGCCAGACGTCACGCCAAATCCACCACAATACGCACGCCTCGCAATTACCGCGTCCGTCCACCTGTGGACTCCATCACCGAAGGCCACCGATCCTGCGAAACCGTGATGCGAGTCCCGTAGACACCTGCGCGACCAAAATCTGCTGTGCTGTCTAAGCCAATGGTGTCTGGAAACAGATCAGCCCTCGGTGCGCTGAGACTCTTCCGCCGGGCCCTATCGCGCGCCGGGACCCGAACTACCTTCATCCCCATCCGCCACGTCGTGCCCCGTCCGCCCAAGGAGCGCACCCGATGACCGCCCGCAAATACTCCCCCGGATCCGAGCTGCTGCTCACCCTGACGATCCTGGCACTGGGCGCCTCCCCAGCCGCCGCGCAAGTCCGCTCCTATCGGCACTGGCTCAGCACCAAGGCGGATACCCAGCAGGTGTTTACGGGTGAGCTGCCCAGTGGCGCCCCTGCGTCCGGCGGATACTACGAAGTCGAAACCGACGCCCTCGGCCGCGTGTCCCGGGTCTCGAGCTTCCAGGACGGCAAGAAGACCGATGCCACCGTGTTCCAATACGCCGGCAACGCGCGCTGGTACAGCAGCTACGACGCCTTCACGGCGACGGGCGAGAAGACCGGCAGCACCAGAGTGCAGCGGGACGCCCGCGGAGATGTCGTCCGCTACGATCACTTCACCGTGAGCGGCGACCTCACGAGATACAGCGCGCGGTCCACGGTCGGTGCGGGAGTCGAGTGGATCTCGTACTCCCGGGATGGCAAGCCCGCCGATCGATACGTCTACTTCTACTCCCCCCGCGGATACCTCATCGAGCAGCAATGGTATCCGGATGCGGCCACCGATTACGACACGCAGTTCGACGAGGCGACCGGCCTGGCGCAGTCGCGCAAGAAACTGGTCAACGACACCCTCGCATCCAGCAACAAGTACACCTACGACAGCTACGGCAGCCGGACGCGTGACGACATCTACGGGAAGGACGGCGATTGGTACGGCGCGCGGGAGTACTCCGGCGGCCTCATCGCCCGCGTGTTCTATCGGTTCCGGGACAGCACGACCAAGGAGCTCCGGTACACCTATGACGACAAGCAACTGACGAAGGAAGTCAAGCTCTCGGTGAACGGCCAGTGGATTTGCACCTTTACCTACGATCGGCTGTCGGACGGCACTGTGCAGCGCACCCTCGCGGTCGGTCCCGATGGCAGTCTCTATGCCGAGTATCCCAACCTCCTGGTCACCGACGTGACGCGACAAGGGCAAGCCTTGGATCACCCCGACGTCGCCATCGTGCACAAGACCGGCGATTGGTGGTGAGCGGAGCAGACCCCATCGCCACTGGCGATGGCCGATCGCACCTGGTGCGAACGGCCGGGCGGAGTTCGTCGCCGCCAGGCCGCCCGCGAGAGATCGTCGCTGTGACTTGGTGCCTGGGTCGTCCGGCTCACTTGGTGCTGCAGATCTTGGGCCCTCCGGTCTGCGTCGAGATGGCGGTGTGGTCGTCGGACCCGGTGTTGCCCGGCTGGTCGTCGCTGTAGGTGATGGACGGCAGACCGGTCGTGGGACTGACCGCGACGCCGAAGTCGTCGAACAGGTCGCGGTTGCCGCTGCAGGTCACCCCGCTCTCACACACCCCGCCGAAGTGGACGATGGGCGTGGCCGCGACCTGCGTGAAGCCGCTCCCCGCCACGGCCGCGTTGCGGTTCTGGGCCAGGTACACCGACCAGGCCGCCGACGCCGGATAGTTGTCCGGCACCGTCGTCCCATCGTAGTACGGCGTGCCGTACCACACGATGTTCAGCTGCCCGGGGTCGCAGGCCACGCTCCACGGCATGATCGC
>Ga0070730_10003991_pt1 | contig 13077 bp, 6 predicted proteins | sample Coa_R1_3_FD_66447 | JGI IMG/M metagenome (GOLD analysis project Ga0070730, IMG submission 66447) | Surface soil microbial communities from Centralia Pennsylvania, which are recovering from an underground coalmine fire - Coalmine... | ecosystem: Environmental > Terrestrial > Soil > Unclassified ...
AGGTCAGCCTGTCGACTCGCTGGAAAAGCACCAATCGTCGTGACAATTCGTGTCACATTCGCGCCCGAGGAGAACCAGATGGCTCGTCCCAGCCCGTGGTCAAAGGCGCGGCGCCCGTAACCAGTACCAACAATGCGGGCTGGGACAATATGCTCATCTATCGAGCGGCGGCCTGAGAAAAATCCTTCGTAGAAGCCATAGCCATCCATCACGAACCAGCGCAGGAACGGGTCCAATTTGGCCAGAAAGCGTTCGGGCCGCATAGGAACCCTGGGCAGGACCAGGCCCGCTCCTATATAGAGCAGCCAATCGTAAGACGCTCCGGGTCCAGCTATGAATGGCTGAAGGCGCTTCTTCCAGGGTCCAAGGCTATCCAGCAACATGAGGCCCATGCCAGCCCCTTCATAGGCAACTCCGCGCCATTCGACATCAATCGCGTTCAGGCGAGGCACGAGCACCTCAAAGTGGTCATCATCAAGGGTCGTCTGGAAGCCTCCCACCAGGTTGGTCGCGACCGGTTGAAAACGGAGCCATGTCTCGTCCATATCATCATTCTGTCCATACCGCTCGGCAGCGAGCTTTGGGAATTCGTCTGCTGAGAGGCGGAAGAAAGGCTTAAGGATCTTTCCGAAAGTAAGAGTCACGATTTTGCCTCCTTTTGCTTGTAGCGCACTTATGAGTTGCTTCCATTACACTTTTACTTTTATCGTAGGTGGATTCTCCACATATGAGGGGGAGATACGTTCCAATGATTGGTTATGGGTTTGGACGCCGTAGAACAGCATCACGAGGGCACCGATGAGCAATGGCACTCCGAAGATAATGAGCGCGATTTGCGCGGAGACGCCCAGTCCAAGCAACAGACCGCCAGCAAGCGGACCAGTGAAGGAGCCGATACGTGTGAAGCCAGCGGCCCAGCCAGAACCCGTGCCACGCACCTCGGTCGGGTAAACTTCCGAACTATAGGGTGGGAAGATACCCAGCAACGTAGTGCCGAAAAAGAAGATCACCCCTCCAACTAGCACCAGGAGCACCGGCTGTGCAGCAATCTGGGGGAGGAAGCTGCCAAGAATGAGCATGAAGACTCCGGCCACCAGTGGGTAGAGCGTCAGCACGAGTTTGGAGCCGCCTTTGCGCAGCAGGTAGAGGGCCGCAAAGACCGAGGGGATGGCAAAGAAGTTGATCAACATGGGATAGTTGATACTCTGCGCATCGGAGTAACCCAGGTTCTTGAGTATGGTCGGCAGCCAGATGATGAAGCCGAACTCGAAAAAGCCGATACAGAACCCGAAGAGCCAGTTAGCAATCGTGCGCCGCAGATAGATGGCGCGCCAGAGCATACGCAAACTATTCATGGGCGATAGTCGCTTATCCTCTATGGAGAGGCCTGCCTCTGCTTCGTCCAGCGGATCGTAGTTTCCCCCCGTATACTGTTTAATCTGGGCAGCCACGCGCCAGGCCTCGGCTTCCTTGCCAGCAGAAAGCAGATAGCGAGGAGACTCAGGAAACTTGAACCGTATCACGACCACCAGGAGAGCAGGCAGCGCCTGCACATAGAACAACGATTTCCAGCCGGAGGCAGATAAGAGAAAATGAGCGCTGACCGCAGCAAAAGCGTAGCCGAGCACGATCGCCAGAATGCCCAGCACCAATAGGGTGCGTGTGCGCTGACGAGCAGGCAGGAACTCCGAAAGCAAGGTAAAGGCCAGAGGAATTTCTCCCCCAACGCCGACGCCCATAAAGAAGCAGGTGATGGTGAACTGCACATAGCTCCAGGAGTGGGTTTGGATCAGATTCGTGATCGAAAAAAGCAGGATGGTGTACATCAATGCCTTTTGTCGTCCAATGCGGTCACCGATCATACCCCACAAGATGGCACCTACACAAGTGCCAAACAATGCCGCTGTGGGCATGTAGGAGCCCTGGATAAAGCTCAGATTCCACTCCATACGCATCATGGGCAGGATAAATGAGCAGGTGACCTGGTCCATGTTGTCAAAGGCCGTTCCCAGGAAGATCACGAGCAGCAAGATTTTGTAGAAGTTGGACCAACGAAACGATGCTGTCAGGGATCGGGAGCCGGTATCAGGGTTTATATTCATGTTATAGACACTTTTCTTCCTAACTATTGTATGAGACAAACTTCGTTCTATATTTCGCTTGCTGCCTGAGTAGGCAATTGCATCTTAATGCGTTGCCAAAAGTAAGGGTCACTACTTTGCCTCCTTTACGCTTTCACTTCTGGCAGATCAACATCAGCAATCTGTTCGGCAGGCGCGCTCGCTGCTCTGTGACGACCATAGACCAGCTCAAAAATGGGAGAGGCCATCAAGGTGGTAACAATGGCCATGAGCACCAACATGGTAAAGAGTGTCGGCGTGATGATCCCTGCCTGGAGCCCAACGTTCAGCAGAATCAGCTCCATCAACCCACGAGCATTCATCAAACTACCAATCGCCAGGGCTTCACGTTGAGGTTCTCTATTGAGCAGAGCAGCCAGCCAGCAGGCAACACCTTTCCCGAACAGAGCTGCCAGAAACACCAGTAAGGTAATCCCCCACAGCAGCCAACTATTCACCAGGCCAAGGCTCGTATTCAGACCCGAATAGATAAAGAACAGGGGCAGCATAAAGTTCGTGACGATTGGCTCTAATGTCTTCTTCAGTTGTTTTGCGAAGAAGCCACGAGGCATGGCTATGCCGAGAATAAACCCACCAAAGATGGCATAGATTCCTACCGCATCAGTAATCCAGGCGCAGAGCATCACCAGCATCAAGATGAAGGCCATCATTGGCCCCCGTATCCCCTCCTGATGTTCAGCTATTCTTCCCAGGTGACGCAGCAACGGTCTTCCAATGACCAGAGTGATGACGGCATAGGCTATACCCCCTACGACGGCAAATACGGCGATCCAGACGTTCTGCTTAAAGACTGCGAGCACCCCGGCGAGAATGCACCAGGCAGCCGCGTCATCTATGGAACCAGCAGCCAGGGCAAGCGTCCCCAGCGATGTACCCGCCAGCCCCCGTTCAACGATAATGCGCGCAAGCATAGGGAATGCTGTGATGCAGATCGCGGCTCCCAGAAAGAACACGGCCTGTCCCACGCTGACCTCGTGGCCGAATAACCCTGGCTGCTTAATCAGCAGTAACGCCAGCAAGCCTCCCAGCATAAGAGGCGTCACAATACCGGCCAGGGAGACCGATACAGCGCTGCGCAGGCGCCGACGAATGAGATCGGTGTCAAATTCAACGCCAATCAGAAACATATACAACACCAGACCAACCTGGCTAGAAGCATACAGGATGCCCATAGGAGCACCCTTTGGAAACAACTGGTGCTGCAAGCCTGGCAGCAGCAGACCAAACAGGGAGGGACCCATTACCACCCCAGCGATCATCTCACCGACGACCTGAGGCTGCCCAATCTTTTGAGACAAAAAGCCGACCACGCGACATATGGCCAGAATGACGGCTAATTGCAGAAAGAACAGGATTGCCAGTTCTGAATTTGACATTACTGTTCCTTTTACTGTGCGAGACGAGTTTCACCCTGTATCTTGCTTGCTGCCAGCGCAGCCAATTGCGTCTCAATGCGCTGTCGCCAGATCGCGTACGCTGGTTCGGCTCCATCTGTAGGGAGATTCTCGCGGGCCGCATCAGCTATGCGAGATACTATCTCACTAGAGGTGCCGCACAGAACCTCACAGGCCATATCAGCGGTGGGTCCTGGGGTGCCAGCTCGATGGCGTGCGTTCGCCGCCAGCGCCGCTCCTACCACCAGTTGAGACTTGTATGGGCCTGCCGCTATTTGCAAGGCCTCGATAGCCGGGCGCTCCACCCCTCCTGTATAGCCACAGGCCAGGCCCACCCCACCCCACAGGTCAGCCTGTCGAGCCACTGGAAACGCAGCAATAATCGCGGCAACACGATCAATATGTGTACCACCTGAGAACCAGATACTTCTCCCTATACCATGGTCAAAGACCCGGCGAGCGTAAGGAGAAAGATGCGCTGGCACCTCCTGCTTTTCTACATAGCGCTTCCGTGCGAAGAACCCTTCGTGGAAACCATAGCCATCGATTATCAACCAGCCGAGCACCGGGTCCAGGCGGGGGAGAAAACGTTCGGGTCGCCGATGCAGCCTGGCCAGGCCCATGCCAGCACCCAGCGGTATCGCGAAAATGTACTTTGATCCGGGTCCGTCCAGGAAACCCCTGGTACGATTCTTCCAGGGAAGAAGACAATCTAAGGCCGCCAGCCCTATTCCCGCCCCTTCATAGGCAAAGCCGCGCAATTCTGGCTCAACCTTGTTCAGTCGAGAAGCCAGTGCCTCGAACTGGCTATTTTGCAGTGTGATGTGACAGCCTTCTGTCACCAAACGGATTACCGTTTCCAAGCGTTGCGCTGCCTGGCGGTCGCTTTCACTAAAGGAGGTCGCTTCCTTCTCTGAGACGCCGAAAAAGGGCCTGAGTATCGTTCCTAATGCGGTCACTACTTTGTCTCCTTGTGTTGGTACACACCTTCTGTCCGCTTAGCAAATCGCGCTAAAAGTCGCTGCTGTAGGATCTCAAATGCCGGCTCCGGGCCGTCGGTAGGGAGATTCTCAAAGCCCGTATCAACGATCCGCGCTGCCTCATCGCTGGAGAGGCCACACAAGATCTCACAGGCCAGATCGGTATGAGGCGCGGGGTTGCCAGCGAGCGTTCGCCCCTTCGCCACAAAGGACGATCCCATCGCCAGTTGTGGCGTATACTGGCCTGCTGCTTGCCGTAATGCCTCAATGGCCGCGCGGTCTATGCCACCCACATAGGTGCAGGCAACCCCCATCCCCACCCACAGATCGGCCTGTCTTGCTGCTGGAAATGCAGCAATAGTCGTAGCAATGCGCCCAACATTCGCCCCGGTTAAAAACCAGATACTGCGCCCCAACCCCTGGTCAAAAATGCGACGAGCGTAAGGAGAAAGATGCGCTGGAACCACCTGCTCATCAATATAGCGACGCCGAGAAAAGAAGCCTTTGTGAAAACCATAGCCATCCATCACCAACCAGCAGAGGACACGGTCCTCCAGGCGTGCGATAAACGGTTCGGGTTTCCTACGCAGCAGGGCCAGAGCCTCGCCCGCACCTATATGGACCATATAAATGTGAGGCGCTCCAGGCCCGGCCATGTACGCCTTGAGGCCCTTCTTCCAGGGCAGAAAACAATCCAACCCCGTCAGACCCATCGCCGCCCCTTCATAGGCATAGCTGCGCAATTCAAGCTCAATCATGTTCAGTCGAGGCACAAGCGCCTCAAACTTGCTACTTTCGAGCGTGGCGTGGTAGCCTTCTAGCGCCGAGAGGACGGCTGCTTCCAACTGGCGCCATGTCCGGGTGTTGCCCTCACTAAAGGAGGTCGCTTTCTTTAGGGAGACGCCTAAAAGCGACTTACGGAGTTTTGCGAAAGAAAAGGCCACAGCTATATCTCCTTACACACTTGCTTCACTATCCAACGTTTGCTCCAGATCGGCAAGCAAACTCTCTAGATCGTTGCTCTCTGCTGTTTGCTCCAGTTCAGCGAGCAAACTCTCCAACTCCGCGCTATCCACCTGTTCAATCAAGTGCTGGATTTCCGTGCTGGACGGCGCAGCAGCGGCCAGGGCCGGTGAGTCCGCAAATTGGAGTGAGGACAGAACACGCGTAGTCAGTTGCACGATAGTAATCTCTTGTAGCAATTCGAGCACCGATATATCGACCTTCAGACTGCCTTCGATACGGTGTTTGACCTCGATGGCCATCATGGAGTCCAGGCCCAGGCCAGTCAGCGATTCCTGGTCGCTGAATTGCGTTGAGTCAAGTTGCAGGACACGGGCCACCAGCTCTTGCAGATGGGACGCGACCAATGGCTGTCGGTCGGCTGCCTGGGCCTCACTCAACTGGAGCAGTAACGATCCATCGTCGCTGTTGTTGTCGCTTCCAGCTTGATCCCCGGCTTGTTCTTCGAGCAGAGAAAACATCTTCGGCAACATCCCTACGGGCGATGTCTCGCGAGCAAGCGCCCAGTTGACGGTAATCGCCACCAGGTGGGTGGGGCGCTGTCCCTGAACTCGTGCGAGAATCTGCCTGCCGATCTCTGGCGTAATGAGTTCAATCCCACGCCTGGTATAAAACTGTTCCAACTTGAGTTGCTCTACCATCCCCACAGACCAGGGGCCCCAGCCAATACTGAGAGCAGGAAGTCCCTGAGCGCGTCGATGGTGCGCCAGAGCATCCAGGAAGGCATTTCCTGCCGCGTAGTTGCCCTGACCAAGCGAGGCGATCACTGACCCTGTGGAAGAGAACAGGATAAAGAAATCCAGTGGCTTATCTTTGAGCAGGCGATGCAGGAGCCAGCCGCCTCTCATCTTGGGGCGCAGGACACGCTGGAAGGTCTCAGTTGTCATACGCAGCAACAGTTCGTCTTGCACCACACCTGCTGTATGAATGACACCTTTGATGGGAGGCCAGCCCTCGCGCTCATAGACAGCCAGGAAGGTGGCAAGCTGTTCTTCATCTGCGGCATCGACTGCGGCCAAGTGAATAGTCGCGCCCAGCGTTTCCAGCTCTTGAATGGCCCGGATGAGACCTCTCTGTGGGTGCTCCACCGCCAATTGATGCCAGGTTGAGCGCTCTGGCACCTGAGTACGTCCCATAAGAATCAGTCGCCGGGCTCCTTGTGTGACCATCCAGCGCGCTACCAGCAGCCCCAATGATCCTAGTCCGCCCGTGATCAGATAACTGCCATCGGGACGGAACGAAGCGGGAAGTGGTCGGGTGAGATGCTGACTCTGCACCAGGCGAGCGACATAGCGCTGACCAGCGCGGAAGGCGACCTGGTCTTCATCGTCGGCATGCCAGATCTCATCAAAGAGCAAGGCGGCCTGCTCTGCGGCAGGAGCCGTATCCAGATCCACCAGACCACCCCAGATGTTCGCAAATTCTTGATGGCCGATGACTCGCCCCAGGCCCCAGACGGGAGCTTGCTCCACAGCGATGGGGCCTGGGTACGCGCCCACAGCCTGCGCTCCACGGGTCACAAGCCAGACATACGGCAGATGAGGCCAGCCGCTTTGAGCCAGCATCTGGATCAGGTATACAATGGCCTGAGAACCCACTACCTGTTCTTGCTCCAGCATACTGACCGGAGAGTTGGAGTCAAACGTGGAATCCAGGCTCCAGAGATGTACCACTCTGGAGAATGGGGCCTGAGCAGAGAGCGCAGCGAACAACTGTTGGAAGTGTTCTGGATGGGAAGGATTGATGGCGTAATCCCGCTCTCCCTGCTGGATCAGCTCTGGCGCATCAGTAGGCGAGACACAGACATAGCGCTCCCCCTGCTGTTCCAGGCGCCTGATCAGAGCCTCTCCCACACCGCTTTGATCGGTAAAAATGAGCCAGCTCCCATCCTCGGCCATCACCCTGGCGGAGGGGATATCAGCATCATCTACGCGTTCGCTGGGCTGCCACTCTAGTTCATACAATCCCTTATCTATCCGCTCTGGCGCCAGGCTCATGGAAGCTTCCAGGGACTGGGCACGGAACCCCTCGATCTCTGCCAGCAAGTTGCCCTCGCTATCAACCACCTGAATATCGCCCACCACGAGCCGATCATCTGCCTGACGAAGTCGGGCATACGCCTGCATCTGTGGGACCGGACGACCAAGAATCCGTATACGGTCCACACCTACGGGTAGATACGGTGTCGACTTCTGCTCGTCCGATGCCATTTTCTCAGACCGGGTAGCGGTGAGGAGTATCTGGAACGCGGCGTCGATCAACGTAGGGTGGAAGATATACGACGCCAGATCAGCTTCGACAGAAGCAGGAATCTGGAGTTGACCTAGCGCTATACCAGGGCCGGTATCAACGCGCTCGATCGCCTGGAAGGCAGGGCCGTACTGGAATCCCATCTGCTGGGAGAGCTGATAAAACTCCTCCCTGGATGTTTGAGCGTTGCAGCGCTCCCTGATAGCGCCCAGGTCAAGGCAGGGAGCCAGTTCACCCGGCTGGCTCTGGCGAAGTCTGGCGCTGGCGTGTAACGACCAACGCGCTTCCCCACTGGCGGTGGGGGTATAACTATATATTTCAACAGTGGCCTGCTGGGGATGTAAGACCGTCTGGAGCCTGGGATCGGACACTTCGGGCAGGAAGAGGGCTTTGCGAAATGCCAGTTCTTCTACCGAATATATCCCCTCTCCAAAGATCTCTCGCGCTGCGGCCAGCGCCATTTCTATCCAGACGGCACCAGGCAAGATCACGCTCCCCTGAATGCGATGATCGGCCAGATAGGGCAGCAGCCGTGAGTTGACCTCAAGTTCCCACGTAGGGTGAGCCGCACCCATACGCTGCCCCAGGAGAGGATGCACCGGGGTGAGGAGCCGGTCCTCGCGCGACTCCATCGATTCTGTCCAGTATGGCTTGAGCTGCCAGGGATAGGATGGAAGGCGAACGAAGGCGCCAGTGTGCGCAGAGAGTGTCTGCCACCTGATAGGGTAGCCCATCGTGTAGAGAGAGCCCAGCGAACCCAGCATAGTAGCACGATCCTCCTCCTTGCGTCGCAGTGATGGCAGGACGGTCCCAGCCTCGCCCTGTTGGGCGAGCAATTCGAGAATGGAACTGGCCAGCACTGGATGTGGGCTTAGTTCAAGAAAGACACTATACCCATCTTGAATCATCTGATCCAGAGCCGAGGAGAACAGCACAGTGGTCCGGGCATTTTGCCACCAGTAGCGGGCGTCATCCCCACTCCCATCGATGCGCGTACCGGTAACCGTCGAATAGAGCGGCAGTGAGGCGAGTGTTGGATGCAGATCGGAAAGAGCAGCAAGCAACTCATCTCGTAGTGGCTCGACAAACGTACTGTGATAGGGAACGGTGCCGACTAAGAAACGGTGAAAGACCTGAAAAGTCTCTAACTGTTGCGCGATGTTTTCGAGGGCCGCTTCGTCACCGGAGAGGGTCACCGCTATGGGGCCATTAATGGCCGCAATCGAGACATCAGCAACAGTGTCTAGCTCGGCCTTGCTCAGCGTTTCATAGGACATGCCAACGGCCAGCATGCGGCCATTACCGCTGGTCCGTTGCAGTAAGCGACTATGGTGATAGACCACCTTCACAGCATCGGCAAAGCTTAACGCACCTGCCAGATAATGGGCAGCGAATTCTCCTGTGCTGTGGCCAATCACGGCGTCGGGCTCAATACCCCGGGAGCGCCACAATTCTGCTAACGCGACCTGGATAGCGAAATTGGCGGGCTCAGCGACTTCAGCGTCCGCCATGCGTGAACTCTCTTCAGGAGCAGTGAGCGCCTCCAATAACGACCAGCCTGTATAGCGGCTGAGTTCAGCATCACAGCGTTCAATACTGGCCCGAAAGACCACTTCGTGCTCCAGGAGGTCACGTCCCATCGCCCACCATTGTGGTCCCATCCCCGAACAGACGAAAACAATTTTTGGTCGCTCGCCTAGTGCTGTGCGGCCAGTTGAGGTCCCAGAGCGAGGCGCATCCGCGAGAAACGCTTCAAGGTTGCTGACTGCCTCCGCTTTCGAGTGGGCCACGAGCGTCAGCCGATGGTCGTGATGACTGCGCCGCTGGGAGGCAGAATAGACGATATCATGCAAAGGAGTCGAGGACTGGGTATCGGCCAGAAAAGTCCGATAGGAGGCGGCCATGGCCTGAAGAGCCTCAGGGCTACGGGCGGAGAGAGGCAACAGGTACGGCTGCTCCACCACCTCGGTCTGGGCCACATTCTCCGGGACACAAGGAGCTTCCTGGAGCACGACATGGGCATTCGTGCCACCGAAGCCGAATGAGTTCACTCCTGCGTAGCGCGGCCCATCAGTTGCAGGCCATGCCTCCAGAGTTGTGGGAACATGTAATTGGAGCTCATCAAATGGAATATCGGGATGAGGATGGTGAAAATGCAGGTGGGGAGGAATCTGCCGGTTTTTCAAGGCCAGCGCGGTTTTCATCAAGCCCGCCACCCCCGCTGCCGCCTCCAGGTGCCCAATATTGGTTTTCACGGAACCGACGGTACAACGCTCGTCTGCGGGGCGACCAGCCGACAACACAGTTCCAATAGCACGAGCTTCGAGCGGATCACCAACCGGGGTACCCGTGCCGTGAGCCTCCACATACTGTACCTGTTCAGGTAAGATGCCGGCACGGTGATAGGCTATACGCATGGCGGCTTCTTGTGCCTGCCGGTTCGGAACCGTAATCCCATTGGTGTGCCCATCCTGGGTCACGGCTGAGCCACGAATCAGGGCATAGATCGGGTCACCATCGGCTAGCGCTTTGGCAAGCGGTTTAATGAGCACAACGCCTGCGCCTTCGCCTCGTGCATAGCCATTGGCCGAGGCATCAAATGTTTTGCAGAGCCCATCTGGCGAGAGAAAGCCGCCTTTCGACTCAGCAATCGTCATGGTAGGCGCGACCATAACATTGGCCCCGCCCGCGAGCGCCAGGGAACACTCGCCGCTCCAGAGACTTTGACAGGCCAGATGTACCGCGACCAGGGAGCCCGAACAAGCCGTATCCACCGCCAGGCTTGGCCCATGAAAACCGAACACATATGAAATTCGGTTGGCCAGCATGGTCATCATCATCCCCGTGGCTGAATGCGCCTGCAGTTCATAGCGGCTGAACACACCGAAATTCTGCATAAGATAGTAATCCAGCGCAAAACCAGCGATAAAGACGCCCGTGTTGCTGCCCGCCAACCGATCAGCCACCTGCCCGGCATCCTCCAAGGCCTCCCAGGTGGCCTGGAGCAAGAGCCGCTGCTGTGGATCAAGCCACATCGCTTCGCGGGGGGAAATGCCAAAGAAGTGGGGATCAAATTGGTCAATGCGCTCTAAGTAGCCACCACGATATGTATTCATTTTGCCAGACTTATTGGGATCAGGATCGTAAAATTTACGTACATCCCAGCGATCAGTAGGCACTTCTCTAGTTGCGTCGGTCCCCGAGCACAACAGTTCCCAGAAGGCTTGCGGGCTGGTGGCGCCGCCGGGAAAGTGACATCCTATCCCGATGAGTGCAAGAGGTTCTCGAACCAGGCCATCTGCTCCCGTGACCTGAGACTCCCAGGGACCTTGAGTAGGAGCAACAGGATGCGCCGGTCTATTTTCATCAAGCATAATATTCCTCCTTTAGGAATTTGATACGACAAGACGCATTGGCACTTCCAGCGCCTGGCAAATCTCAGCGAGCAAAAGATCCTGAGCAGTCTGCAGAAAGAGGTGAGGGCCTGGGACCAGAGTGAGGCTAGACGATGCACTACTGTGTTGGCCCCAGGGCTCAATATCAGCAGCGTGAACTCTGACATCCTCCAGCCCTCCAAAGAGCGAGAACGGGCACGCAAGTGGCGATTCTTCTATGTATGTGTAGGTATCACAGAGCTCGTAGTCCGCTCGTAGCGTGGGCAGCAGGGCCTCCATTAATTCCTCATTCTGCAGAATCTGTTCCGGGATTCCATCAGCACGCATAACCACTTTGAACACCTCTGAGGGGAGGTAATAGATTTTGATATTGGGATTGGAAAGCTGAGGGGCACGAAACGCCGCGATACATAAGCGAACAGGGTGTCTATCATGCGTCCTACGGAGCTGGCGGGCCAACTCGAAACTGATCAGTGCCCCCATGCTATGGCCAAAGAAAGCAAACGGCCGATCTAGATAGGGATAGATGACATCTGCTAAGGCCTGGATCAGAGGAACCATACGAGTATACGGTGGCTCTCCAAAGCGGGATTCATGGCCGGGGAGCTGAATACAGTACATTTCTATTCCCAAAGGCAGGGCGTCCGCCCACGACCGGTAAGCAGATGCTCCCCCTCCTGCATACGAGAAACAGAATAGGCGCAGAGGCGCTTGCACATTCTCCCGATAGCGTACGATCCACCCCTCAGAAGACGCCTGAGGGAAGGATTGATCAGTTATGGGCTGACTCGTCTTTTGGCGCAGCCGTTGCAGCAGCATCGCCTGCTTGTCTGGGGGGAGCGCTGCAATGCGTTCGGTGATATCGGTCATCTGGCAACCTCTCGTTTCTCCCGAATCGGACGCCCTAGTGTAATCCAGCCACTGTTGATCGGATTCGTTTCTCTCTCCTGTTGGTAGACATCAATCAATTCGATGAGGAAAGAGTCCGCTTGCCATTGCTTAACCTGGCTCTGTATAGCCTCATCCTCAGGGTGGTCGGAGTAGGCTTCGATCACCGTGCTCACCAGCTGACCGGCGAGTTGCTCAATGAAGTGGACATTAGCTACGAATTGGGACTCGAACTCAGTATCTGCTAGTTCCGCTGTCATCCCAATATGCAGTTTCGCCATGAAATCATAATCATAATATTGGATAAAGGCATTGGATGCGGCTGATCGATCAATCGCACACCATGCGCGGAAGAAGGCCTGGACATGTATGCTCAGCAGTGAGACGCGTAATAAATTCATCACAATAGCAGGGCTGTCCGCAATGCTGATATATTTATCGTGGAAGTAGAGCAGACCAGGGGCCGCCCAGTAGACAGCCGTATCCCAGATGACCTTGGCAACCATGATCTGAGCGTTGCCCATAAGGGAATATTGCTGTTCATAGATGCTAAGCCAGGACTCGGTCATGGTGAGAAAGAGCTGGTTATGGATCGCCGCTCGTTCCTCGATATCCTCCCCGTCAAGAGCCCTGGTGATCAAATCGCGGATCATGCCGTTGCTGATGGCAATCAGATCACCACCGGGCGAATAGAGCGGATCTAAAGAAACCGCCGCCTCGCCCGTGAGGCACCAGCGCTCGTCAGAGAAAACCTGCTCACAGCTATAGGAGTAGTCTTTCATCACGCGAAAGTCCTGGATCTGGTCGCGATGCTCCTCGACCGCACGAGCACATTGGGGCTCGTGCGTATGTAACCAGGCCAACGCCCGCTCAAAGCGGTTCATCTCTTCAAAAGGGTGTATGCTGGCATCAGTGACGATACCCACGCTAGTAGATCCTGAAGCTAAGGGAATGAGCCAGACCCAGTAGCCCGGACCAAGCAGATGATTTGTGCTCAGACGACGCT
>Ga0070730_10003992_pt1 | contig 13075 bp, 10 predicted proteins | sample Coa_R1_3_FD_66447 | JGI IMG/M metagenome (GOLD analysis project Ga0070730, IMG submission 66447) | Surface soil microbial communities from Centralia Pennsylvania, which are recovering from an underground coalmine fire - Coalmine... | ecosystem: Environmental > Terrestrial > Soil > Unclassified ...
TGCAAAGTACGCCTCTCGAGGAACGAAGCTGGAATGTCCTTTAGAATCAGTGAAACGTTTAGGACTGAAAGTTGAAAGCTGGAATATTATTGATAATAAAGGTCTTTTTGGAACGAAGGCAGAAAGTCATTTAGAATCAATAAAGCCATCCGCAACGAACTGGGACAAAGCTGCCTGCTCGCTGAAAGCCGCTCTAAGATAGGAAACGGAAATATCTTAAATGATTGTTGTGCTTTATATATTTAGTATTACTAAATAAGTTATTGTACTTCGCCCCCTTCCTCCTCTACAAGCCAACAAAGACTGAACACGGAGTTCACTGAGATACTCTGCGGCCTCTGTGTTGAGATCTTTGAAGTCGTCTGGCGCAAGCCTCTCGAGAAGAGTAATATGAACGGAGAAATGAACACGACCAGATTGGATGAAGCCACACTGCGCCCGCTGCCCAAGGTTTTATTGCACGAACATCTGGATGGCGTCCTGCGCCCGCAAACCATCATCGACCTGGCGCGCGAGGCGAAGTACACCAAGCTCCCCACCGAAGATCCGCAGGCATTGGCGCAATGGTTTTTCCGCGGCGCCAACACCGGAAGCCTGGCCGAATATCTGAAGGGGTTCACTCACACCATCGCGGTGCTTCAGACGGAAGAGGCGCTGGAGCGGGCGGCCTACGAGCAGGTGGAGGATTTGAAAAACGACGGCGTGATTTATTTTGAAACGCGATTCGCACCGGTGTTTCATACCAAGAAAGGACTCACCCACCAGCGAGTGGTTTCCTCTGTGCTCAAGGGCCTCGAGCGCGGGCGAAAAGATTTCAGAATACCGAGCGGCCTGATTATCTGCGCCATGCGCAACATGAACGTTTCGCTCGAAATGGCGGAGCTGGCTGTGGATTTTCGCGATCGGGGCGTGGTGGGCTTTGACCTGGCGGGCGAAGAAGGCGGTTTCCCACCCAAGAAACATGTTGACGCATTTCATTATATCCAGAGAATGAATTTCAACATCACCATCCATGCCGGGGAGGGCTACGGGAAGGAATCCATCTGGCAGGCCATTCAGTATTGCGGAGCGCACCGCATTGGGCACGGCACGCGCCTGATTGACGATATCGCGGTGGCGGACGGCAAGGTGGCGAAGCTTGGTGACCTGGCGCAGTACGTTCTGGACAAGCGAATCCCGCTGGAGATTTGCCTGAATAGCAACGTCCACACCGGCGCCACGCCCAGCCTTGCCCAGCACCCCTTTAAGATCCTTTACCGGGAGAAATTTCGCGTCACTCTGAACACCGATAACCGCCTGATGAGCAACACAACGATGACCAAAGAATTCCAGTCGGCGGTCGGAACCTTCGGCCTGACGCTGGACGATTTTGAAAAGATTACCATCAACGCCATGAAGAGCGCCTTCATTTCCTATCCTGACCGCTGCCGGTTGATTTATGAAGTTATCAAGCCCGGGTATAACAAAGTTCGCGCCACGCTTAGTTCCCGTCCCTCAAACTGATTCTCAAAATCATGGATCGGATTTTGGATTTGGTTGCCTGACCTTCGTTTCCCATTCTTCACCCGGCAGCCACTGATAGGGGCTGAGCGTTATTGTACATATACCCGGTCGTAATGACACAGACTCCCATGTCCACAACCTCTAACATACTAAGTGTAAGGGGAAGCAAGAGGACTCTTGTATAGGCCAGTCCACCAGCTTCCGCTGAAAAATGAGAGGTGAAAAATGGAAACTGTTTTGATCGTTCTCCTAGTGCTGATTTTACTGGGTGGCGGAGGCTGGGGATATAGTCGCAGGGGGCGCGGGTAAATTTAGAGCCGAAGGGGCGCACTTCGAACGATGTCGCCAGCGTGAGCGCGAGCCATGAGCAAAGCATTCCGCCACAGCACAAACCGGTCCCGGCGCCCACGAGGATTCCCTCGCGGGCTTCTGCGTGACTTGCGGGCGCACCCTGAATTATTGACTCACCGGCTTGGTGAGTTTGACCGTGCCATTGAAATACTTTTGCACGGCTCATATCCAGCCGGCCGGGATGGGAGGCATCGCCGCGAACTCTTGCATTGATCGCGGGGCATTTTATGATTCTGTATGGACGCCAGGGCGATTGGTCATGGTGGGGTTGAAAGTAAGCCGACGTGAGACAAGAAATATGTTGGCGCGGAGCGTGGGAGAGAGGGGCGGCAACAGGTTTTTACCGTTTCCTTGTTTTAGGCGGGACCCAAGCAGAACGGTGACAGGTCCCACCACGCCGCTCCCTCCGCGTGAACTTGTTCGACCGGTCTTATGCCGGATGCCCGCAGTTTGTGAGATTGGTTTTAAGGTAAGGCATTGACCGGCCCCGCTAAGGTCTTTGATGGGAATGGAAACTTTAAATCCGTGGCATTGAGCCCACGAAGGGACTGGAAAATATGAACGCGGCTGCAACTTCAACGAAGAAAAAGAAGGCCGGAAAAGAATCCGACAAAACCTTGCTTTCCCGCATCAGGAAAGAGATGGCCGAGCCTCGCGTCGCCAAGTCAGCTCAGAAATCGGATTAATACCCGGCGCTGCGATCGGAATAAGGTGAGCGGTTGGCCGTCCTACATCCCAACCCCTGACGTAACTAATCGGTATACGGTGGTTTGGTGAGGTTAGGGCCACATTCGAGGAAGCATCAATGATTGCCGCCAGTGATTAACCGGACCAAGTCACAATGGCCATTCCAAAATCCAGGACGCGCACGCGTAAAAAGATCGAGCCCTTCCGGAAATTTCAATATTTGGATAAATTCTTCAAGCCCGGCTTGGAAATTCTTTCTGGCATTACTTTCGGTGACTTAACCCTGACGGAGTACGGTGGACGCAAAAAGATCCGCGTCGAAGGCATGAAGGATCTCGATAGCAGAGACATCAGCTACGCAAAATGAAACTCAAGGAATACAAGAAAATTGCGTACGGCGAGTGGTTTGACTTTGTGGACGGCGAGGAGGCGAAGCGCGCCCACGCGCGTAACGTCCAGCGATGCCATGCTGCCATCAGGCAGCACGAGACTAGAAACAGGAAGCTCAACATTCTAGTCGTGCACGGTTCCGGCAGGTCGAGCTTCATGAGTTCCGCAAATGAACTCTCCAACAGTCAACTCCTGCTCAAGACTGCGATCCAACAATTCGAACACGATAAGAAATACGAGATTACTGAAGTGCGGTTGCGCGACTATAACATTACACCCTGCAACGGCTGCTATTCCACTACCAGTTCGCTTTGCGGATTTCCTTGCAATTGTTTTCCGCTAGATCCCATGCAGGAGCTTTATCCGCTGGTGCTGCGGTGCGACGTGATGTTCTGCTCTACCGGCGTCAATCAGTCTGCGATGTCGAGTCGCTTAAAACTCTTCGCTGACCGCCTTATTTCCCTGGACGGCGGTTTTTATGTGGCGCCAGCGCAGTTCAAGAAGAAGGACGCCGATTGGCGCGACCGCTGCCTTGCTCTGAGCCTGAAACTCGGCAAGGATATGCCTTACGACCCGCGGACTTGGGGGCGCGTGGCGGCTTACTTTATTTCCAGCAAGGACCAGAATAATGAACTCAAGACGATTGCGAAGCCGAAGGAAAGCCCGTTGAGCTATGTTGAGGCCGTTGCATGGTCCCTCTGGGATGGGTTCAGCGATTACGGATTCTTCCACGCCGATCCGTGGTATGTGGGTGCCGCGGCGATTCCCCAGGAAGACATGGCATTCGATAAGGCCCGGCTTGAACAGGCAACAAAGGTTAAAAAACAAGCGGTGCGCGTTGCCGCGAGGGCCGTCGCTCTCGCCATCAGGTACCGAAATCATCCGCCGCCTTTCGATGGCGGAGCCCGGCAGGGCCGTACCTAAACTCATGCGACGCTATGCATCTGGCGAGGACATGACCCCCATCGTGCCTCACTCGGAGGATATGCTTACAAGGTTAATGGCGGAGCGGCGCGTTTATCGCGCCAAAACGGGTCAAAGTATCGCTGCGTCAAGCCGCCCCTACCTGCGAATCCCGTCCTGCGGTTTGCGATGCCTAACCAGCGCGTGACACACTTTCCCGCATCGCAAATCGGCATTTTTACGTTGAAAAATGAATCGAATGGGCACGATAGGCACAGGTAATGAAGGAGGAACCTTGGTCAGTATGCAAGGGTGCCCGCGCAATTGACGGATGCGACCATTCGAAAGGTGGGGCTCGTGGCGGCTGGAAAGTAAAGGTTCAGGGCAGATAAACTCCAGGGCCCGGGGCTCACGCTGGGTGCCGTCAAAAGGGTTTTGAAATCGAAGCACGGGATACTTTGGCCCTGTAAGGCGAAGCCCAAGGCGGCAAGCGAACTCCCTTTGGGCACATTGCCCGATCCAGCTTTCTTCCGCGAGGGTTGGCCTTCCCTGTGCGCCAGTTGAGCTGTCGCTAACGACCCCAGCGGCTTTTCCAATGAGTCTGCCCAAGGGGTTTCTACCCCCACCCCCTTCTCTGCATGAGGCTGAAAAGTAGGATTGCCCATCAAGCCAGGTGGAGAAATCGGCAGTTCAGCAATTTCGACCGCTTCCGGGTAAACTTTGACGACTCTAAATCTATTATCGTCGAGCAGTTCACCTTTATGAACAAGGCGCACTCCGTCGTCACCGTCATCAACGACGGCCAGAGCACGTCCGTCCTGCCAATCCAGGTAACCAATAGACTTTAGGACGGCGGTATTTTGAGAATGATTGGCGCGCGCAGTAACCTCTAAAGACGCTGCAAGAGGAGAGGCGCGTCCGTAGTTCCAATTGCCATAGCCGAATGATCTCAGTACAGTCGCAGAATAAGGCGCAGGAGAACCCCTTGGCTGAGCCTCGGGTTCAGAAGCAAGCATCACTGGAGAAGCCCGCGAGTCTTGAGGATTTAAGTAACCGAGTGACCCGAGGACAGCTTCATCTCGCTTCGAAGAACCTTCAACCTCGGCCTCCAGTCCCATCGAAGCCGCAATTACGTCGTCTTGCCGCGGTTTCTCGGGAGTCGATATGTCATCGCCAACGGGGCCTTCCAGCTTTGGCGGAGGCTTTTCAAGAGGTTCCCAATCCTCAGGCGATCCGCCCAGGGCCGAATCTTTTCCCCTCAAGGGTTCGCCCGCCTTCACTGGGCCTGGCGGAAATAACTGCCGCCCTCCCGGGGACAAGGCTGGTGGCGCTCCCTTATTAAGAATTGCGCTGGCCATTGTAACCGGCGGGGGAGCTGAGGGCGCGATAGGCGCAAGAGTGCCTTCCGTCGACTTTGCGGAATCCCCTCCGGCCAACAGCGTCCCGGGTAACCTGTCGCCCACCTGAACGAGGCGCACCCCTTTGCCTTCATCGACGATTGCTTGGACTTTCCCGTCCGCTTCTCTAACAAAGCCAAGAGTCCTCGAAGCAACCAACGGGCGATCATTAATCACATTCTTTTTGAAGGGAATAACGGGAGTAACTTGTTGCGAACCAACAATCCCATTGGAATCCGTTCTTGAAGCCTGAGTTGGCGTGGAGTCCTGGGCCGGCGGAACAGGTTGAGCGTTGCTGCGATTGAAATTAGTCGCGGTCTGCTCAGGTGCTGTGGGCTTAGGCGCGCTTGCAATTTCGACCGATGTGGAAGCCTTCTCAATCCCGCGCCGGCCTGAGAGAGAATCTTCCGGCTGAACAAAGCGAACAGATTCTCCATCGGGAACCACGGCAAATCGATTCCCAGCGGACATTTCGACGTACCCAATGGGCTTGGGCAAAACAGGATTAGTAGTCGCAAGCGCAACTTTGCGGCTAGCTGCTTGACGCGCAGAGATTTGGACCTTCTGTTCATCAATCTGTTCTCGCGTTTGCTCAACCAATCCGGCGACTTTTTTTGATTCAGCCTCTCGTTTCGGGGAGGGTAAAGTCGCCCCAAATGAAAGCGGTTTCGAAGATGAGGCCGAACCCTCAACTCCCATTTGAATTCCCGGGGTCGAATTGGCGGCTATGATTGAAGCGGAAGGCGAAAAGGTGGGTGAGGCCGAAGACCCAACAACTTCCACACCTTCCGACGAGATTTGTGCGACAGTGTATTTCTCTTCGAAGGTATCTCCCACATGGACCACTTGGACGCCGTTCCCCTCGCTCACGATGGCTTCCACCAAACCGTTCGCTTTCTGGACATAGCCAATGGGTTTCAGGGTTTTGCGGGCGGGCTCCAAGGAGGCGGCGGCCTGGGCGCTTAGACCAGACGGAAGGGCGGAAGCCCCGGAAATAACTTTCTTGGCAGTAATGATATTTTGAAGATCCCGCTGCCGCGTCTGATGCCGCGCGACTTCCCGAATCTTGGCCTGCCTGGAAGAATCAGCGCCAATAACTTTTGACTCTTGTTGGGCTGTGAAAGGAGAAATAAGGTTGGATTCTAAAGAACTGAGGGTTGAGGGCTTCGGTGGCAAATACCGAATGCCACCGACATTGAAGTGCAGGACGACATATGCCCCAGCCACTACGCAAGCGGTCAGAAGCAGTCCAATTATCAAGCTTCCGATGCGGAGACGACGGATCATGGGTTCACTTGGTGCGGACGGCGCCGAACGTTTCCAAAACTATTGGCCGCAGCGATCCTGATTTCTTCTGCAGCCCGGAAATTTGTACCTGCGGCAAACGAGTCCCCGGCGAGCGCGCAGTTGGCCCAAGGAAAATTGATTATACTTTCTTTGGACCCGCCAAAATAGGAATTTTTGCTGCTTTTCATTCAGCGCTTGGTCTGCGTGCTCTGTTCCGATTGCCTAATGATTAATGGGCGGAAGATTTCAGCAGCTCATCCAGATATTGCTGCCAAAAAACGGCCCAGGTATGTGTGCTATGGCCGTGCGTCTGGTCGCTGGCGGGAATCAGGACGAATCGACCGTGCTTCACTTTCTTGATTTCGCGCTCGGCGATGCCAAGCTCCGGCGGATTGATGAAATCATCGGCAGAATTAACGTACATCACTTGCGCCTGGATCTTTTCGAGCTGCGGAGAAGGATCGTAATTCCGCGAAGCGTTCACCTGATAGAGCAGGTCGTTGGCGTCGAGTGATCCAAGGCGAGCATTGTAGGAATCCTGCAGAAACTTGTCGGCGGCGGCGGGTGTGGGTAAACTCTTCTGCATTTGGAGCGGAGCGCTGACGGCAATCATCAAAATGTCCACGGCGGTGCGGAGCGCTTGCAATGGCTCTTTGGTGTACTCACCGCCTTTCCATTCGGGATCGCTTCGAATCGCGTCCATCACCATCTCGCGCCACAGGCGATTGCGTCCGCCGATGCGTACCGTCAGGCAGGCGAGCGGCATGAGCGCGTCCATAAAATTCGGATAAGTTTCGCCCCACACCCAGGAGTGCATGCAGCCCATGGATGTGCCCATCACCAGGCGCAAATGATTCACGCCCAAACCTTCGGTCACCAGGCGGTAGTGCCCCGCAACCATGTCGTCATAATCGTATTGGGGAAAACGCATGTGCAGGCCATCGCTCGGCTTGCTCGATTTCCCGTGGCCGATGCCGTCAGGAAGAATTATGTAATAGCGATTGGCGTCAAGCACCTGGCCAGGACCGAACAGCACGCCGGCAAATTGCGGCAGGAGAAACTGGCGGCCGGAACCGCCAGTGCCGTGAAGGATCAGCACTGCGTTGGTCACGCGCCCTTGCGCATTGCGCGCCGGCTTACCCAGGGTCAAGTAGTGTAGTCGCAGCTCAGGCAGCGTTTCGCCCGACTTGAAGCGAAAATCGTGAACGATGAAGTCGCCCTCATGAGTCGCAGGTTGTTGCGCCCGCACTGTGACTGCCGCCAAAGCAATGAGGGCGAGAAGCCAGACCAATACCCGAGCGGCATAAGGACGCATGTTCGCCTTCCTTCCTAATTTACAATGCAGGTGATCCTTGCCGAGACGGTAATTCGCGGCAGGTTTAAAAAGAAATCGCCAAACGAATTCTGAGTGGATTCCCGAGCCGACAGGGGGAGCCTTCCCCTGCTTTTTATTTGCCTGTGAACCTTGCTCCCCCGTGGGGAGAGTACTTGGTCAGCGCAGCGTCCAGAGCGCGGGCCGCGCCGGGGACGCCGACGCCCGATCCAAACAGAATTTCCTTGGGGTCGATACTGCGCCCGTAGAGGCGCGCGTTGGCATCGTTATCCTGCTTCAGCACCTGCCCTTCCAGCGAGACTCCGGCAAACAGTCCGCGCGACCGCGAGTAAGTGAGAATTTCCGCGTGAAGTTGGAGGTCGGTGGCGCCTTCCGCCGTGCGGCCCACCGGCCCGCCGGCCACTGAAGCGTCCGCGCCAAGCTTGGTTTTACTCTGCAGCAATTTCCTTGCGCCGCCGGGATTCATGATGAGCAGAACGAAATCAGTGGACTGCCCACCCAATTGAAAGCCAATGCTTGCCCCACCCACCGTGAACATGGATGGACCACCCCACGGGCCAGTTCCGCCACGACGGCAAACCAGACCTCCGCCGCCATAACTGCCCCCTATGCCCAGGGCAAACTTTTTCTGCGACGGGATAATGCCCACGCACACCGCCTTGTTCAGCAAGTCAGTGGGGATGCCGTTGTCCGGCGTCTTCATGATGTCATTGATTACCTCTGCCGCCTTCTGCAGGCGCTCGCCTTCTTTGCCACCCTCTGCCGCCTGCCCGCGTTGTGCTGCGCCGCAGGAAAGTACGAGAATGAGAATTCCAGCAAAATATCTCATCAATGGCTCCTTTTGTCCCAGGGCAAGATTCGGGAATGTTTGCTTGACGCACCTGGGCTTTGAAACTAATTATTTTCACGCGTATTCTGCCACAACCTTACCCGCAAGTGAGAAGATTTTTTTCCTGGGATTCGGGTTATAATCAGCGCCATAGATGCCTTTAACTTCTGGCAATCGTCTCGGGCCGTATGAAATTCTCTCGCCGCTGGGCGCGGGCGGCATGGGAGAAGTGTATCGTGCCCGCGACACAAAACTAGGGCGCGAAGTGGCACTCAAAGTTTTGCCCGCAGAGTTTGCTCAGGACGCCGATCGCATGGCGCGATTTCAGCGCGAGGCGCAAGTTCTCGCTTCGCTCAATCATCCGAACATTGCATCGATTTATGGCCTGGAAGAATCGGGCTCGACCCGCGCGCTGGTGATGGAGTTGGTGGAAGGGCAGACATTGGCGGAGCGGATAACGCGCATTGTAGCGCCGGACGGGGCCCCAGGCTCTGCCCTGGCGGCCCCACCGGCGGTTGTTTCCCGGAAAACGAAAGGCGCCGGTGAGGACACCGGCGCTACAACCGGCGCGCATGGAGCACCGCTACAACTCGACGAGGCGCTGGGGATTGCGAAGCAAATTGCCGAAGCACTGGAATTTGCCCACGAGCGCGGCATCATTCATCGCGACTTGAAACCCGCGAACGTGAAGGTGACCCACGACGGGGCGGTGAAGGTGCTGGATTTCGGATTGGCCAAAGCCCTTGACGTAGGGGCAATTCATGAATTGCCCCTACAGAACTCGCCCACCCACAGCCCGACCTTAAGCATTGCGGCGACGCAGGCGGGAATGATTCTGGGCACCGCGGCCTACATGAGTCCGGAGCAGGCAAAAGGGAAAACTGTAGACCGCCGCGCCGACATTTGGGCCTTCGGCTGCGTGCTCTATGAAATGTTGACGGGGAAGAGAACATTCGAAGGCGAAACAACTTCGGATGTATTGGCAGCGGTGATTCGCGCGGAGCCGGACTGGAGCGCGGTACCGGAATCGGTCCCCGAAAGTATTCGCAAATTGCTTCGCCGCTGTCTGCAAAAAGATCCGAAGCAGCGCCTGCGTGATATCGGCGACGCGCGGATTGCCATTGAAGAAACAATGAGCGGGGAGGATTTTGTAGCGCCGGTGTCCGCACCGGCGACAGGCGGCGATCGTAGATCGCCGCTACAGAGGGCTCTGCCGTGGCTTGCTGGACTGATAGTGGGCGCTCTGGTGTCTGGGTTTGTGGTTTGGAAGCTGGTCTCGCGTACGTCAGGCGCTGCCGCCATGCACTTCAGCGCCATCACGAATTTTGCCGGAGTGCAGGCGCAGCCGGCGCTCTCACCGGACGGGCGCTCGGTGGCATTTGTTTCGAACCGCGACGGCCACTACAACATTTATGTGGGCCTGGTCAGCGGGGGTAGCTTGGTAAAGATTACGAACGATGACAAGCTCAAAGCCCGACCGTGCTGGTCGCCGAATGGGAGCACGATTGTTTATGCGCAGTTGAATGCCTCAGGAATCTGGGACATCTGGGAAGCTCCGGCGCTCGGCGGCAATTCGCGGCGCCTGATTTTGAATGCAGCCGATCCCGCCTGGTCTCCTGACGGCCATTCGCTCGCTTACGAGAATACGGCCACCGGTGCGCTATGGGTTTCCGACCCATCCGGCCAGAACGCGCGCCAGGTGGCGCCAAGCGAGGCACCGGGGTTGCAATATATGGAGCCACGTTTTTCTCCCGACGGTCGCGAGCTCGCTTTTTCCGCCACGCGGGGTGGACCTTACGCCGAACTGGAGGTGGCTGACGTTGCTTCGGGCAAGGTGCGTCAACTGACGCATGATAACATGATGGCGCTTTCGCCCGCGTGGTTGCCGGATGGACGGTCCATCTATTTCGCGTCGAGCCGGGGCGGCGCCATAAACATCTGGAAAATTGCCGCAACCGGCGGCGAGCCGGAACAGATCACCGCCGGACAGGGCGATGACGCGCAACTGGATGTCTCTACCGACGGGAAGTTGATCGTCTTTTCCACGTTTCGGGAGAATATCAACATCGCCCAATTGGACCTTGAGGCAACGCCCGGGCCGCAATCCCCAAAGTTGCTTACCACTGATCCTGCGCGCAATCAGCTTGGCCCTGTTTACTCTCCCGACGGAAAGAGGCTAGCTTACTTTTCCAATCTTAAAGGCGTCGAAAGAGAAAATATCTGGGTGACTGATGCCGACGGTTCGAATTCTGTTCAAGTGGTCCAGGATAGGCGGATCAACGTTTTCCCCCAATGGGTTCCGGACAACCAGCATCTGGTCTATATCTCCCGCTCTCAAGTGGCTCCCGGACTCAACTATGATTACCGGAGCGTTCCCGTCTCCGGAGGAGCGCCCCGAACATTGTTCAAGGACGCCAAGGACCTGCATTTCGATGTCGGACCCGACGGGCGGGTGCTCTTTCGAAGTTTCAAGGGCGACGTCCAGGCTTTTGATCCGCGGGATAACAAGACAGAGACGCTCGCTACTCTTCCCGCGAGTGAAAAGTGGTCGCACTTGCGCTGGTCGCCCGATGGGCGCTCGATAGCCTACCTTGTAGATTCAAATCAGGAAAACGATGCAAATGCCGGGCTCTGGAGGGATGATTTCAAGAGCCCGCCGCGCCAGATCTTTCGCGGCTGGGTCGTCTGGTATGCCCGCGGTCCCAAAGATGAAATCTATCTTCTTCAGGGCAAGCCCGACTTGAATGGGGTTCTCTGGAAGGTCGGATGGAACGGGCAAAATCTCACCCGCCTTCCCACAACCATTCCGCTACGTTATTCTTACTGGACGCCGCTGCCTGATGTAGTCTTTGACGTTTCTCCCGACGGGCGCTACTTGGCCGTTGAGACGCAGGGTGTCCTGCAGGCGAATATCGGCATGATTGAAAATCCTCGTTAAAGCACTGTGCGATTGGAGCAGGATGCAGACGACGGACGTGAACAATTGAATCTTGTGACCGGAACCAAACTCGGGCCGTATGAAATCATCGCCCCGCTCGGTGCGGGCGGCATGGGGGAAGTGTATCGCGCGCGCGATACAAAACTAGGGCGCGAAGTGGCGCTCAAGGTTTTGCCGGCAGCGTTTGCTCAGGATGCCGATCGCATGGCGCGGTTCCAGCGTGAGGCGCAAGTTCTCGCTTCGCTCAATCATCCGAACATTGCATCAATCTATGGCCTGGAAGAATCGGGCTCGACCCGCGCGCTGGTGATGGAGTTGGTGGAAGGGCAGACATTGGCGGAGCGGATTGTAGGGGCGGGGCTTGCCCCGCCCTCCGACAAGGGCACCCCAAGGGGCGCCCCTACGGGTCCTATCTCGATTGATGAGGCTCTGCAAATCGCCAAGCAAATCGCGGAGGCGCTGGAGTTCGCCCACGAGCGCGGCATTATTCATCGCGACTTGAAACCCTCGAACGTGAAGGTGACCCACGACGGCGCGGTGAAAGTTTTGGATTTCGGATTGGCCAAAGCACTTGACGTAGGGGCAATTCATGAATTGCCCCTACAGAACTCGCCCACCCACAGCCCGACCATCAGCATTGCGGCGACGCAGGCCGGAATGATCCTGGGCACGGCGGCTTACATGAGCCCGGAGCAGGCAAAAGGGAAAACGGTAGACCGCCGCGCCGACATTTGGGCGTTCGGCTGCGTGCTCTATGAGATGCTGACGGGGACGAGAACATTCGAAGGCGAGACAACTTCGGATGTATTGGCGGCGGTGATTCGTGCGGAGCCGGACTGGAATGAGTTGCCGCAAAGCACACCGCCGTCGATCCGAAAACTCCTCTGGCGCTGCCTGCAAAAAGATCCGAAGCAGCGGCTGCGTGATATTGGCGACGCGCGGATTGCCATTGAAGAAACCCTGAGCGGCGCTCCGGACGTAGGGGCGACCCTTGGGTCGCCCTGGGCGGGGCAAGCCCCGCCCCTACCGCAACCCATATGGCGGCGCGCCCTTCCGTGGGCGACCGCAGGAATCTTTCCGTTGGCAGCAATCTTGATAACAATCGCCTACTGGCGCTTGGCTCAGGCGCCCACGAGCGCCCTCATTAGCGAGATTCCGGCCCCAGCAAAGGCTGGTTTTCTGTTTACACCGCAAAACGCCGCAGTGCCGCAGCTCTCGCCGGATGGAACGCGTCTAGTGTTTCTTGCCGGACCGCTCGCAAAGCCCCTTTTGTGGGTGCGCTCGCTCGATTCCACCCAAGCGAAACCGCTGGCGGGAACTGAAAACGCGTTTGCCCCCTTCTGGTCGCCAGATGACCGCTACATTGGTTTCTTCGCTGGGGGGAAGCTCAAGAAAATAGCCGTTTCGGGCGGGCCGCCTGTGGACGTGTGCGACGCGACCACATTTGGACGCGGCGG
>Ga0070730_10003993_pt1 | contig 13071 bp, 11 predicted proteins | sample Coa_R1_3_FD_66447 | JGI IMG/M metagenome (GOLD analysis project Ga0070730, IMG submission 66447) | Surface soil microbial communities from Centralia Pennsylvania, which are recovering from an underground coalmine fire - Coalmine... | ecosystem: Environmental > Terrestrial > Soil > Unclassified ...
CGATCGCGCAGGAAAGCTTTACGCTGCACGTCGCACCGGTTTCAACCGTCGTGCAGAATATTCCGGCGCGCGCCATGCGATCGATCGCGGGCCGCGTGTTTGTGAAAGTGCTTGCTGACGCCAATGCGCAGCCTGCGGAGACCGGCAAGCTGAAGATCGGCGGCATACCTTCAGGCGGCGTACGCAACCAGCGCGGCGGCCAGGCGGGTGGACGAGTCAGTCAGTCGGGTCGCGGACAGGCCCAGGGCGCGAACGGCGCCAACGCCGGCGGCGACTACAACCTGGTGCCGCTCGCAGGTGTGCAGATCACGGCGGGGTTTGGGATTGCGAAGACCGACGAGAACGGCAATTTCCTGCTGCGCGATCTGCCGGCCGGCGAGCTTACGGTGACCTTGGTTCCCCAGAAAGATCTCCCTGCGGGGATGAAACTGCCCTCAGGCCAGGTGAGAATGCCCGCAGAGCCGATCCAGGTCCAGGGCGCCACGATCGTGATCAGCAACCCTGAGTTGACGCCGTATCTCGTGGACGCACCTAAGCAGCAGTAACCTTCTGTATCACCCCGCAGCTGTGAGCAAGTCCCGCGGACTGGCGCGAAACCTCTTACCCTCGTATGATTGTCCCGCCCGTAGTCCAGCCTAGGAGCCTCGACATCCGCATGATGTTCTACAGACGTCTTCTCCCGCTTTTATTGATTTGTTTTTGCTCGATTTCATTCGCTCAGACCTCGAAGTCGACCCCGCAGGGCGGGGAAGGCAAGGCCGCCAAAACGCATCAGGCGGGCAAGCCAGCGAAAGCCGGCGCACAGCCGACGCCTGCGCCCTCGCCTGGGCCCGCGCAGGTGGATGAAAAGCTCTTTGGCGCGATGCGCTGGCGACAAGTCGGTCCGTTCCGCGGCGGGCGCGTGCTCGCCGTTACAGGCGTTCCGGGCGAGCCGACGGTCTTCTATTTTGGCGGCGCTTCGGGCGGCGTATGGAAGTCGACCGACACGGGCGTGAACTGGCAGCCGATCTTCGATAAGCAGCCCATTGCGTCTATCGGCGCGATCGCTGTGGCAAATTCAGATCACAATGTCATCTATGTCGGATCAGGCGAGGCATGCATTCGCGGCAATAACACCTATGGCAATGGAGTTTACAAATCGGTCGATGGCGGGAAGACGTGGAAGAACATTGGGCTCAAAGACTCGCAACACATCGGCGCGGTGATTGTCGATCCCAGGAACCCGAACATCGCCTTTGTGGCGGCGCTGGGGCACGCGTACGGACCGAACGAAGAGCGCGGGGTCTTCCGTACCACCGATGGCGGCGCAAACTGGAAGAAGGTCCTGTACAAGGACAATAAGACGGGCGCGATCGACGTGGTTTTTGACCCGAACAACGCCAATACGCTGTTTGCGTCGCTGTGGGAGGTCTATCGCAACCCGTGGAGCCTGAACAGCGGCGGGCCGGGCAGCGGACTCTACAAATCGACGGACGGCGGCACGACCTGGGCGCATCTGGAAGGCCACGGTTTGCCTGCGGGGATCATGGGCCGCATCGGGGTGAGTGTCTCCGGCGCGGATTCGAACAAGGTTTACGCGATGGTCGAATCGAAAGAGGGCGGGCTATACCGCTCAGACGACGGCGGGGAAAACTGGATTCGCATGAATGAAGACGGACGCCTGCGCCAGCGCGCCTGGTACTTCAGCCACATCTTCGCCGATCCCAAGTCGGCGGACACGGTCTACGTGCTCAACACGGGACTGTTCCGCTCCACCGACGGCGGTCGCAGCTTCAACCTGCTGCCGGCGCCGCATGGCGATCATCATGGCTTGTGGATAGATCCCGATTATCCCGAGCGGCTGATCAACGGAAACGACGGCGGCGCGACGATCTCAATTGACGGCGGGCGCACCTGGTCGACGCAGTACAACCAGCCGACGGCGCAGTTCTACCACGTGATCACCGACAATCGCTGGCCCTACTACATCTACGGCGCGCAGCAGGACAATTCGACCATCGCCATCAAGAGCTACGATGACGATGGCGTGATCGGCCGGCAGGACTGGTATGCGGTGGGCGGCGGCGAGAGCGGCTACATTGCGCCATACCCGCCCGATCCGAACATTGTGTTTGCCAACGGCGAGGCTTTTACCTCGCGCTTTGACAAACGCACGGAGCAGGTGGTGGACATCTCGGTGTGGCCGGTCGATTACTCCGGCTATGGGGCGGAGAAGCTGCCGCACCGCTTCAACTGGACCTCGCCACTGTTTATTTCGCCGCACGATCCCAACACGATGTACACCGCTCAGGAGATGGTCTTCAAATCGACCAATGGCGGGCAGAGCTGGACGGGGATCAGCGGCGATCTGACGCGGAACGACAAGTCAAAACAGAAACCCTCAGGCGGGTCCATTACGCTGGACATCACCAGCGTGGAATATTACGACACCATCTTCGCGCTGGCGGAGTCGCCGGTGGAGCGCGGCATGCTTTGGGCGGGAACCGATGATGGCCTGGTGCAGGTGAGCAAAGACGACGGCGCGCACTGGACCAACGTGACGCCCAGGGAGGTGCCCGAGTGGAGCATGGTAAGCATTGTTGAACCGTCACATCATGATGCCAATACGGCTTACATTGCGGTGGACCGGCACAAGCTGGACGATCTTCGCCCCTACATCTATCGCACGCGCGATGCAGGGAAGAACTGGATACTGGCTGCGAACGGCATCCCGGAGGGCTCTTATGTGCGCTCCGTCCGTGAAGATCCAAAGCGCAAAGGGCTGCTTTTTGCCGGGACGGAAACCGGGGTTTACTTCTCAGTCGACGATGGCGGGCACTGGCAGCCCCTAAAGCTGAACCTGCCCACCGTGCCGATTCACGACCTGGAAGTCCACAATGACGACCTGGTGGTGGCCACGCACGGGCGCGCTTTCTGGGTGCTGGATGACATCACGTCCCTGCGCCAGCTTGATGCTGTCGCCGCGAGCGCCGAGATGTACCTCTACAAGCCGCAGACCGCCCTGCGCCTGCACCTACCGACCGATATCGACCGGCGCGGACCGGTGGGCGACAATCCGCCGCCCGGAGTGATCTTCGACTATTACTTCAAGACTGCACCGAAAGATGAAGTAAAGCTTGAGATTCTTGACGCAAGCGGTAAGGTCGTGCGGTCGCTTTCCAGCAAGGAGAAGAAGGGCGAGGAGCAGCCTCCGGAGTGGCCCGATCAGGTGAAGGAAATCACGACCATTCCCGCTTCGGCAGGCATGAACCGTTACGCGTGGAACCTCCGCTGGGAGCCTCCGGTGAAAATCCCGGGAGCGTTTTACAGCGGGATCGGCCCACAGGGCCCGCTGGTGCAGCCCGGAAAATATACAGTGAAATTGACTGCCGGCGGGCAGAGCCAGACGCAGCCGCTGGAGATTGTGCTTGATCCGCGGGCGAAAAACGTGAAGCCGGACGATCTGCAAAAGCAATTTGAGCTGGCGGTGCGGGTGAATGATGCCAACAATGACCTGCACCGAGCGGTCAACCAGATTCGCACGATGCGAGCCGAGCTGAAGGCGCTGCAGCAGCGGTTTGACGATGATCCCAAGATGAAGCCGCTGGTCGCACGCGCGGCCGAGCTCGACAAGAAAATGGCTCCGGTGGAAGAACAGCTCATCCAGGTGAACATGAAAGGGTCAGAGGCGAATCTGGCGTTCCCCAACATGCTCAACGAGCAGTTTGATACGCTCAGCGCCATTGTGCAGGCCGGCGACGGCGCGCCTACGCAGCAGCAGTACGAGGCGTTCAAGAGCCTGCGCGGGCTGCTGGATCAGCAATTGGCGGCATGGAAGCAGATCATGGCTGCGGATGTGCCTGCCTTCAACGATTTCATGAAGGGTGTCAACATTCCGGCCTTGTATTTGCCCCCACAAGGGGAATAAACTCTTCGATCTCAGGAACTTGTAAAGTAAGGTAAGCGGAAATTTTTAGTGAAATATGAACTTCCATAGGCATCTTTTCTGGCCTATGATGAAACAAAGAAATGAGGCTACAGCAGGACGCTGTGGCCGCCTGTCCTGCATTCGATCCGACTCCAGTCCTGTTAGGGAGGCATTTCATGCGAGCAATCCTCTTCGTCGATGACCATGAAGTACTGGCAAGGCTGAGCTGCGAGATCCTGGAGATGCAGGGATATCGCGCGGTGAGCGCTTACAGCGGCGCCGATGCGCTCAAGAAATTCGACGAAGACGATTTTGACATCCTGGTGACCGACTTTCGCATGGACGGGATGAACGGCGTGGAGCTGGCCCGAAAAGTGCACGAGAAGAACCCAGACGTGCCGGTCATCATCGTGACCGGATATGGACCGATCGACGGCGGCAAAGATGTTTCCGCCTGCCTGGCCAAAGAGGACCTGTTTCCCGCCCTGCTGGAAAAGATCAAGATGTTTCTGGGCGAACGCGAACCGCGTCCGGCGGCAAAGACGGCGTAGAGCCGGTTACCACAGAGGCCACAGAGAGCATTGAGTAGGTGCTCTTTTCCTTGATTTTTATAACCAAGCCATTTGCGTTGTTTCGTTTGCGACAGCCGACCCTCCGCGTTCCTCCCGTGTCCTCTGTGGTAGAGGCTTTTTGTTAGACTCACGAGGTGCGGCGGCTCATCATCAATGCTGACGATTTTGGACTCACCTCGGGGGTGAACCGCGCCATCGCGGAAGCCCATCGCTCAGGCGTGCTTACTTCGGCGACGATGATGGCCAACGCGCGGGCCTCCGACGAGGCGGCTTCTCTGGTCAAAAACCAGCCCGCGCTGAAGACCGGATGCCACATAGTGCTGATTGATGGCGATCCTGTTTCGGCCAATCTGCCTTCGCTGACCAACGGTTCTTCGCGCTTTCGCACCAGCCTGAAGGGATTTGCGGTTGCCGCGGTGCGCCGCCGGCTCTCCGCGGAGGAGATCCAGCAAGAAGCCGAGGCGCAGATCCGGAAGATCCAGGCGCTTGGCATCAGTCTCACGCACATCGACAGCCACAAGCACACGCACATGTTTCCGCACGTGTTGCGGCCAGTGCTGCGGGCGGCGCGCGCGTGTGGGATTCGCGCGGTAAGAAATCCCTTTGAACCTCTGCGCACCTGGCCCGGAGGCATGCTGCTGGGCGCGCCCAGTCTTTGGCTCCGCTGCGCCGGCGTGATGACCTTCCAGATGTTTGCGGCGGAATTCCGGCGGGCGCTCAAGGAAGAGCGCATGCTTTCAACCGACGGCACGGTAGGCATTGCAGCAACCGGCAAGCTGGACCAGAAGATGCTGCTGGCGATTCTCAGCGGCTTGCGCGAGGGCACATGGGAGCTGGTCTGCCATCCGGGGTATTCTGACGCCGACCTCAGGAACGCGGGCACGCGTCTGACCAGCTCACGCGAAATCGAGCTGAGCCTGCTGACCTCAGCAGAGACAAAAGAAGCGCTGGCACGTCAAAAGATAGAGCTGATTTCGTACGCAGACCTTTAAGGATTAATGAATCCCTGAACCGCGGCCTGAATCCAACCAGACGGCAAATAATGAAAATCGGCATAACCTGTTATCCCACCTACGGCGGCAGCGGAGTTGTCGGGACCGAGCTTGGCATTGAGCTGGCGGCGCGCGGCCATGAGGTGCATTTCATCGCCTACCAGCAGCCAATCCGGCTCAACACCGCCCAGCCGCAGATTTTTTTCCACGAAGTTACCGTCTCGCAGTATCCACTGTTTGAATATCCGCCCTACGACCTGGCCCTGGCTACGCGCATGGCCGAAGTGGCGGAGATTTACGATCTGGACATATTGCATGTGCACTACGCCATTCCGCACTCGGTGAGCGCGCTGCTGGCGCGGCAGATGCTTGCCGCGCAGAACAACGGCAAGAGCCGGCGGCTCCCGTTCGTGACCACGCTGCACGGGACAGACATCACCATCGTCGGAGCAGACCGTTCCTACCTTCCGGTAACGCGATACTCGATCGAACAGAGTGACGGCGTGACCGCAATCTCCGAGTACCTGAAGCGGCGCACGGTGGAGGAGTTTGCCATCCACAACCCGATTGAGGTGATCTACAACTTCGTCAATTGCGACGTCTATAAGCGCGACCCCAAAGCGGCGGAACGGCGCTCAGAATTCGCCGGACCAGACGAGCGCATTCTGGTGCACCTCTCCAACTTCCGCCCGGTGAAGCGGCTCTGCGATGTGATAGAGATCTTCGATCGCGTGCAGAAAAAAGTCCCTTCGCGGCTGCTGCTGATGGGCGATGGCCCGGACCGCTCCCGCGCCGAGTGGCTGGTGAACCAGAAGGGCCTCCGCAAGAAAGTGGAATTTCTGGGCAAGGTCGATCGTGTCTATGAGAAGCTTTCGGTGGCCGACCTGATGCTGGTGCCGAGTGAGTTGGAGTCATTCGGCCTGGCCGCGCTGGAAGGCATGGCGTGCGAAGTGCCCGCGATTGGAACAGCAGTGGGCGGGGTCCCTGAGGTGATCGAACACTGCCGCACCGGTTTTCTCGCTTCGGTCGGCGACGTGGAAAGCATGGCCGCGCACGCAATAGAGCTTCTTTCCGACGAGGACCGGCTGCGCGAGATGGGAAAAGCGGCGCGATGGGAGGCGCAGACACGCTTCTGCTCGAGCAAAATTATTCCTGAATACGAACGGTTCTATGAGCGCGTGCTGGAACGCGCGGCGTAGACCGGCGAAATAACGCCAGCATCGGCGTCCTGCTGCAAAACCGGAAATTCCAAAACAACCAGCGTCCCCTGGCCGTCACGGCTCTGCACGGTCATGCGGCCCTCGTCGCCGAAGAGCACGTGCAGGCGCTCGGCAACGTTCATCATGCCGATGCCGCGCCCGGAACCCATCTGCTCGGCGGCAACCGCGGGCGGAGCGCTCATGCCTACGCCATCGTCTTCCACCTGGATGACCAGCTTGCCGTTCTGAATGCGGCTGCGCAGCGTAATGCAGCCGCCATCGATCTTGGGCGCCAGCCCGTGCTTGATGCTGTTTTCCACCAGAGGCTGAAGCAGGATCGCGGGGATCACGATGTCCAGGGTCTCGGGATCGAGATGCTTGTAAACGCGCAGCTTGTCGCGCCCGAAGCGCGCTACCTCGATGTCGAGATAATCGTCGACAAATTCGATCTCTTCACGCAGCTGCACGAACTCGTCATGCTTGCCCAGGAGGCGGCGCAGGATCTTTGAGAGCTTCACGATCAGCTCGCGCGCGCGGTCAGGATCAAAGCGGACGAGCGACGAAACGGCGTTCAGCGTGTTGAAGAAAAAATGAGGGTTGATCTGGCTTTGCAGCGCGTCGAGCCGGGCCTTCAGCAGCAGGCGCTCCTGCTCTTCCAGCTTCCTCTCGATGCGGGTGAGGTTCCAGATCTTGATTGGGATCGCAATCGTCGCGACCACTGTGGCAAAGACCGCGAGCAGGGCAACGGGCGTGGGCAAATAGAGCGCCCAGAGCCATCCCTTGGGCGCCGCATACACAAGTTCAAGACGCGCCGCCTGGAGCGCGATAATCATCAGGAAGAACGCGGTCTGCCAGTCGATGCGGGGATGGCGCAGGTTGCGCTTCACCCAGCGGTACACGCTCAGGTCGATGAACGGGGAGAAGGTCCAGATCTCTTCTTCATTGCGGCAGAAATGACGCAGCGATCCGGCGAGAAAACCGGCGCCGGCGTTCACGGGCAGCGTGAGCCATTCGCCGTAAAACAGTGCCGGCAGGGACATGATGGCGCCCCCGAGCGTGCCGGCAACGCGTCCGCCGAGCACGCCGACCAGAATGGCCGCTTCAAAGCCGAGGTCGGCGCACTGAAAGTTTTTTACCCGAAAACGAAAGTAGACCCCGAGCGCGAAGGGAATGCAGGTAAAGAGGACAAAGAGGATGTTCCTTTCCCGCGTGCGCCGGGTGGCGAACAGCAGTTTCTTGAACTCATGCGAACGCCCGAGCGCGCTGGCCACGGCCGTGGCGACGCCCATCTTGAGCAGAAGTTGTATGAGCAGAAACTCAAGGTCCACAGACCCATTTTTTCATGATTCTCCCACCAACGGCGGTTTTTCGCTCGGTTTTGCCAATTATGCCGTCGAAGAGGCGAACCGTGAGGCGGCAAAGGCGCTGATGTCAAGGCTTGGCATTCTGCCGGTCACCACATCAACCATGATTCTCGCGGTAACCGGCGCAAGAAGTATGCCGTTGCGGAAATGGCCGCTGGCGATGAACAGCCCCGGCGTCCCGGTGGGACCCAGGATAGGCAGATCGTCGGGTGTACCGGGGCGCAGGCCGGCCCAGCTTTCGATCACAGGCGCTGAGGCAAGTTCGGGCAGATATTGTATGGCCGCGCTGTGCAGCTGCTCAATGGTTGAAGCGCTGACGGTTTTGTCGAAGCCGACGTCCTCTACGGTGGCGCCGAGGAGAATTCTTCCGGAGCTGCGCGGCACGATGTACACCTCAGGCGCGTGCACTACGTGGCTGAGCAGGTCGTTCCGTGCAGGTTCAAGGTAGAGCATCTGACCTTTGCGCGGTCTGACCGGAGCTCCCGACCACGCGCCTAGGCAGTTGACGGCTCGCGCGGCAGAGAATGTGCCCGAATTGGTTGCGACTTCAAGGCCACTGGAGATTGAGCGAATGTTTTTTACCTCGGCATTGCCGCGGATTTTGACGCCGGTTCGTTCCGCAGCGAGCAGAGCCGCTTTGATCAGCAATTTTGGATCGACGCTGTCTTCCTGAACAAGAAAAGCCGGCTGTCCCAGGGTCTGTAGAAATGGTTCGGCTCGGCGCAGTTCGTCGGGCGAGAGCTGTGTCGATCCCGGTGGCGGAGCGTGTTCGCCGAAGGCGATGGTGCCGTTGCGGCGGAAGTCGGTTTTTATTCCAGAGAGCTCTTCCAGTTTCCGCGCATATTCGGGAAAGAGGCGCGCGCTTTCAACAGCCAGCGGGCGCAGAGTAGGAGGGGTTTCAAAGCCTCCGGCGGCGAGCATGCCCGCCGCTGCCGACGAGGCTTCCTGGCCTGGCTCGGCGCGGTCGAGCACCAGCACTTTCATCCCGTGCTGGCGCAGCTCAAGGGCGAGAGACACGCCGATGATCCCGCCACCCGCAATGATGACGTCCCAGGAGTTCACAAGGATATTGTAAGAGTGGAGCGCCGCTTCGAAGCAAAATGAAGATTGCAGCTATTGTGTGCCGGCGGTCTGGGCCAGGCCATACTGGCTGCTATCGATCAGCCTGGAAAAAACCACCAGCCTTTTAGGCGCGGGGCCGATGTAGTAGACGGGATAGCAGGTGATCAGCGTGAGTTGCGGGTCGGGGGTCTGGCGGATCACGCTCACGTCATCGGGCATGACAATTTTTTTGCCGGTAACTTCGTAGGTAAAAGCGCGGCCGCCGCGGCGGACCTGGACGTGATCGCCCTTGACGAGCTCATAAATGTGGCGAAAGAAGGTGTCGCGGTGGGCGGTGATCACTGCGTTGCCGGTTTCGCCGGGCATGGCCGTCTCCCTCATGTGTCCGGGACCTTCTGAAAGGTCTTTGCGTGAAGCACCCTCAACCACAATCGCATCCAGTCCGATTTTTGGAATCACTACACGGGTGAGCATCTGCTCTGGCGGGATCAAGGCCTGGCCGGGCGTGGTTGCGGCGCTGGCCTGGCGCTCCCACTCGGCTTCGAGCCGCTGCTGGCTTCGGTACATGCCCCAATACTGGCTGCCGACATAGCCGAGCAGCGCCACGCCGATGACGATCAGGGCCAGAGACACTGCTTTCCGGGAGAAATAGGGCCGCATCTTGCCGGCTACGGCCTTCACCCGCTCGAGCCACGGCCGCTGTATGAATTCCATAATCGGTTAGATGCAGAAAGAGAGCTGACGTTGAGCGCCTGGCTCAATCCAGTTCTGCCTGTGATCGGATAAACTTGCTAATCCATGCCCAGCCCACAGGAGCGCACATTTACCCGCAGTCAAGTGCTTGGCTACCTCTCGCTTTGCCTGATCTGGGGAAGCACGTGGCTGGCGATCCGGGTGGTGGTACGCGATGTCCCGCCGTTTGAGGCGGCAGCGCTGCGGTTTGTGGCGGCGGGAGTGCTGCTTCTCGGTGCTGCGGTGGCGCAAAAACGGCAGTGGCCGCGAGGTCGGGCGCAATGGAGCGCGATCCTGGTGCTGAGCCTGACCATGATGGCGCTTCCGTACGGAATGCTCTTCTGGGCGGAGCAGCACGTCATGTCGTCGATGACGGCGATTTTCTATTCGGCCATGCCGCTGGCTGTCGCGCTGTTCACCCCGGCCATGATGCACCGCAAAGTGCCAAGGGCTGCGGTGTACGCAATGACCGTCGCGTTCGGCGCGCTGCTGAGCCTCTTTTACACCGAGCTGAGCATGAGCCGGAGATCGATCATCGGCGGCGTGCTTGTGCTGGTCTCCATGGCGCTCAGCTCGTGGTCGGTGGTGTTCGCCAAGCTCCGGCTGCGCGACGTCGATTCGGTGGTAGCCACGGGTTTGCAGTTGATCTTTGGTTCGGTTGTGCTGTTGTGGGCGACCTGGGCGTTCGAGGCGCATCGTCAAGCTGTGTGGACCAGAACAGCGCTGGCCGCAATGGCATTTCTCACCGTGTTCGGGTCGGCGGCGGCATTCGTCATTTATTATTGGCTGCTGAAAAAATTACAGCCGTACCAGATTTCGACCATCAGCCTGATTACGCCGGTGATCGCGCTGCTGGAAGGATGGCTTTCCGGCGAGCCGGTGCGCGCGATGATGGTGGTGGCGATTGTGGTGGTGCTTGGATCTGTGCGCCTGGTACTGCGCGCGGAAGCGGAGCCGGAAACGAAGGACGACAATCTGCTGATGCTGCGAGACGGCGCACAATGACAGTGGCTGCGGTGCTTCTGCTGATCCTGATCGGCCTTGGGGCCGGACTGTTCGGGGCGCTGGCCGGCGTGGGCGGAGGCATCATCGTCACGCCGCTGCTGGCCATCTACTTTGGATTGCCGATGCACCAGGCCATCGGGGTAACGCTCTTGTGCGTGATCGCGACGTCGACAGCGACATCCTCGCAATACGTGGAGCGCCACGTGACCGACGTCCGGCTGGGAATGACGCTGGAATTGGCGACGACGGTAGGCGCGCTGGTTGCTGCGCTGGTGTCGCGCCGGGTGAACCGCCGGACGCTCGCGATCCTGTTCGCCTGTTTTCTGCTCTACAGCTCAGGGTCCATGGTGAGGAAGGCGTGGACTTCGCGCAGGGCGAAGAGGGAAGAATCAATTCCGGACTACACGCCGCACAATTATCCGCTGGGGCTGGCGGCTTCGCTGATCGCGGGCGGATTTTCCGGACTGCTGGGAATCGGCGGCGGGCCGATCAAGGTCCCGGTGATGTATCTGTTTATGAAGATCCCGTTGCGCGTGGCGGCGGCCACAAGCAATTTCATGATTGGCGTTACGGCGGCGACCAGCGCGTACATCTACTGGGGGCGCGGAGACGTGCGCGTGGACATCGCGGCCCCGCTGGTGGCGGGCGTGTTTACCGGATCTCTGCTGGGCGCGCGGATTTCGCCCAAGGTGCGCTCGTTTTACACCCTGCTGCTGCTGGTTGGGATCACCGGCTGGCTGGCGGCGCAGATGATCTACAAGCTTGTGACCGGAGGGTTCCAATGAGCCGCCAGGACCTGGCCGCCGACCGCGTGCTCTCACTTACGTTGAAAGCGGGTGCGTATACGGCGTTTGCGCTGACACTAGGGGGGCTGCTGCTGCGCTGGGCCACGCCGTGGGGGAATAAGATCGTTATGGCCGGCCTGCTGGTGCTGCTGGCCACGCCTGCCCTCCGCATTGTGGTGGCCGGGATTCAATTCTTGCGCGAGCGTGACTTCAAGTACGCTCTGATCTCGCTCGTGGTGCTGGGAATCGTGATCCTGGCGTACTGCCTGGGAATCCAGGCGTAAAGACTCGCGGATTTGGAGAAGATGATGAAAAAGATCTTTCTGATTTTGGCGATGTTGTTGGCCTGCCTGAATGCCGCGGTTGCGCAGCAAAAACTGCCGCCGGTTTCAACATTTTCGATCGTCGCCATTGACCCGCAGACGGGCGAGATGGGAGTGGCGGTGGCATCGAGGTATTTCTCTGTCGGCTCCGTGGTGCCATGGGCGATGGCCGATTTGGGCGCGGTGGCGACGCAGGCGAATGTGAACGTCGGTTACGGACAGCAGGCGCTCGATCTTCTGCGCCAGGGACTGACGGCGCCGGAGGTCCTCAAGAAGATTTTGGCAGACGACAAATTTGAGGGCAAAGACGGGCGGCAGGTGGCGATTGTGGATGCGAAAGGGAATGTTGCAGCCTATACCGGGCCGAACGCACCGAAGTGGGCCGGCGACCGGCAGGGCAAAACGTGGTCGGCGCAGGGAAATATTCTGGTTGGGCCACAGGTGCCGGAGCAAATGGGCAAGGCGTTTGAGGCGACGCAGGGCGAGCTGGCGGAAAAACTTTACGCTGCGCTCAAGGCCGGAGACACCGCGGGCGGCGATGCGCGCGGACGCCAGTCGGCGTCAATGCTGGTGGTGAAAAAGCAGGGCGGGCGCAACATCAATAACGACCGGTATATTTACATCAACGTCGACGACAATCCTGATCCCTTCACCGAACTGCGCCGGCTGCTGGACCTGAACCTGGCTTACAACTACGGCGACCAGATGTATAAGGCGTTCGAGGCCAAGGAGCTGGCGAAGGCGAAAGCGGCCGCGCTGAAGGTCATCCACTACCGGCCCGATGGCGCAAACGGGCACATGCAGCTCGGGTTCCTCAGCTATGCAACGGGAGATGAGCAGGGAGCGCTGAATGAGTTCAACAAGGCCCGGAGTCTGAGCAAAGACTTCGATCACCAGTGGAAGGAAGAGGCGAGCTCGCCGGAGTTCAGGAAGATACTGGACGACAAACAATTTCTGCAGAAGTTGTTTCCGAATGGCGTGCCGCAATAAATCTGCGCCCTCGGAAAAAATTCAGTGTTGCAGATGCTTGCGCGCCAGAGCCAGTTCCGGGCGATCGCCGGCGCTACCGCTGCAGTTGCTAACCAAGCGGGCAAAGTAATCGTTCGCTTTCGTGGCATTCCCTGCTCGTT
>Ga0070730_10003994_pt1 | contig 13070 bp, 21 predicted proteins | sample Coa_R1_3_FD_66447 | JGI IMG/M metagenome (GOLD analysis project Ga0070730, IMG submission 66447) | Surface soil microbial communities from Centralia Pennsylvania, which are recovering from an underground coalmine fire - Coalmine... | ecosystem: Environmental > Terrestrial > Soil > Unclassified ...
ATCATGATCAGCAGACCTCCGACGATGAGAATCCAACAGAGCATGGGCCAATGCTTCCTTCTAACATGCTTCTGCTGAATCTCATCCTGCTAATCGACGTGACTTTTTCAACACCCACAGGCCTTAACACTCAAATTTCGAGTTCTTTCGACTTCCTTCGATTCATTGCGGCGGGATCCGTTTAGCAGTCCGTTGCCGTCCGCTCAGGCTGGTGAGGGGATAAAACTCGTATATCGACGCCCCTCTATATACGCCCAAGTCGTTGATTTTAAACTGGCGGAGAGGGAGGGATTCGAACCCTCGGTACAGGTGTTAGCCCGTACAACGGTTTAGCAAACCGCCGCATTCGGCCACTCTGCCACCTCTCCGCGTTTGTTTACAACAAGTTACCTTGGTTATCTATCCCACCGCATCCCATTATTGGTAAGATGTTGCTTAAGGAGAGACCAACATGGGCCGATACCAAGAGGGTCATCTCGTTAAGCGATTCGGTGGATGGCACGTCCGCTATTATGTCACAACGGAGAACGGCGGGCGCAAGCAAAAATCTCACCGGCTCTGCGACGATCAGCAGAAGAAATCCCACGTCAAGCAACTCCGCGATGATTTCATGCGTGACCACGTGAACATCGGAGTTGAGAACACCGGGCCGATGGGGGTGGTTGATTTTTGGGACAAGGTTTACCTGCCATTCATCGAATCAAACAACAACCTCAAGCCTTCCACGGTGCATGGTTATAAACAGGTCTGGAATCAGCATCTCAAGCTGCACTTCGGCACCACCAACCTGACCGATTACAAAACCCACATGATGAGTGTGTTCCTGACCGGCTTGGCAAAGACCCTCAGGCCGCGCACATTGAACGCTATCAAGTGGCTTGCCAGTGCGATCTTCGCGCACGCGGTTGCTACCGGCAACTGCGAAACCAATCCCATCAGAGATGCAATGGTGCTTGGGAAGACGTTGGGCCACGGTGACACCAAGTCTTACACATTGGAAGAAATGGAGAACGTTATCAGCGCGTTGGTTGACCGGGTTGATGCTCAGCTTGTGATGGCTCTCTCGTTCTTCGCCGGTATGCGCAAAGGCGAGATTCAAGGTTTGCAGTGGTCAGATATTGATGAGAATTACATTCACGTGCGCAGAGCCTTCAGCCGGGGTGTGGTTGGCCCACCAAAGAGCAAGAAGTCTATTCGCCCCCTTCCCATCATTCAACCTGTGCGAATCCCGCTGACGTTGTGGCGTGCAAAAGCAGGTGATGGGGTGTGGGTATTTCCCAACACCGAAGGTAAAGCTTGGGACATGGCAGACTTTGCCAACAAGATCATCAAACCGGCCCTAGCTAAAGCGAATCCGCCTGTACCGTGGAAGGGCTATCATGCGGGCAGGCGCGGCCTCGGTTCTGAGTTGCGCAGTCTCACAGGCAACAGTACAGCCGGACGCGATATGCTTGGTCACACAACCACCCGCGTCACCGAGGATCACTATGAAAGCAGGTTGCCTGAGGATGCGTTGCGCGGCATGAGGTTGCTAGAAGAGAAGACACTCAGCAAGTAGGTTGAAACCTAACAACTCGAAAACCCATGCCTAACAAAGATACATTTATCCCCATCCTATTAGGTCGTTACATTATGGCGGTCCAACTGATGCTGCAAACGAAAACCCACTACTTAGATGGAGACGATAATCTCCGCCTCGCATCTATGCCGGTTCTTCTACCGTCATTCTTTGAAACGAAGCCGGGGTTGGCAATGGGTCTGTGGTTAGGCTCGCTGTACGTTGTGGTTGAGGGATGGAAAGCGACAAAGTGTTCAGACTCAAGGATAGACGAGTTGCTTACATCAAGAAATGTTGACGACCTGAGACGATTTCGCAATTGGCTGTTTCATTTCCAAACAAAATATGTGGATGAGCGGTATACGATGTTGACTAAATCGCCTGACGTTATTGATTGGGCCGTGACACTCATGGGTGAGTTTGAACGATACTTTCTTACTGAGATGAGACGAATTAACACACTCAGCAAGTAGATTTGAAAAGGAGCCTCTATGTGGGTAATCAAGATAGTTGTTAATGCGTTTGCGTTGTTCATCATCCCAACCCTGATCCTGACGCTGTACTCCGCGTTGCACAGCAGCATCAACGGAAGCAAAGCAACCGGGTTGGGTGTTGTAAAAGGGTATGGCCCATTCTTTGCTCTTACAGGCCTGTTCTATGTCGCCTTAGGTGTTTTCCTTTGGTCACCACTGCCGGAAATGTTGATGAGACATTTGATGCTGAAGCATCTCAAAGTTGGTTGAAATCTAACATCGTTGTAAGTGGGCACACGTAGGCATAGCTGTTCCCAACACCATTGGGTAATTGACCGTTAGGCCGCAAAGCGCGATGCTGACCGTGTTGGTGGAAGTCAAATCCGATTCGATGAGGTGACCACAATGGAACGCATCGTTGACTATCTCGCAGAAGAGGCACAGCAACAAACAAGCCGCGTGAAGATGACCGAGCAACAGAGACTTGAGTACAAGCTATATCGAGCCGCGTGCAAGATCAACAACGTTGAGCCGGTGCGTGTTGACTTCTTAGCAGGTGACATCAACTCAGGGGTCATCCGTGACATGGAGTTAGAGCAGAACGAGCATGAATGCTCACGGCGCAAAGCGATGGCCGCACATGCGTAGGTTGCAGATTGGTAAAGCATCCCATGGCCGCTCGGGTCACACCGGGCGGCTTTCGTTTGGTCAAGCCTCAAGACATAGGTTGGCGGTTGGTTGGTCCGGCAGGTTGTCTCGCAATCACAGCAATGATGTAGCACTCAGCGTGCACTGCTTTACCGTTGTCATCGGTTTTGGCGGTTTCAAGATCAACAGGCGTGTTGCAAATCGAGCAATTGATTTGGGGTTGTGTTGCGCGGTTCATACTGCACCTCAGGGACAAGACCACTTGGGAAGTGGTACGTTGACACATTATAGTCAAAGCCCTGTCGGAATTAGTACCAAAATCTAACAAGAGCCGGGGCGATGATCCGGGCGACCTCGGCTCAGATCGTCGCAGGGCGGGCCGTTTCCTGAGCCGCGTTGGGTCGTCAGGTGCAGCGATGGGGGGAATCTGACCGGCCCTGACAAACCCGGTTCGCTTTGGCGGTTTGTCTAACCGTTTCCGGTTTTGGGTGGCTTTAGAATCAATTACTTACAGCCTCTATCCCATGGTCATCCCATGCTGCAACCCCTTCCCTGTGGCGTATCGTGACGTATTTACAGTGACTTACAGGCAGTGATGGGTTTTTGAAGATACCCTCGCGCGTGTGGCGCGGCCCTGATTCTCACTCTCAGGCTGTCTCATTTTGAGACTGCAAACATCGTGTGCACGGTCTTAGGTGCACGGTCTGGTTGGCTTTTAACCCTATACATTCCGAATTAAAAACCACCACCGATGGTGTGAACCCCACTTGAGTGTGGGGATTCACCCATCAACCGTCCTTTGGTTTAAAACCGGTTTAAAACCATTAAAAGCCACTATGTTTACTCTATTGTCAACATAGATTGGTTACCAAAGAGTTCTTGACATATTTTTGCAAATCAGCCTATATTACTTGACCCCGGAGAGGAATCATATAAGCCGGGTCAAGGTCAACTGATGTTGAAGATTAACCTACTAACTGAACGCAGAGATGCCGAGAAAGAGTATCGCAAGATGCTCTCCGGTGCCTCAGTGGTGAACTATTTGGCACTGCATGTTGACACCACGGTTAGAAGGAGAGTCCATCAGAACATTCGCAATGATAAGAAGAAAGTGGCGAAGCGTGAGAGACAAACCGAGGTTCAATGGGCAAGACGCAGAGCTAAATCAAGGGTTGATCTTCTTTCAGAAACCCGAGGCCCCGAGAGGCGTGATGGGAAGGCATTGAGGGAAGTTGAGAAATATGTTGTTGACCGCTTCCAACGTTATTCAAGATGCCACCACTGCGGCAAAGAGTTTGTCACCCCATCAGGTTTTGCTTTTTGTGGTGAATCACTCTTGAAAGCCGGTGATTGCAAGAAGGCATGGTTGATCACACGACCTGTACAACAGCCACGTGAACCAAAGTTCAATATGGTAACACCTGAAGATGCTGACCACGCGAAGCGGACCCGGCCAATGATGCCACGCCCATCGAACTTGGGACACGGCAGAGGTTCTAGGCCGCTCCCACCCAACACGGCATGGGTGTGGGACAACGAAGTCGGTTATAGATTGGTGAACAGACAGAAGTAGCTAACCAACATCCGAGTTACACAGGCTCACCATAAATGGTGAGCCTTTTGCTTTTTGGGAAAGGACAGCGTACCAACCATGACTGACAAAAACAAAGATTTGCTGGTTGGTGAAATCAAGTGGGTAGCCGAGCAGCAGAAGACCAAAGGCAACCCCATCGCCAAAGCGTTGGTTTCTGCTCGGGCCGAGAACAAAAGACTTGAAGAGGGTGGTTGCGTTCCACTGCCTGATGGGGAAGTAATCGTCATCGTTAATGAGGTATACGGGACACAACAGAAGGCTGTCATATCAACCTCGCGTGCTTTTGCCGAGAAGGAGTTCAAAGAGTCAGAGGTGTTGTTACGTGTGAAAACGAGTCACAACCCTGTGCTTCACCACCCATCATTGGGTGAGATTCATGCCTTTCGTGGTGTTGGTAAAACCAACTTTGGTATTGGTCTCTTCGATGCTTTGGCAACCGGTGGTGAGTTCCTTTGTTATGAAGCAACCCGGCCATTCAAGACGATCTATTTTGATGGTGAGATGGATGCTAGCGACCTACAGGAATCTTTGCAGTTGTTGGCCGAAGAGAATGACAACTTCAACTTGGTTGCACGTTGTGAACAACCTGACAACTTCATGCCGAGCATAGCAACGGCAGAAGGGTTGGCTTGGTGCGAGGAAGCCATCACCCGAGTGGGTGCAGAGGTTGCAATCTTTGACAATTGGAGCACCTTGGCCAACATCGGAACCAACGAAGAGGAAGCCTTTTTTGAGTTCTCTGCGTGGTGCAGGAAGATGCGGCTTCGGGGTGTAACCATCATCTATGACCACCATGACGGAAAGAGCGGTACGCAGCGTGGTCATTCAAAACCGGAAGATACATTGAATTGGGTGATTGGGTTGCAGTGGCCTGCCAACTACAAAGGTCAGGAGCAACTGAAATGCATCATGGAGTTTGAGAAGTGCCGTAAGCCGGTGCGCGAGTACAGCAGGATTGAGGTGACGCTTGAGGCCGATGGTTCATGGTGTTGGGGTAAGGCCGGGGAAGTAGAGTCCGGCAGGCCGTCTAAAAAAGCAACAGCCGAGCAGATGACCCTGTTGAAAGAGTTGGTTGGAAAGGTAACTGAAAGAGAACTCGCCAAACAACTAAACGTGTCGCGGACAGTTGCAAAGAAGTGGACAAAAGATGTGCGGCTCAAGCTTGACTTTGATGGATCACAAGGAGCGACCAATGGAACCAACTGAACTGATTTTCAAAGATGACAACCTTATGCTGAGGTTGAATATTGTTCACAAGTTGCGTAAGTGGTTGCAACACGAGAAGCGAGGTTACAAAAGCTCGCTGCATCGTCGCATTGGTTTTGGTTTGACCGAGGTTGAGTTTGATTGGTGCATAAAGATGCTGGAAATAAGCGGTTGCTGCACCGTCACGGTGGGTGACAAAGGCGGGACGGTCATCACCGTGAATGAGCAAGTGAACAATCTCAATGTAGCACCGACAACCCACAACTAAGATTGGTTAAATCCCGAAAACGCGAAACGAAGCGGCCTTGTGCCGTGATCCTGAGTAGGGCAACCACCAAGGGGCTGGTATACAGATTCGGTTCTGAACCAGCCTCACAAGTTTCTAGGAGCAAGCACTGTGACTGCCCCATCAACATATTTGCGGGAACTGCGTGACGCTCAAGCAACACGAAGGTTGGAACTCGCAAAGTTGCTGCGTGAAACACCGGACGCAACCAACCTTGAGTTGGCAAAGGCCCTGAGCGTAAGCCGCAACACCATCGCTGAAGATCGAAAGGCCATCATGGAAGAAATTAAGAAGAACACCTTGGATGAGACAGCTTTTTACCGGCTGAAGTTGCTTAACAAGCTTGAAGCACTTTTAGAGGTGCTGGAAACTCGCCGCGCGGATAAAGGCAAGTTCTCTCTGCAATCGGTTGACAGGGAAATCACCCTCATCAAAGAAATCAAAGACCTGATGGGGGTACGTAAGCCGGTGGTTGAAAAGTTTGACATGAAGAGGCAACCGATACAGTTCAACACCGTGATCGTATCCACTGATGGTAAACGGAGTGAACCAAAAACATTCGAGTTGTTGCAAGAACCACACGCGCTAGGGGCAGGCCATGAACAACATTGACCCCGACATCCTCTTCGCTCTGAAGACCGTTGCGGCTGACGGGGAATCCGCAAGGGTTCTGCAGGCACGCAAGCGACACGATGAGCAAGCACAGCGACGGTTCGAAACCGAGATGGAGTTGTTGACGGATGAGGTTGAGCAGATGGTTCCTCGCACCCATCCGTTGTTCAACTTGGTGTTGATCCTTGCGGTCAGTCGCAAACTTGAACGCAAGCAACAAGAGCCTGAGTTCCACAGTTTCCTTGATGAGAACTTTCCTCAAGGTTGGTAAACAAGTTTTGGCGACCAAAAGATTAGCAACATGGCCTGAGGGCCGAAGGAGAAACAATATGAAATCACTAGAAACACGTTTTGCCGAGAGCATGGATGCCCTCCGGAAGGCAGGCCGCATGAAACAATTTGATGAGAAATTGAAACCCATCAAGGAAACCGCTGAAGCCTCTGGTAAGAAGGTTGCCATTGAGGTGCAACTCAACTGTGCTGACGCCGTTCTCAAAGACGCAGGTATTGTGCGTGAGTCTCGACCACCCATCAGAATGCACAACGGAGCCGGTGACAATTTTGTTGAGGGTAATCCCTTAGGCCAAAAGGTTGAAGAGTTCCGTGAGAACTCAAACAGCTTTTCACCGGGCTTCATCAAAGAAACCACCAACATCTTTGCGGAAGGTGACAAGGTCATAGCCGATTGGATGTTACAAAAAGGGAAAATCACCGAGGCCGAGCATCGCAAGATGACCGGACAGAAGCCGGAAGCTTACGAAAAGCTGACCGAGCAACAGCGCAAAGAGTTTGATTTTGCCCGCGCCATTGGCCTCAATGAGACCGATGCCTTCAAGTTGGTTAACCTCGCAGGCAGCACGTTCAGAGAAGTTTCCCGACGATAGAACCTCAAGGAAATCCCGGTGATGGCGATAACAACCCATCACCGCTTTTAATTTCTAGCAACAAAGGAGCATTGATCCATGACAAACGATGTAACGAAAATGGCATTTTTCGCACCCGACCCGAAGTTGATGGTGGTTGATTTTGCGGACCTCGACAAAAAGGCTGCAAAGATGCGTGCCGAACGTGACGCGGCCAACCCACCGAAGCCTGAGCCTATACGTGTCGAATACAACCGGCTTCGCAAGGAACTTTATGACCTGCAACAGCACGCGAAGAATTGCGAAGTGCGTGTCAACAACGAAGCGGCCAATGTGAAGCATTGGGAGCGCAACATCGAAGACTTGCTCAAGCGAAAGAAAAAGGCTGTTGCCGACAACATGCTTGGGGAAGAACGATCTTGCGAGCGTCAAATTGAGATGGCTGAAACTGAGTTGCTTGATGCAAGAGAACGGCTTGCGCGAGAACAACGTATCAACAGTGCTGCGGTGCGTGAACTGAAAGCCTTTCCCCATGTGGCCCGGTTGGAAGCGCTGAAGGTGGAATTGGACAGACCCAAGGTTGTTAGCAAATAAGTTTGCCGCAGGTGAGGGGAGTAATCCCCGCTTCTTGTAACCATAGCCGGGGTGGTCTTTTGCGGCAGAAGACCCGGACACGGTAGTTACGTCCTGTGCTTCAAAGACGTGATGGGGTCTTCAGCGTACCCCTTGATTGAATCGTTGACGGCTCTTGCACACACTTTTACTCCTTTTGATGGTGTGTGTGTGTGTGGCCCCACCCGCAGTGGGGCCTTCTAATTCTTAAAGAGGTGACCGATGGAAGACCAAGAAGCAACCATCAGGCAGCAATGGTTAATTATCAAGGATCAACAAGCAACCATGGACCAACAACGCAACCGCATTGCGGAGTTGGAATACCACAGACACAAGTTTGACCTAGTTTTCACTGAGCCTATTCGGTTCCTGATGTTCATTTGGCTCAGCGCTGTGTGGCCGTTCAAATACTTCTATCAACCGGGGAACGAACAATGAAAAGTGTGGAAGCACAACTCCATGAGGCCTTTGAACGTATCGGGCAACTCACAGGCGAAAACATCGAACTGAAAAAGGTGATCCATGAAAAGCAGATCACCATCGCAAAGATTGAGCGTGATGGGGTGTTGAAAGTAGCGAATCTTTCACCTGACTCCGTTGACAGGTTGCATAAAGCCTTCGCAACTTCTACCAACAACGCAGGCCTGAAGGAAGCAATCAACGTTGAACGGAAGCGTGCCCAATGAAGCCGCACGTTATCGAATCGGCACATGAGGTCGCGTTGCTTGAGTACAAATCTTTCGGCATACAACGTCCTAACAATCCTCGCAAGATCGTCATCAGCAAAGCCGGGGGGTTCGTGCGGGCACGATACGCAGGCCGCAAAGCCTTCGTGTTTGGTTTCGATGCGAAGCACGCAATAAGCAGACTCAAGTATTGGGATGGGGGTGCAGCGTGAAAAAGCTTCGATGCAACATCACGTGCGCGGGTCAGACATTTCCTGCCACGTTGGACCTACCGGACACGTTCTTTGACCCGCTAGGCAGGCCGTTCATGAACATGCTTAACAACAGGTTTGCAGCGCAACCAATCATCACTTGGCTTGCCGATTGGCAGTGTGATGGGGAAGAACCCCCGGCACCACCCATCGCTGAAGAGTTGCAGAAGTTGCGTGAGGTGGTTGTTTCGTTGGAACAGAAATTCAATGGGTGAGGCGATTTTATGAAAACTCTTGAACAACACAAAGCTGCTTACCGGGACTTGATGGTAAACAACCCGCGTGACGGGTCTTATCGGTCAATCGGGGAATACATCAACAGTGACAAACAAGAAATACTTGTGCTCGACATTCAAGCCGAGCGTGATCTGCGCCGGTGGGGATTGCATCGTGTGGAAGAGGCCATTCCCGATCTATCACAAAAGGAACTCTTGAAGTTTGTTCGGTTCCTCTCAGAAGAATCGAAGCGAAGACAAGAAAAGCATGAAGAACTGCTGATGGGGGCAATTAGCTTTGTTCGGAAAGCCTCGAATGATGCGGAATGGCTGCACTCAATCGCGCAGTTAAACAAACTCCGCCTGCGATACCTAGACGAAGCTGGACACAAGGGAACATGGGATGGGTGTTGGTTTTGCGATAACCAAGCCATCATGGTTTTTGATCCAACATTGTTCGTGCGTTGGTTGCTGTTCCAAATTGAAATGTTTTTTCTGCGGCTGCATTTGAAGTGGGTGACCTACTTTTTCAAGTGGTTACGACAGAAGTGGGAAGCGAAGTGGATGCAACAGCTAGCAACAGCCGACAGTCGAGTGCAACAGCAACAAGTGCTGATGTTGGGTTGTCAAAACCGTTGATGGGTGTGAGAAGCAACGCGACTTCTGGAAAGAGGCCGCAAACAGAATGACATCTGGTAAGCCGTTGACTCGGGTGCCGAGTGATGTTCCCGCATCACACCGCACCCGATAAAAGTCAACGGCCTCTAGTGAAATGGGTTTATGGCCGCGTTGATTAGTCTCTGCTGAGGCACGTCGCGCGGCCTGCCCACTCATTCACTACATCTCGGTGCAACCGTTCGGCCTTGGGGTTTGAATGGACTATCCGCACACACAACCAATTCGGGTTTGCCATCCTCGCTCATGTTCTCAACCCCATGGATGAGAGTACCAGCGACTTCATCCGTCTTGCTACCTGCTGTACACAGTGAGCACGTTGCTTGTTTCATGGTCAGTCTCCAGAGAGAAGTATCTGAGAGTGCCTTAAAAGTTGAAAACCACAGGGAGGTAAACAACATGGAAATCTTAACCATTGATGAACTTGCTGCACTGTTGAAAATGAGCAAACGCCAAATCTATACGATGTGCGAGACACGCACACGCAACGGCGCGATGAAGGACCACCCACTCCCTGTGTTGAAGATCAACGGCAATCTGCGTTTCAGGAAGGCCGATGTTGATTCGTGGTTGGCAAGGTTGACAGAGGGGAAAGCCGCGTGAGCCACACTTCCTACTTCTGGTGCAATGTCCGCGCGTCTGAGGCATCTCTCGCGGCTTGGAGCGCCGGTGAATCAAGAATGTCCTTGATTTGGTTCGCGGGCACCACCATCGACACATCACTATTAGCTTCCACAGTTCCGGCTAAAGAAGTGGTGACGAGTAATGTGAAGTCAGCACCCTCATGGACCGAACCGCTAATCACTCCCAACAGGCTATAAGAAGGACCCCCGGCGGTATTTGCAAACTTGTTGGTATCGACAAATACAGGAGAGCCGCTGTTTCCCCCGAACGTATGAACCTCTGCTAAATAGACTCGTCCGGCCTTATGCAGTGTAGTCTCCATATTCTCCTCAGGCACCATCGCCAGTGTGCCAGCCCTCAGAATAGGCTCTAGGCTGTGCAGGCTCTCAAATGTTTGAATAAACAACCCCTCGAACAACACGGGGTCACCTTCAACCACCAACTTTTTATCAACCATCTCTTGTGTGCTGAAGAATCTAATGGGGATGCGTTGGTAGGAGTAAAGGTTCGTGGGAGCCGCAAAAGGTATAACAGCCAAATCAACTGAATCATTGGTCGGGAAATACCAAGGCGAACCATTCCCAAGAGAAACTAACTCCGCATGATGGGTCTTGTTTTCGGGATCATCTTTTCGGTTGAGCAATACATGATGGTCGAGCACAACACATGGTTTGCCGTTCTCAATTCCCGGCTGCACGACATGGCGATTTGTAATCAGATAGCCAAATCCGTATTCTTTGCCCTCGCCCCCCTCTCCCGGAGGAATGGGCAACCGTTCTTCGGGAACAACGACTATAAAGCCCGTACCCTTAGTTTGGTCTGTCGGCAGTGTGGCTATCTGCGCTGGTGTTATGTGCTTTATGTCTTCGCTTGTCAAACTAGCCATTTTGCTCACGAGCTTCAAAAACTGCGGAAGCTCCAACGCGGATAGTTTCTCAGGCTTCAACCCTGCGATTTCTTCCGGAGTCAACTTATCCATGCTCTGTTTAATTCTTTCCAGATTCATTACCACCATAGTCAGTTGTTGCCTTATCGCCATTGCCTGTTGTTGAGGCATCTTTGACAACACTTCGGGTGTCAGCTGAGCAATGTCAGGATTGAAGTCATGTAGGCAATTAGTTTGCAAGAAGACCACAGTGTTCTTGACTTGCGTCGGGAAGGGTGGCGGCGGTGGTTGTGGTACAGGAGTGCTAGCATTGGTTTGTGCTTGCACTGCTGAAGCCATCCAGAACGCGATAATCATTAGAATCAACAAGCGGCTCATGGGGCCATGGTAGCAACTAAGTTGTTGGGGTCAAAGAAGAGTCAATATGACGGTCTTACGCACCGCCACATTTCGGAGTTGCTTAGCCCTGAAAAAGCTGTGGAAATCCATCCCACTCTCATCCCATGGAGCATTACGGACCATACCGGAAAGGTTGATAAATAAAGGCTTTCCTGCAAGCTGTAACCACTATAAATCTTTTATTTTCAGTTGTTTAGGAGATTAGCAAACCGCCGCATTCGGCCACTCTGCCACCTCTCCGGGCCTTGGGATCAGAACTTCGCGGGCACTTTACCAAGCCTTTGCTGCATGGCTGCTCGATCCCTTGGGCGGGTATCGACGCGAACTATGCCTTTGCGCAAACACAAGGCGTTTCATGTGCGATATTACACTACCCAGCGGGTATACAGCCAGCCTGACGATTCGATCTGACCATCCTCGCTTTTAGCCAAGCCTTCCCGCGCCAGATTCCGGAGACTGAGTCTCCGAATGACGGCTGCCACAGCCCTGAAATGATGCTAGATTTGTGTTCCTCAAAGTTTGTGATCAAGAAGGCCCAACTGCTCGGGGGACGACGATGTTCCAAATTCCGAAAGGTATGAAGCTTGCCGCTGTGCTGGTGGTCGAGATCAGCTTGCTCGGCGCGAGCGCCTTATCACAGAACATGCTTACGGTGACGAATCTGCGATGCGAATACAAAGTGGATCCGTTCGGGATCGATGTGCCCAAACCGCGCTTCAGCTGGGAACTGCAGAGCAGTGAAAAAGGAGTTTTGCAGACCAGCTATGAAGTGCGTGTCGCTCTTTCTGAAGCCGCTTTGCGAAGAGGTAGGGCGCAATGGAACAGCGGCGTGCAGAAGTCAGATGCATCCATTGAAGTCGAATACGCCGGCCCCCCGCTTGAGAGTGCGCGCATTTATTACTGGCAGGTGCGTGTGGCCGACAATCACGCACACCTTTCCGCCTGGAGCAGCCCGGCACATTGGGAGATGGGCTTGCTCCAACCAGACACTTGGAAAGCGAAGTGGATCACACCCAACCTTGCTGAAGATGAAGCAAAGTCAAATCCTGCGCCGCTATTGCGAAAGGAATTTCGGCTGAACAAGAAAGTAGTACGCGCCCGTCTCTATGCCACCGCCATGGGTCTCTACGAAATGCAGTTGAACGGCAAGAAAGTGGGCGATCAGTTCTTCACTCCGGGGTGGACCGCCTATGATTTCCGCTATCAATACCAGACCTACGATGTGACGGATCTCTTGAAGCAGGGAACAAACTGTCTGGCTGCCACTCTCGGAGACGGCTGGTTCCGAGGCCGCATGACTTGGGACGACAAGAAGGATAGTTACGGATCAAAGGTCGCTCTCCTGGCCCAGCTTGTCGCGACTTACACGGATGGAACGCAGGAAATCTTCGGCACCGACGGATCGTGGAAGGCAAACACCGGAGCGATCCTGATGTCCGACATCTACGACGGAGAGACTTACGATGCCAGGCTGCAGCCCTC
>Ga0070730_10003996_pt1 | contig 13066 bp, 8 predicted proteins | sample Coa_R1_3_FD_66447 | JGI IMG/M metagenome (GOLD analysis project Ga0070730, IMG submission 66447) | Surface soil microbial communities from Centralia Pennsylvania, which are recovering from an underground coalmine fire - Coalmine... | ecosystem: Environmental > Terrestrial > Soil > Unclassified ...
GGAAATCGTTGCGTCGCCCCATGCCGCCGACCGGCGTGCCGTCCTTGAACGCCGGGTCTTGCTGGTTCATGGCCGATAGACCGCGCTTCCACCACACCACGCAATACATCGTGTGCTCGTCGTCGAGCGGCACCCATCCGCGCACCTGCAGATGCTGGCCGAATTCGCCATTCGGAACTTGGGTCCAGCATGGAAACAGGAAGTTGCCGAAGCGCCAGGAGGTGCGGCCGGAGCCGGCGGCGCGATGGCCCGCGTAGGTCGTGCCCCAAGCCGCGTCGGCGATGTGATAGTCCGGCGCGCGGATCGCGACCGTGTGGTAGATCGGATCGTCCTCGTTCAGTTCGCCGGGCTCGATGTGGCCGGCGTGTAGAAAGCCGAAATGCGAGGTGTCGATATCGCCCTCCAGCGCCTGCAGATAATTGCAGTTGCGCTGTATGAAGGTCGCTCCGATCTCGGCGTCGGGAACGCCCAAAACCTCGAATGCCGGCAGCGGCGGCGCTTGCGCCCGCGATCCCATATAGACCCACACGAGCCCGGCACGCTCGATCGTGCGGTACGCTTTGGCGCTGACCTTGTGCTTGAAATCCTGATGCGGCGGCACATTGGGCATGTCGATACATCGGCCGGCCGCATCGAATTTCCAGCCGTGATAGATGCAGCGGATGCCACCTTGCTCGTTGCGGCCGAGGAACAGCGACGCGCAGCGGTGCGGGCACCGATGATCCATGACCCCGACGCGCCCCGCGCTGTCGCGAAAGGCGATGAGCTTCTCGCCGAGCAGCATCAGGCGAAGCGGCGGCCCGTCGCGCTCGAGTTCCGAGGACAACAGCGCGGGCAGCCAGTATTGCCGCATCAGCTCGCCCATGACGGTGCCGGGCCCGACGCGCGTGAGTTCGATGCTTTCGATCGCCGTTGTCATCCGATCCTCAACAGGCTCGCGGGCAGTCTCTGGAGCGATGCACCATCGGGCTTAGGCTACGTGGCGGGCGCAGCGGCGACAAGATCGACCGCCGCAGGTTGGCGGTGCGCGGACGGCGGAACTGAACGCGTCAGCGCGGCGGCTGCGTCACCGCTGGATCGCCCAAATCCCAGAACAAGCCCGCCATCAGGCCCAGGCCTTCGCGCGCGATCGGGGCCAGCAGGTGCTCGTTCGGTGCGTGTTGCGAGCAGCCCGCATAGGAGTGGGGAATCCACAACGTCTTCAGCTCGAGCACGTCGGCGAAAATGTCGTTCGGCAGCGAGCCGCCGAAATTGGGCAAAACCGTGGGGGCATGGTTGGTGGTGCGCGCGATCGAGTCGCGGGCCCAGCCTACCCAGGGATCGGCCGGGTCGAGGCGGCTGGCGCCAAAGATGCTGCTGCGGCCGCGACGCGCTTCGACGTTGGCAAAGCCGTGACGATCGAGGTGGCGCCGCAGCGCCGGGATAATGTCGTCGGCGTCGGTACCGACCACGTATTTGAGCTGGCAATGCGCGCGCGCCGTTCCGGGAATGGCGTTCACCGGCCGCTCCGGCGTGCCGGCGACGAAGGCCTGGACCTCGAAACTGTTCCAGGCGAACACGCGCTCGGCAGGCGTCAGGCCCGGCTCGCCCCAATCACGATCGATTCGGGGGCCGTCCGGGCCGCCATCCACTTCGACGCCGACCAACAGATCGCGCACCGCTTGCGGCAGCGGCGGCCGCCATTCGGGCACGCGGATGGCGCCGCGCGCATCGGTGATCGAGGCCAGCGCCTGCGCCAACACAATTCCGGCGTTGGCAAGCAGGCCGCCCCAATTGCCGGAATGATGGCTGCCCTCGCGCAGATCGACGTTAAGATCGATCGGGTAGCCGCCGCGCGCGCCGAGAAAGATGGTCGGAACATCCGGCGCGTTGCGCGGACCGTCGGAGCCGATCAGGACGTCGGCCTTGAGCAGACCGTGGCGATGGGCGGCGCAAATTTCGCGCAAGCCGGCCGAGCCGACCTCTTCGGCCATTTCGATGAGAATCTTGCAGTTGAAGCCGAGCGCATTGCGTTCTTCGAGCACCGCCGCCAGCGCACCGAAATTGACGCCGTGCTGTCCCTTGTTGTCGGCGGTGCCGCGGCCGTAGATGCGCTCGCCCTCGACCGTGACCTTCCAGGGCGACAACCCACTGCGCCACAAATCGTCCAGACCGCGCACCGTATCGCCGTGGCCGTAGAGCAAGACGGTGAGCAATGCCGGATTTTCGATGCGCTCGGCGACCAGAGCCGGCGGACCATTCGGATTGTCGAGGATGCGGCAGCCAAAGCCGAGCCTGGTGAGCGTCGGCACGATCTCATCGACCAGATAAGCGCGCAGCGCGCCGGCGCGCTCCGGTTCCTGGCTGCTCGACGGGATCGCAACGCGGCGCGTCAGGTCGGCGAGAAAATCGCCCTTGTCGAAATACGCGTAGGCGCGAGCGATGGCATTGGCGCGGCTCATGGCAACCTACTCACTGGCAAACCCACTTGGCAAACCCACTTGGCAAATCGCCGGGACTGCGGCCCGAGCCCGGTAGTTTTCTGGGAATCAAGCTGTCTGGCAAGGGCGCTTACGGACACTCATGGCAGCCGAATGATTTGCGGACTTACGTAGCGGGCATTACGCTCCGCAAGCATCAAGCTGGCGAGCCCCACCACGATCCGATGCTGGAAGACCTCCTACAGCGCAGGCCGTACAATGCGGTGACGGATTTGATCGATGCGCCGGTGGCGCGCGGGCTCACCGGGAAAGTCGCCTTTATCGACGCCGACCGCGCGCTGACATACGGCGAGCTGCAAGCGCGTACGTCGGCGTTCGCCGCATCGCTGCTCGAGCTCGGGATGCGGCCCGAGGAACGGCTGGCGCTGCTCCTGCCCGACTCCATCGATTTTCCGATCGCGTTCTGGGGCGGCGTGCGCGCGGGCATCGTGGCGCTGCCGCTCAACACGCTGCTGACCAGCGAGCAATACGCCTACATTCTCGGCGATAGCCGTGCCGCCGCGATCGTCGTTGCCGCGTCGCTGGCGCACGCGCTTGTTCCCATTCTCGACCGTCTGCCGCGGCTGCGCACCATCATTCTGGTCGGCGCGGGCGAAAACGACAAAGCGGCCTTTGCAGGATGCGACCTTCGCGATTTCGCCGCGCTGTCGATGAATCGCGGCGCAAAGCCGTTCGTCGCACCGACCCTGTCGGATGAAGCGGCGTTCTGGATGTACACGTCGGGCTCGACCGGCGAGCCCAAGGGGGTCAGGCACGTCCACACCACGCCGCTGGCGGCAGCGCGGCTGATGGGGCGCCACGTCATCGGCATTTGCGAGGACGATGTCGTGTTCTCCGCCGCGAAGCTGTTTTTCTCCTACGGCATGGGCAATGCCATGGCGTTCCCGCTCTCGGTTGGCGCCACCACGGTGCTGCTGCCGCAGCGGCCGACGCCCGACGCGGTGTTCGACATCATGCGCCGGCATCGGCCGACGATCTTTTATGGCGTCCCGACGCTCTATGCGTCGCTGTTGGCGCACAAGGACATGCGGCGCGGCGCCGGCTCCGACCGGCTGCGGCTGTGCGTTTCAGCCGGCGAAGCGCTGCCGGCCGAGCTCGGCCGGCGCTGGCGCGACGCGTGCGGCGTCGACGTGCTCGACGGCATCGGCTCGACCGAGATGTTCCAGACGTACCTGAGCAACCGACCGGGCGACGTGCGCTACGGCACCACCGGCAAGCCGGTGCCGGGCTACGAGCTGAAAATCGTCGACGAAGCCGGTGCCGAAGTCGCGACCGGCGAAATCGGCGAACTGATCGTGCGCGGCCCGACCGCCAGCGAGGGCTACTGGAATCAGCGGCAGAAAACCCGGCGGACCTTCGTCGGCGAGTGGACTTTCACCGGCGACAAATATTTCCGCGACGCCGACGGCTACTTCCATTATTGCGGCCGCACCGATGACATGTTCAAGGTGAGCGGCATGTGGGTGTCGCCGTTCGAGGTCGAATCGGCGCTGACCTCGCACGAGGCGGTGCTCGAAGCAGCCGTGATCGGCAAAGAAGACGCCGACGGTCTGATCAAGCCAAAGGCCTTTATCGTGCTGCGCAACGGCTTTGCCGCCGACGAGCATCTCCTCGAAACGCTGCGCCTGCACGTCAAAGAGAGCGCCGGCCCCTGGAAATATCCGCGCTGGATCGACATCCGCCCCGACCTGCCGCGCACCGCCACCGGCAAGCTGCAGCGCTTCAAGCTGCGCGAGCTGGAGTAACCCGGCGGGAGTGCTAAAAATGCGGCCGCGAGGACGACACCGATGACGATACCGACTTTGCATGGCGTGATCGCAGCGATCGCAACGGCTATGGGCGAGAACGGCGAGCCGGATTGCGCGCGCTCGGTCGCGCTGGCGCGCTTCCTGCTCGGCAACGGCTGCGACGGGCTCAATGTGCTGGGCACGACCGGGGAGGCGACCTCGCTGTCGCTCGGACAGCGCCGACGCGTAATGAGCGCCTATGCGGCCGGTGGCCTGCCGCTCGACCGCATGATGGTCGGCACCGGCGCCGCCGCGGCGGCCGACGCCGTCGCGCTCACCCGCCATGCCGCCGAGCTGGGCTTTGCCGGCGCGCTGGTGCTGCCGCCGTTCTACTATAAGGGCGTGCCGGATGACGGGCTCGTCGCCTACATCGATGCGATCGTGACCGCGACCGCGGCGCGGCCCATCCCGATCTATCTGTATCATTTCCCGGCGCAGTCCGGCCTGCCCTGGCATGTCGGCCTGATCCGGCGGCTGCTCGATGCGTTCGGCGAGCGCATCGTCGGCTTGAAGGATTCGTCCGGCGACATGAATTACGCGCGCGCGGCGGCCGGCATCGCATCGCGCTTCAAAGTCTTTCCCTCCACCGAGGCCGCGCTGCCGCAGGCGCGCTCCGGGCCGTTCGCCGGCTGCATTTCGGCCACCGCCAATCTCAATGCCGACCTATGTGCCCGTGCCTATCGTTCGGGCGACATGGCGGCGCTGGACGAGGCCGTCGCGATCCGCAAGCTGTTCGACGGCAAACAGTTGGTACCCGGCGTCAAGGCGCTGCTCGCCCATATTCACGATGATGCGCAATGGGCCCGCGTAGCGCCGCCGCTCGCGGCGTTCTCGGCCGCCGACCGCGCCGCGGTCAGTGCGGGCTATGAGGCCGTGCGCGACCGGCGTGTCGCTTAACGCGGCCATGCCGGTTTGCGGGCCGGCGCGTTGACGCCGCTGCCCGCGCCCCCTATAAGCCGCGCATAAAGCGGCTCAGGCGCTTGCAGCGCCGGCCGCAGTCGTTCCGATCATTCGAGGAAAGCCGCCGGCTCGATCAGCATGGCCAATACGAAATCCGCCAAGAAGGCCGCGCGCCAAATCGCGCGCCGCACCGTGATCAACAAAGCCCGGCGCTCGCGCCTGCGCACCGCGGTGCGCAAGGTCGAGGAAGCGATCGCCACCGGCAACCGCAGCGCCGCGCTGACCGCCATGGCGGACGCAGAGCCGGCCATCATTCGCGCCGGCCAGAAAGGCATCGTCCATCGCAATGCCGCCCGCCGCAAGGTGTCGCGGCTCGCCCATCAGATCGCCAAGCTCGGCGCATAAAGGCGCCATCCTTGCTCGCATTTGCGCGCGAAAATCCTTGCCAAGCTTAGTCGTTTTTTCCGCTGTGGATTTTTACGCAGCCGTCGCACGGCTGTTGCGTAATTGACACAGAGAGGCGGAAATATAAGCCACGGGCGCAGAAACCCGCGCCACGACGGCACTTCTTCGTCTTCGCAGCGTTTTTGTCCTTATTCCATGCACTTTTCGCGCATGGCCGCTCTGCATTCGGGGTGGGTACCCTGCCGACTTTGGTAAGCGGAATTCTAGGCGCTTGAACGGGTTAATCCAAACACTCCGCTGGGAGTTGAAAAACCGACCTTTGCGGGTTGGCAGGAACTAATAACATCGCGCTCAGGAATCGCCTCACTTTGAGACGATTTTCGGCTTCGCTCCAGATGAAATTTGCAAAATTGTGCAAGCACTTGTGCCGCGAGGGGCGGCGCGCGAGGAGGGCGCTGCGAGCTAAAAGTCATTTCCATGACCGATTCTTGACGGTTGCGAGCCGGCGACCCGGTGATATTTCTTAGCAGTCTCTTCGGTTTCCCGAAGTTCGTCCGGTTCGGCAGTTGCTCCATCACGGATGGGGCGGGGTGGATTGCGTTCAGTCGAGTACCGCCCCCGCGTACTGTACGGTCGCGAGTGTCGCGAATGAACCGCGCAACGAACTTCGCCGGGGGGACCGCAGTAAACGAATGACCAGCGCACGGGCTTGTTCCCGGCGACCCGAGCGCGACGCTCGGTAAAACCTAGGACTTGGGAGCGGAGGCGGGGCAAATGTCGACGGCAATCCTCCTGACAAGAACAAACTTCGATCAATCGCAAACGCCGCAAACGTTGGCGCTTGCCGCGCTCCCATCGAACCGTCGCGGCCTGATTGCGACCCCAAGCGGGTAGTTCCCCGCTCCGGCTGCCGCGCGGCAGTTTCAGTTTTCTCTTTCCTTTAATCAGTGCGTTGCGTCCCCCGGTTTACCGGGCCAGGGAGCGTTTTGCCCTCGCCCCAACCTATTCGGTCGAGCCCGTGATCCCACAACAACAGCACGCCAACATGAGCAATGACCAGGACCGCTGGCAGCGCATCAAGGGCCGCTTGCGCTTCGAGCTAGGTGACGACGTATTCTCGAGCTGGTTCGGCCGCATGGAATGTGAAGGCGCGGAAGACGGTGCAGTACGGCTATCGGTACCGACGCGCTTCCTGCGCAAATGGATCCAATCGCATTATGCCGACAAAGTGCTGGCACAATGGCAGGCGGAGGATCCGAACGTCGGCCGACTGGAATTGAGCGTCCGCTCCGCTGCTATTCGGCCGCCGACACCGAAGCTCAAGCTGCCGGACGTAGCAGCCCTGCCGCGCGAGCCGCGTGAGCCGGGATCGTTGAACGGCGAACCGCGCACCAGCGTGCCGTTCATGTCGATGCACGACGCGCTCGGTGGTTCGCCACTCGATCCGCGGTTGACATTCGACTCGTTCATCGTCGGCCGTTCGAACACCCTGGCCCACGCCGCCGCCAAGCAGATCGCCATCAGCCGGCGCGGCGATCCTTTGATGTTCAATCCGCTCTACATCCATGCCGGCGTCGGGCTCGGTAAAACCCACCTTTTGCAGGCGATCACTTGGGCGGGCAACAACGGCGACCGCAAGGTGCTGTATCTCACCGCCGAACGCTTCATGTATGGCTTTGTCTCGGCGCTGAAGAGCCAGACCACGCTCGCCTTCAAGGAGGCGCTGCGCGCCATCGATGTTCTGGTGATCGACGATTTGCAGTTCCTGCAGGGCCGCTCCACCCAGCATGAGTTCTGTCATACCATCAACGCCCTGATCGACGCCGGCCGACAAGTGGTGATCGCCAGCGACCGGCCGCCGGCGGACCTGGAAAGCCTCGATGACCGCGTGCGCTCACGACTGGCCGGCGGCCTGGTCGTCGAGATCGGCTCGCTCGGCGAGGAGTTGCGCCTGGAAATACTCAAGAGCCGCATCGCTGCCGCGCGGCTGCACCATCCCGGCTTCGAGGTACCGACGCCGGTCCTGGCTTTCGTCGCCAAGTCGGTCACCCATAACGGCCGCGATCTCGAAGGCGCCGTCAACCGGCTGCTTGCCCACAGCAAGCTCACCGGCCAGCCGGTGACCTTGGAAATGGCCGAGCACGAGATGCGCGACCTGATCCGGCCGGCCGAGCCCAAGCGCGTACGCATCGAGGACATTCAGCGGGTGGTCGCCCGCCAGTACAACGTCAGTCGCGCTGACCTGTTGTCGTCGCGGCGCACGGCCAACGTGGTACGACCGCGCCAGGTGGCGATGTACCTCGCCAAAATCCTGACGCTGCGCTCGCTACCCGAGATCGGCCGGCGCTTCGGCGGCCGCGATCACACCACGGTGCTGCACGCGGTCCGCAAGATCGAAGCGCTGTCCGGCAACGATACGGCGCTCGCCGAGGAGATCGAGTCGCTCAAGCGACAGCTGCAGGACTGAGGCCCGGGTCTGAGCGGCTCGGGCGGCGCGTAATTGAGGCCGCCGCCCAGCCCTGTTAAAAGCCTGGAAAACGCCGGATCGATGGCCGGTGCCACTTGCCGAAATGCGCGCGCCGCGCCAGCCTCGGCGTGGAACAGCGGACAGATGCGCGATGAAGGTCACTGTAGAACGCTCCGAACTCCTCAAATCGCTCGGCCACGTCCACCGCGTGGTCGAGCGGCGCAACACCATACCGATCCTGGCCAATGTGCTGTTACGCGCCGACCGCTCCAAGCTGAGCCTGAAAGCGACCGATCTCGATATCGAGGTCACCGATACGATTGCCTCTGAGGTCGGACCTGGCGGATCGACCACGGTGCCGGCCCACATGCTGTTCGACATCGTGCGCAAGCTGCCGGAAGGCGCTCAGGTCGTCATCGAATCGTCCGGCGATCGCGCCGCGCTCGCGATCCGCGCCGGACGCTCGCGATTCACGCTGCAGACTCTGCCGGAAAGCGATTTTCCGGATCTCGCCCCCGGGGAAATGACGCATAAGTTCACCGTCAAGGCGGCTGATCTCAAGCGGCTGATCGACAAGACCCAGTTCGCAATCTCGACCGAGGAGACGCGCTACTATCTCAACGGGATTTATCTGCACGTCGCCGGCAGCGGCAAAACACAGACCTTGCGCGCAGTGGCGACCGACGGCCACCGTCTGGCGCAGGTCGAGCTCGAGCTGCCGAACGGCGCTGCCGGCATGCCGGGCATCATCGTGCCGCGCAAAACCGTCGGCGAGGTGCAGCGTCTGCTCGAAGACAACGAAGCCGAGGTGCTGATCGAGCTGTCGGCCGGCAAAATTCGCTTCACGGTCGGCGAGGTGGTGCTGACCTCGAAGCTGATCGACGGCACCTTCCCGGATTACGCGCGCGTCATCCCGGCGGCCAATGACAAGGAACTCGTCGTCGACAAAAAGGAATTCGAGCAAGCCGTTGACCGCGTTTCCACCGTGTCGAGCGAGCGCGGCCGCGCCGTCAAACTTTCAATAAGCGGCGGCCGCCTGCTGCTGTCGGTGACCAATCCGGATTCCGGCAGCGCCACCGAGGAACTCGAAGTCGAATACGAGGCCGATCCGCTCGATATCGGATTCAATTCGCGCTATTTGCTCGATATCGCCGCGCAAATCGAAAGCGAAGCGGCCGTGCTCAAACTCGCCGATCCGGGCTCACCGACTCTCATTCAGGACAAGGAACCGCATGGCGCGCTTTACGTGTTGATGCCGATGCGGGTGTGATTGTCGTCTTGATTTCGATCCTTTGCGTCATGCCCGGCCCCTGTGCCGGGCATCCACGTCTTTGGGCGGCGGCAATCAAGACCCTGGATGGCCGGGACAAGCCCGGCCATGACGATTAAAAAGCATTCGCCATGCCCGCCGCGCGCATTCGCAAGCTCACGCTCAGCAACTTCCGCAATTATCATGCGGCAACGCTGGAAGCCGGCGGCGATACCATCGTGCTGATCGGGCCGAACGGCGCCGGCAAGACCAATTTAATCGAGGCAATATCGTTCCTGGCGCCAGGCCGCGGCCTGCGCCGCGCCACACTCGACGAAGTGGCCTTCAGCGAGGGCGACGGCGCCTGGGCGGTTGCGGCCGAAATCGAAGGCGCGCTCGGATTGGCCACGCTCGGCACCGGCATCGAGCGGCCGGTCGAGGACGGCGCCGCAACGGCGCGCAAGTTCCGCATCGACCGCGAGCCGGCGGCCTCGGCGGCCAGCTTTGCCGAGCATGTGCGCGTGATCTGGCTCACCCCCGCGATGGACAGCCTGTTCGTCGGCGCGCCGTCGGAGCGGCGGCGCTTTCTCGACCGCTTGGCGCTCGCGGTCGATGCCGACCATGGCAGCCGCATCAATGCGCTCGAGCGCGCGCTGCGCTCGCGCAACCGGCTCCTGGAGGATCCACGTCCCGACGCGCACTGGCTCGATGCGGTCGAGCACGAGACCGCCGAGCTTGCCGTGGCGGTGGCGAGCTTGCGGGTCGAGACGGTGCGCCGCCTCGAGGCCGTGCTGGCGAGCCGCAAGGAAGCGGCTTTTCCGCCTGCAGACATTGCGCTCGACGGCTGGATGGAGCGGCTCATTCCGGCGCATCCGGCCGGCGCGATCGAGGAACGCTATCGCGCGCTGCTGCGCGACAACCGCCCGCGCGACGCCGCCGCCGGCCGCACGCTCGATGGCCCGCACCTCACCGATTTCGCTGTCAACTACGCAGCCAAGGACATTGCCGCAGCCGATGCATCAACGGGGGAGCAGAAAGCGCTGCTTATCGGCCTCATCCTGGCCCAGGCGCGGCTGATCGCGGATATGACGTCGTTCGCCCCGGTGCTGCTGCTCGACGAAATCGTGGCGCATCTGGATCCGGCGCGCCGCGCCGCGTTGCACGTCGAGCTCGCCGCGCTGGGCGCTCAAGGCTGGATGACCGGCGCCGATCCGGCACTGTTTGCCGAACTCGCCGAGGACGCATGCGTCATTGAGGTCGATGCCGGACGGCTGAAGCCGCGAGGCCTTGCGGCATAAAACTCCGCGTTTCCCGCGCTGGAACCGGGCAGTCACATTGTCATCACATACCACTATTTGAGGAACGGATTGCGCGGGGCCGTCTTAACGTCCGAGAGCAGACACAAGCATAAGCCCTGGTGCCATGTCGGATGCCATGTCGGATGCCATGTCGGAACCGGCCGAGGATGTCATCGTCCACAATCTGATCGACGCGCTGGAACGTCTGCGCGACGATCTGGATAAGGTGGAATTGTGGGCTGCGGCGCTCGGCCATTTTCAGCAGCCGGTGCCCGATTATCAGCCTGACAGTGCTTACCTGCTGTCGCCTACGTCTGCGCCAGAGCCGCCACGCCCGCGCGTGTAACCGCGCTGCAATGAGCCTACAGCGCTGGCTTGGCGCGATCACCTCAGGTTGACGGCAACAGCCTTGAATCGGCGGCTTTTTCGCGGCCGTCCGGGAGGCCGTTTTTCGCGTCGCGGAATCCTTGAAAAATCGAGATTCGACAATACCTTAACCCCAGCGACTTTGCCCTGTACGAAGACCCGATTTGGTGTACAAGTCAGGGTGATTCTTCGCGTATTTTCAAAAGCACTTCGAAAGCGCTTCGCATGGCTGAACCCGTCCGCAAAACGACCCCTGAGACTGCCTCCGATTACGACGCCGAGTCGATCAAGGTGCTCAAGGGCCTCGACGCGGTGCGCAAGCGGCCGGGCATGTATATCGGCGACACCGACGACGGTTCCGGCCTGCATCACATGGTCTACGAGGTCGTCGACAACGCCATCGACGAGGCGCTTGCCGGCTACGCCAAGGAAATTCTGGTCGTGCTCAATCCCGACGGCTCGGTGACGGTGCGCGACGACGGCCGCGGCATCCCGACCGACATCCACAAGGGCGAAGGCGTGTCGGCCGCCGAGGTCATCATGACCCAGCTGCATGCCGGCGGAAAATTCGACCAGAACTCCTACAAGGTGTCGGGCGGCCTGCACGGCGTCGGCGTCTCGGTGGTCAATGCGCTGTCCGAATGGCTCAAGCTCACCATCTGGCGCGACGGCCACGAGCATTTCATGGAATTTCACGACGGCGAGCCGGTGGCGCCGCTTGCGGTGGTCGGCGCCGCACGCGACAAGCGCGGCACCGAGGTCAGCTTCCTGCCGTCAAAAAACACCTTCACGATGACCGAGTTCGATTTCGCCACCTTGGAGCACCGGCTGCGCGAACTCGCGTTCCTGAATTCCGGCATCACCATCGTGCTGTCCGACATGCGGCACGCAGTCGAGAAGCGCGAGAAACTGCACTACGAGGGCGGCGTCGAGGCCTTCGTCAAATATCTCGACCGCAACAAGACCGCGCTGGTGCCGCAGCCGATCCTCATCACGTCCGAGCGCGATGGAATCGGCGTCGAGTGCGCGCTGTGGTGGAACGACGGCTACCACGAGACCGTGCTGTGCTTCACCAACAACATCCCGCAGCGCGACGGCGGCACGCATCTGGCCGGCTTCCGCGGCGCGCTGACGCGCCAAGTCACCTCCTACGCGGATTCCAGCGGCTTCGCCCGCAAGGAGAAGGTCGCGCTCACCGGCGACGATTGCCGCGAAGGCTTGACCGCGGTGCTGTCCTGCAAGGTGCCCGATCCGAAATTCTCGTCGCAGACCAAGGACAAGCTCGTGTCCTCCGAGGTTCGCCCGGTGGTCGAGGGCGTGCTCAACGACATGCTGAAATCCTGGTTCGAGGAGCACCCGTCCGAAGCCAAGACCATCGTCGGCAAGGTCATCCAGGCGGCGGCAGCGCGCGAAGCCGCCCGCAAGGCGCGCGAGATGACGCGCAAGAGCGCGCTCGGCATCACGTCGCTGCCCGGCAAGCTCGCCGACTGCCAGGAGCGCGATCCGGCCAAATCCGAGCTGTTCATCGTCGAGGGCGATTCCGCCGGCGGCTCCGCCAAGCAGGGCCGCAATCGCGAATTCCAGGCCGTGCTGCCGCTGCGTGGAAAAATCCTCAACGTCGAACGCGCCCGCATGGACAAGATGCTGGGTTCCGAGCAGATCGGCACGCTCATCACCGCGCTCGGCACCGGCATCGGCACCGACGAATTCGCCATCGACAAGCTGCGCTACCACAAGATCATCATCATGACGGACGCCGATGTCGACGGCGCCCACATCCGCACGCTCTTGCTCACGTTCTTCTACCGGCAAATGCGCGAGATCATCGACGGCGGCTACCTCTACATCGCGCAGCCGCCGCTCTACAAAATCACGCGCGGCAAATCCGAGCAGTATCTCAAGGACGAGCGCTCGCTGGAGGATTACCTGATCGACACCGGACTCGAAGAGATGACGCTGCGGCTGTCGTCGGGCGAAGTCCGTGCCGGCTCCGATTTGCGTAAGCTGATCGAGGACGCCCGCACCATCCGCAATATTTTGCGCGGGCTGCACGGCCGCTACAATCGCAAAGTCGTTGAGCAGGCCGCGATCCTGGGCGTGCTGCACCGCGACAT